>JAEIGA010006932.1_pt1 | contig 17229 bp, 21 predicted proteins | sample 9270691 | NCBI WGS metagenome assembly JAEIGA01 (sample SAMN17057246, study PRJNA624740) | gut metagenome | biome: biome; isolation source: fecal sample | host: Bos grunniens | place: China: Xizang | collected 2019 | reverse complement strand
TCCATGTCATCAAAGGCGGGACATGTTGCGGTACATTTTCCGCACTTCATACATTTCTTAGGGTTAGAGCCTGAAATGCGTACAACTTCGTCGGTTATGTATTTGGATTCCATACGCTCCTCCTTACTCCAGTCCCAGGGCCTGCGCCAACAATTCAGTAAAATAAACAACAGGCAAGGGATTCTGGGCATTCTGTGCCAGATTATAAAGGCACAACGGGCAAGCGGTAATCAGCATTTCTGCGCCACAAGCAGCAGCGTTATCTACAACTGCTGTTGCGCGATTCTGTGCCTGGGGTTTATTCTCAAGTGTCTGATAACCGCCGCAACATTCGTTCCGCTGGGCATAATATACAGGCTCTGCACCGATCGCACGAATGAAGTCCTCCAAAATGGTAGGATTTTCAGGGTCGTCCATCTGCATTTCCTTACCGGGACGCAGAAGCATACAACCGTAATAAGCACCGATTTTCCTGCCTGTCAAAGGATTCTTTACAGCAGCTGCGATTTTATCGAAACCAATGCGGTCACGGAGTACTTCCAGATAGTGCAGAACATTGGTTTGTCCTTCATAAGGTACCTCAGTTTTTAGATAGCGGTTAACCTTATTGCGAATATCATTATTATTCTGCATATCGCCATTCACACGTTTGATAACGTGATGGCAGGCAGAACACAGTGTGACAAGTTCTCTATTTTCCTCCCCTGCTGCAATCAAAGCACGAACAGCAGAGAGTCTGGTAGCGATTTCGTCGGTTGCCTGCGGATAGACAGCGCCGCAGCACTGCCAGTCTTGTAATTCATCTAAAGTAAATCCCAAAGCTTCCGCACAGGCTCTAGCGCTGATGTCCAGTGCTTTTCCCTTTGTCTTTAAAGTGCATCCGGGATAGTAGCTAAATACCATATACAACCTCCTAAAACATATGTCCCATCGGGAACAGATTATTGTAAACTTACCCCAAAATCGGAACATTCTTAAATGAAGAATTTCCGAAACAGGATATATCTTCTTTAGCTAATACATTCTAACATATTCCCTGTCATTTTTCAAGAGCCGCAATTGGATTTCGATAAAAATAAATCGATAAAAAAGTATAGGTATAATTCGATTCTTTTGTCGAATTATACCTATCATACTATTTCGAATTTTTACTGTTTTTTCATTTGCGTCATAAAGCAGAATACAGCCCCTGCGGTTATAAATAAGCTATATAACGTAACCGGCAGAATATGTGCTGCCGCATCTTCAAAATTTCCATGAAATAAAGCCTTTTCCAGTTCTGCTGCATGAACAAAAGGAAGCACATTTGCAATTCTTTTAAAAAGACCTCCAACAAGATTTAAATCAAACCACACACCCGATAACCATGCGGAGAGGTTTGTCAGCAATGCACCGCAAATACCGCCAACCTGCTTCACCCCTAAAATACTGCCACATAATAGTCCCAGGGCAATATTGAAGATGGCCATTGGGATTATGCCAACAACGGCATATATAATATGCACACTCAAACTTAATCCTAAAGGAATCGCAAATAGATAACAAATTACTGTCTGCCCGATAGCAATGGGAATAATCGGGAGCATATATCCAAGGATAAAATCAAAACCTGTAAGGGGTGTGGTATACAATCTTTGTAAAAGAGCGCTTTCCCGGTCTTTTGCGACCAAGGTTGCGGAAAACAAAGTCATAAACGATAAACCAAATATTGTAATACCGGGAGTCAATGTGTTGATTTCAAACAGGCTTACCGGAATATTGGCTTGTATAGCACTCAGAAGCAGTAGTAGAACCAAAGGAAATCCAAGACCGAATACAAGATTTAACGGATCACGCAAAATTTCTTTTGCGCATCTTTTAGAAAATGTCATGACTCTCATATCGGATCCCCCTTTACGATAGAGATAAAAGTGGTTTCAAAATCATTACTTCCAGTCATCTTATTTAATTCTTCAACGGTACCTACCGCAAGAAGACTACCGTTTTTCATGATCCCGATTCTGTCAGAAAGTGCCTCTGCTTCCTCCATATAATGTGTTGTTAGAATAATCGTTATCTTACCTTTCAAGGAAGAAACCATATTCCAAAGTTCGTGCCGGGCAATAACATCCAATCCAAGGGTCGGTTCATCTAAAAACAGAATTCTTGGCTCGCTGATTAACGCCATTGCGATGCTGACACGTCGTTGCCAACCACCGGATAACTTTCCGGCTTTTCTTTTCAATATATTATCCAGAGCAAATTGCGTAGATAATTCCATGATTTTAGTTGCTGTTTTTTCTTTAGAAAAGCCATAAATTCTGCAAATTAGTTCCAGATTTTCCTCTACAGTCAGGTTTGGCGCAACAGCAGTCTCCTGGGGAGATACGCCGATCAGCTGTTTTACTTGCTCGTCTTCCTTTCTGATGCTGTATCCGCCAATCACGGCATCCCCTTCGGTAGGCATAGTTAAGCAGGATAGTATTTTTATCGCTGTTGTTTTTCCTGCACCGTTCACGCCTAGCAAAGAAAATAATTCGCCCTGTCGAACTTCCAAATTGAATCTGTCGACAGCGGTTATATTTTTATACCGTTTAATAAGATTCATCGTTTTAATTGCATGCAATTATATCAGCCTCCTTTTAACAAATCTATTATAGTGGTTAAAACCCAGGAATTGTTGATTTTTGCATGTTCGGTTGATTTTGATCTCTCATCGGCAAAAAAGATACCCGGTTTTTATAACCGGGTATCTATTTTATGTAAATATTTACTTAGCGAAGGAATCCATAGCCTTGGGAACCACATCCTTAGGAATGGGCGCCTGATACCCTTCCGGACCAACACGTCTTGCATGATCGGCCTTAGCTGCTTCCAAAAGCTTTGCGTCCGTCAAAAGTTCAACAACACCTGCTGCCATTACCTTAGCAGCGTATCGCATCATTTTATGGGCCAGCGGCATCTTACCCTGTGCCACCAGCTGCCAGGAATGTAACGGTGTGCCCTTTGCAAACGTTGAAGTATAAATCTGGGCGGTGGGACATACCCAGCTGACATCACCTACGTCTGTAGAGCTAAAATTCATACCCTCAGTTTCGTGATAAGGTGCAACTTCCCAGTGAATAGGATGATCAGGGTCGGAATCAGGAAAAGTCATCAGTCCCTTTTCTGTAATTTCCTTTGCGAACGCAATATCTTCTTGTGTAGGCTCAGGAGATCCGATTTCCTCCATTTTCTTTTGCAACATACGCTGAATAGGATCATTCAGAATTGTATTTGAGCAAGCCTTAATGAACTCGTGAGAAGCCTTGGTGCCTGTCATCAAAGCAGCGCCTTCTGCAATATCGTTGACACGTTCATATACTTCCTTAACGATTTTATTATCTACACCGCGCATCAGATACAGCACCTCTGCGTGAGGCTGCACTACGTTGGGAGAGAAGCCGCCGGAATTAGTAATAGCATAATGAACACGGCAGGAAGTGGGAATATGCTCACGAAGGAACTGGACACCAACATTCATAAGTTCGCATGCGTCCAGAGCGCTGCGGCCCAGATGGGGTTTTGCGCCTGCATGAGAAGCTACGCCATCAAATTTGTAGAGAACCTGACAGTTAGCAAGAGAACTGTTATTGCAAACACGCGTATCATCACGGGGATGCCAGGTAAGTGCTGCATCAAGCTGATCAAAAACACCGTCACGTGCCATAAAGCCCTTGCCAGATCCACCCTCCTCACCGGGTGTGCCAAAGAACACAACCGTACCGGGCGCACCGGTCTGCTCCAGATAGGATTTTACCGCAATTGCTGCGCCCAATGCGGCAATACCAAACAAATTATGTCCGCATCCATGTCCGCAGCTTTCACCTGCAGAAATCTCCTCAGCAACACCTGCCTTCTGGCTCAAGCCGCTAAGTGCATCAAATTCACCGAGAATACCGATCACAGGCTTGCCGCTACCGAAACTGCCGCTAAAAGCAGTGGAAATATTGGCAAGATTCTCTTCCACAGTAAAACCTTCCTTGCGAAGCATATCGCAATAATATGCAGCAGCCTTGAATTCTGTAAAGGCAGTTTCCGGATTATCCCAAAGATAATCGGACGCAGTATCCAGCATCTCAGCCTTATCATCTATAATCTTCAAGAAATCGTAGTTCATTGGTGTATTCCTCCCCCAAATTATGTTGTTCTTGCGGTTAATTGATTGGATAATTCCATCATAAATCCGTTGTTTTCAAAACAGGATAAACAATCTACAGCCTGACGGGTATGCACCCGTACCAATTCGTCACATTTTTCAATACCGTATAGGTGAACAAAGGTGTTTTTGTTTCCGTCAACGCCCACAGCTTTACCCAAATCCTTTGCGTTTCCGATCACATCCAGCATATCGTCACGAATCTGGAAAGCCAAACCAAGGTTGTTGGCAAAATGTGCCGCAGCTTCAAGCTGCGCTTCAGTTCCCCCACCGGCAAGCACGCCCAGCAAGCAGGCAGCACGAATCAAGGCGCCAGTCTTTCTGCTCTGAATGTCCAGAACTTCCTGCTTTGTGCACTGCCTTGTTTCACTTTGCATATCCAATACCTGACCGCCAACCATGCCTAACTCACCGGCGCAATCAGCCAGTATTTCAACAGCACGGATTCGCGTATCTGCTGAAAGTTCTGCCTTTGCAATATAGGAAAAAGCTGCAGTCAAAAGCGCATCTCCGGCCAAGACTGCGTTGGCCTCACCGTAGACCTTGTGATTGGTCAATCTACCTCGACGGTAATCGTCATTATCCATACAGGGTAAATCGTCGTGTATTAAGCTATATGTGTGAATCATCTCTACCGCGGCGGCAAAGGGTGTTGCGATTTTCCAATCCCCACCGCACATATGGCAAAAATCAAACACAAAAATAGGCCTTAGCCTCTTACCACCTGCCAATAGACTGTATCGCATAGCATCAAAGAGTTCCTGTTGCGGCTGATCAGCATATTGAAAGCAAGCTTTGTCTAGATAAAGCTCAATATGTGCCTGATATAGCTTCAGTTGTTCTTTAAAGTTCAGCATGAAATGCTTCCTCCTCAGGTGTACCGTCTGATGAAGCGGTAATCTTTTTCACCTGAAGCTGGGCTTCGTCCAGAATTTTTCCGCACTTGCGAACCAGCTCCGTCCCCTCCTGGAACAACTTCAGCGACTGCTCAAGGGGAACATCTCCCCTCTCCATTGCCCGAACAATCTGTTCAAGCCGTTGCATATTCTCTTCAAATGTGGGAATTTTCTCACTCATACATAGTTTCCTCCACTTGGGTTACAGTTGCCGATACATTACCGTCATTAAATCGGATGTTAATATTATTTTCGGGAGAAACGTCTTTTACAGACCGAATTACACTTCCCTGCTCTGATTGAACCATAGCATAACCACGGGTCAGAACCTTTAACGGACTCAGCGCATCCAGTTTTGCGGTATTGGTTAAATACTGTTTATTGTGACTATGAATCATTTGATTTTCTGCCGAAATCAACCTGTTTTGCAGCAATTCCAGTGCTTTTTCCCGTTGCTGAAAATATCCAAAAGGACTTTGCATGGCAGGACTTTCCGAAAGCATTTTCAGGTGCTGGTCATATGCTTTTAATTGCCGGCTAAGGGCGGTTGTCATGGCGGATAAAATGCTGTCCATATTCTGGTGGAGAGCATCTTTATCCGGAACAGCAAGTTCCGCTGCATTAGACGGCGTTGCCGCCCGCAGATCTGCCACAAAATCCGAAATAGTAACATCCGGTTCATGTCCTACAGCTGAAATAATTGGAATTTGAGATTGGTAAATTGCATAAGCAACTCTCTCGTCATTAAACGCCCAAAGATCCTCAATAGAACCTCCACCGCGTCCCACAATCAACACATCGGCCAATTTATAATAATTAGCATATTTGATAGCGGCAACAATTTCGGCCGGTGCCTCCGCACCCTGCACGCGAACAGGCAAAAGCCGTACATTTGCAACAGGATATCGCTTATTTAGAATCCGAAGAATATCGTGAACAGCTGCACCGGCAGAACTGGTTATAATACCAACTGTTTGCGGATGCTTCGGAATGGGCTTCTTATGCCCGGGATCAAATAAACCTTCAGCGGCAAGCTTGTTTTTAAGCTGCTCAAATGCAGCATATAAATCTCCTATACCATCCAGGACAAGACCGGTACAGTATAACTGGTAAGCGCCATCTCTTGGATAAACAGAAATCTTACCCAAAGCCAATACCTGCATTCCGTTGTCAGGACGAAAACGCAGTTTCATGGCATTTCCACGGAACATAACGCATTTCAATGATGCGCCATCGTCCTTTAGTGTGAAATAGTGGTGTCCGGATGGATAAACTTTGTAATTACTGATTTCACCTTTGACGGCAATATTGCAAAGTAATCGATCCTCGTCTAACTTTGAGCGAATATATTCATTTACCTGGGTAATTGTCAGGATTTGCTGGGACATTATCTTCCCTCCGTACACCGATGTGTCAAAACAGCAACGCCCATAGCGTTGTCCCGTGCATATTGCGGTTCAGAAAAGACAGGATTTAAAGGCTTCAGCGCTTGTCGAAGCATTTCGTTGGATGCTACACCACCGGAAAAAACAACAGGAAGTCCGGGATATTGTTTCATCGCATTTTTTGTTGCAGTCAGCACAGCGTTACAGACACACCGTAAGACATAGGCTGCAGTTTCTGTTTTATCATTACAGCCATTGTAGTAGCTGACTACTTTATTTTCCACGCCGGACAAAGAGAATGTACATTCCGGACATTTTACTCGAAAAACATCTGTATGTTGCGCATCTTGCCAAAGCTTGTCAAGATGTTTGCCGGCAGGAAACGGTATTCCCATCATCTGCCCCGCCCTATCGATCAATTGACCGGCGGAAATATCCGATGTTCCACCGATTCGATTACATTTTACATTCTTCTCTTCCGGTTCAACCAGCAAAAGCTCCGTAGTACCGCCGGACAAATGCCAGGCAAGATGGGGCAAATCCATAAGTTCCAGCCGATCAGCGCTCCACAGGGAGGCTGCTACATGGCCCTGCTGATGGGAACACTCAAACAAAGGAACATGCAGCGCATCTGCAAGCATTTTTGCGTGGGAATATCCAACCATAAAGCAAGGCATATAACTGCCGTCTACGGCCCTGGGACGGGTGCTGACACCAACTGCCGTAATTTTATCTGCAGTAATATTGGAAAATAGCCTGCCGGAAAGATCCGGCAGGCTTTTGGTGTGATGAAAAACCGCATCGCTTTGCCGTAATCCCAATTCACCCTCCCGGACAGGTAAAAGCTTGGAGCAATTTACACCGGACTGCCCGTCAAACCAGGCAATAGAGGTCGTGTAATTACTGGTATCAAAGCCGATTACGCTCATACTTCTACCTCGGAATTTGTTTCTCTGGCAAAGCTTCCCAGGATACCGTTAACAAAGGCACCGGCCTCACTGCCGTCATACAGCTTCACAATACGAACTGCCTCGGAAATGGCAACACCGGTAGGCACATCGTCCATATACTGGATTTCAAACAAGGCAAGCTGCATAATAGCACGGGTCAGTTTAGAAATACGGGAAATATCCCAATCGATAGCATATTTGCTGATGATATCGTTAAGTTCCTCGACACGGTTGGCAACACCGGTTACCACACGGTCAATATAGGCCCGCTGAACGTGGCTGGGACGATCCTCATATACAGGATTCTCCCCAGAGAGATTGTTGTAATATTCCTTCTCCAGGCGGGTGGCGATAACCATTTCGGGATCATCGCCGGTGAACTCACGGGCATAGATTAAATGTACTGCCAGTTCTCTGGCGTTGCCTCTTGTCATGTAAATACCTCACTGGCGAACAATGCCGCAGATATTTACATTAACGGCATTAATCTGAATACCGGACATAGATTCCAAGGCATTGATAATGGCTGTCTGTGCAGCCTTAGCAACATCCACTACGTTCTGGCCGTAATTTACTGTCAGATTGCAGTCAATAGAAACAGAATTATTATCTGTGATCGTAATCTTGAGTCCTCTGCCCCAATTCTTCTTACCGATCAGTTCGGCAATATCTGCGCCGGGCTTAGCGTTAATACCAACAACACCCTCTACCTCGCAGGCAGCGTGAGATACGATAGACGCAATGACATCCTCAGAAATCTGAACAGAACCATTGTCCTGTTTCTGGATGATATACTGCTTGCTCTCTGCCATGAAAATACCTCCTAAATCACAGCCATACATAGGTATGACAATCTTTTGTTTATTGTATCACATTTCCTGAAAAATACAACACTTTTCTTGTAATTGGAGAAATCCCCCAGAGATGTACTCTGGGGGTGATTTTATTTGACTTCTACTACATGAATTTGTTCCATTCCAAATTCAGATTGGGACACAACAATGTCAGCGATAACAGCCACATCCGGCTGCTGTAATCCACCCTCCGGTGCTGCAACAGCAACAGATATGCCATCATTGGCAATATAAGCAACGCAGTCGGTATAACCCTTTGCTATAATAAGGCTTTCGATTTGTGCCTCACAAAGAGCAATATCCACCATTTCCTCTAACTTAGCAGAGGATTGACTTGCGCTTTCATCACCATAGGCGATTGCTTCCTGTAACAGGTTTACTGCGCTGTCACGGGCCTCCTGGCGGGACAGACGGACTGCTGCAAAATAATCACTCATGGTGTTTTTATCCTCGGAAGAGGTCAATCCGTCGTCGGAAATTACCAGCTTATCTGCAGAAAGAATTTTATTCTCGTCCAGAGTATCTGTTAAATCGGAAACCGCTTGATCCTGGCCGTATGCCCAGTTCACATAGATACCACCGCAAACTGTTAATAAAACCGCTGCTGCAACAAGATTTTTCTTCCATATTTTCATGTAATTATGCCCCCTATTTATTTCATTTTTAATACACATATATGATCGGCTCCAAGTCCTGTGATTTTTGCTACCGCTTGCGTTATTGCAAGTTTTACCGCAGGGCTGTCAGCGCCCTGGCAGACGACAATTGCGCCCAGATACTTGGGAGGATTTACCTGGCTGATTAAACCGTTTTCATTTCGTTGAGAATCCGTTATAATTACCGTCTCTATTTTTGTTTTTGCATTATCCCCTGCACCGGATATGTCCTGGTTGGTCTGGTATACAGTCCTCTCACCCTCAGCTATGGATAACAGCACCTGAACACGGCCTGCACCTTCCACGGATTGCAGAAGCTCGGAAAGTGTCTGTAATTCAATTTGTTTGCTTTCAGATTTACGTATGTCTATTGTATCGATTTGCTGCTGTTTCCTTCCGGGTATCAATAACAGGGATATACCGATTATCAAAACGATAATTGCATATTTGTATTTATTTATATGGAACTTGAGTTGTTTGCTTACTGCTTTTATATCCATTGTTGACTCTCCTTGGCAATACCAAGATGACTTTCTATGTAATCGCTAATCACTTCCTTTATGTAGGGTGATACCGGCCCGTCAATCGTAATTCCACAAGGGACAGAATTGTTTTGATCATCCAGTTCCACCTCCACAGCGATATCCAAACCCATACTTTTGGCTTTGTCCAAGATATATGCTTCACAACGAGATTTTATGATAGAGGAAATACTAGTTTCTGCATCTGCTTTTCCGCTATCAACATATGTGCTGGCATCAAAGGATAAGTCATCCATATAACGACCTATATGAGAGAAGGATATATTTGCAATGGGTGAAAGAACGGTAACACACATGAAAATCCCTGAAAGCATTTTTGCTATCTTTCCAGTTGCGGATTCTTTGCTCAGCAGACAATTTGTAATTGCGCAAATCATTCCTGCTGCAACAATACTCAATATGTAATCTTTCATACACCAATCCCCCTAAGAAAGCATACAAGGCTGATAAGAAGCAGTATGCAGACTGTTCCGGTCATAGCAAGGACGAAACCCATACCGGTTGTAAAACCTCCGATTAGCGAAACGGCGGGCTTATAACCAAACATATTACATGCTGCGCCTGAAATCTTTAGAAGAATATACTGAAGGCCGATTTGCAAAAAAGGACTGATACAAACAGCAATAATTGCAAAAACACCGTACACACCGGCTGTACTTTTCATAACACCAGCACTTAATAGAATCGTTTCAGTTGCATCGGACAGAATATTACCGACTACCGGCACAACACCGGAGATTGTCAGTTTTGCGGCTTTTAATGCGGAGGCATCTACTGCACCACTGATAACACCGGTAACGCTGATGTAGCCTGTAAATACATACAAAACAATTTTGAGACTCCAAGTTATCAGCCATTTCACAAAATCCTTAGATTTTTTCAGCATATCCTGTTCAATCGCGCTGCTTGCTACACATAGACAAAGGTAAATATATACACCCGGTACAATAAATCTGGATATAACAGTTGTCAGCAGAGCATTAAAAAATACTGTGCCTGTGTAAAGAGCGGTTGATGTTGTGATTCCTCCCTGCGCAGCTAAAGCAGCTGACATTACCGGAAGTAGGAGTTTTCCGTAATCCCCAACCTCTGTCACCGTATCAGCACCCAACTGGATAAATGTATTTACCGGCTCTAATAGTAAAATACCGATCACAACCGCCCCGGCTAAACGAATACAATTTTCTGCATATTTCGAAAAACTGTCTAAGATACTTAATAAGAGAACAACGACAATGACACGAAAGCATACCCTTGCGGCATTCGCTAATTCTGGTTTTAATTTTGAAAGTGCAGTTTTAATAATGTACCACAGCCCCTGAGCAAAGGTTTCTTGGCTTTCCGGCATATATGGCTGGGCTGATTCCGGTGCTGATGGTGCTGTATATTCCATAGCGGAAACAGGAAACACCAAAAGACCGAAAATAATGATGATGATTAATATTCTTTTCATATGGTGAGCAATATTTTATCCAAAAGTGATAGTAATTTTTCAAAGACCGGTATAGACATCCAAATCACAAAGGACAAGGATAGGATTTGTAAGGATTTTCCCATTGTTTCATTTCCTGCATCTTTGCAGATCATTGTGGAAATTTCTGTTATAAGACCAATCCCCACAACCTTTAACACGATAGCAAGTAATTCATCATCCAAATCTCCCAGAAAACGGATTTTATGTATAAAATCGATAACAGGCTGCAGAAATGCCGCAGATGCAGAAATAACCGCAATACAAACCGTTAATGTTAAGAGAACGGAAAATCCTTTACTATCCTTATTGATAGTTAGCCACAAAATCACCGCCGTTAATATGCCGGCAACCGCTTTTAGAAATATATTCATTACAAATCAAATAATCGTTTCATAAGGTCAAATAGATCGGATATCTTTTGGGCTACAATCATTAGAACGACAATTAATCCTGTCAATGTAGTCATTGTCGCCTGCTCTTCCCTTCCGGATCGGGATAGGACTTGATTTAAAATAGAAACGATAATACCAACTGCAGCAATTTTAAAAATCAAATCAATTTCCATAGTTACACTAACAAGATTGCCAGAGCTGCGCCGGCGCAAAGCCCCAGGGTCTGATAATTTCTTAGTCTGCTTTCACGATTGTTTTCCAATTGCTCTAATGTTCTTCTACAATCATGACGAACCGCATCGATTCCTTTTAACTGTCCCTCTAAATCAAAGCGTCCAATTGACTTACCTAGTGATTCGATTTTCCTGTATGTAATTGGCGGAACTGATTTCATTCTGGTTAATACAGCGGCAAAACAAGCTTCCATATTGGGTGCAATTTGGGCATTCATTTCTAATGAAAGTTCATAAAATACAATTCCAGGGATTTCCTTAAATTGTAGAGCAACCTGTCTGCAAAGCTCGGGAAGCGGCATCAGACGGTACTGTAATTCACATTCCATATAATCCAGTATTCCGATTAGTTGTCTTAGGGATTTTTCCTCCCGCCGATAATTGACTGCAATGAGAAATCCCACGCTCCCGCACCCCAAAATCACAAAAAATACACCAAACCATTTGAGTATCATATTGAAATCCTTTCTAAACACCAGGACTTGTCCCTTTGTAATACAATTACATTTGAAAACAATTTATAATCCATTAACGGCTTATATATAGGTCTTGTCATAAAATCATGAATGGAGCCGGCATGAGCTGTTGCAAGCAGCTCCACTCCACACCAACCGGTTTGCAGCAGTGCGTTACTATCTTCCAAACAAGTGATTTCATCTACCGCAATCCATTCTGGATTCATGCTTCGTAGTACTGCTTCAATCCCCTCTGCTTTACCACATCCACTTAATATATCAGTATGTATGCCTGCCGAAAAACAGGCTTGTCCTTTATAGAGAGGGAATAACTCTTCACGCTCATCTACAACGGCAATACTGCCTGTCCCGGAATTTGATTTCTGACGAATTAGATCTCGAAGGAGTGTTGTTTTTCCACTTCCGGGTGGACCGATGATTAGAATAGACTTGTTAATATCTGCGGCCCTTCCGGATATGCCATTAAAATCTCTTGCAACCCGAATGCATAGAGATGTTGCCAGTGATATACCACGCATTTTCTTATCATATACAGTAGCGCAACCGCATATTCCGATTCTGTGTCCACCCGGTGCAGTAATATAACCGTTTTGGATGGTTCCGGCAGTCCACGGTGAAAACTCTGATGCTGTATTAATCACAAAGGAGATGTCCTCTTTTGTTGCGGGTCTGGATAACGTTTTATGGCTGTTTTGCAAAACCATTTCCGGCTGTAAGCCTGTCCGAATCCGCATTTCCTGAAGATGATCCTTTCCAATTCGATCAACCTCCTGCCGCATCCAATGGGGTAGTAAATTTATATACGCTTGCCATTGACAATTCATTAACATCACTCCTGGTTAAGACTATGCTTGTCCCAGATTTATATGCAGTAAATTTATGCCAAAGACATTGCAGATAGTTTCAAAATGTGATATATTACATTTAAAATACATACAGGAGAAACCAATTATGAACAAAACATCTATTGTATTTACTGGTGACATCGGATTTGATAAATATATGAACAAAAAATGGGAGGACAAAAATCTGCTCTCTCAATCTGTTTTGAATTTCTTCCATAGTGCCGACCACGTCTGTGCCAACGTAGAAGGTGCATTGTTTGAAGTCCCGGAAGATGGCACACGGGGTGTTTGTTTCCACGCAATGAACCCTAAAGCAACCGAAGTATTGCAGAATATGCGTGCCGATATTTGGTGTTTAGGCAACAACCATATTATGGACGCAGGTATTGACGGCCTTATCAGTACCAAAAAGATTGCAAAGGAAAATGCTTGTCTGACCGTAGGCGCCGGTTTGGACTTAGCAGAAGCTTCTACACCTGTATATCTGGATGAAGCCGGCGGTATCGGAATCCTTAGTGTTTCCTATCTGGTTGGTTGTGTTCCTGCAACGAATACCGAGCCCGGAACACTCCCCTGGAATGATATGGATCTGATTGCTAAGCGTATTAAGGAAATTAAGGCCCGTTGCCGCTGGTGTGTAATCGTTTCTCACGGCGGCGAGGAGTTCTCTTCCTTGCCCCTTCCCTATACCCGTGACAGATACCTGAAGTTCCTGGAAATGGGCGCAGATGTAGTTGTAGGGCATCACCCGCACGTTCCTGAAAATTATGAGCTTATGGATAATGGAAAGGCTATTTTTTATTCTCTGGGTAATTTTATTTTTGATACCGATTACCAGCGTGCGCACCTGTATACTGAAACCGGTATTCTTTTGAAATTAGAATTTACCGAAGATAAGTTGGATTTCAAGGCCATTGGTATCCAGATTGAACGTGGCACAGAGCACATTGATATTGCGCCTCTGCCAGATATTTTTATGAATATTACAGAAGAGGAGTTCAAGTTGCTTGCGCCCCTTTCTGCCAAGGCGCTGATTGCTGAAGATATGCGTGTAATGCGTTATCTGGAACCGGAAAATTTCGCAAATTGTTCCGATGAAGTCTGGGACAGTTATTATGACCACACCGTATCTTCTTACTGTTCCAAAAACGCACATATGGATTATGATGTGATACTTCCTCTTGCCCAGGAAGCCGAAAACGGTCAATGGAAAAATAGCAAGTTGGAAAATATTAAGTCTTACATTCTCCGGCAGTTTGAACTGCCTTACCCCATCGAATACAAATATACACATAACCGACTGGAGGCCCAAAAGTGAAAAAGAATACATCTATTGTCTTTACCGGTGATATTGGCTTCGACAAATACATGGACAAAAAATGGGAAGACGATAACCTTTTGTCCAAATCTATTTTGGATTTTTTTCATAGTGCAGATCACGTTTGTGCCAATGTAGAAGGTGCAGTTTATAACGCACCGGAGGACGAGAGCCGCGGCGCATATTTTCATACTATGAATCCCGAAGCTGTTAAAGTATTCAAAAAAATGCATGCAGATATATGGAGTATCGGTAATAATCATTCCATGGATGCGGGAAAAGAGGGTCTTGAAAGTACTCGACAAATTGCGAAAGAGAACGGCTGCGTAACTTTCGGCGCAGGTATAAATCGAAAAGAAGCCTCTGAGCCAATATTTTTAGACGAAGCCGGTGGCATTGGTTTGCTGGGTCTTACCTACATTTCACTAAGAAGGCAGCCGAAATCCCCCAATGAGCCTAATATATTTTCCTGGGATGATTGGGACGTTATCGCGGAACGAATTTCTGAAATTAAGAGCAAATGCCGCTGGTGCGTGATTGTCTGCCACGGTGGCGAGGAATTTAATCCCATGCCCAGCACCTATACCCGTGACAGATATATGAAATTCCTAGAGCTGGGCGCAGATGTGGTTGTGGGCCACCATCCCCATGTTCCCGAAAACTACGAGCTATTTGATAACGGTAAGGCCATTTTCTACTCTTTGGGTAATTTTATTTTTGATACAAATTATCAGCGTTCTCATCAGTACACCGATGTTGGCGTTCTTTTGAAATTGATTTTTACTGAGGAAAAGCTCGATTTTGAGGCGATCGGTATTCAAATTAATCGAGAAAACGAAAGACTTGATATTACTGATTTGCCCGGAATCTTTGAAAACGTTTCTGCTGATGAATACGAGCTTCTTTCTCCCCTTGCTGCCGAGGCATTCGTTGCTGAGGAAAAAAGAAGAATGATTTTCTTAGAACCGGAGCGTTTTGCAAATGCTTCGGAGGAGGATTGGAATAAATACTTTTTCAGTGTTGAGCCTGAGGGATACCACGAAGGAAAACATATGGATTTTTCAATCGTTGTACCCCATTCCTTGAAAGCAAAGACCGTACTATGGAATGAAAGCAAACTGGAAAGTGTAAAAAAATATCTTATTAGCTTACTGTAAACAATGGAGTGTGCCCCTATGAAATACATACCTGAAGAAAAGCTCAGAGAAATCTGCAAAGAAGTAAACGGCACCTTTGGCCTTTATGTTTCCCTTCCGGAACGTGGTGAAAAGCTTGCCATTGATGCAGATGTGAAATTCAATGCCGCAAGCACCATTAAGATACCCCTTCTCGCATTGTTAATGAAAGATTTTGAGGAAGGACGTCTTGACCAAAAGGAATTATATCCATTAAACGCTGACAGTAATGTTTTGGGCTCCGGTGTTCTCAAATCATTAAGCACCGATTTTAAATTAAGCTTATACGATTATGCTGTGCTTATGATTATCGTCAGCGACAATTCTGCAACCAACCAAGTGATTGATGCGGTGGGTATTGACCGTGCAAATGCTTTTTTTGCGGAAAATGGGTGGAATAATACGCACCTTGCCGGAAAGTTATATAGTCCTAAACCGATGCTTCCGGACGGCACAATGGATTACAATTACACTACCGCAGCAGAGCTTGGCGATATGATGGAAAAGATTCTTGCCGGAAAACTGGTCAGTGAATCTGCAAGCCGTCAAATGATGCAAATTCTTGCGGCCCAGCAGTTAGGTAAGTTTAATCTTTCTCTCCCTGTGGAAAGGTACTCTCGTACAAAGAATCCCCTGCCCCCTGTTCCTGAAGGAAAGGTAATTATGTGCAATAAGGGTGGTTCTTTGGAAGGTAAAGTACTGCACGATGCAGCAATTATACTTCTGCCCAATGGTGAAAAAGCAGTCTTGACAATGATGACCGCAACGCCGAATAATAACATTACCACTGAAGTTTTAAAGAAAGTTTCCAAAGCACTTTATGACAGTTTAATTGTTTTATAAATGAAAAAAGCTGACAGCGTTCGCTGTCAGCTTTTTATTTACTTTTTTGCGTATGAGATAAGCCTTACAATAACCGGACTCAGGAAAAGATTGGTTGCAAGTTCAATTAAGAAATTGACACCGGCCAAGCCAAGGAACATATAACTTGCTACGTTTTGAAATCCTGCAGCAGCGCCCCAACCGGCGATGGTTTCCATGAAGAATAACTTACATCCCAGCAAGAATACGCCCGTATTCACAATAGGACATACAACAGCTGCAACAATTACTGCAAAATAGCGATTGTTTCTGGAGATATAATCGAAGACACCGGCTTCGCAACATTCACCGATTCCGTAGTGGCTTTTAATATACTGCATACGATTCCTTGAATTTCTGTTCAATAGAATCAGAATGTACTTGTATGCAAGACCGGAGCACAAACCGGCAGCCGTACCTTTGATCAATACAGTAAGTACTGTTCCAAGGGCATCCACTGTAAGAAACGCAGCAGCGTCTCCGCTAAGCAATACGGCCGCTCCAAAGGTAAAACCTAACCAAGCGCCTGCCTGCCAGCCATATACGGCAGCGCCAACAACAATAGGAAGTAATACCAGAGAGATGGAAAACACTCCGAATCTGATACTGCCGCCTAAAAATTGCAGCACAAGCACAATTGCAGTAAATAAGCCGATTCCAACGATTTTCTTTGTTTTGCTATTCATTACATTTTCCTCCTTGCTGTCGCTCCGGCATTCCGGATGCGATGCAAAATTTATATTGATATAGGAAATCAGAAATCTTCAGGTACTGCAGTATCCTCAGATTCAGCAAATTCCTCCATATCCTCAAAACCCATCTGGCTACTGCCACCGGCACGCATTTGCGCCCACTGCTCCTTTGTAACCAAGATGTCACGGGGTTTACTGCCCTGGAACGGACCGACGATCCCCTTTTCTTCCTTTTCATCCACGATTCTGGCTGCACGGGCATAGCCAAGTTTTAACCGACGCTGAAGCATGGATACAGAAGCC
>JAEIGA010006931.1_pt1 | contig 17229 bp, 16 predicted proteins | sample 9270691 | NCBI WGS metagenome assembly JAEIGA01 (sample SAMN17057246, study PRJNA624740) | gut metagenome | biome: biome; isolation source: fecal sample | host: Bos grunniens | place: China: Xizang | collected 2019 | reverse complement strand
TGGATGGTCTGAAAGCTCCGATACTATGAAAAGAGTTTATCGATACAATTTAGATCCGGCAGAAAGTCAAAAAAAGATAGCAAATCTTTTTTCAGATTTGAGTTCCGATTTGACTTCTGGAGAATAACAAAAACAACTGAATATCTGTCCTGCAAGGGCAGGGCAAATTCTAGGGCAAATTTTATCATAAATTTGCCTTATTTTTATAAATTTAGCTTATTTTTAGGACATGAAAAAAGCCCTTAAAAATGGGCTCTTTTCCTTGATATAGCGCAATTTCTAGGGCTTTTAGCAAAAAGCTACTAACGGGAATCGGAGAATATTCCAATCGTCAGAAAGCCCTTTATTTATGCGGATATACAAAAAGCAGGGCAAATCATGTGTCATTTTTGCCCTGCTGCACATTGTAATTTTTTCAAAAAAATAAAGCCCCAGAACACGAGATGTTCTCTCATGCTCTGGGGCATATTAAGGAAGTCCGCAAGCTAAAGCTTGAGACCGGACAAGCTAATTATTGACACTCTGCTCGATTCCGATAACGGATTTTAGGACTCTGACTTCAAGAGAGTTTCCGCTGTCTTCCCATTCATCCGCCAATACCGCAGAAGTGACGGTTAGTTTTATGTTGATCTGTCCGCCAACTATAGTCAACGTGTAGTCATGGTCTTCACTTTCCGGGGAGTTTGGAAGTGCTTTCAATCCATTGATATATACGTCTATAATGTCGGTTGCTTCATAAGTGTAGTTTTCGAGTGGAATTATACATCCGGTATCCTCAAGCGGATTTACATCCGGATCTCCCACTCCAAAGTACTTATACTCTTTAATATAAGTTACAACTCCGAGCTCCTGCGTCAGAGTTTCCATAAATGCATCAAGCTCACTCTTCGTCTCTGCATAGTAATTTGCATAGGCTGTCTGCCATTGAGTGAATAGTGTCGAAGTATCGACCTGCGAAATTAAGCTTGTCGCCCATCCGCATATAGTTGTGTTTGCTCGAGTGTCGGTGACATTGGCCTGCGTGATGGCTGTCACTCCCTTGCCGATGTATATTTCAGCAAGACAAAGTTCAAATCTTGAATCGTTCCTTGTAAGTTCCGGAGCTGTCGGAGTGGCTGCGCTCGTTCCCTTTAGAATTTCGATATTGCAAAGACGATTAGTGAAATCTGCAACAGCAACTACTCTGTCAATTCTATTCAAGAGTGGGTCTGCTGCATCCAATGTCATATTGAGCACGGCTGTGTTCTCGAGCTTCTTCCCTTCAATCCATGCTTTACCGACTCCAACTGTTATATCAAGGTTAGAATCTGAAAGCACCTGCAAGCTTGTGCTTGGATTCGGAATGACTCCGTTTCCGATGATGCCCTTTAAGTAATCGGACATCATGCCGGCAGAATACTCTCTGTCATAGGTCTGTGTCTCTTCATCAAAAAGAGCATTGAAAAAATATCCGTTGATTGCCATTTTTAATCTCCTTTTTTATTTTCCGAAAGTAGGAATTGCCGTATATGTTCCGTTTGCATCGATTGACTCAATAATCTCAACGATTCTTGAATTGATACTCATTCCCCACTTTGAATTTTGAATTGTGACGATATCTCCAACGAAAACATCTTCATTGAGCTTTACATTCGAGAAGTCGACTTCCCCAGAAAACGCACTTGTATAGGTTGCCTTGCTCGCTATTTCGAGAAGTCCTAATTCATCAAGCTGTTTTTCATAAGTTTCTTGAGTGATGATGTTCTCATTCGTAACGGCTGAACTTGCATCGAGATAACTTTCAAATCTCTCGAGCCCTGCTTGGCTGTTTTCCGCCGACCATACGACAGTTTGACTTGCTCCGGTACCTTCACCGCCGACCATGACATCTGTCGCGTAATCTGAAAAGTTCTCCGTGTATTCAGAAGTAAGAAGGTTGTCGTACTTGTCCGAGAAAACTATATACGGATTAGCATACTGACCGAAGCTCCTGTCCGTTCCTTCGTAGATCTGAATCGATAGAGTGTCGGAAGCATGAATGTATGTCATATCTATTCCGAATGAATACGACTCGCAGAGATTGCTTACCGCATCGAGTAAGCCTTCTCCGAAGTACTGAACATCTATCGACTCGCCTTTGTTCTCTGGAAGAGAAAGTGTGATGTTTGAATATAGCTTTCTGTCTGAATCAACTGTGTTTATTGCGTTCTCGTCTACGATTGCCGAAATACAATCCGCGGCCGCTCCTTCAAGCTGTGTCTGCGTAGCAATAACTCTTCGAGCTAAAAGCCCCGGAAGAAGTCTTCCTTTAACTGTGATTGTCTCCTGTCTGCTCTCGGTCATGTTGACTTTGACCTCTTCCACGATTCCGAGATGATATGCTTCTTTTAACATCTCGTCTTCTCTTCCGACATAGTAGCCAATCTGTATGTCATTCGCTCGGCTGATGTCGAGAATGAGCTCAAAGTCTCCTGCCGTGTAGAATCTTGAAGTCCATATAAACGATATGAAATCATCACAATATGTCGACTTCTGAAAGCTCGAATTGAAAATAATAGGAATCATGCTCATGTTTAGACTCCTTCGTATAGGTCATAATGTTTAATCGTGACTACAAGATTTGTAGTCGTTCCGCTTTCCGTAGTATATACATAGGTTGTGCCACCAATCGGAAGAATGAGCCATGTTGAATCTGCTGTCAGAGCATTGAAGATATTCGTCTTCACTCCGTCTCGCAGGAGTGTGATGTTCTTATTGCCGGGCTCTGTCGTTATCGTGATTACATCTCCTGCCTGCATATCGAAATCTAGCTCCATGAAGTCATGTGAGATATAATCAATGAGTTTCGGATTGCTGACAGCTCCCCTTGCGTATAGCTCGAATGTCAATCCTGTGTCTGCACTTCCGTTGTTCTCAACGTCATATGATGCGATTGTGTCAATCTCGCCAAAGACGAGACTTTCACTTGTCGGAAATGGAAAATGCATCATCGGAGTGACGGAGCTCATCTCATCGACAATCTCTTCTGAACTCTTCAAATATGGATAAGGGCATAAGATAGATACTAAAAGCGTTTGCTTTTTGGCGAAATAGGAAACATCCAAGCTCTCAACATAGCCTTCTGCGAAGCAATCGAGTGTGTCCGATTTGAACATAACCTTGATATACTTTTTCGGCTGAATGACGAGATATGCCTGTTTCCTGCTCTCTTCCGGATTTTTGTCGATAACGAAGGCAATGTTTATCTGTCTTGCCTGCAATTTTGATGAATTGAATTTGACTCCATCCATGAAAGCTGTCTCGTTTGTTGAGATGGTTGCCTTGACAGGATTTAGTCCTTCAAATTCTTTTATTTGAAATGGAGAGCCGACTCCGAAAGTGAGTCGGCGACCATTCCTGTTCTCGAGTATTAAATCATACATTCGAAAGTCCTACCTTTGCATTGAAAAGTAATCTGTTTGTATCTCTGTAGATCTGCAAGCTATCAAGAGCTTTTGGAGAGTTGTTTGTCTGATTGAAAACAATCGTCTGATTGCTGTTGGCAACGTTGCTCGTGCTTGAAGTTCCTGCTGCCGTGCTCTGACTTGCATTAAGTTTGGCAAGAGATATTCCCTCGGAGAAGTTGAGCTCCGATGATACCGTGTCAACGAGCTCTTCTGCTGCCTTTTTAACTGTCGAAATCATTGACAGAAGTCCGTTTGTAAATCCCTGCCCTGTGTACTCTCCTATCTCTGCCATGACCTTCGATGGAGAATGTATTCCGAGGTCACTCTTGAATTCTGCAATCATGCCTTTGATATAAGTCTTGATTGCTTTTTCCATGTAGCTTGTATTGCTTGTCAGCCCGGAAACGAATCCTTTGATTGTCTGCTCTCCCAATTCTTCAAGAGCACTTGGAAGGTCTGCAAAGGCATCTTTGATTGCGCTTGCATAGTCTTTTGAAAGCTGACTCATATCGGATGAGTAGATACTCTCTCCCAGAGCTTCTGATACATTCATTTTTTCAACGAATGCATCTGAATATGCTTTGAGTTCCTTATCATCCATCGACAGGAGTCTATCAATGAATGCCGAGCCTTCTTCCATGTCATAGCTTGCTATCTCATCGAATAGCTCACTTGATACTTTCTTTTTGATCGTAGCAAGCTTTGAAGCATATTCTTTGATTGCGGCTGTCTGCTCCTTGATATCATTCAAGGTCATGACATTTGCATTTGATATCGAGAAAAGGTCTCCTGCGCTCTTGAGCTTATCAATTAAGCTGTCCTGCTTATTGATTAAAGCATCGTACTGTGCCGAGTAGTCAGAAGAGATTGAGTTCATCGTGTTATCGATAAGCTCCTGCGCCTTGTTAGCGTACTCGGTCATTGCGTCCTGCAATTCGGAGAGCATCTCCTGTGAAGCTTCTTCGAATGTATCTTTTGCACTCTCGAGTCCTTCAATCTGCTTTTCGTATGCCTTCTTTAAAGCGGCAACCTCTTTGTCATAGGAGTTCTCGGTCTTTGTGACGAGCTTCTCATAAGCACTCTTTGTTTTTTCAAGTTGCTTCTTTAAGTCCTTGAGCTTCTTCTTCTGTTCGGCTGTTCTGTTACTCTCTGAAATGCTCTCTATCTTTTTGATTTTAGCTTCCAGAGTTGCAACATCACTCTCATAGTCCGTCTTGTAAGTTTCAAGAAGAGCTGTGTTTGATGCTTTCAGAGCTTCAAGTTGTTTCTCTTCGCGCTCCTTTATCTTGTCGATGTTCTTCTGGAGCTCTTTTGACTTCTGCTCGTTGAGATAGGATATTTTCTTATACTCATAGTCGAGTTTGGCTGTGAGAGCATCCGCAAATCCTGTCGAAGTGGTTGTTCCAATAGTTGACAAGTCCTTCGTCTCTGTCAGCATCTCTTTCAAGAGAGTTGCAAGGTTTTTGGATATAACGGACTTTGTTCCGATGAGTCCTGCAAAGAGTCCGTTTGAAATAGCCTTCTGTGCCATCTTATAGGCTGCGCTCACAACGGCTGTCGTGCCTGCCTTGATTCCGTTTTCAAAACCTTGTGCAAAGTATATTCCGGATTGAGTAGTCAGCTTTGACGGAGAGCCTTCTTCCTGCCCTGCCTTTAAAGCTTCCCAAGCGTATTGAGCAAGGCCGAAAGCTTTAGTCCAAATACTTGACTTCTGGCTTTCCATTCCGTTGACAAAGCCTTGCGTAAAATATACACCGGATTGAGTAGTGTCAACGCTTTCTGCTCCTGCTTTTGCTTCATTAGCAAGAGCCTGTCCTGCTGCATTGATAGTTGGAAGTTCTCCTTCCATTCCGCCTTTATAGTGGTGAGCTGCTTCTTTTCCTGTCTCGTCTGTCTGCGGATTGGCTGTGCCTTCATATGCGGAATCTTTGAGATTCTGTCCTGCCTGCCTAGCATATGCGCTCTGCTCATTGATGGAAGTCACGAAAGCATTTGCTGATTCGGTCGCGCTCTTCTCTGCCTGCGGAGTGAATCCTTCAAGCTCTGCCTGCGCCTTGTCGACCATTTCTTTCGCGCCTTGAATCATCTCATCGGTGACAACTTTCGAGCCATTCTCGGCAGCCTGCACCATATCATCATAATATTTCTGATAATCTTCAACTTGCTGTTGAAGCTCCTGCTCGGTGGCTGACGTTGCATCCTTATAGCCACTTGTCAGATTATCAAGCGCGGCATTGATTCTCGTTGACTGACCGGAGATAATAGCTTCCTGCAATCCCTCATAAGATTTGATGGTCTGCTGACCGTCTTTATAAGCGTTATTCGCATCATCTAATGCCTGCTTGTTCTCTTTTAGTCTTTCCGTTGAAGCTTCAAGCGCATCTCTTACCTTGTAGAGCTGTAACTGATAAGGAATTGTATCTGCATCTCTGTCTTCTTTGTGGAGCTCATCGATTTTATCGAGCAAGTCTGCTTCTTCCTGCAAGAGCGCGTTATGATCTTCTTTCGCTTTCGTGAAGTTATTCTGTGCTTGAATAGCATTGTCGAGAGCTTCTTTTTCACTTCGCTTCGCTTCTGCGTAGCTTTCAGCATATGCATTTGATACCGCTTCCGCTCTCTTCTTCTGGATGAGTTCATCAATAGATGCTCCGAGCTGTCCGTTTGCATCGATAAGTGCTTTTACATCTTCAAGCTCAACTCCGAGCGAGTTCGAGAGTTCGTTCAATATGAACTGTGCTCTTTCTTCGTAGCCTTCTTTGACTTCGCCGTTTGTATCAATCAAAGAGTTGTATTCATCTTTGAGCTTTTCGATATAATTGAACTCGCCCTGCGTAGCTTCCAGAGTCTCTTCTCTAGTGTCGTTGAGTTCTTTCTGCTTGTCGCAAAGTTCATCTATTTTATCGTTGAGCTCTTCCTCTTCTTCTGTGAGCCCATGCTCTTCTTTAGCGAGTGCTTTTGCTTCTGTCCTGCCCTTAACATAAAGTGCAACGAGTGCCGTAGTCACTCCGATAAGTGCTCCGACAGGAGTCGCAAGCTGTGCTGCATTAAGTCCGAGCTGTGCTGTCTCTGCGGCGGCTGTTGCTGTCTTTAACTTCACAAGTGTTCCGATAAGTCCGTTGACAACTCCTGCAAAAGCTCCGACTTTATTTGCTACAAAAGCAAGAGCAACAACTTTCCCAAAAGTCTTTATGATATTGATAACTGTATTTCCGTTTTTGATTAAATATGCGAAAAGGTCTGCTGCCTGTTTTGCAAAGTCTCCGACTTTGTCTCCGACAACTTCCCAATCTATTAGATCAAGAGCTTCTCCAACTTCCTTGATTCCTCTCTTCATGGATCCGGAAGCTTCATTGAAGAGCTTAATCATTATGCCTTCAATTTTGGATTTTAAGAGAGTGAGCTGACCATTCAGATTGTCTTCCATTGTTTCAGCCATTGAAGCGGCTGCTCCATTGGAATTGTCGATTGCTGTCGTCAACTTGTCGTAGTCCTCTGTCGAAGCATTGACGATTGCAAGAAGTCCGCTCATAGCTTCCTGTCCTGCAATAGCTTTCGCATACTGTGTCTGTTCGGTCTCGGACAAATCAGCAAAAGCTTTTCTCAAGTCTCCCATGACATCTGAAAGCTCTTTCATATTGCCTTCGCCATCTGTCAACGATATTCCGAGTGCATCCATAGCTTCCGCACACTCTTTCGGCGGAGCTGAAAGTCTTGTCAAGGTTGAGCGGAGTGCTGTTCCTGCCTTATCTCCCTTGATTCCTGCATTAGCCATCAATCCAATGGCAACGGCTGTATCTTCCATCGAATAGCCGAGAGCTCCGACTATTGGAGCGGCATATTGGAATGTACTTCCCATCATCTCGACATTCGTATTCGCATTTGAAGAAGCGGCGGCCATAACGTCAGCAAGTCTTCCTGCATCTTCTGCTCCGTAGCCCATAGCTGTTAGGGCATCGGTAACGATATCCGATGCGGTTGCAAGGTCACTTCCAGAAGCGGCGGCAAGATTCATAATGCCTTCGATACCATCGAGCATATCCTCTGTTTTCCATCCTGCCATTGCCATATAATTAAAAGCTTCGGCGGATTCTGTAGCAGAGAACTTTGTCTTTGCGCCCATTTCTTCTGCTTTTTCGGTGAGCCTTTCGATATCCTCTTCGCTTGCCCCAGATACGGCGGCAACTTGCGACATTGCGCTTTCGAAGTCTGCTCCAACTTTGACAACTTCCTTTGCGACATCTTTTAGAGCACTAATCATCAAAGTGATTCCATTTGCTACTAAATCGGCAATTACACCTTTCGCAACTGTGAATCCCTCATTTGATGCTTCAACGCTCTGCGCTACTTCCTCGTTTTCCTGCCCTACGTTATCGAGTGCCTTCTCATAATCGGAGAGTGCCTTTTCTGTCGAAATGACTTTCGCTCTCTGATTTTCGATTTTGATCTGCATTTCTTGAGCCTGTTTCGAGTTCTCGCCATACTCTTTTTTGATTAGCTCGAGCTCTTTTTCGTAAGTCTCAAGAATGGTCTTCTGACCTTTTAAAACTTTTGAAGTCTGATTGATTTTAGCGTTGAGTCCATCCGCGCTCTTGCTCCAATCATCCATTCCTGCACTTGCAGATTTGAACTCTGCATTTGCAAGTCGAATCTCTCTTGAAGCCTGCTGAATGCCCTGTCGGAGTGAGCTGATATCCGCTTTAAAGGTTGTCGTGCTTGCGTTTGCCATTTCTTTGACCTCTGATTAAAAATTTAAAACCAATCATCACCGGCTTTTCTTCTGATAACTCGATTAGGATCATTTCTCTTTTTCTCTCTGATTTGAAGTCGTCTGCAATCAGCGTATAAATCAATGATTTGAAGGAATGGTCTTTTTTCTATGTCGAGTGGAGATAATGCCGGGTACTGTTCTGAAATTTGATGTTCCATTTGGAAGAGAACTTCATCGAATGGAATGTTCTCTTCCTCATCTAGTTTTTTGAGCTTTTATCCTTTGGAAGATTTAAAACTCCTGCGAATGAGATTCCAAGAATTGATACGATAACAGGAATAAGCTCATTGAGCTTCACATTATCCCAATCCTCGTCCTCTGCTTCCGGGAAGAAGTCTTCCAAGATAGCGACTAACTCTTCCCATGCGTCATATACCACATGAAGAAGCTCGCTCGTGTCGTTGATATCCTCTATTTTCAACAGCTTCATAAGAGCTCTGACACTTCCGAACATTAAGTCCTGCGGAGTGGCTGAAAGCTCCTTTTTAACTGTCTTCTTGTCTTTGTCATAAACTTTTAAAGTGATAGTATTCTTTGCCATTTTTCTTGTCCTTCCTTCCTTAAAAAAATATCCTAGCAAGGATTGCTCCCTGCTAGGATATTGAGTGATTACAATTAGAGATTACTCTGTAACTGTAACTGTGGCTGACGCTGTGAATCCGCCATCAACTGTCTGTGCAACGATTACGGCTGTGCCTTCGCCAACACCTGTGACAGTTCCGTCAGAAGCTACGAGTGCAACTGATGTATCAGAAGATACATACTTCACATTCTTGTTGGTTGCTGCTTCTGGAGCAACTGTAGCTGTGATCTGTGTAGTTCCGGCAATAGCTATTGAAGCTGTTGAAGGTGAAACGCTAACTCCTGTTACGGCTGTGCCGTTTGCGATAGTATCCGGAGTCTGTGGAGTCGAGAAGAAGCTTGACTCGCTAACAGGATTTACGGATGTGTCGATTGTTACGGCCTTTGCTCCTTCGCCTGTAAGTGCGAACTTGTGAACTGTTGTAACACCTGTGTAAGTGATTTCCTGTCCGTTTGCGTCTGTTCCGTCATCCTCGGTTGCGTTTGTCTGATCTGGGATGTTGAACATTCCCTTTAATCTCCAAACGTAGTAGTTGTTTCCGTTGGTATCTTTGGTCTTGTATCCAAGAGCCCAATAGCCCGGAGTTCTGACCTGCTCAACGAACATTCCCTTTGCTGCGTTGTAGACCTGTCCTGTGATTGCAGCTAAAACATCGAGCGGAATTGCTGATGCATTAACTGTGATTTCATCTGCGCCTGTTGAAGAGATAACAACGGCTGCTATGTTGTCATAAAAATGACTTTCATTTGTGGAATCAGTAGACTTTGAAATCTCTGAAACACCTGCAAGGTCAATGACAGAACCGAATGTGATTCCGTCTTTGTCGTCTGTTAAAACAGGAGCGGCAACGAGACCTTCAACACCTCTGTACTCATAAATCTTTGGCATTGTTCTATTTCCTTTCTTTAAATGAAAAGAGCACCCATTCTCATGGATGCTCTAGTTATTAGGTTGTCTGTAAGTAGTAAGCTCGGAATCCTCTTCCTGTGTGCGTTATTTCGTCAGAATCTACATCGAATCCTCTTCCGGTGATAATCCATCCGTTGACCTTCAATTTGATTCTGGCCTGCTCCAAAATGGAGTATGTTTTCAGCGGATCTGTGGAATAGAAATTGACATCGTACTCCCACCTTATGCCGTACTCTGAATCATCATAATGAGCATGGTCTTCGGAGTCTGGATTCCAAAAAGTGAAGAAGCTATCCGGATATCTGTCGTTCTCATCAAGTGAGCCCTGCCTAATAACAGGGAGATCAAATTCCTCAAGCAATTCAATTAGTTTGTCTTCCATCGTCTTTCCTATCCTTTCATGTGTTTCTGAACTTCTTTTTCAAGCTCTTCACTAATGGATTTAATCATGTTCTTTTCATATGTGTTTTTTCGATATATCTTTTCAAGTGCCTTGTCCGGTTGCATCTTCGGAGTGCCTGTGATTAGCCAACTTCCTGCATTCGGTTTAGTATGGTCGAATCCGAGTGGCATTTCTGCAACTGTTCCGGACCACTCAACTTTTGGCTCTCGAATGATAGCTTCTTTCGTTCTGTTTTTTGAATATCTGCCCTTCGCAGGAAGATTGGCATTTGAAAGTGCATCTTCTGTGTCTTGTGCAACCTTCTTCCCCTGCTCTTCCATAACCTTTGTAAAGGTATCTTTCAAGCTGACATTCAAGGCTTCGAGACGTTCCGCATATTCATTGAACTGATTGAAATTTATCGAAATGAAGTTCTTGCGTTTAGCCATTACTTTCCCACCGCCTGCACACGAAAGACAAGGAACTGATGTCTCATTTCGATGTCTTCTGGTGAGCCTATTACTTCATACTCTCGCTCGGAGTCAACAACATAGATTCTTGAGCTTGATTTGATATCCGGTCGATACCATGTCTCAATAGTTGCCGTATCGACAACTGTATAAACTCCATTCTCTGTGCTGTCACTTCCGCCGAAAGTTCTGAAAGAGCCGAAAAATAATGGAGCATCTTTCGGCTCTGGATAAGTTGTTTTTTCAACACCCTTCACTTTCGTATATGTCGGATTTAACAGACGCATTGCAACTGTGAAGGGTGATTTCGGTCTGTACCCTCTGCTCATTTTAGAGACCTACCTTTGAGATGGTGATTGTTGAGCTTGAAAGTGTAGCAAGATACAATCCGCCATCAACTTCAACGTCAACTCCTGCTGTCTCGACGTCAACTCCTGCAAGTGAGAAACCTTCATAGCTCTCTGCCGGTGTAAAATATACTGTCAATGCAGAAATGCCTTCTGCAATATCGAGATGCTTAACCGGCTCGGCTGCAATAAGTGATCCTGCCCCCGGTGCTGTTGCAACAGCGAACTCTCCAAGAGCGTTCTTTGCATTTGCTTTGGTGAGCGTAACGCTTGCAGCCGCAAGAATAACGCTATAAAGTGATAACAAATCGGTTTTCATAACCGGTACGATTCTATCCTTGTTAATCATCGTCTTATACTCCTTTATTTATTTTTTGTATGAAAGCTGTGCGACTCTTTGCATAAAGTACGGAGAGAGCTTTCCGTCTCCTGCTCCGTAATTCCATAGATCTGAAACACCACGAGCGAGAATCCCTATCGTGATGTTTGACTCGCTAACTCCTGCTCCCTTGATGTAGTCTTTGACATCTTCGAGATACGGCAGGAGCGTATTATCGAGATAATCCCCTGTGATTCCGAGTGCATCTTTGACTTGTGATAGTGTAGTTTCGCTCATGGTGTATCAATCTCCTATGCTTCTGTGTTGAGTGTAAGGCCTGTCAAATCAAAGCTCTGTGTCTTTGTGACTCCGCCTTTAGTTGTCACAACTTTGAGAACCTGCTGCACTCCGTCAAGCTCTCCTGCTACCTTGAAAACAGCATTCATATCTGAATCAAGGGCAACAAGTCCGGTACCTGCGCTTGGAGCAAGACCGACTTTGATTTCGTCTGCTTCGTTCTCGTCAATAAATTTAAGTGCCATGAAGTTTCCGTCTCCGGCTAATGGCCCAGACTGTGCAAGACCGCCTGCGATAAACTTCAATGTTCCTGTGATAGCTCCGTCTGCTACAACGATATTGCTCTGCATAGAGCTAACTGTTGCGCCATAAAGAGTTTTCGAAGCTTTCTCCGGCTGAACAATCACATCATCAAGCCCGATGTATCCTGCAAGTGCAAGGATAACCTGTGATGTTTCTGTGCATTCAGCAACAGCTTCTGCATCTCCTGTCTCGGCTGCATAAAGAGCTTTCATTGCATCAAGGTTTGTCATAATTGAAAAGCTCCTTTCTTTTAGTTCGCGCCCTTCAGAATCTTGTAGAATCCTGTAGGATTCAAAACTTTTCCGTCAACAACAACGAGAGCCTTATCAACCCACTCGTTTGTCTCTTCATCGAAGTAACGTCTCATAGTGAATCCGAAGTTCTCATTGATTGCGTATTCTTCTGGCTGCCAATAGATTCCGATAACGTCTCCCGGAGAAGCTGTGTCGAAATCAGCAACGATATCTTCTTCAACGAGTGCAATCTCTCTTCCGAAGAATCTTCCACGAGGATTTGTTGCGTCAGCATCCATTACCTCAAGGCCTGTTGCCTGTCTGAAAACAGGATTTCCATTGTTATCAGACATAGTTTCAAGATAAGCATCAACTGTTGAATTAGCGAAGATGAACTCTCCGCTTCTGTATCCGAGCGGAAGTTTTGCAAAGAAGTTCTTTCTCCAAGCTTTCCAATCAGACATATCAGCTGCCTTCATGGTGATTGTGTTAGTAACTCGAGCATCGTTAAGGATTCCGAGCATACTTCCATCTCCAGAGCCGTTGACGATGCCGTAGTCCATAGCCTGTAAGTAAGCAACAGCTATCAGCTCTGTGAGCCTAGATTCGAAAGCGTCAAGTGTAAGGATGTTTGCAAGGAACGTCTGTGCAACTCTGATTTCTGCTACGTTGTAAGCAAAAGAAATCTTTCCGAGAGTTCCTGCTTTCTGTCTTGGAGAAACAGTACTCTCATTGATCCATTTAAATGTTGCCTGCAATGCTCCGACAGGGTACTCAACTCCACCCTTGACGTTGGTCTTTCTAACCTTTGAGTAAAGGTTGCCATATTTCTTACGAACTGTGTTGATAACCTCATTCATAACTGTGAATGGGATAGCAGCTCCGACATCTGCTGTGCTTGTTGCATCTCTGAACTCTGCCGGGATAGCAACTCCGCGCTGAACGTATGCCATGAATGCTTTTCTGTACTCGAGTGAAGCGTGTGGCTCTTCGCTTCTCTTGTCAGAGTAAGAACTTACTGTCTGGAGTGGATTTACAAGCTTTGCATCCTTTGGAATGGCTGCGCTTCTTGCTTCCTCTGCCTTCTCTTCCTCTTCGATGGCTGAAAGCTCATCTCTGGTCTCTTCAATTTCTGCGTTAAGGTCTTCGAGCTCTTCTGTTAAGCTTCTAACCTCTGCCGCATCTGCTGATGCATTGCATCTTGCTGCAAGATTTGACTTTTTAGCTTCAAGTCTTGCAAGTCTCTTCTCAAGAATTTTCTTTCTCATCTCTTGATTTCCTTTCTTTATAATTTTGATCTAAAGTTGAACTTCGCTTTTGCAAGCTCAAGTTCGTTTTCTGTTCCTTCGGTCTCCACCGATCTTGAAGCATTCGCTCTTGCGTTCTCCAACTCAAGCTTGGCATTCTCCAATGCTTCTTTAGCTCTTGCTCCTATTTCAAGGCTTGTTCCCTCGTATGCAGGGAATGTCACCGCTGAAATCTCATATACTGTTGCTATGGATTTAATATGTCTTGTCGGATAATCGGAATCGAGATTCTCCCATTCCTCATTATCGATAACAAACATAAAGGACATCTTGTCGATGTCCTCTCTCTGTACGGCCGTATATAGGTCTCTCGCTTTCGCGCTCTCTTCGATTGCAAGATTCGCTTCAAACTCCATTCCAAGTGCATCCGGCATGAGTCTCATAGTTGAGTTTGGATTGTTTCTCCTGCTTCGTGCATATACGAATGAAGTATCATGATTCAAGCATAGCCTTACGTCTCGAAGGTCTGTCTTATCCAGAGCCCCCGGCTCGATTACTTCCTCGAACCATCCGCCTATGTCTGTTCTCTGATTGAAAACTATCGGTCTTCCCTTGATTATGCCTTCCTTTTCCTCGGCTCTGGTCTCAAGTGCGACCGAATATGTTCTCTGCTCAATTTCCTTGTTTTTCATTTTTAGACTCCTTACATATCTTCCTTGTCGACTATGTCAACATTGACGTTTGCATCCTCTCCGACTTGGTATGCCGAAGCATCGGCAGCGTTAATCCAATTCAACGACATATATCTCTTGCCTTCCAATTCCGGAAGCGGAGCAAGTCCGAACATGACTCTCTTTTCATTCTCAAAGAGTGCTCCTGTCGGAGATAGCTCTTTGATGAGCTCAATCTTCTGTGTGGTTGTCATGAAGATTAAGTGCTTCGGATATAACTCAATTCTATTTCCGAATGACTTTGCTCTCTGGGAGAACATCTTCTTTGTGAAGCCCTGCGACATTGAAAGAATGAGCGGCTCTAAACACTTCTGGAAGAAAGCTTCGTACTGTTCTTTGGTATAGTCACCTGTCAGAATCGGAAGAGATACTCCCCAATTTCGAAGAAGCTTCTCGTCAACGAATTTCAGCGTGTCGTTGTCGACTAGCTGTGTGTTTCGTGTTATCGGCATGAACTCGGCTTTCAGATCTAGCGGAAGGAATCCGCTTTCTGAATTTCGGAGCTTGTCTTCTAACTCATGGATAGCTTCGAGTGCCTTGTCCTCATCAAACATCGTGTTGTACTTGACAACTCCGTTGACAGCGTAGCTTGCATCCATAGCTTTCGCTATTCCTTCAAGAAGCTTTCTGTTGAGCTCAACAGTTCCGACTATGCTATCTGTGTTCGGCTGTCCGAGCTCATTTCCGCCCATGTATTCGTTGACAGCGTAGTTGTATTTGATGTGAATAACATCGTCATAAGCAACTGTCGTTGTCTTTCCGCCTGCGAAATAAAACTTCGTGTATAGCTTCCCGGAAGCATCTTCTAGGAAATCAACCTGTATCGGCTTGATCGGATATAAAGCTTCGTATCTTCTTCTCTCTTCGCCTGTCTTTTCATCTGTCCAAACATAGTATGTTGGAACTATGAAAACGTTATAATTCAAAAGAAGCAGCCATGTGACTTTTTCCAAAAACTCTGATGTAGTCATCAAAGGATTAGGATTGTCGAGAACATTCTGCAAGTCACCCTTAACAGGGATTGCATCTGCTCCATTCATTCTAATGTGAGTCGGAGAGAGCTTTTTCATCTCATCGACAATGCACTTCAAGGCCTGCTGAACAACATCGCTTGCATATACGCTCGTTCCATACTGTCCGAATATAGGCATATATCCGTTTAGCATGGCCGCATACTTTGATGTCTTCGGCTGCCTTCTGAAAAATCTATCAAACCAACTCATTATTTATCTCCTTTGTTTTTTGAGTCGCATAGTACTTTAAAATCTGTTCTGTATCTGCGATAAGTCTCCATCATGATTGCAAGAGCAACAGCTCCATCAATACGCTTCTCTGTCTTCATCTTGACGATGAGAGCATTTCCTTTGTCGTCAACCTTTAGGCCTGCATTTCCGAAGCACCACTTGTCAACAGGATTCTCATTGTAGTTTATGAGCTGTGCTTTGAAATCTGACTCGCAGAGCTTGATTGCATTCGAAAGTGTATAGGCATTCTGATTTATCATGATTAAGTCGGATTCATCTCCGTGACCTCTGCTCCATCCGTAAGTGTCCATCCTTCGAATCCAATCTTTCGCAAATCTCTGGTCATATCCGCATTTCCAAAGTTTGATTCCATAATCGGTATAAAGCGAATAGAACCAATCCGCTACGATTGACAGGTCAACATCTCCGCCTTCTGAAATAGTGATGTGTCCGTCTTTCGCCCAATCCGAATACTTCGCTCCTTCGAGCTTGTCGTCAGAATCCTTCAACTTTGTTTCCGGAAGGAAGTAGTGCGAGATGATGAACTTCTCTCGGCTGTCCGGCTTCATCAACAGAACTTTCGCATTGCAAAGGTCTGTCGTCTCGGCAAGGTCAACTCCGCCAATACAATAACAGCCTCGAAAGTCTTCGAGGTTGTAGGTTGATGGATAGTCATAATCTTCGAGATTCAACCATGCCACCGCTGAATTTTGTTTTATATTAAAATCCTTGCAAAGAACAAAGATTCTGTCTGCTTTACTAACACGAGCTTCTTCAACTCGTTCTTTTAAGTATGACCACTTCTTTATTTTTCCGATTGATGGATTGCTCTTTTCCCAGAGTCTTGATATTCCATCTTCGTTTGTTTCCCAGACTTCCGACTCTGAATCCTGCGTGTATAACCACGGAAGCTTTCGCTTCGCTGCATCCGAAGTGTTCTCTCCGTAAATTATCTCCGTGTATTCCTTGCGCTTCTTGTCAAGGAATCCATCTTGTATAGTTCCTTCGCTTCCGAAGATGAATATCTTGTATTTCTCTTTGGTCGAAGTACTCTGCTGAATTGGTTTGTAGATGCCATCATCTAGGAGCGCCCACGCTTCATCTATTCCTGCAATGTCAATCGAGCGGCCTTCTTTCTGTCTGCTTGAATCCGAAAGCTTGTAAATGTGATTGTTATTTGCAAAACACTTCAAGCCTTTTTGATTCCGCCAAGTATCTTGACTTCTTGGATCTACAAGAAGACGCATCGTGTCGATTGTCTGATAAGCAAGGTCTGCCGTTCCGTCATTAGTTCCGGAACATACGATATCAAGACCGAATCCGCCGAGAATCATCTCTGCGAACTCTAGCCCGGAGATTAGCTCCGTCTTTCCACCTTTTCGAGTGATGAGCATTAAAGTTTCGAGAAATCTGTCAACTATCTGCTCTGTGTGGAAGTCTATTATTTTATATGCATAAAGACATTCGATAAATGCCTTTTGCCAATCTAACAGGATCATCGGCATTCCGTAGAATGGCGATTTCGTTAGCTTGATGCAATTCTCAATGAAATCAATTCGGATATCAGAATCCTTCGTGTCGAAAATGTACTCCCCGGAGAGCATATCTTCTCGCAGATTATTTAACTCGGTTATCATGTCGAGCCCTGCAATGATATCTCCGCATTCGATTTTCGCTTTATACAGAAGAAAATGTGAATTGTCTTCCGTGTATATCTTCTTCTCATTGATTAGCATTGAGCATCATCCATTTTTTCACTTATCCATCTTCGAAGAATGGAGTCTCCTTCCTCGGATTTCTCTCCAACTCCACGAGATAAGACTTTCACGATGTTGACATATTGCTGCAAGTACTCCTTGTAGAGCTTCGCCGCAGGAGTTGCTTTCTGTCTGCTTGGATCTGTTGGATGTACTTTCAATTTCGGAAGCTTGCGGAGTCCGTCAAGCTCTCCTTCGAGATACACCATCTCTT
>JAEIGA010006930.1_pt1 | contig 17231 bp, 12 predicted proteins | sample 9270691 | NCBI WGS metagenome assembly JAEIGA01 (sample SAMN17057246, study PRJNA624740) | gut metagenome | biome: biome; isolation source: fecal sample | host: Bos grunniens | place: China: Xizang | collected 2019 | reverse complement strand
TCAATTAGGCATTGAGCTGTGCAAGCCTAAGAAAGTGGGCGACTATCTAATTATTGGGACAGATAAACTGCCAAAGATTAAAAAGGCAATGAAGAGGCGAGGAATCACCAAAGCACAATATGCGGTTGCTCCTGTAGATATATTTAATTCAGATTTCTTAGAAGACGTGAAATAATCACATAAAAGCCAACCTACCCATTCAATAGTAAGTTGGCTTTCTTTTTCATAACAGCACAATAGGATGTTGTGGATTACTTTCTTTGATTTTTAAATTTTTGACAAGCAGTAAAATACCACGATATACATTAAATTGAAGTGCTTAAAAAAGATTCAGCCACGCAGTGATTTATCGCTGTCGAGGGTTGCAAAAAGCGAACACTTTGTGTAAATTTGCATTGAAGAAATGTTTACCGGATGTTTACCGATAGATATTTCGAGAGTTAATTAACAGGTAGATATATTGCTTGCAACGGCTTTTAGCTCAGTCGGTTACACGTGCTGAATTTGCAAAATTCAGCATGTTTGGCAACAGACTCATAATCTGGAGATCCTAGGTTCAAGTCCTAGATGGCCCACACATAAGAGAATCGCATTTGCGATTCTCTTTTTTTGTCCAAACGACCTTTTTTACTACATTCGCAAAAAGTCAAAACCACAATCTCAAACAGGCTTTTACAGAAACATACTAGAATTGATTTTTACTCACCAGAATTATGAAACGATTCATTCTGTTCATTTGTCTGATATTTTTTGTCACAGTGCCCATATATCTTCATTGTGAAAAGAAGGTAACCAGATTCGAGCTACCTATAGGTGAGCTTAAGTGGACAGACAAGAGACCCGAAAAAGCAAAAATGTGCATACCTGCCGCCTTTACCGACGAGCAAGGTCAAATTCTTGGTGCTTACAGGATTGACGGGAAAGCCTATGACGCGAACAAAACCATGGTAATGAAAGTCTCCCTGAAAGGAGATATGTTCTATATCAGCAAACATTGGATGAGCGACAACGGTTTCCAGCAACTGACATTGGTCAACAACTCAAAAGCGATGAAGTTCCACGACTCTCGTAAAGCAATCCGCAGAGCATTATGCAAAGACAAGAACGGAACGTTCATTCTGCAATCCAACTATCCAATGACCATGTCAGATTTTGCAGAGGAGTGTGGCAAACGTAGCACCAATGCCACCTACCTTGATATGGGAGAATATGGCTACGGATATATCAAAAGCAGATTTTTCACTCGCCATCTTTACATATGGGGGTTCTTCAGCAAAGACAAACAGACCAATTGGTTGTATATAGAATAATGGTCATCTTAAAAAACTTATTGACGTAAAAATATTCACTCATTTGAGAAGGAATAAGGCATATCATCGGTTGCCGTGCCACGTGTTTCGACGTGGTGCGGCAACATTTCGAAATAGAGGTTTGCACCGCCCGACAGAGCACTGTGCTTAAGATAATTACGACTATATTCCTTGCCATTAAAAAGCATCTTGCCAATATACAAATTATCTTTGCTATTCTGCGGAGCATCTATGACAATTCTGTTGCCGTTTTCGAGATTTATTACAGCATGCCTGAACAGCGGTGCACCAAGCACATACTCATCACTTGCAGGACACACGGGGTAGAATCCCAATGCCGAGAACACATACCATGCCGATGTCTGTCCGTTGTCCTCATCACCACAATAGCCATCGGGTGTGGGTGAATACATCCTCTCCATAACCTGGCGCACACGGTACTGCGCCTTCCAAGGTGCTCCGGCATAATTGTAGAGATATATCATATGTTGTATGGGCTGATTGCCGTGTGCATAGTTTCCCATGTTCATTACGGTCATTTCACGTATCTCGTGGATGGGAAAACCGTAGTAACTGTCGTCGTAATGCGGTGGTACGGCAAAAACAGAGTCGAGCATCTGCACAAAGGCTTCCTTGCCACCCATAAGGTCTACAAGCCCCTGTACATCGTGGAACACCGACCATGTATAGTGCCAGCAGTTGCCCTCGGTGAAGTTACCACCCCACTTCAAGGGTGAAAAGCCCTCCTCGAACGAACCGTCGAGTTTTCGTCCACACATAAGATTATACTCCTTGTGGAAAAGATTTCTATAATTCATCGCACGCTTTTCCAGTTCACGCAGTTCCTTCTTTGGACGGTTCAATGCCTTTGCCACCTGCAGGATACACCAGTCGTTATAAGAATACTCAAGAGTACGTGCCGCGCTTTCATTTATTCCGGCATCACATGGTACGTAGCCCAATTTATTGTAATATCCATAACCCAATCTGCCTGTTGAAGGCACTGTAGGATGCACAGCGGTTGTACCATGCAAAAGTCCGTCATACAACGTTTTCGAATCTTCCACACGCACACCCTTTACAAAGGCATCGGCAAGCACCGACGCGGAATTGTTTCCTACCATACAGTTGCGATGCCCCGGACTTGCCCACTCAGGAAAGAATCCGCTCTCGCGGTAAGCATTTAGCAGACCTTCCTGTATCTCCTTGTTTACAGACGGATAGACAAGATTCAACAAAGGGAAAAGTGAACGGAATGTATCCCAGAAACCGGTATCGGTATATAAATAGCCGTTTTCTACCTTACCGTTATATGGACTGTAATGCACTATATCTCCCGAAGGTGATATTTCGTAGAACTTGCGTGGAAAAAGCAAGGAGCGGTAAAGGCACGAATAGAATGTACGCATCTGGTCCGTTGTTCCGTCAACTTCTATTTTTCCAAGCACCTCGTTCCAACGGGAGTGCCCTTTTGCTACAAGGGCATCGAATGTATCATTGCCCAATTCCTGCAAATTAATCTCGGCCTGTTCTATGCTTATGAACGATGATGCCACTCTTGCATGCACAACTTCACCACGCTTTGTGGAAAATCCCACCACTGCCCCCGTATGGAAAGCATCGCTGCTCAATCTGTCTTTGGCAAGAGTTATCCTGTCGGTACCCCCGTTGCCTGCAAATGTTCCGCAATACTCAAACGGTGTGTCGAACTGCACCACAAAGTAGTTACGGAAATTTTCAGGTACTCCACCGCTGTTACGTGTCGTATAGCCTACTATTTTGTTTTCCTCGGGAATTATCCTGATATACGAACCGTTGTCATAGGCATCTATCACCACATAGGAGTCCGCCTCCGGAAATGTAAAACGGAACATTGCCGCACGTTCTGTCGGCGTTATCTCTGTAACAATGTCATAGTCGGCAAGATATATCTTGTAATAGTGCGGATGCGCCTCCTCGCTCTTATGTGAGAACCAGCTTGCACGTTCAGCCTCATCCATCGACGGCATTCCAACCACAGGCATAATGGAGAACTGTCCGTAATCGTTTATCCAAGGACTTGGCTGATGCGTCTGTTCAAAGCCATATATCCTGTTGGATGTGTATGTATACTGCCAGCCATCCCCCATTCTGCCTGTTCGCGGAGTCCAGAAATTCATTCCCCACGGCATAGCAATGGCAGGATAGGTATTCCCAGCCGATAGTTCAAACGAAGACTGCGTACCCATCAGTGGATTTACATACTGTACATAATCCTGCTTCTGTCCATATACGACAGATGCAAGGAACAATAATATATAAAGTGCTTTTTTCATGAGCGTTTCCATATTTTTTCAAAGATAATCAGTTTTTCACAATAGACACCTATGTTACCATACAAATGTTTTTGGGACTATATTTTGTTTTCATATACATAAACCTTATCTTCGCATAGAAACATTCATAAAAATTCATATTTGCTCTTTTTGATATATAAAATGTCGTTTATCACGGCTTTATTAATGGTCAAAGTGAAATTTTATTTAATTTAAGAGAACATTTTACCTTTTTTTTAGGTTTGTTCAACAAAAAGCGATTATTTTGCTGAATAAAAGAAAAATTACGATAATGAAAGAGAATATTGTAAGACCTGCCAATGGAAAACTTGGCGTTATGTGTGTGGGACTGGGTGCGGTAACAACAACTACTATCATTGGAACATTGATGGCACGCAAGGGACTTGCAAAACCGGTAGGTTCATTTGCTTGCGAAGGCATAATGCGTATAGGCAAGGGTAAGGAAAAGTGCTATAAGGAGGTAAAGGACATTATTCCTATTGCAGAACTCAACGACATTGTATTCGGTGCATGGGATTTGTACGAGGATGACGCATATGATGCTGCCATAAAGGCAAATGTACTCAAACTTCAGGATATAGAACCCGTAAAGGATGAGTTGAAAGCCATACGTCCATACAAGGCTCTGTTCGACAAGAACTATGCAAGCAATATCGACGGTCCTAATGTAAAGACCGGCGACAGCCGTTGGGATTTGACAGAACAGTTGCGTGAAGACATCCGCAGTTTCAAAGAAGAGAATGGTTGCGAACGTGTTGTGGTTATATGGATTGCAAGTACAGAAAAATTCATTCCACGCAACGACGAGGTTCATGGCAGCATAAAGGCTTTTGAAGCAGCGATGAAGGCAAACGATGTTGCGAACATTGCGCCCAGTATGTGCTATGCCTATGCGGCAATGCGCGAGGGTTGCCCATTCGTAATGGGTGCGCCTAACCTTTGTGTGGATATTCCTGCCATGTGGGAGCTTGCCGAAGAGACAAAGACTCCTATCACAGGTAAGGACTTCAAGAGTGGACAGACAATGATGAAAACCATTCTTGCACCGGCATTCTTCACACGTCAGCTGGGTGTAACAGGCTGGTTCTCTACAAATATACTTGGCAACCGCGACGGTCTGGTACTCGACAATCCCGAAAACTTTGAGACAAAACGCCGCAGCAAGACATCGGCACTCGAAAATATCCTCGACAGCGATGTATATCCCGACCTCTACAGCGACATTTACCACAAGGTACGCATCAACTACTACCCTCCACGCGGAGACGAGAAGGAGAGCTGGGACAATATCGATATTTTCGGTTGGATGGGTTATCCTATGACCATAAAGGTAAATTTCCTTTGCCGCGACTCCATATTGGCTGCGCCATTGGTACTTGACCTTATTCTGTTCAGTGACGTTGCTCTGCGTGCAAGCGAATACGGCATACAGGAATTCATGTCGTTCTATTGCAAGGCTCCTATGCACAAGGATGGTGAAAAACCTGTACACGACCTCTTCAAGCAGTTTGCCATGCTAAAGAACAAGATACGCGAATTCGCGGGATACGAGGCCGACCAGGAACTCGACTAAGCACAGACACAAGACAACAGAAACAGAGATGAAAGTCAAAAACTCAAGGCTCGACGCCATAAGACTCATACTTTCAACACAGGATATAGGCAGCCAGGACGAATTGTTGAAGGAGCTTGCCAAAGAGGGTTTCAAACTGACACAGGCAACTCTCTCACGCGATCTGCATCAGTTGCGTGTGGTAAAGACTGTTGCCGCTGAAGGACGATACAAATATCAGCTTCCACGCCAGCATAGATTCCGCCACGACGAAAACGACAGCAACATCCATCCGGTTACAGCCCAGCAGGAAGCCAACGGTTTCCTGTCCATAAGATTTTCAGGAAACATTGCTGTTATCCGCACAAAACCGAGCTATGCCGGAACATTGGCTTACAATATCGACAACTGCGATTTTCCGGAAATCATAGGAACTATAGCAGGCGATGATACGGTAATGCTTATCATTGCGGAAGATACGACAAAGGGAAGCGTTCTGAAAGTTTTGAGAAACATAATCCCGAACATTTGACAAAAACAGAATATTATATATGATTAAAGTTGGTATTATCGGTGGTGCAGGATATACAGCCGGCGAATTGATTCGTCTGCTGGTTTATCACCCCGAAGTTGAGATAAAGTTCATACATAGCAACAGTAATGCAGGAAACCGCATTGCAGATGTCCATTCCGGGCTGCACGGAGACACAGACCTTGTGTTCACCGACAAGATGCCTTTTGAGGAGATAGACCTGCTGTTCTTCTGCACAGCCCATGGCGAGACACGCAAATTCATTGAAAGCCATGCTTTCCCCGATGAAATGAAAATAATAGACCTTTCAATGGACTACCGTATAAAGAGTCACGACCACGACTTTATATATGGTTTGCCCGAATTGAACCGTCGCGCCACATGCAAGAGCCGTTATGTAGCAAATCCCGGTGGTTTTGCCACATGTATTGAATTGGGTCTGTTGCCATTGGCAAAGGAACAGTTGCTGAAGGGCGACATATCGGTCAATGCAATAATGGGATGTACTGGCGAAGGAGCACACCAGTCGGAAGCCACACGCAGCAGCTGGAGAAACAACAACATCTCGGTATACCGTCCATTCCAGCACCAGCATATTCCGGAGATTATGCAGAGCATCAAGCAGCTGCAGCCCGATTATGACGGTTCAATAGATTTCATTCCCTATCGTGGTGATTTCCCACGTGGAGTATTCGCGACACTGGTGGTTAAGTGCGACCTCGACATAGAGACAATCTACAAGATGTACGAGAGTTATTACGACCGTGATTCATTCACACATATAGTAAGCAAGCCATTGGATTTGAAACAGGTGCTCAACACCAACAAATGCTTGATACACCTTGAAAAACATGGCAACAAACTGCTTATAACATCGGTTATCGACAACATGCTCAAGGGAGCAAGCGGACAGGCGGTGCATAACATGAACCTGCTGTTCGGACTTGCCGAAACCGTGGGACTACAATTCAAGCCATCAGGTTTCTGAACATACAACGAGGTTGTGCACGCACAACCTCGTTGATTTTATCTGAATCACCATTTCTCAAGGATTTTTCTCGCCTCCTCATTTCCGCCATCGGCAGACTGACGATACAGTTCTCTTGCCCGTGTATTGTTACGTCTGACAACATATCCATAACGATAACAATCCCCAAGAACTTTTGTGCCAAGGTTATCGCCTTGGGAATGCAGAGCCGTTGCACACCTATAAACCTGCGCATAATCGTTATTCCGTATTGCTGCATTCATTATCAGCACAAGAGCATCACGATGCCCCTTTCCTGCTGCGCGATAAATACAATTCATGGCATAACCGAGTTCCTCGTCCTTGAAGTCGGGATTGGTTTTAGCGAGCAAAACGCCATATAAATACAAACCTTCGGCATCATCCTGCAGTGCAGACTGCCTTAACCACTTACGGGCAGCAACCACGTCGGCTTCAACAAATCGCCCTTCCTTATAGAATCTGCCCAGAACATTCATGGCTGCGGCACTGCCTAACTGTGCGGAACGGCTATAATAGCAGAATGCAAGAGAATCGTTCTGTGCCACATGAATCCCCAACATATACATTGAACCGAGATGCAACAATGCTGTAGGCTCTCCCATGTCTGCAGCTCTAAAAAAAAGAGTAAAAGCCTTTTCGTGATTACGGGCTACCCCCAAAGCATTCATATAGGCAATACCCAGATTTGTAAAGGCCGGAGGATAATCAAATTCCAACAATTCGCTCCAGCACTCCGTTGCTGAAACGTAATGACCGTTATTATAGTAGTTTGTTGCTTCCGCGTTCCTGCTACGACAATATTCCAAGGTTACAGTGTCTATGCTATCATTATCTTCAACAATAGTATTGCCAAAAGACGGCAAAGCACATAGCATCAACAGCAATAGGATGATACCATACCTATAACGACAAGCCTTCATGGGATATTACATTTTCAGCCACTCTGCCGGATTGAGTTTCTTCTTTTCTTCGCGCAACTGGAACAACATACGTGGATTACCCTCCTTGGCATCGACAGCAATATCACCTATTATATCGCCTGCCTTTATATTCTCTCCTCCGCTCACGCGCACATTGGCAAGATTGCAATATACCGAAATATACTTGCCGTGACGCACAAGAACAAAGATGTAGTTTCCGGTATCGAGTACCGCGGTTACCTTTCCGTCAAAGATACAACGCGCCTGTGCACCCTTACTACCCTCGAAAGTAATACCTCCTGTATTGATGGGAACATTTCCCTTACCCGATATGGCATTCTTTACTCCATAGCCCTCTACAACAAGATAAGGTCCTGTTATAGGTATAGGAAGTTTCTTCTTGTTATTCAGGAACGAACCAGACATTGCAGCTATACCGGCATCTTCCTTATATTCGGGAGTTCCCTTTTTAGTAGAAGAACCGCTGCTCTTCTTAGCCTCCTCGGCTCTCTTCTTTGCAGCCTTCTCTTCTGCTATGATACGTTCAATCTCACGGTCGATTGCCTTGTTGAGTTTCTGCAGATCGGCACGTTTCTTCTTGAGTTCGCGTTCTACCTGTTTCGATTCCCTTTTCAGCGACTCAACAATCTTGCGCTGTTCCCTTTCGAGCGACTGCAATTTTGCACGTTCCGCATCCTGCTCTTTGAGCGACTGCTTCTTGAGAAGATGCGTTGCCTGCAAGCCTGCACGTTTCACCTCAAGGGTTGCAATCTGCAGTTTGAGACTTTCGGCAAGTCTCTTGTGGGCATTCATGTATTCGCCGGTGTATCTGTAACGACGGACCATGGTATTGAAATCGTCTGCCGAAAAGATAAATGCAATCTTACTCTGGAAATTACTGTATTTACGTGCACGGCGCAGAGCCTCGGCATACTGCATGCGCGACTGCTCCACAATCTTCTCCTGACGTTCTATCTCACGGTCATAGAGAGTTATTTCGTTCTCAATAGCCTTGACTTCGTTCTGCAACAGACCTATAAGAGTCTTCACCTCCTTAATCTGTGCATTAATTATATCGAGGTTATTCAAACGGCTCTTAACGTCCTTCTGCGACGAGAGCAATATCTTCTCCTTCTCGGTTATCTCCTTACGCAACGTTCCTGCCTGTTCACGCATTTTCTTTACAGATGCACTCTGCGCCGAAATCCCCGAGAACGACAAGAAAAAAGCAAGAAACGCTACCGTCAGTATTTTAAGTATTCTATTCATTCAAACTTTGTGTTTATGCCATATTGACAATTTTACATCTTGTCAAGATATTTGAGCATCTGCTCAGGATTACACTTTCTGTACGATGTGACACGTCGTGGGGCAAACGTAAAATTGCCTGTATCAACCCTATCAAGTACAAACTGTAACGAAGCGGCATCTCCCGTGCCATGAAGAGTCAGTTGTATCGTGTGCGGAAAGGTTACACCGGCTACCGTATAGAAATCGGAATAACGACATATGACTTTACCGCCATCGGCATGCTGTCCCTCGCTTTGTACAAGTTCACCGGTAGATTTGTCGACATAGAATCTGTACACAATACCGTTAGTCTCCTTTGTAGTTACCGTCACACATTCCCCTTCTGCCGAGCAGGTCATATCATCCAGTGCCTGCAAGAACGGACGTCCGTCGGGTGAAAACATTCTGTTCAGCAAAACCGATTCAAGCATTCGGTAGTCGATTCCGGTTTTCTGAAGGAACGACACCTCGGAATATGCGACATCGGTATACTCCTTTCCGACCTTGTATATAAGACGCATATTCTGCGGCATGAATTCCACACAAGCCAATTCCACAAGACCTAGTGCCGTTACACCAATCTGCACGCCTTCTCCCGACTTTATACGCATTGTGCCTTTGGCCGAGAAAGATTTGCCATCCACATCTACAGACAATCTGGCATTGCCCGACAGACATGTACGTTGTGACGCCACCGAGGGAGAGGATGTTATCAGTTCCATACTCTCCACATCTATTTTCTTTGTCTCTACCGCACTCTTCTTTGTCTGACATCCCACCAGGAACATTGAGAAGAAGAGTATTGCTACCAATATCCTATTTCCTGTATTTTGCATCCTTACAATATCTACGTGACTTTATTTTCTTTTCAAGTATAACTGAATAATCACCGGCTTCCTGCGCCTTTGTCCAATACAGGACAGCCTTTTCAATATCGCCACACTTTGCATACACATCACCGCAATGGTGGTATACGTCAGGCGAAGCAGTATCAAGAAGCGACAGGAGTTTTTCGGCATAAGCCCTTGCCTCCTCGTAACGTTCAAGTTTGAAAAGCACCCACATATATGTGTCAAGACATGTTATATCATCAGGTTGTGCCACAATTGTCCTATAACTCATATCAAGGGCGCGCTCCAGCTCTTCTCCGGCAACAGCAAGGTAATATGCATAATTATTGAGTGCATTCATATTGGCATCATTGTAGACCAATGCCGAGTCATATGCCTGCATACATTCACTCATCATATCAAGGTCGTAATAGATGCCACCCAATTGGGCATACACAGCAGACACCATCTCGGGGGCCGAATCCTCAGAACGTCTCTCAAGCCCCTGTACATAGGTTTCTATACTCTCTTCAACATTATCGAGCATATATGCCGACAGACCTTTGTAGAAATAAAGGTCGAGTATATCGGGGCAATAGAGAATCGCATCCTCGGAATATTTATATACTGCCTCAATATCGTTCAGATCTATGGCATACTCCAACAGAGCAACTATCACTCGGATATTGTCGGGCTCAAAAGAGAGTATCTTCTCCAATACTGGCACAATGCTATCGGGCGAAGCCTGTATGAAAGTGAGATATTCAGAATATACACCCGCAATTCCAAGTTCATCGAACGGCAATTCCGACATCTCGCGCATGAAATCACTCACATGTGCCGAATCCTTTGGATAGCGATACCTGACATAGCTCACCAACATATTGGTGCGATGCTCCGACAGCAGGTTCTCACATTTCAGAAGACGTTCTATTGTATTGCAATACAACGAATCGTCCTCTATCGTGGAATACAAATCTGCCAGCGAGTTCAATGTATAGATATCATCAGACTTTATTTCAAGCACCCTGTTATAAATCTCCAAAGCCTTGTCTCTGTTACCGAAAGCCGCATAGGTATCACCAAGAGTTGCCAGATAGCGCAAATCATCGGGCGACTCTGCCAACAGCCCCTGTAGTGTAGCAATGGCATTCAGGCTGTCTCCCATATTCACGTAATGACCTACTTTATGGTATGCAAAATCCTCGCCGGAGCCCTCTATTCTTTCAAGTTTTTCAAGAGTCTCCACCGCCTTTGAATAGTATCCGGTCTCGGCATATATAGTATACAGATACTTGTATATCTGACTCTTTGAGTTGCTGTGTTCAAGCAACTTTTCAAAAACTTCCACAGCCGAACCGGCATCATTGGCATTCAGATAATAGTTGACAAGAGCCTTGCTGTAATAGAAATTCGACGGATCGGCATCTACTATGCGCTTGAGCATATCGTGTACAAGGGTGTCCTTTTTCAGCATGGAATAGAATGCTGAAAGGTCGTACATCACAGTAAGGGAAGAGGGGTCGAGAGCATGACAATGTTCAAGCAGCTCAAAACAGCGGTCGAGGCTGTCCTGGTCCAGATACGAACGCGCCTGAAGATAATAGTACTCAACGGCACGCGCACGCGCTACAGAGTCGGAGACTCCGAAGCGTTTCTGAGCCATTGCCGGCATGCACAGCAACACCAGCACGGCAAATATCAGGACCTTAAAGCGTGCCATATAAATATACAATCAATCTATCTATCACACACCGGTGTGTCCGAAACCACCGGCGCCACGTTCCGTTTCGCCAAGCACCTCAACTTCGCACCACTCTACCTGTTCATGACGCGCTATAACCATCTGTGCTATACGCTCACCATCGGCAATGGTAAAAGGTTCGTTGGAAAGGTTCACAAGAATAACGCACACCTCACCACGATAATCAGCATCCACTGTTCCGGGAGAGTTAAGCACAGTTATACCCTTCTTGATTGCCAAACCGCTACGTGGACGCACCTGAGCCTCAAAGCCTGCAGGCAACGCCATATAAAGTCCTGTAGGCACCAATGCGCGCTGAAGGGGTTCAAGCACAATAGGTTCATCGAGATTGGCTCTCAAATCCATTCCGGCAGAAAGGTTAGTTGCATATGCCGGCAACTGATGTTTCGATTTGTTTATAATCTCTACTTTCATAAATTCCATAAATTAAAAACTCCGGGCATTGATAATTGTTCCCGAAGGGGTTATAATCAATTATTCTTATTTTTCTGTATAAAGGATTCGATATAGCGCACACGTATATCGTCGAGCATTTCGTCCACGGCTATAAGAAGCCCCGTCTCCTGTACATTTCCAAAATCATAGTTTACTGCAGTACCGAAGACACGCATTGTGGGCGACACCCCTATATAGGCATTCACCATTGGCGGTATGGAGACTCCCTGGTTACGAACTTCCTGTTTGAGCAACCTGTAATTTTCCTTGAAATTATCCTTGCAGAAAACCGTTTTGAACTCAGCCTCGTCGCTTTCCAAAGCCAAAGGAGAGAATGGCTGCACCAGTTTATCCTTATCGGGGAAGAATTCACGCAAGAAATAAAGTATCATATCGCGTGCCTTCACCGGATAAGAGGGATACATTGTAACCTTTCCGAAAAAATATTTCATTCCGGGCAGAACGACCGTCAATGCACCAAGACCATCCCACAAGTTATCCAACGCATAAAGACTTTTTGCCCCCATACGTGTTGACTGATACTCCAATGCTACAAATGCACGTCCAAGTTCAACAGTATACGGCAGAAACTCCTTTACGAACTTTTCGGAAAAATCGAACATTCCATGAGCCGTAGCTATCATCGGTTTGCCCTCCGCATCGAAACGGATATCTTTACCATAGATGAAACGGTAACCTCCAATAATGTCGTTGTTATCGGGATTCCACACAACAAGTTGCTTGTAAGGAACCTCCATGGTATCGTATTCATCAATATCCACATCTTTTCCTGTTCCACCACCTGCGGCACGGAAAGCAATCTCGCGCAGACGTCCTATCTCGCGCATCACATTGGGTGCTTCCGCAGCCGTTACCACATAAATTTCATTTCCACTGCGGTTTGTGGTACGCAAAAATCTATCTGCAGTAAGTTCTGCCTTTAGAAGTTCTTTTGAAACAGGAGCTATAATATCATTCATTGTATGCAAGAATTATAATGTATAAACAAGTTCTTTAACATGCTGTGCCCACTCTGCTGCACTCTTCGACTTATCGAACGTCTGCCAGGGAATAGGCTTGCCAATAGTTACCTTGAATGTCTTGTTCCTGTTCTTGAACATCTCATCGGCAAGATAGAGCATGGCGATGTTGAATTTCAACCCCAACATCCTGTTTATATTTGCCACGCGGTAGAAGAACTTGGAATTCTCGCCTTCAAAATGTATGGGAACAATATCGCGTTTGGAAGCAATACTCTTGGTAACAAAAGTCTTTTTCCACTCAAGATCACGGATTACACCTTTTCTCTTACGGGAACATAGACCTGCCGGGAACATAACAATATGGTTGTCGCTTTCAAATGCGGCGTTTACCTGTTGAGGGAAATTTCGTGCCTGAGAGCCTGTCTTGTTTACAGGTATCCAGAATGACGATATCTGTGGAATATTCATCAGGAGGTCGTTTACAAGAAACTTAATCTTGCCCTCATATTGTGGCGAGAGGATATAAGCCAATCCCAGACCGTCCTGTGCACCAAGAGGGTGATTACTTACAAAAGTAAGACGACGTCCGTCCTTGGGAAGATTCTCCAAGCCATTAACCTCAAAAGAGTTGTTGAAGAATCCCATGAAAGCCTCGATGAAGTCATAATCCCTCTTATCGCCATACAATTCTAGAAAGCCGTTCATTTCGTCCTGGTGAATAATTTTCTTGAGATACGAAATCAGGAAACGCGGAACAAAACGAGCCTTGTTTCCGGCTTTTGAAGCCAATACTGCTTCAACGTCAATTCGTATAGGTTTACTCATATCAGATTGTCCTATTTCTGTGTGTTTTACGCAAAATTAGGACTAAAAATCAAGAATACAAAAATATTTTAGACGAATATAGGGTATAACAAAACGAACGCACCAATCGGTGCGTTCGTTTTTACTTATTATTATACTTTTTATTCCTCGTCGTCTGAGAAATCAAGTGCGTTTCGTTTACTTGCCTGGACTCTCTCGTAATCCTCCTGTGAACCAACGATTATTCTGTTGAACTCACGCTGACCTGTACCGGCAGGAATCAAGTGTCCGCAAATAACGTTCTCCTTCATACCGAGCAAGTAGTCGCTCTTCATGTTGATTGCAGCCTCGTTGAGAACCTTTGTTGTCTCCTGGAACGATGCGGCTGACATGAAACTCTGTGTCTGGAGTGCAGCACGTGTAATACCCTGCAACACCTGTGTTGAAGTAGCAGGCTGTGCATCGCGTGCGACAACAGGCTTGAGGTCGCGGCGCTTGAGAGTACTGTTCTCGTCGCGCAACTTGCGGGTTGTGATAATCTGACCGGCTTTCAGGTTCTCTGAATCACCTGCATCAACAACAACCTTCTTACCCCAGATGCGGTCGTTCTCCTCCTGGAACTGGAGTTTGTCGACAATCTGCTGCTCAAGGAAGCGTGTATCACCAGGTTCGTTGATCTGCACCTTGCGCATCATCTGACGTACGATAATCTCAAAGTGCTTGTCGTTAATCTTCACACCCTGTGAACGGTATACGTCCTGTGCCTCGTTAACAATATACTCCTGAACTGCGGTAGGACCCTTGATTGCAAGGATGTCCGAAGGTGTAACGGCACCGTCCGACAATGGAGTACCGGCGCGTACATAATCACCGTCCTGTACAAGAATCTGCTTAGAAAGAGCAACAAGGTACTTCTTAACGTCACCAACCTTTGATGTTACAACAATCTCGCGGTTACCACGTTTTACCTTACCCATTGTTACCTCACCGTCGATTTCAGAAACCACAGCAGGGTTAGATGGGTTACGCGCCTCGAACAACTCGGTTACACGTGGCAGACCACCGGTGATATCACCCGCGCTACCGAACACACGTGGAATCTTAACCAAGATATCACCCGCCTTGAGAACATCGCCATCCTCTACAACAACGTGTCCGCCTACAGGCAAGTTGTAATGGTGGAGTGAATTGCCATTCTCGTCCTTGATGTGTACAGTAGGGATCTTGTTCTTGTCCTTAGACTCGATGATGACAATTTCGTGCAAACCTGTACTTTCGTCGGTTTCAACCTTATATGTAACATTCTCGATAACAGACTCGAATTCAACCTTACCGGCATATTCTGTTACGATAACAGCGTTGAATGGGTCCCAAGCAGCAATTACTTTGCCCTTCTCTACCAACTCATCCTCTGTAGCATACAACTTAGAGCCGTAAGGAATGTTGTGTGATGACAATACGATACCTGTGTTGACATCCACGAAACGAACCTCGCTCAAACGGCTTACAACAATCTTCACAGGTGTGCCGTCAGCCTCGATTGTATCAACTGTACGCAACTCCTCGAACTTGAGTTTAGAAGCATGCTTTGCTCTGATTGTAGCATCGGCAGCGATATTGGCTGCAGTACCACCGGCGTGGAAGGTACGGAGTGTAAGCTGTGTACCAGGCTCACCGATTGACTGTGCCGCGATGACACCGACAGCCTCACCCTTCTCAACCATGCGGCTTGTTGCAAGGTTGCGTCCGTAACACTTGGCACAAACACCGTGCTTAGACTCACAGGTAAGAACCGAACGGATTTCTACGCTCTCAATAGGAGATTTCTCAATCTCATCTGCGATTGCCTCTGTGATGAGTTCACCTGAATGAACAAGTATTTCACCTGTTGTAGGATGAACGACATCGTGTACAGAAACACGACCCATGATACGCTCACCGAGTGTAGCGATTGTCTCATCACCATTCTTGAGTGCTGTACAAACAAGACCACGCAATGTACCGCAATCCTCCTCATTGATGATAACGTCGTGTGAAACGTCTACAAGACGACGTGTCAAGTAACCGGCATCGGCTGTCTTAAGAGCAGTATCGGCAAGACCCTTACGAGCACCGTGAGAAGAGATAAAGTACTCAAGCACTGAAAGTCCCTCCTTAAAGTTCGAAAGAATAGGGTTCTCGATAATCTGTGCACCTTCTGAACCTGCCTTCTGAGGTTTAGCCATAAGACCACGCATACCTGAAAGCTGACGAATCTGGTCCTTAGAACCACGGGCACCGGAATCAAGCATCATGTATACTGAGTTGAAGCCCTGATCGTCGGTAGAAATAGTCTTCATAAGTACGTTTGCAAGGTCGGCATTAACGTGTGTCCACTCATCGACAACCTTGTTATAACGCTCCTTATCGGTGATAAGACCGAGGTTATATTCTGCAAGAATCTCTTCAACCTTCTCGTTACCCTTACGTACCAATTCCTCTTTCTCCTTTGGAATGATAACGTCATCAAGGTTGAACGAAAGACCACCCTTGAACGCCATCTGATAACCGAGGTTCTTGATACCGTCGAGGAACTCGGCAGAACGGGCAACACCCACACGCTTGATTACCTCTGTAATGATATCGCGAAGAGATTTCTTAGATATAATTGTATTGATGTATCCCATCTCGCGTGGTACAATCTGGTTGACGATGATACGTCCCACAGAAGTCTCGCGCAAAACGTTGATATAATTACCATTTTCATCGATATCCTCAACCATAACCTTAACAGGAGCATGAATAGCTACACGACCCTGGTTGTAAGCGATAAGAGCCTCTTCGGGACCGTAGAAAGTCATGCCTGAACCCTTGGCACCCTCGCGGAGCTTGGTAATGTAGTAAAGACCAAGTACCATATCCTGAGAAGGAACAGCAATAGGAGCACCGTTTGAAGGGTTAAGTATATTGTGCGACTGCAACATCAGCATCTGAGCCTCAAGAATAGCCTCGTTGCTCAAAGGCAAGTGAACAGCCATCTGGTCACCGTCGAAGTCGGCGTTGAACGCAGTACATGCAAGCGGGTGCAACTGGATTGCCTTACCCTCGATCATCTTAGGCTGGAAAGCCTGGATACCGAGACGGTGAAGTGTCGGAGCACGGTTGAGCAATACGGGGTGACCCTTCATTACATGCTCAAGGATATCCCAGATGATTGGTTCGCGACGGTCAACAATCTTCTTGGCAGACTTGACAGTCTTGACGATACCACGCTCAATAAGCTTGCGGATGATGAATGGCTTGTACAACTCAGCAGCCATCAATTTAGGAATACCGCACTCACCCATCTTGAGCTCAGGACCAACGACGATAACCGAACGTGCTGAATAGTCGACACGCTTACCGAGAAGGTTCTGACGGAAACGTCCCTGCTTACCCTTAAGGCTGTCCGAGAGAGACTTTAGAGGACGGTTGGCATCTGACTTC
>JAEIGA010006929.1_pt1 | contig 17231 bp, 10 predicted proteins | sample 9270691 | NCBI WGS metagenome assembly JAEIGA01 (sample SAMN17057246, study PRJNA624740) | gut metagenome | biome: biome; isolation source: fecal sample | host: Bos grunniens | place: China: Xizang | collected 2019 | reverse complement strand
GAAACTGTAATCACGGCCTGGGACGATGATGCCGCCCGCCTCGCTGCCTCCGAATTGCGCGAACTGCGCGACGAGGCGTATCGCAAGGCACTTGAAAACCGCACAAAAGCCGTAAACGAGGCTCAAGGCGCATTTTAAGGCAGCATAATCCTTGGGCGGCTCCTAAAGCCAAAAACGACGCTCAAGCAAAAATCAGGCGGTATTCGACCAAAATCGAACGCCGCCTACTTTTCTAACTTTGCAAACTCTCCAGCCACTCCGGCCAATCACTTTCCCCTTTAAGCGACTCCCAATCTTCAATCCCATACTTTGCGATTATTCTTCTTGCCTCTTCCATCCCTTTCTTTGAGAGTATCACACTCTTTTCTCTTATAGATCCTCGAGTAAAATCCTTCTCCATCAACTCATCCATCACATCAAAATCATATCCTTTCCATGCGCTCCACGGATCCTCCTGTCCCTTCTTTCTCTTTGTCCTAAATCTCGTCAAAAACATCAACGCCAGCGTTAACTCGCGCACAGCCTCTTCCGCACCTGTCATTTCTTCTTTCATTATTTTCTCCTTTTCAAACATCAAAAAGTAGGTCAGACCTACTTTTCGATGTTTACAATCCATCTTCCGCAATACCCATCTTGCGAAATCATTCCTTGTCTTTTTAACTTGCGCAAGGTCGCATAAATTATCCCTACGCTCAGCGACATTCGCTCTGCCAAACTCGGAACATCTATTTCCGGATTTGCCTCCAACAGCGCCAATACCATCTGCTCACGCGATTGACGCTTTTCAACTCTCTTCGCATCTTCCGCGCACTTCTCACGAAACTCAAGTGCAGCCTTTTGCACTTCCTTCAATCTTGCCGTCTGCTGCGCAATCATCGCCTCTGTCGTCAACGGATCATTCGGAACCTCATACCCTGCTACACGCTTTCGCGCAATCTCTTCTGCCCTTTTTAGTTTTTCGTTTTCAAGTAATGATGCCAACAACTCTTCATGTATCTCGGCAATTTCTTCTATTGTCATTTGATCTCCATAAATAAACCTCATCCCTTCAATTGCCGTTTGATCACCCTTACAAAACGCACAATAACTGCTCCATACATAGGCATCATACTTATCTGTCTCCGCTGCACGAATAGGATTAAGATGTATGTACCCTAAACACTTAGCCATTTCAATTGTTCTCATCTTTACTACCCTATCATAATAAACTGCTTCCCAAAGAGTTCCCTTATGCCCATTTCTGCTGTTATATTCCGCTGTAAACCACTGCTTTACAATCTTCATAAAATTGCCTACACTATACATTCGCCGCCGTTGGATATCAAGCCAATCTTCAACTCGTTTTTCCCCAGAGGTGCCTTGCTTTCGCCACTTAATAAATTCATTCACCTGATTGCGAGCAACATTTTCTCCTTTTAAGATACCATATCGACGCATTACCTCATTCTCATCAATAACCGCAGGCACAGGAAGATGCACAAGAATATGAAAATGATTTCCCATCACACACCAACCAAGGAGTTTAATACCACAGAACTCGGATGTTCTACGAACCATTTCTAAAAAATCCTTGCGCTCATCATCTTTCAAAAAGTAGACCCTATGAGCGATACGACTGACAAGGTGATGAACCGTATTATTTTCTTTTATTCGATTATTGGAATTTGCCATATTTTCTCCTTTTCAAACATCAAAAAGTAGGTCAGACCTACTTTTTGATGTTTGATATCAGTCCTTGCGCAATTTTCGGACAACAATCGTTCGGCTGGAGCGAGAGAGAGATTTATGACGAAAAGTTTTCAATAATGAAAAATAATCTTTGTCTACTTGACGCAAAGGCATATCTTTTATTTTTCGTCTTACCGTAATGGTAAGACAATCGTTTTCGACTTTTGCCGCAAAATGTCTTGTCTCAACCGTCTCATCTTCAAAATTCTCAGGCATATACTCAATTTGAGTATAACCCTTCGGAAATTTGAGCGTAAAAATCTGCTCCTTGGCGCTCGTTGAAGAAAGACATATCGGCGTTTCACGCACATTGCTCGAAAGCGACGGCAAAGAACAATCAAACGGCGGCAATGTTATCGTCATAACGCCGTTATCAAGATTTGCAAAATCCGGCAGATAACACTTAAATGACATTTTTGAGGGATAGGACGTCAAATCCGTTTGAAGTTCACTTGTGGAACTGGCGCTTTGCGATATTGAGCCAAGAAGCGTCTGATAAAATCTGCTTCTGTGCTCGGGAAGCATTTCCGAAAAACGCTTTCTGAACGCACCTACCTGACTGCCGAACATATAAGAATAAACATCAAGATCAACACTGCCGTTTTCGCGCACATACCAAACGCTTTCGTCTCGCTCCATAGCCTTAAACGCTGGATCTGAAGAAGCGACCTTGTCAAACTTGCCGCTTAGAGGATCAAATAACGTACACCCGTCATACGCTGTCGCTCCAAGCGGCGTGTACTCGTTTTCGATTCCGATATACATGATTTTCTTTTCGGCAAAAAGACCAAAGAAGCCTCCCTCGCATACGACAACTCTGCAAAGAGGCAACGAGAACACTCCTGGGTTGGGATATTTATTGATATCAAAATCTTTGATACGTTCGTCTCTCAGTGCGTCTTTCGCCACAAAAACTATATGAGCTTCAAATCCTGCGCGTTTTAAAAGCGCTGCCAGCGTTCGCACATAATCCAATCTTGTTGCGTAGCGCTCCTTGAGCACTGTATCGGGATTGGTCAGTTGCAAATCGACCGGCAGGTCATAAAGAGACGGTCCGCAGACCTTTACATTCCGAGCCATCCAATCGCGTATCTCTTCAATGCCGGCCGATTGAAGATCTTCGACAGCATGAGCGATTTCAGGAACTCTTGCCCCCTTCTCAAGAATCTTGGAGACGCTCCTCCAATCGCATTTTGAAATCGTATCTACATCGCGCCAAAGTCTCGCGTCTGGCTGATTAGGCTCACGAGGAACCCTCTTCGGATTTGAAACTCTCCGGCTCCAATCGTCGACAACAACGCTTTTTTCCCTAAGAGGTATTTTAGAGTCGAACGAATATACCGCGTAAAAAGGAAGAGGCGAAGCTTTAACCCGCTCAACGCTTTTTATCGATATTACGCTGCCTATCTCTACTGACGGAAGATTTAACACCAAGATTTTTCCAGCAGGATAACGTGGGCAGGAAGCCGCCCATTCAGCATCCATGACATTCATTTCATTTGTCGATATGTTTCTGACAACACCATTTACATTTGAAACGCTGGCGCTGACTATATCAATGTTTTTCCACGAAGGGTTATAATGAAACTTGACTTCCGAAAGTTCTTTTTTTCCCGCATAAGTGAGAACGCGCCGGATCACTTCATTTGTCGTAACCCAAGACCTCATGGAAGAATCGTTCGCCCTTGCGATAAACGTAGAAGATGAATCGCGCAAAATTTCAAAATCTGCGTCTATCAGCTCATCAACCTTAAACTGAGGGTGCTTGCGTTCGCAAGACTCGACTGTTTTTATCTCTTCACGCAGAGCCAGATATTTCTCTGGAGAAAACTCAACCGCCGAAATCGCCAACCGCCGCTTTGCTTCAAGAACGCCGTCCTTTACCGTGTATGTTCGTGAATAATCATATCCCCCAGAGGTCTTTTCGTCTGGCGGCAAACTCTCAACTTCACCCAGCGCTTCACCTAAATCGATAAGAACTTTCTCTTCAACTTCCGCCGTGGTATCAAGAACAAGCGGATACCTGCGGCTCTCAAGCGATGTTGAGCCTTCCAAAAGCCAATTGGCCAACCCAAAAACCTTTGTGAAAAAAGGCACGCAAAGCTCATTGCGGCTCTTACCTTTCAAAACCGCTTCAGGCAGGCGGACAACGGCTTTTATCTTTAACGGCTTTTCCGTATCTCGCATATCCTGCGGCTCAAACTTCGCGGAGATAAGTTCCGCGCCTGGCGCCGCACGCTCTAAAACGCGTCCAAGCGAACGCTGACGCTCTTCAGATGTTAAACGCACAAAAGCTCCTCTATACGCGGTATCGTTAATCCCCGAGAAAGATATATCGCTTTCAACGACCAAAGACCCGTCCTTGGACAATTTGCCGGAAGAATCGATTTTAAGCGCATTATCACTGCTCGGCGGCACGGGCGTTGTCATAAGCTCTTCTCCATCGCTCCTGCACACCAGATAACTCTTGTCGCTCAAATATGCCGGGAAAATATCCTTCGTGTTTTCATTCGTCGGATCCATAAGCATATAATCACGCTTCTTCGGATCGAGCTGAGCGGCGACTATGGCGTGATTGAAATATGCCTGCGGCACATCCTTATCCATTTTCGCCCCGACATTAATCAGCACAGGAAACGCCTCAACCCCTGCCAAGCGAAGCATCGCGACAAGAAGCGCCGCCTTGTCACGACAAACTCCATATCGGCTATCAAACGTAATATCGACATCGTGAGGAGCGTATCCGGGAGAAGTATCCTCCAACGTAAGGCCCATATAACGAATTTCCTGGGAAACGAACTTGAATATCGCCCTGATAAGGGCCTCTCCACTCAAGTCCCCCTTCAATTCTTTTACCTTTTGCTCCATCGCATAATTCGTTTTTTGAAGATGCGGCAGGCAAAGATCCCAATACCATTTCGAAATCTCGCTCCAGGATTTCGCCGTCGACAAACGAACGCATTGAACCTGGGTATAAGCTACAGGCATATCCGGCTCAGGGAACATCTGGGGAGAATTTGTCGCGCAAAAAATATGAAGAGTAGAGCCGTCATCCAGTTTCTTCTCGGACATTGAGACGTTGCCGAGCGGATGACGCAGAACCTTTGTGCGGATAGGCAGCTGCTGCGGAGACATCACCTCGTAGACCGACTTCAAAATCGGCGACTTCCATTCAAAGATGCAGATATCGGACCAATGGTTTTTAACTCTGCTTTTCAACGTCCTGCGGGAAAGTTTTACATGCAAAGTCTCCCCTACCTTCAATCCCGGTATCGTGCATGTGATCATTCTGTCTAAAGGATCGTAAATATTCATCCCCATGGAACTATTGTCCGTCGACTCCTTCGTCGTTGAAGATGTATCTATCTCGCGTTCCTTTCCGTCAAGCCCGACAGCTCCGACATACAGAATCTTAGCTTCGCCGTAACGCTTTGAATAATTGACAGTCAATGTCGACTCTTCGCGACGCCCCTTTTCGGTAAGAATCTTTATCCACGCTTCACTTAACGACTCGCTCGTGCCGTCGACATTATATTTAACACGCTCGATTTCCTCAACTGTAACAGAGTCGGCATCGGGATATTTCTGAGCCGTTATGCCGCCAAGTTCCACACGGGCGAAAGCCGAAAAAACGGCCATTGCCGCCGAAAGCAGAATAAAGATCTTTTTCATACCTTATTTACAGCCCACTCGGGTTCAGGCGTTGTGCATTTCACGAGCGTACGCGACGATCTCATCGACGGCTTTTTTCATATCGCTCTGCTTGAAAAGGTAACTTCCCGCCACAAGCTGATTCGCCCCGTATTCAAGAGCCGTTTTTGCAGTTTCAAAATTTATTCCGCCATCAACCATAATGTCCAAATCACGTTTTCTATCTCGCAAAAAGCGGACTTTCGGCATGCATTCTTCTATAAACTTCTGGCCGCCGTACCCCGGATGAACCGTCATGACCAATACCTCGTCGATCTCATCCAAATAAGGCAGAAGTTTCTCGACTGGAGTTTCGGGGTTTATGACAATCGCGTTTTTAAGCCCCATCTCTCTTATACGCCTAAGTTCCGTATGAAGATCACAGTCGGCCTCTAAGTGCAACTGAATCGTCTGAGCACCCGCCTGAGCGAATGTTTCAAGATAAAGATCAGGCCTGGACATCATCAGGTGGACATTGCGGTAGAATGACGGCGCGACTTTCTTCGCCAAGGCGACGACGTCCGGACCAAAAGAAAGGTTCGGAACGAAATGCGCGTCCATGACATCAAGATGCAGAGCCTGCGCTCCTGAAGATTGCGCTCTTAAAATTTCATCGGCGAGATGTCCGAAATCAGCGGCCAAAAGAGACGGAAGAATTTCTATTTTCATTTTTTCCTTCTTTCTAAAAAACGCCCGCCGCGATTGTCGGTAAAGCGGCCTGAGCGGTATGATATTTTACCATTTACTATGACATACTGCATTCCCGAAGAAAATGCATGCGGTTTTGAATATGTGGAGCGCGAAAAGAACTCGTTTTCTTTCCATACGGCGACATCTGCAAAATAGCCTTTTTTCAGTTCTCCGCGCAAACAAATCTCAAACCTTCCGGCGGGCAAAGACGTCATGCGCTTTACCGCCTCTTCGCAAGTTACGCCAAGCGAGCGCAATCGACGGAAAAACTCGGGCATCGTCGCATAGGCTCTCGGATGGGGATGATCTTCTCCGAGTGCTCCCCAAGGCGTTCTTAAAGAAGCGTCAGAACCCGGAACGATCCAATCAAGAGAAAGTATTTTATCAAGATTTTCTTCACTCATACCGAAGAAGAATGCCCCCGTCTTGCAAACATCTTTTTCCAAGAGAGAGACAATGAATTCTCCGGGCGAAGAGCCGCAGACTTCACTTACGCGAAGGCCTGAAAATTTTTTGTTTTCGTCATGCCACGTGCCCCCGATCATGACCTCGCGCCAATCTCTGAGGGAACCGTCGATCTCTTCAACGATTCTGCGGCGCAAAACAGGAGAAGCAAATCTCTCCATCTCGGCTACGGCAGCTCCCGCCTGCGCCCAATCGGGAAGTACAATATCAAGATCGGTGCCGGCGGCGGTAAAAGGATATCTGTCCGCACCAAGAAGAAGACCGCGCGACATAGCGCGCTCGATCTTATCGATTACGGCGGACAGTTTTCCCCAATTGTTTCTACCGCTTGTCTTCAAATGTGAAATCTCAGCACGAATACCGCTCAACCGCGCAAGTTCAACAACCTCATCGATCGCCTCTTCGATCCGATCGCCTTCAGATCTCATGTGGGTAGCGTAAAAACCGTCGTGAGAAGCGGCCACTTTAGCTAAGTGAAGAACTTCTTCCCAAAGCGCATATCTGCCTGGTTGATATATAAGACCTGTAGTAAGCCCCCATGCTCCATCATCCATCGCCTCTTCAAGGAGCCTTGTCATCTTCTTTAAATCATCTTCATCCGCACTGCGAGGTTCATATCCCATGGCGGATGAGCGCAAGGTGTTGTGACCGACAAACTGCACCGTATTTACGGCAGGACGCGCTTTCTCAAGCTGCGAGCGATATTCACTGAGAGTTCTCCACGTCAATTTCTCGGCGAGCAATGTAGCCCAATCTCCCGAAAGCCTCGCCTCGCCAAAACGCGGCGCTATGCTCCCGCCGCACTGCCCGTTTATCTCGGTAGTAATGCCCTGCGAAATTTTTGAAGCGGCCGAAGGCTCGAGTATAAGATAGGCATCGCTGTGCGAATGAGCGTCGATAAAACCGGGCGTGACAAAACATCCCGAAGCGTCTATCGTCTCTTGCACTTCGTCTGTAGTCGGTGCGTTACCGGGAATTACATCGGCGATATGATCACCTTCTATCAAAAGAGAACCGACGAAACCGGCATTGCCGGTTCCGTCGATTATCGTCCCGTTTTTTATAAGAATTCTTTCGGGACAGCCGTAAGAAAGCCTCACTTCTTGAAGCTCTCTTCAACCGCAACAGCGACTGCTACCGTCGCGCCGACCATCGGGTTGTTGCCCATACCGATAAGCCCCATCATTTCGACGTGAGCAGGAACGGATGAAGAACCTGCGAACTGGGCATCGGAGTGCATACGACCCATAGTGTCGGTCATGCCGTAGCTGGAAGGACCGGCCGCCATGTTGTCGGGGTGAAGCGTACGACCCGTACCACCGCCGGAAGCGACAGAGAAGTACTTCTTGCCGTTCTCAATGCACCATTTCTTGTAGGTGCCGGCGACAGGATGCTGGAAGCGCGTCGGGTTCGTGGAGTTGCCGGTAATTGAAACGCCGACATTCTCAAGCCGCATAATCGCAACGCCTTCCGGAACATTGTCTGCGCCGTAGCAGTTGACGGCAGCGCGCGGTCCCTTGGAGAACGCCTTCTTAGAAACAACCTTAACCTTTTCGGTGTTGTTGTTGAACGCCGTCTTAACATACGTAAAGCCGTTGATGCGCGAAATAATGTAAGCCGCATCCTTGCCAAGACCGTTGAGAATAACGCGAAGATTCGTCTTGCGGACCTTATTGGCGTTAAGAGCGATCTTAATGGCGCCTTCAGCGGCGGCGAAAGACTCGTGACCGGCGAGAAACGCAAAGCACTCCGTCGCGTCGTCAAGAAGCATCGCGCCAAGGTTGCCGTGGCCACGACCGACCTGACGGTTCTCGGCTACAGAGCCGGCGATACAGAAAGCCTGAAGACCGACACCGATTTCAGCGGCGGCATCCTTAGCCTTTACGCAGCCCTTCTTGATCGCCATCGCAGCACCGACAGTGTAGGCCCACTTGGCGTTTTCAAAGCAGATAGGCTGAGTTTCTTCAACGATCTTATACGGATCAATGCCTGCCTTGTCGCAAATTTCCTTGCACTCAAGAATCGACTTGATACCATAAGGCTTGAGGGCGGCGAGAATTTTCGCCTCGCGACGCTCATAACCTTCAAACAACTTCTCAGCGGCGGCAGCCTTCTTGGGGGCGGCCTTCTTCGCGCAGCTCTTCTTAGCACATGCCATGATAAATTCCTCCTTATTCCTTGCGCGGATCAATATACTTAGCAGCTCCCTCGAACTGACCGTAGGTGCCCTTGGACTTTTCCCACGCTTCGTTCGGAGTCATGCCCTTCTTGATGAAGTCGGTCATCTTTCCGAGAGAAACGAATTCGTAACCGGTGACTTCACCTTCTTTATTAAGAGCCATGCGCGTGCAATAACCTTCGGTCATCTCAAGATAACGCGGGCCTTTGGCCTTGGTGGCATACATTGTACCGACCATTGAACGTAAACCCTTGCCGAGATCCTCAAGGCCAGCGCCGATAACAAGGCCGCCTTCGGAGAACGCACTCTGCGTACGACCGTAAACGATCTGGAGGAAGAGTTCGCGCATTGCGGTATTAATCGCATCGCAGACAAGGTCGGTGTTGAGCGCTTCGAGAAGCGTCTTGCCGACGAGAATTTCAGAGGCCATAGCGGCGGAGTGGGTCATACCGGAGCAGCCGATCGTTTCAACGAGAGCTTCTTCGATGATGCCGTTCTTGACATTAAGCGAAAGCTTGCACGCGCCCTGCTGGGGAGCGCACCAGCCTACGCCGTGCGTATAACCGCTGATGTCTTTGATTTGCTTAGCCTGCACCCATTTGCCCTCTTCGGGAATCGGCGCCGGACCGTGATTGCACCCTTTCATGAGAGGGCACTGATGTTGTACCTCAGTCGAGTAGACCATTATTATTTCCTCTTAGTTGTGAAAAGTGGTAATATTATACCAAAAAAATCGCTCACATATCATATATCACTTAGATAAAATATTAACTCTGCAAACACTCTCGCCTAATCCACAAGAGCGCGCTTTTACGAGAAGAAAACCGCTGGAGCCTTCTTTCGGTCTTATAATCGCTTGCGCCAAACCTCCGAAAGCCTTTCTCTTCAGAGAGTGAAAATCCGCAAAATCCGTCTCATCGCCATTGTCCGTGGCGATAATCTCACCAGGCCCTTCGACGGAAAACTTGATTTCATTCGAAGCCGTCGGAACAAGTCTGCCTTCGCCATCACGGACCGAGACGTTTACATACACGACATCCTCCCCGTCAGAGACAACAACTTCTTCTTCTGCCTGAAGCTTAAGAGCCTTCGGTTCCGATGTCGTTTCGACCCTATCACGCGTCCACTCCCGGCCATTCTTGTAGACGACAACTTCAAGAACGCCTCTTTCATACTTTACATGATCCCACCTGAGGCGGTACGCCCTGTCCCAACGGGACTTATCTTTCTTAACGCGACCTAAACTCCTGCCGTTTAAAAAGAGCTCTCCCTCGTCACCTGATGTAAAGACATAGACAGGTATTTCCCTGCCGTCAAAACCTGGCCAATTCCAATGCGGCAAAATGTGCGCCATGGGTTTTTCGCTCATCCATCGCGACTGATAAAGATAGAACGAGTCCTTCTTGAAACCCGCAAGATCAAGAAACCCTGTATTACACGAATGGATTGCCGTTTTTGCCTGCCCGAATTTTTTCACCTCCTCATCGGCGAGGCGCTGTTTCGCAGGACATGAAAACACAGGTTTTTTACGCCATGTATCGCACCAATAAGGTCCGCCGAGATAATCTATCCCCGTCCAGATAAATTCACCGAGGCTCGTGCCGACCTTATCCATCCACCACCACTGTGCATCAGGCGAAGAAGCCCAACCTTCATTGATTTTCTCCCAATCGGCAGCCTCCCAGCAATATGACGAATTGTAGAAATCGACACCTTTGACTTCGCTCCACTTTTGAACCACGGGGAAGTGATAAACTCCGCGCGACGAACTCATGCAAATACTCTCGGTCGAGAAAAACGGAACGTTCGGATAGCGATTCTTAAGTTCGGGAAACTGCCATGAAAAATAATTGCACCCCATAATCGCCATCACCGACGGAAAATGGTTCGTGAAATTCGCGGAATTGTTGTTGGCCACCGTGCACGGACGCGTCGAATCTTCGGCACGGACGATCTTCTCTATCGAGCGGGCCCTTGAAACATATTCTTTACTCGGACAGAATCTTTCAAACCCGTCGCAAATCTCATTTCCGATACAATACATTATGACCGAGGGATGGTTGCGATCTGTCTGAACCCATGCTTTCAGATCATGCTTATGCCAATCGTCAAACAAATTCGTATAACCGTTTTTGCGCTTGCCGGCGTGACCGATGTAACGCCACTCGTCAAAAACCTCGTCTTTAACGAGAAGCCCCAATTCGTCACAAAGTTCAAGAAGCCCCTCGTCCGGCGGATTGTGTGATGAGCGAATGGCGTTGACTCCGGCCTCTTTAAAGAGAAGAAGTCTTCGCTTTTGAGCCTTGCGGTTCCACGCGGCGCCCAAAACTCCGAACTCATGATGCATTGAAACTCCGTTCAAGGGAACGGTTCTTCCGTTAAGCATAAATCCGCGAGCGTCAGCATGATAGGAAATTGTGCGAATGCCGTAGCGATAGTCATTGCCTTCAATATCAACCGTATAGAGATAAGGGTCGTCAATATCCCAAAGCCGAGGATTTTTAACGATGAACGATTTCTCTTTCTCGCCGGACTTCGACATTTCGTAGCGCACATCAACCTTGGCGGAATTTTTAGTGACATCGCTTGTCGTGATATGCACGGAACCTGGCAGAACGTGATCTTCAGGGCATACCAAAAGCCTTGCGCGGCGGTAAAGACCGCCGCCCGTATACCAGCGTGACGAGTCGGGAATATTGACGCAGCTTATCGCCAACGTGTTGGTCTTACCGTATTCAAGCGATTTCGTCATGTCGATCCGCCAGCGCGTATATCCATAAGGCCAGCCGCCTCTGAACGCGCCGTTGACATAAGCCATAGCGTAGCTCATCGCGCCGTCGCATTCGAAATAGACCGTTTTGCCGCGCCACGCCTCAGGCGCGAAAAACGCCAGACGATAACGCCCGGCTCCGACGACGTCAAGAAAAGCGTCGCCGTATTTTCTGTTTATGTCAAAAGGCTTTTCTATACCCCAATCGTGCGGTACGCGAACTTCGCGCCAATTACGGTCATCGTATGAAGCCTCTGTCCAGGCAAGCTTGGGGGCAAGAGAAAAATCTCCTTCAAGCGCCTTCAAAAGAGCCTTGCTGCGCGAGCGGATCACATCTTTGGATGCGGCCTCGTCAAAATTTTCACGCTCAAATCGCCAGCCTTTTGAAAGCTCTATCTTTTCAACGGACGCGGCGGCGATAAAAGAAATGAACGCAAAAAATACCGATAATGCCTTTTGTAAAACCATAGCCTATACCTTATTAATATTTCTGCCCAAGAATCAACTCAAGAACCACATTTGAAATTTGAGCCCCTTTTACCGCAAGTGCTCCCTTTGAAGGAAAGCCACCGCCGACAATCTCATTGCAGATAACCTCATATCCGTTAACCGCTACGCTGATCGCGCCTCGGTGGACGATAACTTCTATATGCTGAAATTCTTTTGACGGATCATACGCATCGTAGAGGGGCTTTGAAAATGCTGTCGCTCCGACAAGCCCAGCGAGTTTAACGCTGTGCGAAGAGCGAAGTGAAAGAGCGGCATCGGGAGAGGTCGCCTTAAAATCGAATGAGAGTCTAAAATCGCCGACTTCACCAATGTTTTCCAAAGCGGCCGCATCCGGCAGATACGCCGGCATATCGTAAATTGCGTACCAAGGCTTGGGAACATCCCACGACCATTGGGCTTCCACAGGGTCGACCTTATTGACCCTCACGTCAACCGAAGAAAAATTCGGACATAAAGACGAATCTACTTCGTTCGTAAGCGCTACGCCTGCGGTAACGCGCTCAAGACGTAAATTCGCTACAGGGCAAGACTTGTCGCCTTTTACAGAACAAATCGACGAGGTTTTCCCGACAGAGCAGTTACGAATCGTTATTCCGTCAATCTGAGTGCGCCTTAACTCATCAACGGGATATGGATACGCGCTTGAATCAGTCCTTACGCTAACGATATCGCGCACTGTATGAGAAAAACAGTTCTCCATCAAAATATTCTTTACATGACCTCCGCGTCTCGGATTCGTCTTAAGAGAGAATAGGGCGAATGACGCGCCTATCTGCAGAGAATTTCGCATCGTCACGTTTTCAATTCCGCCGGAAAGCTCGCTTCCCAAAACCAAAAGGCCGTGCCCTTCTATTAGCTTAACGCCCTTGATGTCAATATTGCAGCTCAACGAGTCGCCGTCCCAACCGTCGCGATTGCGCCCGGCCTTGATCACCACGCCGTCGTCACCCTGATGGAGTTTACAGTCTCTTACGACGACATTTTTCGTCTTTTCAAGATTGATTCCGTCTGAATTGTGCCCGAGCGCGCGAGAATCCAATTTAGAAATATTTACACCGTCACAACGCAAAAGGTGGATTGTCCAGAATGGAGATTCACGGATTCTGAAATCTTTCAAAACGACGTTTCTGCAGCGGTTGAACTGTATAAGATGAGGTCTAAAATATCCGCCACGCTCAGCGAGAACGCGCTTTTCAATCTCTTCACCGCGCATCATCTGCGCAAACACTTCAGCGCGAATGCGCTTATGAATTTCACCTCCGACGAACCAATCTCTCCACTTGGCCATTTTAGGCGCAAGCGTCCCCTTTCCGACGATTCCGACGTTAGTGCAGCCGTACGCATACACCAAAGGCGAATAATTCATGCATTCAACGCCCTCCCAGCTTGTTTTTACAACCGGAAGATACTTCTTGGGGTCATCCTCGAAAATGAGAAACGCTCCATCGTCAAGCCTTAAATGAACATTCGACTTAAGATGAATAGGTCCCGTAAGCCAAAGACCTTTCGGCACGATGACTTCTCCTAGCAAATTAGATGCGCAGCTATCAACGGCCTTTCCTATAGCCGCCGTATTGGCATCGACATCAACATTGAACAAACCGTCCTTCGCGCCGAAGTCAGCGATGCTGAGAGCGCAGAACGCACCTTGACAGACAGCAAAAACCGAAACGGCGGCAATTTTTTTTACCGTGCTTATCATTTAACATTCTCCTTTTGGGCCTTCCTGAGCCAATACGAAGCCGTACAGCTCCAGGCATGGCAATATGAGTTAAGCAGAATGCTCCTGTAAGGCGAAACGAAATCATCGGCAGGATCGAACGCCTCCCAGAACGTATCGGCTCCTTTGGCTACCATTGCGCCCCAATATTCACGGACAAGTTTTAGCGCCTCTAACTTCATATCCGCCGACCAAAGCCCCTCGACGAAATAATGATAGGCGTAAGGCGTGCGCGGACGGATGGCATCTTTGTGCGCCGTGACGCGCGAGAATGCCCCACGCCTCATTTCGTCGCTTCCAGCCTTTGCCAGAGCAAGATACGCCTGCGACATCCACGAAACGTTGCGATCCTTGCCGCTGACCCAAAGACCAAGATCTTTATCCCAAAGCGCTTCGACGGCGCGTTGGCGCATTTTATCGATCGTCGAAGGCAAATCCTCGATCTCCGACTCTTTCGAAAGCGCCTTCGCCAACTGACACATTGAATCAAGACCGTAGATTATCGCCCCTTGCTCGGAGGCCTGACGGTTAAAGCCGTTCTGCCAATCGATAAAATTCCAAAAGCCGTTATCCTCTTTTACAAGCCCTGTTTCGTCTACCGCCGTGAGCACTTTCCGGCAGGCAGCCTTTGCCGCAGGCCAAAGATCATGAGCCGTAGCAGCATCTCCCGTTTCTTTGTAATACTCTAAAAGCATCAAAGGAAAAAGCGCCGTATAATCAAGTATCTGACGCCCGGCTGCATTGCGGAACTGAGGCTTCTCGTAAACGGCAGTAGCGGGAGAGCCGTCGTCAAACGAACATCCCGCAACCAAATAAAGCGAGCGCTTTACAACATCCAAATCGCGAAACGTCGCATAATTCGCCATGGCCTGCAACCGTAAATCGCCGAGCCAAAGACGCCTGTCGCGCTTAGGGCCGTCCTCAAGACACGTCTGCATGGAGTCTCGCAAAGTTGCGGCCGAAACGCGGTCAATAGCCTTATCAAGTTCATCCGCACCGTCAATGGATGAGTATTTTGCGAAATCTGCGGAACTTACAGCTCTTGCGGAAACGGCCTTGATGCAGAATTTGGCGCCGTTCGAACATTGTTTAACGCGAACGCGCACATAGCGAAAAGCGTAACGCCTTGGCAGTTCGTATACGCCCGGCACCAAGTCAAAATTAACGACCTCATCCTGAACCCATGATGGCGATATCGTGCCGAGCTTTTCGCATTCTTCGCGAGACAACGCGAGCTCAGAGGGAACTTCCGCAAAATTAAACTCGAGCCTTACTGGCGCGTCAACCTGACGTTCAAAACCGTCAAGCGAAACGGTAAGATAACCTACAAGATGCTCGCCGAAATCGAATATAAACTCTTCTCCGCGTGAGAGCGGCCGGGAAAATGCCGACTGCGTCTCTGCCGATTTCTCAACCTTCCACCCTTGAAAAGCCGCCTTGTCCGAAACAGCATTGACGAGACGACGCGGCGTAAGGAAACGATTGTAAAGTTTAGGCTTCGCCTCCTCAGCTTTCGTAAGAAGGTCGATGCGGGGATGCTGTCTTTTCACAAAATCAATCGCGCATTTCACATAGTCATTTGTCTTAACCTTTTCTCCGCCGCCTATAAAGAGCGCCCAAACGCCTTCGGGGGCGTGTTCTTCGCCGCCGTTGAACGCCGTCTTATAAGCATCAGAGCAGTAAACGACTTTAAGCGCTGCAAATTCCTTGTTCCGTGAATCACCAACCTTGAACGGCTCTCGAAGAACCATGATTTCGGCTACCTCACCTGGCTTATGGACGCCATCGACAGAAATGAACTCTCCGCGATACTCTCCAAGCAAAATCCCCTTCTTAGCCTCTCCCGGCAGGCGGGCGGGTCTTGCGGGAGATGAAACGCTCTCTCCCGAGCGCGGCTGAATATGCTTAAGAACCAATCGTGTCGGCACAGGAGTCATCTCCAGTTGAGCGATCGTCACATGCCCCGTCTTATCGGCGACGACCTCGCCTTTCTTTTCGCCGTATTCCCAGGCGATACGCTCGTTAGCATTGATTGAAAAATTTATGACTCTTCTTGGAGTAATATCAGCTTTTGCGGCTTTGGGGTACTTGAAGCGAGAACTCTTCCAATCACTTTGGGTAATGAGTCTTAAATCAACTTCAAACGAATCGGCACAGTCTTTAACATTCGCCCATCTAAAGTAAGCGTTGCGCTGGCCCGATGAAGTTCCAAGCGGATGCTTTTTATTCTTAAGATATCCGTCGGGCCACGGCATGGGATCATTGCACGAAGCAGACGAAAACGCAACATAAGGCTCATTGAGTTTGATGTCAAAAATGTTGAATGACCCCACGAGATCGTTTTTGGGGAGCACCTTTGAATTGCGCCCCGTATGGCCGAACGGCCCCCAATAGGCGAAGATGGAATATTTCGCCTCGTCCATCCCTGAATAAAGGAGATTTTTGTCGAGCGACCAGCGGTCGTTCTGCGCGGAATATTCAACAAGAACGGGCGGATCTGGAATACGCGTAAGCTCACCACCAAGCCCTGCGCGCTTTATGACATGATAGGGCGAGGCGGAGACGTTCGCCTTAATAGCGGCAAAAACATCGCCGTTTACAAGCCCTATACCGAGCGTGCCGCTGCCGCCCATGGACGCTCCGCCGAGATAGATTCTGTTGCGGTCAATCGCCAGATTCGACGCCGCCCACTCGACCTGTTCGAGAACGCGCTTTTCGGTCTCGGATATCTCATCCGGCACGATCGCGCCCTCGCCGCCTTTAACCTTAGGGATAATGCAATCTTTAGGAATACCCCAGAAATCTTCAATCCTGCGCACTTCAAGAATAAGCCCGTAGAAATCTTCAGGTATCCAGCAGATGTCGCATTTGCCCGCATCGTCGATCGGCATCGACTCCCAGCGGTAATTACCGATGATGCTCGCGCCGTGACCGTGGAGTGCGACAAAAAGCGGCGTTTTTTCCGATGTCGCGTTCTTCGGATGGACCAAAATCATATTGTGCCTCTCGCCGCCGCGGGCCGAGCGCCAGGAAAAGGTTTCAACCTTACGCCCCGTAGGAGATGTAAGGCCCATACTGACGGCGCAATCGGCGAATGCGGAGATAGCCGAGACAAAAGTAATAAGAAGAATATTAATTTTCATAATATGTAATTTAACGTTCATTCAGTTGATTTTTAAGAGGAATCATTATACCAAATCAGCAGAAATCCATCAATGAAGGAGATGTGTTCTTTTGCGCAAAAAATTAAATGTCAAAAAGACATAAGCTCTCACGATTTTATTTCGTTTAAGTCTTTTTAAATATGGTGTCGCGCCAGGAGGTGTCCGGCGCTCCTCCTCGGTCAAACTCGCAAACTGTCAAACTCGCAAACTATCAAACTGACTCTACTTGCAAACTTCTCTCGAGCTTGGAAAGTCGGCAAGTTTTACAGTTGGACAGTTTGACAATTTACCAGTTATACAACAATCAACCATTCG
>JAEIGA010006928.1_pt1 | contig 17233 bp, 15 predicted proteins | sample 9270691 | NCBI WGS metagenome assembly JAEIGA01 (sample SAMN17057246, study PRJNA624740) | gut metagenome | biome: biome; isolation source: fecal sample | host: Bos grunniens | place: China: Xizang | collected 2019 | reverse complement strand
GTCTTCCTTCTTCAAGCGGAGGTAGCGTACATAGATGTCGGCAGGAACATAAACACCTGCCAAGTGACCGATGTGCACCGGACCGTTGGCATACGGAAGTGCCGAGGTTACGGTGGTTCTTTTGAATTTCTTTTCCATTATATATGATTTTTATTGTTTTCTTTTTTCAGTTTTGCAAAGTTAGTGATTTGTTTCCGTACTTAAAAAAATGCCTTCACGTTTTTGAAAAACGTCTTCACGTTTCAGCTTAAACGCCTTCATATTTTGATTTATCCTGCCCAGCCCTCTCTGTCAAGATTTCGGTAACTGATGGCTTCGGCTAGGTGGTTCGACTGTACATGTTCGCTTCCTTCCAAGTCGGCGATGGTACGGGCTACCTTCAATATCCGGTCGTATGCTCGTGCCGATAGGTTCAGGCGGGTCATGGCTGTTCGAAGCAAAGCCAATCCTTTTTCGTCCGGTTCGGCATATTGATGAAGTAATTGGCTCTCCATCTGTGCATTGCAATAAATACCGGGATGGTTGGCAAAGCGGAGTTCTTGTATCTTGCGGGCCTTTACTACTCTTTCTCGGATGGTTGCACTGCTTTCGCTTTGTGTTTGTTCCGATATTTTCTCGAAAGGTACCGGAACAATTTCTATTTGTATATCTATTCGATCCAGTAAAGGACCTGAAATACGGTTAAGGTATCTATGCACTTGTCCTGGATTGCAGACGCAAGCTTTTGTCGGGTGATTATAGTAACCGCATGGACAAGGATTCATAGAGGCGACAAGCATGAAGCTGGCTGGGTAATCCAAGCTGTATTTGGCACGCGAGATGGAGATATGTCTATCTTCCAACGGTTGGCGAAGCACTTCGAGCACACTTCTGTTGAACTCAGGCAATTCATCGAGGAAAAGTAAGCCGTTATGTGCCAAACTTATTTCGCCGGGTTGTGGGTTAGTCCCTCCGCCAACCATAGCTACCTGAGAGATGGTATGATGGGGGCTTCGGAAAGGGCGGATAGCTATCAGCGAATCGTTTTTGCTCAACTTCCCTGCTACAGAATGAATCTTTGTGGTCTCCAGACTTTCACCCAGTGACAACGGAGGGAGAATGCTTGGCAATCGCTTGGCCATCATGGACTTACCACTTCCGGGTGCTCCAATCATAATAAGGTTATGCCCTCCGGCGGCAGCTACTTCCAAAGCACGTTTTACGTTTTCTTGCCCTTTTACATCGGCAAAATCGTATGGAAAAGCATCTTGGTGCTGATAAAATTCTTCGCGAGTATTTACAATAGTGGGTTGCAAATCACGTTCGTTGTTGAAAAACTCAATTACTTCTTTGATGTTTTCAACGCCATAAACATGTAAGTTATTTACCACGGCAGCTTCGCGAGCATTCTGTTTAGGAAGGATGAAACCTTCGAAACCTTGCGCTCGGGCGCTTATCGCAATAGGTAATGCTCCTTTGATAGGTTGCAAGCTACCATCCAAACTCAATTCGCCCATTATGAGATATTTGGAAAGCTTTTCATCTGCAACTTCTCCTGCCGAAGCTAGAATGCCGATAGCGAGCGGAAGGTCGTATGCAGACCCTTCTTTTCTAATGTCCGCCGGCGCCATGTTGACGATGATTTGTCGGGTAGGGAAACGGTAACCGTTTACCTGCAAGGCAGACATGATGCGTTCATGGCTTTCTTTTACGGCCGAATCGGGTAATCCCACCAAAAAGAATTTGATGCCTCTCGAACTATTTACTTCAATAGTTACAATGGTTGCGTCAATGCCTTGTACGGCTGCGGCGTATGCTTTAACTAACATGCTTCTACTTGGTTATTTGTGTTTTTTCTTCGGCTTGTCTTTGATAAGCTGTTTCAGTTTCTCTACTACCTCTTCTTTGGATAAGTTTCGGTGAAGAATACGTTTGGTAGGCGATAAAATGATGTTGTAAGGAAGCTGGTTTATGTTTTGATTCCGCACAACAGCACTTTGCCATCCTTTGAAATCACAGATGTGTTTCCATAATTCAGTTTCTTCGTCCAAAGCTTTAACCCATGCATCCTTATCCATATCTAAAGATACGTTGAAGACAATCAGATCTTCCTTCTTGAATTCTTTGAGAACGGATTTTAAAGAATCGCGTTCGGAGATGCTTTGTGGATGCCAGCTTGCCCAAAAAATCAGTAAAATGTGCTTGTCCTTCACTTCACTCCATCTCATGCTTTTTCCCTCTTTGTCGAACCCCATAAGAGATAGAATGCTTTGGTTCTTTTTGTAGTTTTTAAGCGATTCAATCTTAGCTTGTAGTTGTGTCATGTAAGGACTGTCCTTGATGATACCATGCAAGGCTTTGGTTAGTGTTTCAAGTTGCTCGAAATTGGCAGAGTCGTTACGGGCATAATATTTATCCAAAAGGTAAAGCGAAGTAAACGAGTCAGGATTCGATTGAATGAATGAATCGACTTTCTGCGGAATTTCGTTGGATGGGATTGCTTGTAATGCGTGTATGATTTCATTCATTAACTTGTTTTCTCCCTCCCCTTCAATGTTAGGCTCGTCAATTGTACCGCTTATGTATACAGATTCTCCTTTATCGGCAAATACAGGAATAGTTTCTTCGGCATCAACTATGAGTGAGAACATAGTAAATGTGTCGGGCGAAATTGTATAAGTGAAACTCCCTTCCTTGCAGATGAGGGTATCTAGTTGAAATTGTGGAACTTGATAGTAGATTAGGATTGTATCGGAAGAGAGATTATCAAGTTTCCCTTCTAAAGTAAAATCGTTTTTTTTGCTACAGCTACTTGCTAGCCATAGGATGGTTATCGTTAAGAGGAACGGTATATTTTTCATGTCTAAAAATTTTCCGCTAAAATACATAAAAAAACAGGATACCCAATGCAGGTATCCTGTTTTTTATGATATTGTTGCTTATAGAATTACTTAAGCAAGTTTGTGTATTTTGCGAATTCGCGGTCGTTTGCTGCAGTCTTAGCCAAAGAAGCATCCTTAGCGATTGCGCTCTTCAAGCTGCTGCTAACCAATGATTCGTTGTTTGTGCGGGCACCAACGATAGCCATCAAATAGTCTGTCATAGCATCCTTATTTTCAACAGCTTGCAAAGTAGCCTTAGCCTTGTTGTAGTCCTTAGCCAAGATTTGAGCTTGAGCAGCACTGTTAGTCTTGGCATTGCCAAATGCGCTAACAGCTCTTTGGTATTGACCTTGCTTGATGTAAAGGTTACCCAATGCTTCGTTAGCAGCATCAGCACCTGTAGCCTTGCTCAAATAAGTTTCTGCAGTGCTTACGTTGTTCTTCAACAATTCGCACAAACCAAGGTTAGCATTAGCTTCAGCAGCATTTGCATTCTTAGCAAGTGCTTGCTTGAAGAATGATTCTGCCTTAGCAGCGTCGCCAGCAGCGAATGCCAATTCACCCAAGTTGTTGTATGCACGGTAGTCGTTCGGGTAAAGTTGAGTTGTCTTAGTGAAGATTGCTTGCTTGCGAGCATTGTCCTTAGTCAAAGTAGCAGCATAAAGCAATTCTTCTACGCTCAATACCTTAGGATTTGTATCGAATGCTTCAACGATTTCTTCGTCGCTACGACCGATGATGTCATAGTTAGCTGTCAAACGAGCACGACGCAATTGTGGAAGGATTTCGTCTGCCAAAGTCTTGTAAACTGAAGAAATGTTCTTGATTTCGTTTTCTCTTTGTTCAGGATCTTGATACATAGAAAGAACGCGGAGGATCAAATCCTTGTCTTGCAAGTTAGACTTAGCAACCAATTCTTGGAAGCCTTCCCAGTCTTGTGCTGTATACTTAGCGTCAACGTTAGCATCGATCTTAGCCTTCTTCAATTGCTTGTTCAAATACTTTTCAGCGTTTGCTTCACGGTCTTCAGCCAAACCTGTGTTCAACTTCAAGCCACCATCAGGAGATGCGTATGCTGATACTTCGATGTTGTTCAACTTGTAGTTCTTCTTGTCGGCGTTAACTTCGGCAACCTTCTTGTGGAATTCCTTCATTTCAGCTGAAGTCAACTGGCTGTTACGCAAGTTTGCTTGTTGGATCAAGAACATGATGTTAGCTTCTTGAGCTTGCTTGATGATGCGTTGGAAAGCATCGTTTGCGTATGAAGCGTTAGAGCTTGCGATAGTTGGCAATTCAGAAGTTGCGATAACACCATCAGCTACCTTTACAGCAGGGATAGTGTAAGTCTTGCTACCTCTTGTAATCTTGAAGTTCAAGAACAATTCAGACTTAGCCATTTCTGGAATGTAGTCGAAAGATGCCTTCATTGTGTAGTTACCACCCATCTTGTATGAGATGGTTTGACCATTTCCTTCTACTTTTTCGCCTTGGAATGTAGCTGGTTGACCTTTAGCTTCGCCACCGTTCCACTTCAAAACTGGAGTAACTTCAACGATAGCGTTCTTTTTCATGTACTTTTCAGGGAATTTACCGTTGATTGTAACAGGAACTTTCCCAGCGACTGCTTCAAGGACTTCAGGGTTAGTTGTGAAGTAATCTGAAGACAATTCTCCCATCTTGCCGCAAGAAGACAAGGCAAGAACGAATAATGCCACTAATGGCAAATACATTTTTTTAATCATAGATTTAAGTTTGTTATTAATATTAAATTTTGATGTTTCTTTATTATGTTCTGCAAAATTAAGAAAAATATCTGACTTATAAGCTTTAAAAAGATTTTTTTGTTCTTCTTCTAGTCTATTTAGTAGTTTTTTAGATTTTTTTTGTTACGTGGATGGTGTTCTATTATCTCATACCTTAACCGATGACGGTCTACATGAGTGTAAATCTCGGTGGTACCAATGCTTTCGTGCCCAAGCATGCACTGGATAGCCCGAAGATTGGCTCCCCCTTCAAGAAGGTGGGTAGCGAATGAATGACGGAATGTGTGCGGGCTGATATTTTTAGTCAACCCGATAGCTTCTGCCAATTCTTTTATGAAGTGGAAAATCATGATGCGTGAGAGGTTTTTTCCTCTTTTGCTGATAAATACATAGTCTTCGTATCCTTTCTGGATATTTGCTAGATTCCTGTCCATGAAGTAGAGTTGAAGTTCGTGGATGGCACGAGGGGATATGGGAACTAATCGTTGCTTGTTCCCTTTTCCTTCAACCTTAATAAAGCCTTCGTCTAAATAGAGGTCAGACAGCTTTAGTTGGCATAACTCCGTAACTCGCAATCCGCAACTATATAATGTTTCGAGAATTGCCCGGTTGCGCTGGCCTTCACGTGTACTGAGGTCAATGCTATTTATCAGATTATCAATTTCATCCAAAGTCAAGACTTCGGGTAGTTGAAAGCCTATTTGAGGAGATTCGAGCAACTCGCTGGGGTCTGCTTGCAGGTGATCTTCCAGGATAAGGAAATGGTAAAAAGAGCGGATGCCCGAAAGAATACGTGCTTGCGAACGGGCACTGATGCCAAGATCATGCAAACTGGCAGAAAATGTCTCAAGATTTTCTAGCTTTACATCAAGGAAATGGAGGTTTTCGTCGTCAAGAAACTGAATCAGTTTGGATAAATCCGTGAGATAAGCGTTTACAGTATGGGTAGACAAAGATTTTTCTAGCTTCAGATATTGTTTATATCTCTTTAATATATCGTTGGATTTCACTTCGCTTTTCATTTCTTTTTTCTACCTTTGTACCCTAATGTTTCTACAAAGATATTAATTTTAGAACGATTTGGAGTATGAAAATACAAATTATCAATGGTCCTAACATCAATTTACTCGGGAAACGAGAACCGGCGATTTATGGTTCTCAGTCCTTTGATGATTATTTGGTCGAATTGAAGCAAGCGTATCCGCAGGTGGAGTTTGAATATTTTCAATCGAACATTGAGGGGGAAATGATAAACAAAATCCATCAAATAGGGTTTGACTATGATGGTATTGTACTCAATGCTGGGGCTTATACTCATACTTCTATTGCCTTGCAGGATGCCATTCGTGCGGTTACTTCTCCGGTTATTGAAGTACACATTTCGAATGTGCATGCCCGTGAGGAGTTTCGCCATCGCTCCATGATTTCATGTGCTTGTTTAGGCGTAATTGCCGGATTTGGCATGGATTCTTATCGATTGGCTGTAGAAGCATTGTTGAATAAATAAAACATAAAGAGGTTTTCGGAATACGCCTTCGCGAATGCGATAAAACGTCAAGGCCTTTTTAAAAGATTAATAAATTAGGAAGAGAATTATGATGTTGAAACAAACTAAAATTGTAGCGTCTATCTCAGATTTGCGTTGTGATGTAGAATTTATCCGTGAATTGTTCGAAGCAGGTATGAATGTGGTACGTATGAATACGGCTCATGCCTCACGCGAAGGGTTCGAGAAGTTAATATCCAATGTACGCGAAGTGTCTAATCGTATCGCCATTCTGATGGATACCAAAGGTCCTGAAATACGTACAACTTCTTTGGTAAATAAAGAGCCCATTCCTTTGAACATTGGCGATCAGATAAAAGTGATAGGTAACCCTGCAATGGAAACTTGTCGCGAATGCATCTATGTTTCTTATCCTGATTTTGTGAAAGATTTGAAGCTGGATGGTACTATTCTGATTGATGATGGTGATTTGGAGCTCCGGGTTGTTGAAAAGACGGACGATTATTTGTTGTGCGAAGTTCAGAATCAGGCAGTTTTAGGCAACCGCAAGAGTGTCAATGTGCCGGGTGTACGTATTAACTTGCCTTCATTGACCGAAAAAGACCGGAACAACATCCTCTTTGCAATTGAGAGCGATATCGATTTCATTGCACATTCCTTTGTCCGTAATAAACAGGATGTATTGGATATCCGAGAAATATTGGATAATTATGGTAGCGACATTCGCATCATTGCCAAGATTGAAAATCAGGAAGGGGTAGACAATATAGACGAAATTCTGGAAGTTGCCGATGGAGTGATGATTGCCCGTGGTGATTTGGGTATTGAGGTTCCTCAAGAACGAATTCCTGGTATTCAGCGTCAACTTATCAAGAAATGTACGTTGGCAAAGAAGCCGGTAATCGTAGCTACCCAGATGTTGCACACAATGATAAACAATCCGCGTCCTACCCGTGCCGAAGTTACAGATATTGCAAATGCAATCTATTATCGTACAGATGCTTTAATGTTGAGTGGAGAGACAGCCTATGGCAAATATCCGGTTGAGGCGGTTCGTACAATGACCAAGATTGCAGCTCAAGCCGAGAAAGACAAGTCGCAAGAAAACAATATCAAGATACCTTTGATACCTGGTTCTAATGATGTTACTGCTTTCTTGGCAAAACAAGCGGTAAAAGCAACTAATAAGCTAAATATCAAAGCAATCATTACCGATAGTTTCAGCGGACGTACAGCACGTAACTTGGCTGCTTTCCGTGGAAAGTATCCTGTGCTTGCTATCTGTTATAAGGAAAAAACCATGCGTCACTTAGCCTTGTCGTATGGCGTAGAAGCTATTTATATGCCTGAAAAGGCAAACGGACAAGCATACTACTTTGCTGCTTTGCGTAAGTTGATGGACGATGGTGTTCTTTCTGAAAACGATATGGTAGCCTATTTGAGCAGTGGTAAGCAAGGTGCAAGAACCTCTTTCCTCGAAATCAATGTGGTAGGTGATGTATTAGGATATGGGTTGGATTATGTATTGCCTAATAGAAACCGTTATTTATAAGAAAGCGAATGAAAGAAACCGATGCTCTTGATGAATATATCCTTCAGCATATCGATGAGGAAACCGATTATCTGAAAGCACTCTACCGGGACACGCACGTTAAACTGCTTCGTCCTAGAATGGCCTCGGGTCATTTACAAGGAAGAATGCTCAAGATGTTTGTGCGGATGATTCGTCCCAAACAGATTCTCGAGATAGGTACCTATAGCGGATATTCAGCTCTTTGCTTAGCCGAAGGTTTGGAAGATGGAGGTATGTTGCATACATTCGAGATTAATGATGAGCAGGAGGATTTTACTCGACCATGGTTAGAGCAATCGCCTTATGCCGATAAGATAAAGTTCTATATAGGTGATGCATTGGAATTGCTTCCACAGATGGATATTACTTTCGACCTGGCTTTCGTCGATGGCGACAAACGAAAGTATATCGAGTATTACGAACAAGTTTTGAAGATGTTGTCTCCCGGAGGTTATATTATTGCAGATAACACGTTATGGGATGGTCATGTGCTGGAAGAACCTCACCATACAGACATGCAGACAATAGGAATAAAGAAGTTTAATGATTTAGTTGCTACAGACAAACGTGTAGAAAAGGTAATTCTCCCATTGAGAGATGGTTTGACTATAATAAGAAAAAAATAAGAAATAGATATGGAAACAACCAGACAAAATAAAGTTTGTCGCTTGATTCAGAAAGAGTTAAGCGAGATATTTCTTCTTCAGACAAAGTCTATGAATGGTGTTCTTGTTTCGGTAAGTACTGTCCGTATTAGTCCCGACATGAGCATTGTTCGCGCTTATTTAAGTGTTTTCCCTTCTGGTAAAGCCGACGAAATTGTGAAGAATATCAATAATAATTCAAAAGCAATCCGATTCGAGTTGGGTAATCGTGTACGTCATCAGTTGCGCATTATTCCAGAATTGAAGTTCTTTGTAGACGATTCGTTGGATTACGTGGAAAGAATAGACGAACTGTTGAAAAAGTAAATTCGAGTGAATTTCCCCTTTTATATTGCAAGGCGATATCTTTTTTCCAAGAAATCACATAATGCCATAAATGTGATTTCAGGTATATCAGTGTGCGGTGTAGCATTAGCTACATTGGCATTGGTATGTACCTTATCTGTTTTTAATGGTTTTCAGGAACTGGTTACCCAATTCTTTACGGCTTTTGATCCTGAACTGAAAATAACGACTTTAGATGGGAAAGTTTTTGATTCTCAAGACGAACGAATTCTGTCTTTGAAACAAATTCCGGAAATAGAAGTCTTTTCAGAATCCTTGGAAGATAACGCCATGGTGCAATATAAAGATAGACAAGCCATGGTGGTAGTTAAAGGAGTAGAAGATAATTTCTATCAATTAACAGCCATCGATAGTATTTTATACGGACGTGGGAGCAAGACTCTCCATGATGAAGTAGCTGATTATGCTATACCAGGCGTAGAATTGATTTCAGTTTTAGGTACAGGCATCCGCTTTCTCGATCCTTTAGAAGTATATGTTCCTAAAAAGGGTGCAAAGATAAATCTGGCTAATCCTGCTTCAAGTTTACAATCTTCTTTCTTGCATTCCTCAGGCTTGATTTTTGCCGTTAACCAACAAAAGTACGATGCTTCGTATATATTGACATCCTTGTCTTTTGCCAGAAAACTTTTTCAGTACGATACTGAAGTAAGCTCCATCGAACTTAAATTACGTGAAGGGAGCAAAATTTCCGAAGTCAAGAAGAAGTTATCCGATATATTGGGTGATAGCTTTAGCATTCAGGATCGGTATGAACAACAAGCCGATACGTTTCGTATTATGGAGATAGAGAAACTCATCTCTTATGTGTTTTTGAGCTTTATCTTATTGGTAGCATGCTTTAATGTTGTTGGCACATTGTCCATGCTGATACTTGATAAACGAAATGATGTTGTTACATTACGCAACTTGGGAGCAAACGATAGAGTAATCTCGCGTATATTTCTTTTCGAAGGCTGTCTGATATCTTTCTTTGGCTCCTTGTTTGGTGTTGTATTAGGATTGGTGCTATGTTTAATTCAGCAGGAGTTTGGTGTTATAACTTTAGGTAGTGGGGCTTCATCCGGTGCTTTTGTTGTGGATGCTTATCCCGTTAGTGTACATTGGCAGGATGTACTTTTAATCTTGTTGACTGTACTAGTAATTGCCTTTCTATCTGTCTTTTATCCTGTCCGTTATTTTAGCCGTAGATTATTGATTAAAGAATAGTTTTTGGTAATGATTTAATCTGCTATTCTAAAGAGATACTTTCGACTATTATGTTGTCTTGTTGTAAGAATATAGAAGCAGACTCTTCAAATTTGTTTTTGCTCTCAGTAGTCAGGAATTGGCAAGTTCCGTTTTTAGAACATCTAATATCCATTTCTGGATGTCGCGTAAGGTAGTCCTGCAAACTTTGAGCAACATACTCGCCTTGAGCTATAATGCGGATGTTTGAAGGTACAAACTGTTTAATCTTGTCCAATAAAAGTGGATAATGGGTACATCCCAATATAATAGAATCGATTAATGGGTCTTTTTCAAGCAGATTGTTGATGTGTTTCTGAATGAAATAGTCCGCACCCATCGAACTGAATTCGTTATTCTCTACAAGTGGAACCCACATTGGACATGCTTCGCCGGTAACTTTGATGTCAGGAAATAATTTCTTTATTTCAAGTAGGTAGGATTCAGATTTAATGGTTCCTGTTGTAGCAAGAACACCCACATGCGAAGTCTTGGTTAATTGCCCAATACGTTCAACTGTGGGACGTATAACTCCTAAAACTCTTCGTGTTGCATCCATTGTTGGAAGGTTAATTTGTTGGATGCTTCTGAGGGCTTTTGCTGAGGCGGTATTACATGCCAGTATAACTAATGGACAACCTAACTCGAATAATTTTTTTACTGCTTGTAGTGTGAATTCGTATACAACTTCAAAAGAGCGTGGGCCATAAGGTGTACGCGCATTGTCACCTAAATATATATAATCGTATTCAGGCATTTGTTCGCGTATTTTTTCGAGGATAGTTAACCCTCCATAACCAGAGTCAAATACTCCGATGGCACCGCTTGTCTTTTGTATGTTGTTGAATTCCATCTGACTTTTTTGTATTTAAAAAAACTCCTTGGTCTTACTCTGAAGGCCAAGGAGTTTCTTTTTTTTAATTATTTTCTTATTGGATTCCTAACTTAGCCTTTACAGCACTAGTTACATCTGTCGACAATGTTTCGTTGACAAATGGAATTTGAGTTGCGTTCAAGTCGAAGATATATACATATCCACCATCTTGGCCTACAGCCTTAATCGCATCATCAATTTTCTTTGCGATAGGTTCCAACATAGTCATCCATGATCTTTCTAACTCTTGTTGAGCATCTTGTTGCATTTGCATACCCTTTTGGCTCAATTCTTGCAATTCTTTTTGACGTCTTTCTTGAATGTTCTTAGGAAGGTTAGCTTGTTCTTCTTGGTAAGCAGTGAACTTCTTGTTGAATTCTTCCTGAGCACGTTTCATTTCGTCTTCGTATTGCTTTTGCATTGTTTGAATGTCAGTCTGTGCCTTGATATAATCAGGCATAGCTACCAAAATTTCTTGAGTCTTGATGTGACCGAATTTTTGTGCGAAAACACTCATCGGAGCGATGAGCAAAAGGATTAAAGCGATTTTCTTCAACATAGTCTTTTTTATTTTATTAGTTATTATTTCTTTGTTTATGGATTCGGATGCAAAAGTATAAAATTAATTTGAATATCCTAGTTTTGAGAGGACTTCATTACTGATATCAATCCGTGGTGAAGCAAAAATAATGCTAGAAGCTGATGCTCTGTCAATTACTGCATCGTATCCCTTTTGTTGTGAGATCTGTTTTACTGCTTCATATATCTTATCTTGGATAGGTCCAATCAGCTCTTCTTGTTTTTGGGCTAATTCACCTTCCGGACCAAAATATTTGTTTCTCAATTCTGCAACTTCTCTTTCTTTTGCAACAATTGCTTCCTCTTTCTGTGTACGTTGCGATGCACTTAAGGAGGCAGATGCCTTCTGGTACGCTAGGTAGAGGGTTTCTGCTTCTTTAGCTTTTGCCTCTATCGTGTTTTGGTACTTTTGTGATGCGGTGTTCAATACCTTGTTTGCTTCTTGGTATGCAGGAATGTTCTCCATAATGTACTCCATGTCAATGAAAGCAAACTTCTGGGCATTGGCAACAAATATACTAGCCATGCATCCTATTGCTATTAATAAAAATTTCTTCATAATGACCTCCTATACTAGTTTAGAATTCTTGTCCCAGGATAAAGTGGAATTGGCTTCCGCTGTAGTCGCTTGAACCATTTACCTTATCGAAACCATAAGCCCAGTCTAGACCCATCATACCCACCATCGGAAGGAATATACGTAGACCAATACCGGCTGAACGCTTTAAGTTGAATGGATTGAACTTACTTACTTCTGTCCATGCGTTACCACCTTCAACAAAGCCCAAAGCATAGATACTTGTTGAGTTTTCTAGCATTAACGGATAGCGTAGTTCAGCTCCAAGGCGAATATATGCGTAACCTTCACTTCCGTATGGAGTTAATGAACCGTTTTCATAACCACGCAATGCAATGGTTTCTGATGCATAATTTACACTATATCCGGTCATACCATCACCCCCTACATAGAAGGTTTCGAATGGCGATTTCTTATACTTATTATAATGTCCCAAAAGACCAAATTCTGTACGGGTCATGATTACAGGACATTTCTGTGCTCCTGAAAGTGCTGTATAGGTCTTTCCTTTAAATTTCCATTTGTGATATTCAATCCATTTATACACACTGGTTGCTTCATCGTAATCATCCTTTCCGTATGTTGCATAATCCTTGTTACTAAACAATGAATACGGAGGGGTTATGCGTACAGATGCTGAGAATTCAGAACCGCGACGTGGGAAAATAGGATTGTCTGTAGAATTTCTAGATAAAGTCAATCCAAGGCTTAAGTTATTGGATCTACCTGTAGTCATGTATTCCCCATTGTTCAGTCTGATGTAGAGGTAACTCCAGTCTTTCAAAATGAAACGTTGGAACGATAGTTCAGCTGATAATGTGAAGTAGTCATCCGGCCAACGTAAACGTTTTCCCCAACCTACTGACAGACCATACATCTTGATGGACTTGTCAGGGTCGTAATACGATTCGTAATTATTATAATAATTGTTGTAATAACTTCCGTAACCGCTATAATAGTTATAGTAGTTATTCATGTATGCTGAATTATAATAATTGCTACTAATATCTGTTTGTACAGAATAGAATGCAGAAACAGACAAAGAGTTTGGTCGTTTGCCACCAAACCATGGGTCTAAGAACGAGATGCTATAAGATTGGTAATAGCTACCATTGGTTTGGCCACTTACGGTCATGGTTTGTCCATCACCTTGTGGGATAATACCTCTATAATTGTCGTTTTTGCGGAACAAATTAGACATAGAGAAGTTAGTAAACTTCAGACTTAATTTACCGATAACACCTGTTTGCCCCCAACCTGCAGAGAATTCAATTTGGTCGTTAGGTTTAGATTCCAGGTTCCAGTTGATGTCAACAGTACCATTGGCTGCATCTGGTTGCACGTCTGGCTGAATGTTTTCAGGGTTAAAGTGTCCCATCTGTGCAATTTCACGATAAGAACGTTCCAAAGCGTCTCTGTTAAACAAATCGCCCGGTTTTGTACGCAATTCACGGCGAACGATGTTTTCATACAAACGGTCGTTACCATTGATACGAACCTTATTGATTGTTGCTTGAGGACCTTCCATGATACGCATTTCCAAGTCGATGGAGTCGCCCACGATATTTACTTCTACTGGGTCAAGGCTAAAGAATACATAACCTTGGTTATAGTAGTCGTTACCGATAGCATCACTATCGCTTGAAGTACGTTCACCTAATAATTTTTGGTTGTATACATCGCCATTCTTCATACCAAGCTTGGCAGAAAGGTAGTCGGATGCATATACGGTATTACCAACCCAGGTTACATTACGTAAGTAGTATTTGTCACCTTCTTCAATACGCATGTAAATATCTACGGTACGGTCATCGTAAGGCTTGATGCTGTCAATTACAATCTGAGCATCGCGATATCCCAATTCATTATACTTGTCGATAATCAATTGCTTGTCTTCTTCGTATTTTTCTTCGATGAATTTCTTGGTACGGAACATGTTGACCAACTTATTCTTTTCGTTGGTCTTCTTCATTACTCGTTTTAATTTCTTATCCGATAAAACAGTATTTCCATCAATCACGATTTGATGAACTTTCACCTTTTCTTTTTTGTCGATCATGATGTCTACATTGACCTGTTCTTTTTCGCCTGCAATGTTTCGTTCAATGATGTTTACTTCAGCATTTTTAAAGCCTTTATCGTCAAAGTGTCTTTTAATCAATAATTTGGCACGGTCAATCAAGTTTGGTGTAATTTGGCTTCCCTTTTGCAAACCGAGTTTAGCTTCCAAATCTTCTCTTTCGCTTTTCTTCACGCCGTGGTAAGTGATGTTGGCGATTCTAGGACGTTGAGTCAATACAATCTTAAGATAGATTTTATTGTCTACAATCTTTTCTGCCTCGATGCGTACATCCGAGAACAAGCCGTGTCTCCAATAACGTTTGATGGCGGTTGTGATTTCATCGCCAGGAACAGTAATGGTTTGTCCTACAGAAAGTCCTGAAAGTCCTACCAATACATAATCTTCGTAATTAGTTACACCTTCCACCTTGATACCACCAATTTCATATTTCTTGGGAGTAGCAGAGTAGAGTATAACGGGATTATTATTCTCTTCAGCACTTACTTCTTGAGCATGGATATTGGTGTTTAAACCAAATAAGCATGCTATTATTAATAATATAGATAAAATACGACTTTGCATTTTTTTGACTTTATAGTTGTTCACTGGTTTTTCCGAAACGGCGCTCTCTCTGTTGGAAATCAAAAATGGCTTTGTGTAATTCTTCCTCCTTAAAATCAGGCCAGAATGTATCACAGAAATACAATTCAGAGTATGCACATTGCCACAACAAATAGTTACTTAAACGAATCTCCCCGCCTGTACGAATCAACAAGTCTGGTGAAGGCATAAAATCTGTGCATAGATTTCTATCAATTTCATCATCTGTAATTTCGTCGATAGACATGGTTCCTTCCTTTACTTTCGATGCGATTTTCTTTACAGCATTGGTGATTTCCCATTTAGATGAGTAGCTCAATGCTAAAACCAAGCACATCCCTGTATTAGAAGAAGTCCGTTCAATACATTTGTTCAGTCTGTCCAACACATCTTTTGGGAGTTTGTCTACATCTCCTATGATCCTGAAGCTGATGTTGTTTTTCATGAAGGTTTCTTCTTCAATAGAGTCCATCAAAAGAGCCATCAATGCACTTACTTCATCAACCGGTCTATTCCAGTTTTCAGTAGAGAATGTATATAAAGTAAGGTATTTCACTCCCAACTTTGCAGATTCTTCTGCAATTATATGTACGGTTTCGGCACCGGCTTGGTGTCCAAAACTTCTTGGTTGTCCTTGTTGTTTTGCCCATCTTCCGTTACCATCCATGATAATGGCAATATGGGCTGGAATACGGTTATTATCTATTTGATCCTTGTATAACATGTCAAATCTCCGTTATTTTCTGTCAAATCCCAACTTGTTAATTCTGCCTCTCCAAACTTCGCCTGTTTCGCTCCACATTATCCAAAGGAAATTGTCTTGGTCTATTACCCATGAATAATTGCCATTGGCTTTTTGGTATAATTGAGTGAACTCTTCAGGGAACATGACAAGTTCTGTAATTTTTTCCCAAGTGATACCATTATCCATAGAAGTATAGAGATGGCTGAATGCCTTGGATTCCTTAAGACCTTGAATCGGACCTCCGAATGCATACAATTGGTTGTTGTAATGAATCATACTTGGGTTCTCGAAGTTCGGACAAAGAAGCTTGTTGTTTTCGTATGCTAAGTTTGTCCATTCCTGGTCTGTTGCCAATTGGGTCCATATAACATTGGCTGTGTCTTTGTTGGCCGGGTTGTATCCCATAACAAGAATTCTGCCTAATGCATCATTGGTTGCCAATGGGTTTGCTGCAAATGAAAGGTTCTGAGTTGGGAATTCGTCTGAGATGGTTTCGTATGTTTCCCAATTGATTCCGTCTGTACTTTCAACGTATTGGTTTTCAGTATTGATACCAACAATCTTCTGAGAGTTCTCTAATGTAATGCATGCTGTTAGCTGAGCAAATGTTTCGCTGGTTTCAACCTTGCTCCAGTTCAATCCGTTTGCAGAGGTGTAAAGTTGGTTTTGAGCAAGCATATAGAATTGATTGTTCCATACCATGACCGATGAGTAATCTGCTTTTACCGGAATGTCGATAGTTTGTATAGCAGTCCATTGTTTGTTGCTGATTTCCATCTTGGACATGCCAACCTGTGTTTCTTGTTCTGCAAAAACAAAAATTTCATTGTTGGCAATCACTGCCTTCTGCTTTTGTATTTGTGCAGGGAAGTTTGAAGAAGTTTTTCTCCAAACCATAGAATCGGGTTCTTGCTTGTGAACATTAATCTTCGCATCGTAAGTACGGCCGAACAAGCCAGTTTCTGCCATAACTTTAAATTGCACAGGTTGTTCGAAGTTTAGGGAGTCTTCTTCTTCCCATAATGAGTCAACGCTTGCCACAATAAAAATATTGTAGGTATCAGCAGTAATTTTAACTTTTACTTTGCTGACGTCTGTTCCTACAGGCAAAGAGTCGGCATTGTATATAAAGCCCAATTGTTGGTCGATGGTGAAAGGATAATTTGCTCCTAATACAGTATCCTGAAGAATGCTATCTTTTCCTCCTATTACTTTTTTATACTTAGTAATGATGTCGCCCATAGAAAAAGCAGTAATACTTGAGTTCGAGCTAATAACATACTCGTATTCTTCTTTTTCAAGGCAAGAAGAAATAATGCATGCCGAAATGAATAAGCATGATATGATATTCAGAATTCTTAATTTCATTTGCAAATGGTTGTTTTGTTACAAGTTGCAAAAGTAGGAAGTTTTTTTTCTTTGCAGAAGTTTTGAAACAAGTTTTATATTAATTTATAGATAAAATAAGGCTTTTTCAGTATTAATTAGGTAAACTTCTTGTTTAAACGGGTTGGTTTTTCATGAATTTGAACTCTTTTCCCATCTTTTTTTCTGTGAGTGTACGATAATTTTTCGGGAAACATGGAGCCTTAACTCCTTCTTCCAATAGAGCATCCGACTTTTCGATGTAGGCTTCATCCCATAAACCGGCATCAATGAAAGACTGAAGCAATATGCTTCCACCTTCCACCATCAGTGATTGAAGTTTACGCTTGTAAAGCTCTTCCATTATCTGCGGAAGAATCGCTTGTTCGAAGTCTAAAGTTACATAAGTTGTTTGTGGTAAACAGGATGCCTCATCTTTTCGTGTAAATACGATTGTCTGAACTTCACCGTTGAAAAGAGCAAGCTTTTT
>JAEIGA010006927.1_pt1 | contig 17235 bp, 11 predicted proteins | sample 9270691 | NCBI WGS metagenome assembly JAEIGA01 (sample SAMN17057246, study PRJNA624740) | gut metagenome | biome: biome; isolation source: fecal sample | host: Bos grunniens | place: China: Xizang | collected 2019 | reverse complement strand
AGAAGCCTTCCTTTTTCTGCTCCTACGGTCTCTGTCTTGCTGCTGCTCTTGATCGCTCCGTTCTTGAGCAGGAGGTTTGTGACGGGGTACTTTTCTCCCGTCTTGTCACCCTTGACGATGTATCCACGTCCCTTTGTGAGGGTCGAGATGGTCGGAGCGTAGGTCGAAGGACGTCCGATACCGAGCTCTTCAAGCTTCTTTACCAATGTGGCCTCTGAATATCTCGAAGGAGCTGCAGTATAGCGGCACTCTGCTGAAATCTCCTTGTCAAACATCCTGTCTCCGATGTTCATTTCCGGAAGGATTACGCCCTCCTCTTCCTGTGCCGGCTCGTCGGTGCTTTCCATATACAGCTTGAGGAATCCGTCAAAGAGCACCTGGGTGGCCTGCACATTGAACTTCTCTTCGCCCTTGTCGGAAGCGACCTTGATGTCTGTCTTCATCACTCGTGCGTCAGACATCTGTGATGCGACCGTGCGCTTCCATATGAGCTCATAAAGCTTCTTTTCCTGCGGTGTACCTTCAATCGAAGTGTTTTCTATGTATGTAGGGCGGATGGCCTCGTGGGCTTCCTGGGCGCCTTTAGCCTTGGTGCGGTACTGCCTCACCTTAGAGTATTCCTCACCGAAGTTGTCGCAGATGAACTGCTTTGCTGTATTTATTGCCAGTGATGACAGGTTGGTAGAGTCGGTACGCATATATGTGATGAGTCCGTGCTCGTAGAGCTTCTGAGCGATGCTCATGGTCTGGCTGACAGAAAGTCTGAGTTTTCTTGCCGCCTCCTGCTGAAGTGTGGATGTCGTGAACGGAGCGGCAGGTGTCCTGGTTCCCTCCTTTTTCTCGATGTCGGAAATTGTGAATGTCGCCCCGATGCACTTTTCAAGGAAGGCCTGAGCGCTTTCAAGGTCTGGCAGGCGGCGGTCCAAGGTGGCTTTGACCAAAGTCTTTTCCGGAGTGCCCTCTGGATTGAAGAGAGCCTCTACCTTATAATACTGCTCATGCTTGAAGTTGAGGATCTCTCTTTCTCTGTCCACTACGAGGCGTAGTGCTACCGACTGAACGCGGCCGGCCGAAAGCTTGGGCTGAATCTTTCTCCAAAGAACGGGTGAAAGTTCAAATCCTACCAGTCTGTCGAGCACACGGCGTGCCTGCTGCGCGTTCACCAGATTCATGTCTATCTCTCGCGGATTTTCGATGGCGTTGAGGATTGCATTCTTTGTAATCTCGTGGAATACGATACGTCTTGTGTTCTCTGCTTTGAGTCCGAGAGTCTCGAAAAGGTGCCATGAAATAGCCTCTCCCTCTCGGTCTTCATCGGATGCAAGCCACACAGTATCAGCTGTTTTGGCAGCTTTCTTAAGGTCTGACACTACCTTCTTCTTGTCTGCGGGGATTACGTATTCTGGTTTGAAATTGTCCTGAACATCTATGCTGAGCTCGCTGTCACTCAGATCACGGATGTGTCCGAAGCTTGATTTGACAGTAAAGCCTTCTCCAAGAAACTTTTGTATCGTGCCTGCCTTAGCAGGAGACTCGACAATAACTAGATTTTTTCCTTCCTTCATGCTCTTAACTCCTCTTTTTCAAAAAGAAGTTGCAAAGTAAGGCACAATCGGGGCAATTTTCCAAATTTTGTTGTTAATTTTGTGAGTTTATATGAAATTTTCGGCATATGGCAACTAAAGATAAGGTCGCAAAGCAAAAGGCACAAAAACGAAGAAAAAAGATAATAACAGCCCTCTGGATATGCTTTTCACTTCCATTCCTGGCGGTGGCAGGCTGTGTCATGTGGATATGGCTCGGAGCAGATATTCCGTCATTTGAAGAGCTTGAAAGCCCGGAGAGCAATCTTGCCACTCAGGTGATAGCTGATGATGGCTCGACAGTTCTTTCGACCTTCCACATCGAGAACCGCTCATATGTCACTTATCAGGACCTGTCTCAAAATCTGGTCAATGCCCTTGTGGCGACAGAGGACGTCCGCTTTTATGAGCACTCGGGAATCGACTTCCCGAGCCTTGCACGTGTGATCGTCAAGACTCTCCTTGGAGGAGACTCCAGCCAGGGAGGAGGAAGTACCGTCACCCAGCAGCTGGCAAAGACGCTTTATCCTCGTCAGGATCTGAGCGAACTGGGATTCCTGGACAAGGCGGTGAAGATGCTGGGCATCAAGCTTACCGAGTGGGGAACAGCTGTGAAGCTGGAGAGAAGCTACACAAAGGAGGAGATCATCACGATGTATTTCAACCAGGTGTTCTTCGGAAGTAATGCATATGGCATCAAGGCTGCAGCGCAGACATTCTTTGCAAAACACCCGTCAGATCTTACCGTAGAGGAAAGTGCGACGCTTGTGGGAATGGTCAACAAGCCGACACGTTACAACCCTGCCTTGAATCCGGATAAATCCCTCACCAGAAGAAACTTCGTCATTTCTCAGATGCACAAGGCCGGTTTCCTTTCGCAGGCAGAGGCAGATTCCATCAGTCAGATACCTATAACCCTTTCATATAAGGTGCAGGACCACACGGCCGGAACAGCGCTTTACTTCAGGGACATGCTTAAGCGCACCATGAGCGCATCTGAGCCCAAGAGGTCGTCTTACAGACAGTATGAGGACTATGTTGTGGACTCGCTTCAGTGGGCTGAAGATCCGTTATATGGTTGGCTTAACAGGAACTTCAAGCCGGACGGCAGCAAATATGACATCTACAGAGATGGTCTCCGAATCTACACCACCATCAATGCAAAGATGCAGAGATATGCAGAAGAATCTGTTGCAGAGCATCTTGGCGCCGATCTTCAGGGACGCTTCGACCGTGGTCTGAAGAGTCTGAAGAACGCTCCGTTCTCGGATGACGTGGAGATCAGTATGGTGAACACCCTCATGAAGCAGGCGCGCCGCGACAGCGACAGATACCGCAATCTCAAGAAGTCCGGCATGTCTGACAGCGAGATCTACAAGACATTCTCAGAGCCGCAGAAGATGACTGTCTTCGTCTGGAAGGGCAAGCGCAGGACATATGTGGACACCACAATGACTCCGAACGACTCGATACGTCATTACAAGAAGCACCTTCGCAGCTCTTTCATTGCAATGACGCCGGAGGAGGGACACATCAAGGCTTATGTCGGAGGACCGGATTTCAAGGCCTTCCAGTACGACAATGCAAGGCAGAGCAAGCGTCAGATCGGTTCGACCATCAAGCCTTTCCTATATACACTGGCAATGCAGGAGGGTATGTCTCCATGTGACGAGGTGGCAAACGTTCCTCAGACATTCATCATTGCGGAGGATAAGATATGGACCCCTAAGAGTACAGACAGGGACGAATATATCGGCAACATGGTCACCCTCAAGTGGGGACTGGCCAAGAGTTCCAACAATATCTCCGCTTACCTGATGAAGCAGTACGGCCCGGAGGCCATGGTGGAGATGATGCGTAAGATGGGAGTGGGCAGCTTCCTTGATCCCGTACCGCCTCTGTGCGTGGGTTCGGCCAATATCTCCCTCTACGAAATGGTGGCGGCTTATAACACTTTCCCTTCAGAAGGCGTGTACGTAAGACCGCTGTTTGTAACCAGAATCGAAGATAACGAAGGAAACGTCCTTGCTCAGTTCTCGACAAAGAAGCGTGAGGCAGTCAGTGACAAGACAGCATATCTTATGGCTAATCTGATGCAGGGAGTTGTGAATTCCGGAACGGGATATGCCTTGAGGAGCCGTTTCGGACTCACTGGAGAGATTGCCGGTAAGACAGGTACTACAAACAACAATGCGGACGGTTGGTTCATCGGCTACACTCCTGAGCTTACGGCCGGAGTCTGGACAGGATTTGAAAATGAGCAGATCCATTTCAAGTACATCGGAAACGGAGGAGGCTCGGCTTCTGCTCTCCCGATCTGGGGTATGTTCATGACAAAGGTGACATCGGATCCTTCATTGGCGAAATATTATGACAAGGTGGCGTTTGACCGCCCGGTGGGATATGATGTGGATCTGAGCTGCACGGGAGAAGAGGTGGCCGAGGCTGTAGTTGTGAACCCTGATACAGGGGAAGTAGTTGAGGTTGAGGTTGAAGAGGAAGAGCCTTCTATGTTTGAAGGTTACGAGGACGATGAAGAAGAATATTTTGAATAAGAAAACATACATGGGAAAAACATATGATTCTATAGCTGTCATCTATGGCAGCGACTCTTCCGAGTGGGAAGTGTCGGTGAGAAGCGGACAGTTCACAGCTTCTCAGATTGACGGAAACAAATACGATATCTATGAGATTTTTGCCCGTTTCGGCCAGTGGTCGGTGGCTGCATACAGGAAGAAGGGGCAGGATAGAGTCGCATTCCAGGATGGAGTGCAGCCAGTCGTGGACAAGAGTGATTTCTCGGCAGTGATAGACGGCGTGAAGGTCAAGTTTGACTTCGCTTACATCATGCAGCATGGAACCCCTGGTGAGAACGGTCTGATGCAGGGCTATCTGGAGATGATCGGCGTGCCCCACAGCGGATGCAATGCCTTTGTGTCTGCAATCACATTTGACAAGTTCTCCTGCAAGAGCTATCTGAAGGATGTGGATTTCGTGAAATGTGCTGATGACATCTTCCTCCGCAAGGGTGAGCCGATGGACGGTCTTGCGCAGCAGGCTGTGGAAAAGCTGGGGCTTCCTATGTTTGTCAAGCCTACGGACGGCGGAAGCAGCTTTGGTGTCACCAAGGTGAAGAGTGTGGATGATTTCGACAAGGCGGTGGAATATGCCTTCTCGGAAGGAAACATGCTTATCGCAGAAGCGGCTGTTGTTGGCCGTGAGCTCACATGTGCAGTATATTATAATGGAAAGGAGAATGTTGCCCTTCCTGTTATAGAGATCATCACCGAGAATGAATTCTTTGATTATGAGGCGAAGTACAACGGCCATAGCCGTGAGGTGTGTCCGGCACAGATTCCTGATGCCCTCAGAGATCAGATCCAGGAAGTATCGAAGAAGATCTACAGCCATCTTGGATGTGCAGGCCTCGTCCGCGTCGACTACATTGCTTCAGAGGAAGGACTGTATTTCCTTGAAGTGAACACAATACCAGGCATGACGTCAGCTTCTCTTGTACCTCAGATGGTGCGCGCGGCAGGCATGTCGATGACCGACTTTCTCTCTACAGTGATTGAAAATGCATGATGTCATTTCGAGCGAGAGAAATCAATAGGCTATGTTATTGAAGGAACTGATCAATAAAGGTATAGAGACCATCTCGGTGCTTTATCCGGACAGGGAAGCGCGTGAGATGGTCATGCTGTATCTTGAGGACTGTCATGGGGTCAGGCGTCTGGCCCATGTCCTGGAGCCGGCAACAAAGGTTTCCGGAGATATTGTGTCGGAGTCATTATCCGCTTTTGACCGCATGGCCTCTGGAGAACCTATACAATATATAATAGGTAAGGCGCATTTTTACGGTCGTGAGCTCAAGGTAAGTCCTTCTGTGCTTATCCCTCGTCCGGAGACGGAGGTTCTTTGCAGAGAGGTTATAGTTGGGCCAGGTACCAAGTGCTCCAATGGCCAAGACAATGCTCCTCTGAGGATTCTGGACATGTGCACCGGAAGCGGCTGCATAGCCTGGACCCTGGCTTTGGAGATGCCGGGTGCAGAGGTGACCGCGGTGGATATCTCAGATGAAGCTCTCGCTGTTGCCTCGTCACAGGATTTTACACAAGAGATGACCCGGACAGGAGCCATTGCCCCTCGTTTTATCAAGGCAGACGTTCTTGACGGACCGATTGAGGGGCTGGGGCAGTATGACATCATCGTCAGCAATCCCCCATATGTGATGGATTCGGAGAAGGCTCTGATGAGGACCAATGTCCTGGAGCACGAGCCTCATCTTGCGCTTTTCGTTCCAGACGAGGATCCGCTGCTGTTTTATCGTGCTGTCGCCCGATGGGCCGGACAGCTTCTTTCGCCGGGAGGCTTTGGCTTTGTGGAGATCAATGAGGCGCTCGGCCATGAGACAGCAGAGGTCTTTACCGGCGCAGGCTTTGGTGAAGTTGAGATTGTATCCGATCTGTCCGATCGCCATAGATTCGTGAGATTTTGCAGAAATTTTGTTTGATTTTTTATAAAAATCAAACAAAATTTGATACAAAAATCGCCCCTGGAAGCTATTCAGAGGGTGATTTTTGCATTTAAACGGGTACTTTTTTGTTACACGGATAAGTGTTCTGAACTTTGCAGCTGATTAAAAGAACAGATGTTATGAAAAAGTTCAGGCAGTATTTTATTTCGGTTATGATGCAGGCGGCTGTGCTGGTTTCCTGTGAAATTGTGGATGATGATCCTGATAAGCATGTGGATGGAGAAAGTTATGTCGAACTGAGCGAGGTGGCCAGAGTCTTTGCCGGGATTCCCATCCGACAGTGTCATCTACAGGAAGTGTATGATGCGGTAAGCTCATCTTCTGGAAACGGATATGACGAGGAGTACACGATGACAGATCTGTTCACCCGCCCGGGAGCAGGAGTCGGAGATGATGATCAGACCCGTTCGAATGAAAAATATCAGCAGCCTCTTCGTGCGCTCATCCAGGAACATCTTCTTGCAACAAAATCTGTAGATGGGATTTCTGATCCACAGCGCTGGCTGGACGAACTTACGGAATCAGATATTCAGATATACTGGCCATATTCGGACGGTTGGGATGGTGAAGAGTTCCCGATAATAACGTTTGATCCCGAGGACGACTCTGATGTGAATATAGGCTATCGCCTGAGTCTGGACGCTGAGGGAAATCGTGTCGTCGAGGAAGTCATTGTGGATGAGCAGATGGCAATGTCTTCTCCTGTGTGGGTGATAAACAGAAATTCCGATGCATCATACAAGACTCTGGAGATGCTGCGCAAGGAAGATCCCGAGTGGGGAGAGGGCGGAGGGAGCATCATTGTGAAGCCGAAGACTCGGTCCACGTCCTCTGGCGCAGATGAGCCGACAACAAACAGAGCGTTGATTCTTAAGGACTTCAAGATGAAAAGAAACTACGACTGCTGGTTTGCCGGAGGTTCCGAGTTCTTCGTCAAGGTCGGATCCGTGAAGGATTTCACAGCATCAACGGAGGCTGAGCTGAAGCTCTACAATCCGAAGATCACCGATTTTATGATCGTGGTGAAGAGAAGTCAGGAAGGCATGGTGATTCCTTTCAACGCAATGCTGATTTCAGACTGGACCGAGCAGCTGACCCACTGTGCATTCATGATCATTGAAGATGACGGAGGCACGTGGACCGAGTGGAAGTGTACGGCTTTGGTGCGCATTGCGTCCAAGAGCTACGGAATAGAACTCAACATTCCTGTGAAGTCTTGGGATGACATAGTCTGGCGCGGACGTATTGCCTGGAGCTGGCTTGAGGCCAACAGCGGCAAGACCGGCCATTTCGGTGATGTTGACCTTACTTTTGAGATTGAGGAGTATTGATGGCTTCCGTAAGTGTCATCTCGCAGTTTCTGCAGTCAAAGTGCAAAGCGAACTTCTGACCGTTGTTGAGAAGATACAGAGGACCGCTGTTCTTTGCGTTCTGATGAACAGGGCATATGCCCAGTTCGTATCTTATGCAGTATTTTGTACGCATCAGCTCTGCCTCGGGGCGATGAGTCAGCTCATAAGCCTCTGCCACAATCTCTGCACCGGAAAGTCTATACAGTCCCTCGGACAGCCTGTTTGATACATTTGCCTTATAGGAGATCTCCTTTTGAGTCGCACCGTTTGTCGGTACATTCTCAATCTTGTTCAAAAGGAGGTCTCTTTTTATGCATTCTTTCTCATCCAGCTTTGCTGCAATATCTCTTCTGACAGCATTGATCGCTCCGGCTGCCATGAACGGAAGACCGCCTTGAGTCCTTATTTCAGTGACCTGGAAGCAATACGAGCCGGAAGTTTTGCTCAGCTGTCCTCTGAGTATTTCTTCCATGCGCTGCTGGTTCACTGCATCCTGCTCGGAAGCCTGGATTTTCAGCGTGACTGTTCTTCCGTCCTCGCTTCGAGCTTCTGCAGTCATATGCCATAAGCCGCAGGCTTTAGTGAATGACAAGTCTATGCTGACCTGGATGTTGCGGCTGCATCTGTTCCTTTCGATTTCCTTTTCGAATGCTGCATTCAGATTTCTGAAAAGTCGTGCTCCCACATATATCCCTGGCACCTGTTTGCATCTGATGCGGTTTCCCTCGCATACGTCACCACGGAATCCGCAAACGGTTCCATCTTTTGCAACGAAAGAAAAACCGTCTCCATTGTTAAGGATGATGTTTTTGTCTGCAAGGCGTACAACGATGCCATCTCTGCCGGATGATGTCACGGTTCCGATTTCCTCTCCCATGGACTTGGCTGCATCAAGACATGCCCATTGGCCTCTTTTGCCGTCTATGAACAGCTCGGTATAGCCTCTGTTGAATGTCTTGCGTGTGTCGGGAGTGAATCCTCCTGTGACCTTGCCGAACGAACCTCTGACATACTCTTCCTGACGTCGTGATATGATTTCCTCAAGGGCGAGAGAGTAGTCCCTCACCACATTTCTTACGTAGGATTCGTTCTTGAGTCGTCCTTCTATCTTGAAGGATGTTATGCCTGCGTCTGCCAGTTCTTCGATGCGTCCACGCAGATTGTAGTCCTTGAGCGACAGCAGCGCCTTGTTTTTCACCAGCACCTTTCCGCTGGCGTCGGTGAGGTCATACAGCGAGCGGCAAGCCTGAATGCATGCGCCTCTGTTGGCGCTTCTTCCAGCTATCTTTTCAGACATATAGCACTGTCCGCTGTAGCATACGCACAGGGCCCCGTGGACAAAGAACTCCAGCTCGCAGCTGACAGCCTTACGGATCGCACGGATCTGATCCAGTGACAGTTCTCTTTCAAGAATAAGTCTGGAAAATCCCAGTCCTTCAAGGAACACCGCCTGCTCCGGTGTCCTTATCGCGCACTGGGTGGATGCGTGCAGAGGAAGACGGAACTCAGACTTGAAGTCTCCGATTCCGCATGCCGCCATGCGCACTATGGCCATGTCCTGCACGATGACGGCGTCTGCCCCGGCCTCCTGCACTGCAAGCATCTGCCTGTAGGCGGCCTCGAGCTCTCCGTCATAAAGAATTGTGTTCAGAGTGACAAAGATGCGTACTCCGAACCGGTGGGCGTACTCGCACAGCCTTCTGATGTCCTCTATCTCATTTCCGGCTGCCTGACGTGCCCCGAACTGCGGTCCGGCTATATACACAGCATCGGCACCGCAGTCGATTGCCGCGATGCCGATATTTGTATCTCTTGCCGGAGCAAGCAGTTCCAGTTGTCTCACAATTATTACTTGTTAAGAGCGTCAAACTGCTGCTTTGCAGCTGCACCAAGCTTAGGGTCTGTGAGGATCTGCTGGTAGTATGCCTTAGCCTTCTCCTTGTCGCCGAGCTTCTGAGCTGTTGCTGCGATGTTGAATCTCATCTGGTTTGCATCCTTTGCATTAGGAGAGAGCTCAACATACTTCTCGAGGTAAGGAAGAGCCTCTGCTGTCTTGCCAAGAGCCATAGCTGCCTGACCTGCGATCTTAAGAGCAGTAGCATTCTCAAGATACTCGTTTGACTTCACAGCGAGGTCGAATGCCTCCTGAGTCTGCTTTGCCTTGAGAGCGGCAGCAGCCTTCTTTACGTAGATTGTAGAGAGCTGCTTGTTGGCCTGCTTCTCCTGACCGTTTGCTGCAGCGATTGCAAGTGCTTCCTCAGCCTTTGCGTTGTCGCCGGTAGCGGCGTAGCACTGTCCCAGACGGAGAGCTGCCATTGCGTTTGTAGGCTCATCTGCCATGATCTGACCATATACTGCGATTGCGCCTGCATAGTCCTTTGCCTTAAGAAGGTCGTTTGCCTTTGCCATGAGGACCTGGCTTGCCTTTGCCTTAGCCTCGGCAGCCTTAGCTGCGTCACCGTAAAGGTTTGCTGCTTCCTCAGCCTTCACGAGGTAGTCGTAAGCAGAGTCGTACTGGTCTGCGCTGATGTAGTCATTTGCGATTGAGATCATAAGGAACGGAATTGTAGCCTTGCAGTTGTCTGCGATGGCAGCACCAGCCTCACCGAGTGCCTCAGCTTCAGTAAGTGCTGACTGGAAATAACCCAGAGCAGCCTCTTTGTTGCCCATGTCAAGCTCCATGGCTCCGTTGTTGTAAATCTCTGTCACAGCATTGATGTCCTGCGCAAATGCAACTGAAACCGTCATAGCGGCAGCCGCGAAAAGCATTACAATTTTCTTCATTTTTATTCTCAATTTATTTAACATTAATTTCGTAGAAACGTCATCATGCAAAAGTAGGAAAAAATATTGTATTTTTGCATGCGCATAGATGAAAAATTATGAAAGTCAGAATATTCGGAATAATTGTCAGTCTTCTCGGACTGCTGGGAGTAGAGGCTGTGTCCGCTCAGGAACTGCCTTTGCTGCCTCAGGATCCGGCTGTCAGAAGCGCGGTGTTTCCAAATGGGCTTTCATGCTATGCAGCTGAAAACAAGTCATGTAAAGGATATGCAGACTTCACGCTGATCAGACGTGAATATAGCGGAAATGATCTGGTGCATGCATGCAGAAATGTGCTTCTTTCGTCGGAATCTGCAGTCGACTCTGTGCTGCTGGGTCTGATGCGAAGGGTGGAAAAGGATGCAATGGCGTCAGATTGCGCAGTCATCGTCTGCGGCGACATCGACCCTCAGTCGATTATCATGAAATTGAGGTATATGGCCCTTATGGTGGATGCCTCTCGGCCGTCTCCTCTTCCGGAATATGTCTGGGACGGTGATGCACAGGTGCGTACTCACGTGCTTGAAGATACGCTGAGAGGGCTCGCTTCTGTAAGGTTCGAATGGTCTGCTCCAAGGATGCCCCGTCAGAGCATGAACACTATCCAGTCTGCCGTATATGAGAAGTATGCATGGGAGTTGGGAGAGATCGCGACCGCTTGGGTCAAGCGCAGTCTTCACAAAAAAGGCATACCTTATGCTGACGTGTCATTCGGGCATGAATGCATGGATGACGGCTTTGGCGATGATGCATTCTCCTTTGAGGTGACGGTCGCGCAGGAAGATGCGGAAAAAGCAAGACTGGCAACGATGTCTGTCCTGAGCTCGCTTGACATGGGTAAGACGTCTGTCAATGATGTTCTGCTGTCAGATTATGGATATCTCCTCTTTCTTGAAAAATCTGCGATGCGTCCTGTGATCGGAAATCAGGAATACACCCGGATGTGCCGCGATGCCTTTCTACATAATAATGCTCTTTCATCGGACAAGGAACGTCTGGCGTTTTTCAGATCCAAGGCTGTGCCGGAGTTGACACGCAGGGAGATCTTCAACAAGATGGCCTCTGCGCTGCTGGAGGTGTCTGGCCCTCACGACACTGTCAGTCTGTCTTGCCGGGCGATGCTTTCCGACACGCTGGGGCTGCCGTCTGCGTCGGAACAGAAGATGAGGGTGCGCTCTTACAGAAGGGACTCCTTCTCAGGAGGTACTGTGTGGACTTTTGCCAACGGCTTCAAGGTAATCTACCGCAAGGTGCCGTCTGCAGACAGAAGACTATACTATTCACTGACTCTTGGCGGTGGTTTCGGCAATGTCAGTGATCTTGAGGCCGGTGAAGGAGCATATATGTCTGAATATCTGGACCAGTGCTGGATAGCCGGCATGAAGGGAAGGGACTTCAAGGACATGCTGAGCCTGTGCGGAATGACCATGGACACCAAAGTCAATCTTTTTCACACGACAATATCCGGACACGTTGAGGATAATGATGCTTCATTGTTGATGAAGTCACTTCTGGCTGTTGCCAATGATTGTCGCCCTGACACGTTGGAGATGGATTATTATGCCCGTTGCGAGGCCCTTCGCCGCTCAATGGCGTTTGGAAAGGATCCAAGAGTGGTCGTGGACAGTCTTCTGTGTCCCGGATATAAATACACCCAGTATAAGACCGGTGCGGGCTTCGACCGGAGAGTGTTTGCAAAGGCGGAGGCTTTGTTTGCTTCGATGACGTCCAAGATGAACGACGGAATGCTGGTGCTTGTGGGTGATATGAACGAGAACGAGCTTAAGAGACTGCTGCAGTCCTATGTTGAGGGCTTCAGGGTCAAGAATATAGCTTCCCGACGTCCTTCTGTGAATTATCGCCCTGCCGCAGGGTGGTGTTCGCATGAAGCTGAGGGCGAAGATACGGCTGTATGGGTGGTTACAGCTCCGTTGGAGATGAGTGCAGTGAATCATTTTGCGGCAGAGATGGCTGGACGGTTGTTGGAACGCAGGATTGATGCGGCATTCAGCCCCAAGGGTATCCATACGGAACTGTCCGTTTCCAGGAGCATATATCCTGAAGAACGGTTCAGTGTGATGGTAAAGCTGACCGGAGAGTGCGGACGTGAAGAAATGGCACAGTTAAGGAAAATGCTGGAGGAGTGTGCATCTGGTGTGACGGATGCCGAGCTGAGGTTCTGCAAGGAGTTCCTGAAGAATTCCTACAGACTGCAGATACAGACACCTGAGTACTGGCTGCGTGTGATCCCTCTGCGTCATATGGAGGGAAAGGACTTCACGACAGGCTTCGACGCAAAGATTGACGCTGTAACTCCACAGGTGCTTGAGCATGTGTTCAAAGCCATGCATAATGGTGCCGGAATGGAATATATATCAACAAAGAAAAAATAGAATCAAACTATGTATCACGGAACAATAATCCAGATTGATGATTGCCTTGTGTCTGAGGAAATCCTTACAGAATATTTTGCTTGCGACTATGAGAAATGCAAGGGATGCTGCTGTGTGATCGGAGACAGTGGTGCTCCAATGGAGGAGTGCGAGGCCGAGGCTATCGAAAAGAACTATCATATCTTCTCTCCTATCATGTCGGAGGAAGGACGTGCGGCTGTGGCAAGAAAAGGTTTCTACGAAATCGACATGGATGGCGATATGGTGACGCCGCTCGTACCGGGAAGCGAGGAGTGTGCCTACACGCTTTTTGACGAGAACGGCAACTGCTTCTGTTCGATGGAGCGCTGCTGGTTCCAGGGCAAGGGAGATTTCCGCAAGCCTATTTCATGCTGGCTGTATCCTATCCGCATCACCCAGCTGAGCAACGGCACAAGGGCTCTCAATCTCCACCGCTGGCACATCTGTCAGGATGCTTTCGCAAAGGGCAAAAAAGAAAAGATCCGCGTGTATGAATTCTTGCGCGAACCTATAGAACGTTACTTCGGAGAAGATTTCTATGAAGCATTGGCGGAGGCTGCCAAGATGCTGAACAAGGAGGCTTAGTCCTCCTTGTTCTGAAGCTTATATTCGAGGCCGGAAGTCAGTCTGAGCACATCTTTACGCAGACCTTCCATATAGTAGCCGTCAATGGTGCGTGTGATGGTTATCCTGTCTTCGTACATCTTGATAAGTCTGGATCCTGTTCCTTTGACACGGAAGGTCATTGTGTCGGATGTCTGGCTTTCAAGCACGTATCTGCGATCCTGGAAAAATAATATGATCTCAGCCTGTATGTCTGATGACGGCTCGATGTAGAGCTTGCGGTTGATGAATCCCAGTTTCGGGTACACTGCTGCAACAGCGGCAAAGAAGAGTCCTATTTTCCAGAAGTCATTATAGCCTCCTGCAAAGTTGTTCGCTATGTTGCTGTCTGCCATTCCGAGGAACGCCAGTGCATAAAGGATGAGCGCTGTAAGGAACGCAAAATAGAAAAAGTATTTGATGGATCTGACGAGATATTTCATATTCTGATATTTTTAATGGCTTTGAATTTGCAGGCCGCTCCAGCGGCTTATATCGGAGCAAATATAACAAAAATCCGATATTTTATTATCTTTGTGAACTTATTATAAAAATCAAAGCAATGGAAGATTATACATTCAATGAGGATGTCACCTCTGATAACGGAAAGCAGAAGAAACTGATAATAGCTCTTGTCATCATTTCTGTAGTTCTCGCAGGTGCAGTGGGATACATCTGGTATCAGAACAATCAGAACCTGCAGCAGCTTGAGGAAAGAAAGAAGGAGCTTGCAAACAGCATGCAGGATCTTCTTGACCTGCAGGATGCATATTCCGGACTCTCTGTTCAGTATGACACCATCAGCATGCAGCTCGATTCTTCACGTATGGAGGTGGAGCTTCTGATGGAAAAGCTTCAGAAGGAGCGTCAGGTAAGCAATGCAACCATCAGACAGTACCAGAAGGAGCTCGGAACCCTCAGAACCATAATGAAGGGTTATATCGTGCAGATCGACTCTCTTCAGAAGCTGAACACAAAGCTTACTGCGGATGCAGCTGCAGCGCGTAAGGAGGCAGCCAAAAGCAAGAAGAAGACAGAAGAGCTTTCCAAGACTGTGAAGGAACTCTCAGGTCAGGTGTCTGCCGGTGCCGTGATCAAGGCTTATGGCCTGAAGACTGTTGCCTACAACAACTCGGACAAGACCACAGACAGAAGCAGCCGTGTGAAATATCTTCTCACATCACTTACTCTTGGAGAAAATGACCTTGCGGCAAAGGGACCGGTCACTGTCTACATCCGTGTAAAGGATCCGGACGGATATCTCCTCGTGAGCGGAAGCCAGAAGGCGTTCCAGTATAACGGAGAGGCAATGAACTGCTCGGCATCCCGCGAGGTCGACTATCAGGGAGATGCTGTGGAAATGGCCATCTATCTCAACGACATACCTGAATACTCGAAAGGAGTCTATACTGTAGAAGCCTACACAGAGAAATCTCTTCTTGGAACAACAGAACTGATGCTTCGATAATCCGTGATATATGTTCACATACCGTTCTGCAGGAGTTTCTGCACATATTGTGATTTCTATTCCGAGGTCGCATCAAGGTGCAGCGTAGATGAGCAGAAAAAGTTCGGATTGTTTGCTCAGGCTCTTTCGTGTGAAGCGGCTCTGCGAGCGGGTGAGATCACAGACGAAGTCAACACTTTATACATAGGCGGCGGCACCCCATCGGTGCTGCCCCTTGATGTTTTTTCGCGCTTGCTGAATGTGCTGGAAGAGCATGGCCTCAAAGGCCGGTTCAGGGAATTTACCGTTGAGGTAAATCCGGAGGATATTGTTCAGAAGGGCGAGGCTTATGTCAAAGGGCTTATTGAGATGGGTGTCAACCGCATCAGCATGGGAGTGCAGTCTTTTGACGACGGCATTCTCCGGTGGATGAATCGCAGACATGACTCGGAGACAGCCCGTGAGGCATACAGGATACTGGAAGATGCGGGAGTGCAGAACATAAGCATAGATCTGATTTTCGGACTTTCGCAATTATCTGATGGCCAGTGGAATGAGACTTTGGACAAGGCTTTGGGAATTTCTTCTCACGGAGTTCTGCCCCAGCATATCTCTGCCTATCAGCTTTCTGTGGAGCCGGGCAGTGCACTCGCGCAGATGGTGGACAGGGGACAGTGGAGCGAGGCTTCGGAAGAGCTTTGCTCCAGACAATATGAGATGCTGTGCGGGAGGCTTCGTGAGGCTGGTTATAACCACTATGAAATATCCAACTTTGCCCAGCCGGGTTATGAAGCGGTGCACAATAGTGCCTACTGGACCCACAAGCCATATGTCGGCCTCGGCCCGGGTGCTCATAGCTATTTGTCATCTGCATCTCGCCAGTGTGTTCCGATGACCCCCTCCCAGCCATGCTGGGCCCCTCCCCCTACGCGGGGGTGCGAAAATGTCATCTCCACACATCTGGCATCGATAGCAGAAGAAATAAAGATAAGACAGTGGAACGAGCCGGATCTGGTGAAATATGTGGAAGCGGCAGGAAGCGGCGATTTTTCAAAAGTGCAGGGACGTGAGGAGTTGACTCAGGAGCAGCTGGTCATGGAGAAGGTGATGCTGGGATTACGCACGGCAAAGGGCGTCTCGGAAGAATTGCTGAGGGCAAACTGTGATGTGGCTCAGGTAGACGAGGCGCTTAAGTGTGGCAATCTTGTGGTGCTGCCGGACGGAATGGTCCGCATACCTGAAGACAGATTCTTTATATCAGACAGTATAATATCATCTATAATATGACAACAATGTACGCAGACAGAGTCGCGCAGTTGCGTGAAATGATGGCCCGAAACGGCTGGGATGCAGTGGTGGTCGGTGGCAGCGATCCTCACAGCAGCGAATATCCTGCTCCGAGATGGCGTCAGGTGGAATGGCTGACAGGATTTACGGCAGAGGCCGGTGATGTGGTCATTACGGAAGACCACGTCGGTCTATGGACGGATTCGCGTTATTTCATTCAAGCAGAATCGCAGCTGAAGGCAACCGATGGAGTGCTCCACAAGACACGTGTTCCTGATGCTGTCAGCATCCCTGAGTGGCTTTCTGACAAGGCCAAGGTGGTGGCACTGGACGGCATCTGTCAGAATGTGGACTTTGTGCAGGATCTCCAGTGTGCTTTGGGAGAAGGCGGTATTGTTGTAGATGTTCCGGATCTGCTCGAGGAGCTCTGGACCGAGCGTCCGGCTTGTCCAGTCACGCCTGTTTCCACTCTTGATGTGGAGTGCTTCGGTGGCATTCCTCGTGCCGACAAGATTCTATGGCTCCGCAGATGGATGCTTGAAAAAGGCTATGACAAGGTGCTCCTGTCTTCGTTGGATGAGATAGCCTGGCTGCTGAATGTGCGCGGATCGGACATCGATTATAACCCTTTGGTCATTTCATATCTTGTTGTGTCTCAGGATCATGTCCGCTGGTTTGTCAAGAAGCCTGGATTATATGAGACGGATGATGCAGAGACATGGGACAGCTTTGAGGAACTGGAGGCTGACGGAGTGCAGATCTGGTCTTACGACGAGGTGTTCAGCGGACTGTCGGACGAAGCGGACGGAGAGTTTTCCGGCAACATATTCGTTGATCCTTCAACATTGAATTCACATATATATAATTATGTAAGGAAGTCTTTCCCGATTGGCGGAGTTGTCTGCGGCGTGTCCCCTGTGATTCTGCAGAAGGCGGTAAAGACAGAAAGCGAGATAGGACATCTGCGTCAGACATTCATTGACGACGGAGTCGCAATGGAAAGATTCCTGCACTGGCTTGAAGGTGAAGTTGCTGCAGGACGGGAAGTTACGGAATGGGAGGCATCGGAAATGCTGACTTCATTGAGGGCGGAGATTCCAGGATACAGAGGCAACAGCTTTGAAAACATTTCCGCATATGGTCCCTCCGCAGCATTGCCTCACTATTGCATCAGTGCGGACCATCCTGT
>JAEIGA010006926.1_pt1 | contig 17235 bp, 11 predicted proteins | sample 9270691 | NCBI WGS metagenome assembly JAEIGA01 (sample SAMN17057246, study PRJNA624740) | gut metagenome | biome: biome; isolation source: fecal sample | host: Bos grunniens | place: China: Xizang | collected 2019 | reverse complement strand
TTCGGCTCATTGATGCAGCCGGGCTTTATCCAGCTTGAGGTGGAGAATGACGGCGCGATCGTCGCCGCAACGGACGAAAAGCCGATCGGTTTTGAGGCTTACCGTCTCAATCAGCGTGTGCGCAATGTCCAGCGCTATAGCGTCCAGCGCACCTTTGTTGAGGATTATCGTTTGCATCCCGACACCGATGCGTGGACGGTAGGGAAGGTATCGCCCGATGCCGAGGTCTGTGTGCTCGAGCTCACCGAGAAGAAGGTACTGCTCCCGCGTGAGTTGCCGCTACACAAGTTCCCTTTTGTTAAGCCCGCGGAGGTTATCGCTCATGGTGATCTGACCGTCACCGCGCCGCTCGAGAATCCCTATCGCGATCGTGCGCTGGATAACAGCCGCTATACCGGCTACGCGATCGAGGAAATGGATATCGTACATTCCGACGAGATCCAACGCTTTGTGTACACCCCTACCGCAGGCAAGCGCCCTTACAGCGGAGAGACGGAGCTCGCCGAGGGAAGCTACGAGACTCTCGCTTTGCCCCGCGAGTGCACGGGCTTTACCGCGATGGACATCCACTGCGACAAGGCGGCGGATGTGTATATGCTGTACGATGAGGTGCTTACCGACGGCGATGTCGATGCCTTGCGTCTGATGTGCACCAACGTCATCCGCCTGCAGCTGCAGGAAGGCGACTATCACTTTATAAATATGGAACCAATGGGCTACCGCTACTTTAAGCTCGTCTGCGTCAGCGGCGAGGTGACGGTCAGCAACCTGCATATGCTGGAGTATGTTCACCCCTATGACCGCACGGTTGAGCTGCCGTCCGATAATGCTGACGAGCAGCTGGTGTTTGAGGCGGCGTGGCACACCTTCCGGCAGAACGCGGCGGATCTGTTCACCGACTGCCCGACCCGTGAGCGTGCGGGCTGGCTGTGCGACAGCTTCTTTATCGGCCGTGCGGCGCAGTTTTTCACCAATAACGCGCTGATGGAAAAGCAGTTCCTTGAGAACTTCATCCTCCCCGACAGTTTCTATAAGCTGCCCGACGGTATGGTACCGATGTGCTATCCCTCGGATCATTTTAATGGCAGCTTCATCCTCAACTGGGCGTTGTGGTATGTTGCGGAGCTGGAGGACTATACCTGCCGCACGGGGGATACCGACCTTGCGGCGCGCTCGAAGGATCTTGTCTACCGTATGCTGGGGTACTTAAAGACCATCGAGAACGACGACGGTCTGCTCGATCATCTGCCCGCGTGGGCGTTCGTCGAGTGGTCGAAGGCGAACGATCTTGTGCAGGATATCAACTTCCCGAACAATATGGTCTATGCCTATATGCTGCGCGCGACGAGTAAGCTGTACGGCGATGATGCGCTGCTCGACAAGGCCGAGGCACTCAAGAAGACCATCCTCGAGCGGTCATTCAACGGCGAGTTCTTCGTCGACAACGAGGTGTATAACGACGAGGGTGTGCCCGTTTCCACGGGCGAGACCACCGAGACCTGCCAGTACCACGCCTTCTTCTTCGGCATCGCGACCCCTGAGTCGCATCCCGAACTGTGGCAGAAACTAATCACCGACTTCGGCCCGCAACGCGAAAAGACAGGGCTGTACCCGAAGGTCTATCCCTCTAACGCCTTCACCGGCAATCTGCTGCGTTTGGACATCCTGCTGCGTTATGGTCTGTACGACCAGTGCCGTCGCGAGGTGCTCGGCTACTACACCGATATGGCGCGCATCACCGGCACGCTGTGGGAGCATATGAACGGCGAGGCGAGCTGCAACCATGGCTTCGCGGCGTATGTGGCGAATCTGCTGTACTATTCCATCAAACAAGAAGAGCCGCCCTTCAAGCTCAATCTGTGATAACAAAAAATCCGCTGTTGCCAAAGCAACAGCGGATTTTTCTTGCATTATTACAGCCCAAACACCTTTTCAGCGTTTTCGGCGAGGATCTTGCGGTTGTCCTGCTCGTTTAGCCGCAGGCTGAGCAGCGCTTCGACCTCGTCCTCCATCGGCCACATCGGGTAGTCGGTGCCAAATAACACACGATCAGCACCGTAGGCGAGGATGATGTCCTTTACTTTCTGTCGATCCATAAAGGCAAAGCAGGAGCAGGTGTCGACGTAGAGATTCGGCAGGTCCACGAGCTTTTCCACCGCCTCATCCCACACCGACCAACCGCCGAGGTGAGCGCCGACGATGGTCAGCTCAGTGTAGATTTTCATCACGGGCAGCAGGCGGTTGGGATTGGAATAGTCGTAGCGGCTGTCTCCTGTGTGTAGCAGGATGGGAAGCCCCTCTCGCTCACACAAGTCGTAGATCTTGAGACAGCGATAGTCGTCGATCTTAAACTGCTGAATATCGGGATGGAGCTTAACGCCGTGCAGACCTAGCTCGCGCAGATGGGCGACGTCGCCCGCCAAATCGAGGCTGTCGGGGTGGAGTGTGCCGAGCCCCGTCATTCGTCCGTCGCTCGCGTTAACCTCGGCGGCGATGAACTCGTTGATGCTCTTCACCTGATGCGGGGTGGTCGCGACCGATTGCACGATGACATGGTCAAAGCCCGCCGCCGCGCCCCGCGTGAGCAGGTCGTTGGTCGTGCCGTCGTAGACCGAGTGCAGGTCGTAGAACGTATCCGTTCCGCGCACTGCCGCGGCAGCGATGCGGGGAGGGTAGATGTGGCAGTGCGCGTCAATGACGCGGTAGTTGTGCACCATTAGCCGTTCACCTTCATCGCCTTGATCTTTTCTTCCGCTGCTTCGCGCATCTTGTACTTGAGGATCTTGCCCGCGGCATTCATCGGGAAGTTGTCGACAAAGTCGATGTAACGCGGCACCTTATGCCGCGCCATACTCGCCGCGACAAAGTCCTTCATCTCCTGCTCGGTCATCGTCTCGCCCTCTTTGAGGATAACACACGCCATAATTTCCTCGCCGTATTTCTCGTCGGGGACACCGATAACCTGCACGTCGCGTACCTTCGGGCAGGTGTAGATGAATTCCTCGATCTCCTTCGGGTAGATGTTTTCGCCTCCGCGGATAATCATATCCTTGAGTCGGCCGGTGATGTTGTAGTTGCCCTCGGGGGTGCGGCAGGCAAGGTCGCCCGTGTGCAGCCAGCCGTCCGCGTCGATGGCGGCGGCGGTGGCCCCAGGCATCTTGTAGTAGCCTTTCATAATGTTGTAGCCGCGGGCGACGAACTCGCCGTTGACGCCGTCGGGACAGTCTTCGCCCGTCTCGGGATCGACGATCTTACACTCCACGTTGGCGAACGCGCTACCAACCGTTTCGGTGCGCACCTGCAGCGAGTCGTAGTAGCTGCTCATCGTGCAGCCGGGGGAGGCCTCGGTCTGTCCGTAGACCGATACGATCTCCTTCATCTGCATACGACCGTTTGCTGCCTGCTTCATCAGGTCGGCGGGGCAGTTGGCACCCGCCATAATGCCGATGCGCATATAGGAGAAATCGGTCTTTTCAAAGTCCTCGTGCTGCATCATCGCGATGAACATTGTCGGCACGCCGTTGAAGGCGGTGATGTGCTCGTTGTGGATGCAGGCGAGCGCGGGCTTCGGGGAGAAATAGGGCAGCGGCAGCATCGTCGTGCCGTGGGTCATCGACGCGGTCATGGACAGCACCATACCGAAGCAGTGGAACATCGGCACCTGAATCATCATACGGTCGGCGGTGGAGAGATCCATGTGGTCGCCGATGTATTTGCCGTTGTTGACGACGTTGTAGTGGGTGAGCATCACGCCCTTGGGGAACCCCGTCGTGCCGGAGGTGTACTGCATATTGCAGACGTCGTCCTTGTCGACGGCAGCAGCCATGCGGTAGACTTCTTCGATCGGCACCTGTTCGGCGAGCGCGAGGCACTCGTTCCACTCGAGGCAGCCCTTCTGTTTAAAGCCGACGGTGATGACGTTGCGTAGGAAGGGGAGACGACGGGTGTGCAGGGGCTTACCGGCCTTGAGGGTGGTAAGCTCGGGGCACAGCTCCGCAATGATCTGCCCGTAATGGCAGTCCTTCGCCCCTTCGGTGATGATGAGGGTGTGGGTGTCGGACTGGCGAAGCAGGTATTCCACCTCGTGAATTTTGTAGGCGGTGTTGACGGTGACCAGCACCGCACCGAGCTTCACCGTCGCCCAGAACGCAATGTACCACTGCGGCACGTTGGAGCACCACACGGCAACGTGGGAGCCTGCCTTGACTCCCAGCGCGATGAGCACGCGGGCGAACTCGTCGACATCGTCGCGAAATTCGCTGTAGGTGCGGGTGTAGTCGAGGGTAGTGTATTTGAATGCGTACTGGTCGGGGAACTCCTCCACCATACGGTCGAGCACGTCCGAGAAGGTCGCGTCGATGAGGCGATCTTTCTCCCACACGTATTTACCCGTGTGGGCGCGGTTGTAGTAGAGTGCTTTCTCGTTGCGGGAGGTGTCGCCGAACTGCTTCATGTAGTTAACGAACTGGGCGAAGATGATCTCCATATCGTCCAGCTCCTCGCACCACGTGGGATCCCACACGAGGGAGATAAAGCCGTCGTAGTTGACCGAGCGCAGCGCGAGCATCATATCTGCGATGGGCAGGTCGCCCTCGCCGAGCAAGCGGTGGACAACCTCATCGCCCTCCTTGGTCGCGTCGCTCATATGCACATGGCGCACGTAGATGCCAAGGTTTTTGATGATGTCGTCGGGATCTTCACCCGCGCCGAGGAATGCCGCGGACATATTCCACAGTGCCGCGAGGTTGTCGCAGGCGAAGCGGTCGAGCAGGTCGCGCAACTTCTTCGTGTTGCAGAAAAGGCCTGCGGTCTCGACAAGCAGGCAAACACCTGCATCCTCTGCCTCGGGCAGCAGGGTGGCGAGCAGGGCATAGACGGTCTCTACCGCCGCGTCCTCGTCCGCCTTCGCCTCCGCGCGCACGCGGATGGCGGGGATCTTTAAGTTGCGTGCGATCTCCATACACTGACGGATCTCCGCGATGCAGTCGTGCTGCGCCGCAGGATCGGCGATGTCGCCGATGGCGTCGATGCAGGGCAGCTGCAGTTTCTTCTCATACAGACGGCGCAGAGTCGCCGCTGCGGCGTAGTCGTGGAACGCGCCATTCTTGTCGGAGAACAGGCGGTTGTGGATGTTGTGCAGCTCTATGCCCTCAAAGTGCAGTTCCTGCGCAATATCGCAAAAATCCTCAAAGGTGCTGTCGTGCCAGCCCTTTGTTGAGAATGAGAATTTCATCAGGGTTACGCCTCCTCGTAGACGATCTTGTTGACCGCGCTCAGGTATGCGCGGATGCTCGCACCGATGATGTCGGTGGAGATGCCGTTGCCGGAATACAGTTTACCGTTCGAGCGCAGTTTGACGAGCGCGCTGCCCATCGCACCGCGACCTTCGGTAACCGACTGGATTTGGAAATCATCGACCTCGAAATGCTGACCGATGATCTGCTCGATGGTGCGGAATGCCGCATCAATGGGACCGTCGCCCGTGCCGATGCCCTGCAGCACCTTGCCGTCGCGCACAAGCGCGATCTGCGCACTCGCGGCGAGCACGTTGCCCGTGTTGATGACGTAGTTTTCCAGCTTGTAGGTCGCGGGAACCTGCAGCGCCACGCTGGCGATGATGGCGTCGAGTTCCTTCGCGCCGACGTTCTTTTTCTCTGCAACGCGCAGGAATTCCTCGTATACCTTCGTCTGGTCGTCGTCCGACAGGTCGTAACCGAGCTTGGCGGCGGCGGTGATAACCGCTGCCTTATCGTCCTTGGCATCGAGATGGATGCCTGCCTCATCGACGGCGGACACCGCCACGGTGGTGTCCTTAGCATTGTCGGTGATGCGGTTGATTTGCTTAATGATGCGGTGCAGTTGGGTGTAACGGATGCGGCTGTCAAAGCCGTAGGTGTTACCGCAGTTCTTCACCATTGTGCAGAAACTCTCCAGCGGCACGCTCGCGCCCTGCACGTCGGTCTTAACGCAGGCGACACCGCGGCGCACAGCGAGGATGGCCTGCGCGGAGGCAAGGCCGTTATGATTATCGCATTTGACCGCGACAGGGACGGACACATTTTCCATCACCGCGGCAGCAAAATCGGCAAAGCCGTCGGGCAGCATCTCGCCCGTGCTGTCGCATACGCTGACCGTCTTGGCACCTGCCTCGACAGCGGCGGCGATTGCCTTTTTGAGATAATCCGCATCGGCGCGAGTGGCATCCACCGCGCAGAACTCCACATCGGCGCACTTATCGCACGCGGCAGAGATCGCTTTCGCAATCCATTCCAGCATCGCGGCGGGCTTTTTATGCGCGGTATATTCCATCCCGACGGGAGACAACGGCAGTTCAATGCGAATGCGCGCGTTGGTGGCATTACCCAGCGCCGCGGCGGCATCCTCAATGCTTTGCATCGTGCTGCCTGCCGCCACCGACAGAATGCTGTCCTTGACGAAAGCGCTGATGGTGCGTACCAGCAGCGTATCGGTTTTACCGCCCGTGATTTCGGGCAGTTCGATAATATCCACGTGCAGCTTTTCGAGTTGACGTGCGATCTCCAGCTTCTCCTTGAAGGTGTAGGTATTGCCCTGCGGACAAAGCGTGGTGTCAGCGATTTGGATGCGGTTCATAACAATCGACTCCTTTTCGGTGCGAGATAACAAAAAAGCCCTGAGGCCACATTTGATGACCTCAGGGACGAAAATACAATTTCCGCGGTACCACCCTGATTACCGTATACTATACGGTCTGCTCATAAGAACTCCAACAAGTCCTCTGCCTTGGTAACGGGGCAAGCCGTAGTCGCCTACCGAGGTTTCCCTTTTGGGCGGCTCTGCTCAGGAGCCAGAATTTCAGTTCGAATCGTACCGCCCTCCCAGCAACGGCGGCTCTCTGAAACGATCGGTGAACGAAATATTCTCCATCAACGCATTTAAAAAATAATTTCCTCTATTATATAACACGCAATTTTATTTGTCAAGAGGGGAATTTTCGGGGATTTTTCGACTTTTTTCGGACGATAAGTAACAGCATTATTGCAAAGAACAGCGCGGCGACAACGAGCAGAGCGACGGCGTTGGGGATGGCGCGCACCTCGTGGATCGAGGGGTTGTCGTCCAGCATAAACCATCGCATCACAGCAGTGACGGGGATGCCGTCATCGTGCGGCAGGTTGAGATCGTGCAGCAGGATGACAAGCAGAGCAGCAGCACCAATGGTGGGGACCGCCGCCGTTACGGCACAGAGGATAGGACGGTTTTGGCAATACAGCCATACGCTGACAAGCGCGAAAACGACGGTTAGAAGCCACAGTACAATATACGGAACAGCATCCATCTCGGTCACTCCTTTCGGTAAGTTTATTGTATCAAACACATCACGGAATGTCAACAAAAGGGGCATGTTCGATTGTGTTTGGGTGGTATTTATGCTATACTATGTGTGGTGATAACAAATGGAACTGCCGAAACGAAAACAAAATCGATTGAAGGAATATGATTACGGACAAGCCGGGAAATATTTTGTTACGATATGTACGAGAAATAAGGCGAAAATCTTGTGTGATATTGTAGGGGGCGATGCCCACATCGCCCCGCAGGTGGAATTAACACAATACGGGAAAGTTGTAGAGAAGTATTTACATTCCGCGTCCCGTATTGAGAAATACGTGATTATGCCGAATCATATACATTTAATCGTGCATTTGGACGGGACGATGTGGGCATCGTCCCCTACGACGGTGAGCAACATTGTGCGGTCTTTTAAGGTTTTAGTGACAAAAGAGGTTGGTACTAGTTTATTTCAACGCTCCTACCACGACCATATTATCCGCGATGAACGGGATTATCGGGAAATATGGGACTATATCGAGGACAATCCCCGAAAATGGGCAGAGGATCGGTATTATACGCAATAAAAAGACCTGTATGCATCAGCATACAGGTCTTTTTCTATCCTATTCTCATTCAATCGGGCAGGTCCAGCCGAAGGTGTCTTCGGTCTTGCCCCATTGGATACCCGTCAGGGTATCGTACAGCATCTGGGTGACTTCGCCGATCTTACCGTCATTGACGGGGTGCTTGATGCCCTTGTAGCACAATTCACCGATCGGGGAGACGACCGCAGCGGTGCCGCAGCCCCACGCCTCTTCCAGCGTGCCGTCCGCCATCGCCTGCTCCAGCTCGTCGATGCTGAACAGGCGCTCGGACACTTTGTAACCGGCGTTCTTGAGCACCTCGATGCAGGACTTGCGGGTGATACCGGGGAGAATCGAGCCCGACAGCATCGGGGTGACGATCTCGCCATTGATCTTGAACATCACGTTCATTGCGCCGACCTCTTCGATGTACTTGCGCTCGACACCGTCGAGCCACAGCACCTGGGAATAGCCCTTTTGCTCAGCGCGCTCGCCTGCACGGTTGGAGGCGGCATAGTTACCGCCGCACTTCGCTTCGCCCGTACCGCCGCGAACCGCGCGGACATCCTGATCCTCGATCATAATCTTGACGGGGTTGATGCCCTCTTTGTAGTAGCTGCCGACGGGGGACGCGATGATGATGTAGGTCGCATTATGCACCGCGTGCACGCCCAGCGTCTCGTCGTTGCCGAACATAAAGGGACGCAGGTACAGCGATGTACCGGGAGCGGAGGGAGTCCAATTCTGCTCGAGTTTTACGAACTCCTTGAGGATAGTCAGCGCATCCTCCTCGGGGATGGTGGGCAGGCACATACGCTCTGCCGAACGGTTCATACGGCGGATGTTCTCCAAGGGACGGAACAACTGCACCTTGCCGTCTGCACGGCGATACGCTTTGAGGCCCTCGAAGATCTCGGAGCCGTAGTGCAGCACCGTCGATGCGGGATGCAACGACAGGTTGCCGAAGGGGACGATGCGCGCATCGTGCCAGCCCTGCTCGCGGGAGTAGTCCATCATAAACATATGATCCGAGAAATGCTTACCAAAGCCCAGGGTGGAAGCCTCCGGCTTTTCCTTCGGGCAGGTGGTCTTGGTAATCGAAATCTGCATAACGTTCACTCCTTACTTAGCGTGGCAGGAGATATCCAAGCCTGCCACAGGTTTGTGTATTTTGCTTTTTACGGCGTTATCCTCTTTGCAAGGCGTCAGCCTTGCGGCATCGTCTTCCTTGTAAAAACCAAAATATCCTAAACCTGTGGTCGAAGATTTTTTGACAAGGGCAGGGTGCCCGAATGCAAGGAAGGCGAGCGAGTAATACTGTTGTATTGCGAACGAGCGTGACGACGTAGTCGGGTATCCTGTACTGTCAAAAAACAGGTTTGGATACCTCCTGTCACGCTAAATCCGCGCCGATCTGCATCGCGTGGAGGTTGACCTCCAGCATATCGGCGCGCTTGGCGGAGATGACCTTGCCCAGCGCGGCGCGCAGGCTGTCTTCGCCGAAGTCGTTCAGTTCTTTGAGAATCTTACCCATCAGCACCATATTGGCGAGGGTGGGGGTACCGTTGTCGTTGGCGAGCTTGGTCGCCGGGACGTAGAACACCTTGACGTCGTCGCGCTGTACTTTGCGCTCGATGAGGGTGGAGTCCGCAAAGATCATACCGCCGGGAGCGACGGTGGACTCGTACTTGTCGAGAGAGGGCAGGTTCATCGCGACCAGTACGTCGGGGCGCGCCACGATGGGGGAGCCGACGGGCTCGTCGCTGATGATGACACCGCAGCTCGCGGTACCGCCGCGCATCTCGGGGCCGTAGGAGGGCAACCAACTGACCTGCTTCTCATCCATCAGACCCTTGTAGGCGAGGAACTTACCGGCAAACAGGATGCCCTGTCCGCCGAAGCCGGAAAACAAAAATTGTGTCGTACTCATTTCGCTTCCTCCTTTGCCGCGGAGCGGTCCTTATACACGCCGAGCGGGTAGTAAGGCAGCATATTGTCGTCGAGCCATTTGAGCGCCGCCTGAGGTGTCAAGCCCCAGTTGGTCGGGCAGGTGGACACCACTTCGATGAGGGAGAAGCCTTTACCGTCGAGCTGGTTCTGGAACGCTTTTTTGATCGCCTTCTTAGTATTGCGGATGTTCTTGACGCTGTTGACGGTTACGCGCTCGAGGTATTCGGGGCCGTCGAGCTGCGACAGCATCTCGCACACGCGAATCGGGAAACCGCAATGGTTGGTATCGCGGCCGTAGGGAGAGGTCTGGGTAACCTGACCCGGCAGCGAGGTGGGCGCCATCTGACCGCCCGTCATACCGTAGATTGCGTTGTTGACGAAGATGATGGTGATGTTCTCGTTACGCGCGGCGGCGTGCACCGTCTCCGCCATACCGATGGAGGCGAGGTCGCCGTCACCCTGATAGGTGAACACCACATGGTTTTCGGGGTCGGCGCGCTTAACGCCCGTCGCGATGGCGGGAGCGCGGCCGTGTGCCGCCTCGATCATATCGCAGTTAAAGTAGTTATACGCCATAACCGAGCAACCAACAGGTGCGATGCCGATGGTGCGGCCTTCAATGCCGAGCTCGTCAATGACTTCTGCCACCAGACGGTGGATGATGCCGTGAGTACAGCCGGGGCAATAGTGCATCGGCATATCGTTCAGGGCATGGGGTTTATCAAATACGACCATTATTTCGCACCTCCGTTCGCCGCTTCTTTAATGGCCTCGAGCACCTGCTCGGGGGAAGGAATCATACCGCCTGCGCGGTTGCACAGGGTAACGGGACGCTTGCACTCGGTGGCGAGGCGCACGTCCTCGATCATCTGCCCCATCGACAGCTCCACCGAGATGAACGCCTTGGCGTTGTCCACGGCTTTCGCAAAGGGAGCCTTGGGGAAGGGCCACAGGGTAATCGGGCGGATAAGACCCGCCTTGATGCCGAACTTGCGGGCTTCATTGACGGCGTTCTTGGTCACGCGCGCCGCGATGCCGAAGGCAACCAGCACGATCTCCGCGTCGTCCATCATATATTCCTCGTACATCGCCTCGTTCTCTTCGATGTAAGCGTAGCGCTCGTAGCGGTCGAAGTTGAACTTCTCCAGCTCCTCGGGAGCGAGGAACAGGGAGTTGACGATGTTGTGTTCACGCTCCATCTTGGTGCCGTTGGTCGCCCACGGCTTTTCGGGAGCGGGCTTAATGTCGTAGTCGAGGGAGACGGGCTCCATCATCTGACCCATCGTACCGTCCGCGAGCACCATCGCGGTCATACGATACTTATCCGCGAGTTCGAAGCCCTTGACCGTCAGATCGGCCATCTCCTGCACAGACGCAGGGGCAAGCACCAGCATACGGAAGTCGCCGTGGCCGCCTGCGCGGGTCGCCTGGAAATAGTCGGACTGGCTGGGCTGGATACCGCCGAGGCCGGGGCCGCCGCGCTGCACGTTGACGATGAACGCAGGCAGGTCCGCGCCTGCGAGATAGGAAAGACCCTCGCTCTTGAGCGCGATTCCGGGTGAAGAAGACGAGGTCATCACGCGCTTGCCCGTCGCGGACACGCCGTACACCATATTGATGGCGGCAATCTCACTCTCCGCCTGCAGGAAGCATCCGCCGATCTTGGGCATCTTCTTCGCCATATAGGCGGCAATCTCCGTCTGGGGGGTGATGGGATAGCCGAAATAATGACGGCAACCTGCGAGAATCGCCGCTTCGGCGATGGCTTCGTTACCTTTCATCAGTACCTTATCTGCCATGCTTGCTCACCTTACCTTTCTACCTTGATGATGCAGTCGGGACACATCATTGCGCAGGATGCGCAACCCACGCACGCTGCCTCGTCGATGATCTCGGCAGGGTGGTGTCCCTTTTTGTTGATCTTGTCCTTGGCAAGCTGCAGCAGCTTCTTGGGGCAGGCATCCACGCACAGCCCACAGCCTTTGCAGTTGTCGGTCTTGAATGTCAGCTTTGCCATATTCACTACTCCTTTTTGAGAGAATTTACATAAAGGGTTTATCCTGTAACATCAAGGGAAACAGGTTGTTAATCTGTCCTTTAAGTTCGTTATAGAGGGTATCTTTGACGGTGGTCATCACGAGTGGTAAGCCCGTGGCTTTTGCCACCTCGTCGGCATACGCCAGCGAGCCGAGCACGTCGTCGGCGGTGGTTTCCTCGCCGAGGTTGGAGTTGTTGACAAGCCCCGTGAACGGGATACCGCACGCCGTCTCGATCTCCCGCATCACCTCGAGGGTCGAGGGAACGTCGGGAGTGAGGGGGCGGAAACGGTTTATCACCATCAGCATCGCGTAGTCGCCTTCCACTTTGATCTGCTCGGCGAGTCGCCCGAGCGCGAGCGCGCCGCGGTCGTCGCCGCCGATGTCCAGCACCACCGTCTGTCCCTTGTCGTCCGTGACGGAATAGAGCTCCTGCGGCAGGGCGGGGATATCGACGTTTGAGTTGGCGTATGGCGAGCAGATGAGGCGAATGCCGCGCTCGTCAAACTCCTTCATACTGTCCTTGGTGCGGAAATACGGGTTGACGATGTCGAGGTCGGCAACCGTCACGCGGTCGTGCTGCTCGCGCAGCTTAAACGCGAGGTTGACCGCGACGTTGGTCTTGCCGCTGCCGTAATGTCCGCATAGGATGGTCAGTCTTTTGGTTGTCATACCGACCACCTCTTACAGCTTGTTGCGCTGAATCTTGCCGCTGACCGTCTTGGGCAGGCTGTCGCGGAAGATCACGATGCGGGGATACTTGTAAGGCGCGGTGCGCTTCTTGACGTAGTCCTGAATTTGCTTTTTCAGTTCGTCGGATGGCTTGGTGCCGTCGACGAGCACGATGCTCGCCTTGACGACCTGACCGCGCACCTCATCGGGGGCAGCGGACACGCCGCATTCGAGGACGTAGGGCAGCTCCATAATCACGCTCTCGATCTCGAACGGCCCGATGCGGTAGCCGGAGGACTTAATGACGTCGTCTACGCGACCAACGTACCAGTAGAAGCCGTCCTCGTCCATCCACGCGGTGTCGCCCGTGTGGTAGAAGCCGTCGTGCCAGACCTCGGCAGTCTTTTCGGGGGCGTTGTAGTAGCCGGTGAACAGGCCGCAAGGCGCGCCGTCCTTGACGTTCACGACGATCTCGCCCGTTTCACCCGCAGGCACGGGGTTGCCGTCGGGGTCGACGATGGACACGTCGTAGATCGGGGCGGGCTTACCCATCGAGCCGATCTTATGCGAGGCGCCGACCATATTGCCGATGATCATCGTGCTCTCGGTCTGACCGAAGCCCTCGATGATCTGCAGCCCCGTCGCCTTTTCAAATTGGCGATAGACCTCGGGGTTGAGTGCCTCGCCCGCCGTGGTCATGTGCTTGACGGAGGAGAAATCGTATTTGGAAATATCCTGTTTGACCATCATACGCAGCATCGTCGGCGGCGCACAGAAGGTGGTGATGTGGTATTTCGCGAACATCGGCAGAATATCCGCCGCGTCGAAGCGGTCAAAGTCGTACACGAAGGTCGCCGCCTCGCACAGCCATTGGCCGTAGAGCTTGCCCCACATCGCCTTCGCCCAGCCGGTGTCGGAGATGGTGAAATGCAGACCGTCGGGGTCGGCGTCGTGCCAATACCGCGCGGTGTGGAAATGACCGAGCGCGTATTTGTAGTTGTGTGCCGCGATCTTGGGGTAGCCCGTCGTGCCGGAGGTGAAGAACATCAGCATCAGGTCATCGCCGCCGGGGGCATCCTCGGTGCGGTTGTAGCGAGTAGAATACAAGGTGTATTCCTCGTCGAAACTGCGCCATCCCTCGCGAGTGCCGTTGACGATCAGCTTATGCTTGAGGTCGGGACAGTTGGCAGCGGCGAGATCAACCTGATGGGCGGTATCGCCGTCGGCAGTACACAGCACCGCCGACACACCTGCTGCTTGGAAGCGGTAGGTCAGGTCGTGCTCAACGAGCTGATTGGGTGCAGGAATGGCGATCGCGCCGAGCTTGTTAAGCCCGATCATCGCGAACCAGAACTGGTAGTGACGCTTTAAGATAAGCATCACGCGGTCGCCCTTCTTAATGCCGAGGGATTTGAAGTAGTTGGCACATTGAGCGGACGCTTTCTTCATGTCCTTGAAGGTGAAGCGGCGCTCGGTGTGGTCGCGGGAGATGTGCAGCATCGCGAGCTTCTCCGGCTCGCGATCGGCCAACTCGTCCACCAGATCGAAGGCGAAGTTGAACTTCTCCGTATTTTTGAACGTGATGGAGGTGGGGGTGCCCTTGTCGTTCTCCGTCACGTCGATGAATTTCTTGTAGATGCGATCCTTGGTATCTTTATGTACCGCCGTACGCTCGGTGACGGCCTTTTCCACCGTCAGTTCGGGGATCGGCTCGCCTGTCGGGTTGAGCACGATGGCATAGAAGATACAGTCCTCACCGCCGACGGCAACCTCCCCGTGGGGGGTGTCGGAGTCAAAATAGATGCTGTCGCCCGGGCCGAGGATCTCGGTGTGGTTGCCGACCTGCACCTTCAGCTGACCGCTGATGATGATGTCGCACTCCTGTCCCGCGTGGGAAATGAGCTCGATGTCGCGCTTCTCCGCTTCGGGGTCGTATACGCAGTGCACGTACAAGGGCTCGGCGATACGGTCGCGGAAGGCGTAGGCGAGGTTATAGTAGGTCATACCGTGCGCCTGCGAGATCTTCTGTCCCGCACCCGCGCGGGTGACGGTGTAGGATTTCAGCTTCGGCGTGCTGCCCTCGATGAGTGCGGTCACGTCGACGCCGAACACCAGCGCACAGCGATAGATGAAGGCGAACGCGAGGTCGTGGTTGCCCGCTTCACAGGCAATATATTCCTCGACGGTGACGCCCGTCTTGCCTGCCATGTCCTCGACAGTCAGCCCCTCGAGCTCACGCAATTCGCGGATACGCTCCGCCATTTCTTTAATTTTGTAGTCCAATGCTGTGATTTCCATAGTCATTTTCTCCGTTTCCGGGACGATATAAAAGCACTCGTCCCAAAGTTATGACTTTGAGACGAGTGCTGATAATCAAGTCACCCGCGGTACCACTCAAATTGCCATCTGCCTTGGGCAGATAACCACTCTCGGAGTCTAACAACCCCTATGCCTTCACGCAGCAATCACGGAGAGGTTCTACTCACCACAAACGAGCTTTCTTCCTCTCGGCTCAGAAGCTACAAACGCAAAGGTCAACCGATGGCTCGCACCGCCCGCCATCTCTCTGAAGGATGAACTCCCTGCGCCCTCTTCGTCAGCGCCTTTATATATTAAATTACAATATATGAGCGATTATATCACAACTCTGCTATGCTGTCAACGCTTTTTTTCGATAAAAAGCGGGACAGAAAGGATGTGTATTATAACTTGTTACGCTGGATCTTGCCGCTGATGGTCTTGGGCAGCTCGTCGCGGAACACCACCACACGGGGGTACTTGTAGGGAGCGGTATGCTCTTTGACGTAAGTCTGGATCTCTTTTTTGAGCGCTTCGGTCGGCTCGGTGCCCTTGGTCAACACGATGCTCGCCTTGACGACCTGACCGCGTACCTCATCGGGCACGGCGGACACGCCGCATTCCACGACGTACGGCAGCTCCATGATGACGCTCTCGATCTCGAACGGCCCGATGCGGTAGCCCGACGACTTGATGACATCGTCGACGCGGCTGACGTACCAGAAGTAGCCGTCCTCGTCACGCCACGCGGTGTCGCCGGTGTGATACATTCCGTCGTACCATGCGTCTTTGGTCTTTTCGTCGTCGAGGTAGTATTCCTTGAACAGACCACAGGGGACGGATTTATCGGTGTGGATGACGATCTCGCCCGTTTCACCGACCGCGACGCTGTTGCCGTCGGGATCGACGATGTCGAGGTCGAATTGGGGAGACGCCTTACCCATCGAGCCGATCTTCGGCACGGTGCCGACAAGGTTGGCGATGGCGAGGGTGGTCTCGGTCTGGCCGAAGCCCTCCATGATCTCCAGACCCGTCGCCGCCTTGAATTGCTTATACACCTCGGGGTTGAGCGCTTCGCCGGCGGTGGTCATATGATGGATGGAACTAAGATCGTATTTGCTCAGGTCGCCGCGGATGAGCATACGCAGCATCGTCGGCGGCGCGCAGAAGGTGGTGATGTTGTATTTCGCGAACATCGGGAGGATGTCGTTCTCGTCGAAGCGGTCGAAGTCGTAGACGAACACCGCGCCCTCGCACAGCCACTGACCGTAGAGCTTACCCCACAGGGATTTACCCCAGCCGGTGTCGGAGATGGTCAGGTGCAGACCGTCGCGCTCACAGCAGTGCCAGTATTTTGCGGTGACAAAGTGACCGAGCGCGTAGGTGTGCTTGTGTGCCGCCATCTTCGGGTTGCCGGTGGTGCCGGAGGTGAAGAACATCAGCGCGGTTTCGTCGCCCGCGGATGCATCTTCGGGGCGCACGAACTTACGGGAGAAGAGCTTAAACTCCTCGTCGAAATCGTGCCAGCCGTCCTTCTCGGCGCCGACAATGATTTTGGTGATGTTTTGCGGACATTTTTCCGCCGCCGCTGCCGCGATATCGGCGGTATCGCCGTCAGCGGTGCACACGATGGCGGACACGCCTGCTGCATTAAAGCGGTATTCAAAGTCGTGCTCCTTGAGCTGGTTGGTGGCAGGGATCGCCACCGCGCCGAGCTTGTGCAGCGCAACCATACAGAACCAGAACTGGTAGTGGCGCTTGAGCACCAGCATCACCTTATCGCCGCGCTTGATGCCAAGCGAGGTGAAATAGTTTGCCGCCTGATTGGAATATTGCTTGATATCGCGGAAGGTGAAGCGGCGCTCCACCTTGTGCTTGTCGAGATGCAGCATCGCGAGCTTTTCGGGGTATTTCTCCGCGATACCGTCCACAATATCAAAGCCGAAGTTAAAGCGCTCGGTGTTCTCAAACTCGATGTGCTGCAGCGCGCCGTGCTCGTCTTCCTCGGTCTTGACAAACTCCTCGCAAACGAGCGGCTCGGACGATTTTGCAGTAACCAAACTGCGGCGCACCTGCTCCTCCTTGGTGTCCTCGCCGGGCAGAACGACCGCACAGAACACGCACTCCTGCCCGTCGACGGCAATCATACCGTGGGGGGTGGAGGAGTCGTAATAGATGCTGTCGCCTTCGCCGAGAATCTCGGTGTGGTCGCCGACCTGCACCTTGAGCTTACCGCTGATGACAAGGTCAAATTCCTGACCGCTGTGGCTGGTCAGGTGGATGGGCTTATTCTGCTGTGCAGGGTCGTAGTCGTATCGCACCCAGTAGGGCTCCGCAATCTTATCGCGGAATTTCGGCGCGAGGTTGGCGATGGAGATGCC
>JAEIGA010006925.1_pt1 | contig 17235 bp, 11 predicted proteins | sample 9270691 | NCBI WGS metagenome assembly JAEIGA01 (sample SAMN17057246, study PRJNA624740) | gut metagenome | biome: biome; isolation source: fecal sample | host: Bos grunniens | place: China: Xizang | collected 2019 | reverse complement strand
ATTATCGATATGCTCCGTCAGCGTTCGCGCCCTTACCTCTTCTCGAACTCGTTGCCACCAGCAGTTGTGGGTGCAGGTATCGAGATGTTCAAGATGCTCGAGGAGAGCAACGAGCACCACGACCGCTTGGTTGAGAATGTGGCGTTCTTCCGCGAGAAGATGATTGCTGCAGGATTTGATATTAAGCCTACCGTATCGGCAATTTGTGCCGTTATGCTCTATGATGCGAAACTCTCGCAGGATTTTGCTGCCGAGTTGCAGAAGAAGGGTATCTTCGTTACGGGTTTCTACTATCCGGTGGTGCCAAAGGGACAGGCTCGTATTCGTGTACAGGTGTCGGCTGGTCACACTCGCGAGCAGTTGGAGAAGTGCGTTGCAGCGTTTGTTGAAGTTGGTAAGAATTTAGGTGTTTTAAAATAGTTTTGCCTTATGAGTAAGGAAGTTTTAGATGCGATAGATCGCAAGATTTTGAAGTTTTTGGTTAAGAATGCTCGAATGCCATATTTGGAGATTGCGCGTGAGTGTGGTATTTCGGGCGCAGCGATACATCAGCGCATTAAGAAGCTGGAGGATACAGGTGTAATCCTTGGTTCGCGTATGATTGTTGATCCAAAGATGCTTGGTTTCGATGTGTGTGCGTTCGTGAATTTGAGCATTCAGGACCCTATGATGTTGGAAGCAATTGCGGAGAAGATGAAGCATATCCCGGAGATTGTAGAGTGCCATTTTATTACAGGTTCGTACTCTGCGATGGTTAAGCTGTATTGTGTGGATAACGAGCATTTGATGCACACCATTTTCGACAATATTCTTCGCATTCCTGGCGTAACGCAGACACAGACATATATTTCGCTTAATGAGATGTTCTCGCGCGAGCCTCATATTGGCTATTTGGACAAGTAGAAGATAAATTCTCTATGGCAAAAATAAGATTAACCAAAGAGTTTTCGTTTGAGTCGGCTCACGCGCTCGATGGCTACGATGGCTTGTGTCGCGAAATACATGGCCACTCCTATCGCCTTTTCGTAACGATTAAGGGCGAACCTAACAGCGAGGAGGGCGATCCGAAGTTGGGTATGGTGATGGACTTTGGCGATTTGAAGCGTATCGTAAATAGCGAGATTGTTGACCGCCTCGACCACTCGTTTGTGCTTCGCGATTCGGAGCAGAATGTGGAGTTGAAGGCGATGTTGGGAGCAAAGTTTAGCAAGGTTGTGTTGGTCGATTATCAACCAACCTGCGAGAATATGCTCGCTGACTTTGCCGAGCGATTGCAGAGGGCTTTGCCTGAGAATGTGCAGTTGTACTCGTTGCGTCTGCATGAAACAGCAACTTCCTACGCTGAGTGGTTTGCAATTGATAATTAAAAAATAAAAAGCTAATGGCTAATGGCCAATGGCTAATAGCAAAAAAATGAAGCGTCTTTTCCTTGTCGATGCCTATGCATTGATTTTCAAATACTACTACGCCTTTATGGGGCGACCTATGCGCAATCGAGCAGGTATGAATACCTCGATTGTCTATGGTTTTACGAAGTTCTTGCGCGATATCCAAAAGCGCGAGAAGCCCGATTTGTTGGGCGTTGCCTTCGACCCAAAGGGTGGTTGTTTCCGTCGTGAGATATATCCCGAGTACAAGGCTAACCGCCCTGCTACGCCCGAGGATATTCTGCTCTCGGTGCCTTATGTAAAGCGCATCGTTGTGGCTATGTGTATTCCAGTGTTGGAGGTGCCAGGCTTCGAGGCCGACGATGTTATCGGAACTCTTGCGAAGAAGGGTGACGAGGCTGGTTATGAGGTCTTTATGGTTACACCCGACAAGGATTATGGTCAACTTGTGGGCGATAATCGCAAACTCTACAAGCAGAAGGGTGACGATATCGAGATTGTTGACAAGGGGGCTATCCAAGCAAAATATGGCATTGACCGCCCCGAACTTGTTCGCGATATTTTGGCTCTCTGGGGCGATTCGTCGGATAATATTCCAGGTGTTCCAGGTGTAGGCGAAAAGGGTGCTTGCAAGATGGTGCAGGCGTGGGGTGAGGTCGAGAATATCATCGCCAATGCCGACAAGATAGGTGGTAAAACTGGTGCAAATATCCTTGCAAACGAGGAGCAACTACGCTTGGCAAAGGTGCTTACCACAATTCGCCTCGATGTGCCTATCGAGTTTAACGAGGAGGATTTGACAGTCTGCTCTCCAAAGATTGACGAGTTGCGAGCGTTGTTCGCCGAGTTGGATTTCAAAGGCTTTTTGGCAGATTTGAACAATCTTGCTCCAGCCGAAGATTTGTCTGTTCCGCGTCAGGCGGAGTTGGTGCAACTCGCAAATGTTGCTCGAGTAAAATCGGGACAGCAGAAAAAGGCTTCGTTGGAGGGGCAAGGCTCTTTGTTTGGGGATTTGTTTGCTCCTGTAGCGGCTCCAAGTGAGGTTGTTGCAGAGCCTGTTGTGGAGGAACAAGCCGACCTTTTTGAAAATGCATTTGCAAATGTTGCGACTACGCCACACAAATATACCACTATCTTCACAGCCGACGAGTTGCGCAAAGTTGTGGCGGAGATTGCGGAGCAACCGCAGTTCTGCTTCGACCTCGAGACTACAGGCTTTGATATGTTTGGTGACAGAATAGTGGGTTTGTCGCTTGCTGTTCGCGAACACGAGGCGTGGTATGTGCCATTCGGACACAATGCCTATGTGCGCACGCGTAACGATATAGAGGCGGAGTACGCCTCGATTTTGCGCCCTATCTTCGAGAATGAAAAGATTGCGAAGGTGGGACAAAATATGAAGTTCGATATCCTCTTCCTGAGGGCTTTGGGCATTTCGGTCAAGGGTGCAAAGTGGGACACGATGCTTATGCACTATCTGCTCGATGCCGAGTCGCGCCACGGAATGGACGCCTTGGCAGAGCGATATATCAACTATTCGCCAATCTCTATCGAGAGCCTTATTGGCAAGGGCGCAAAGCAACTCACAATGGATATGGTGGGTGTGGAGCGTGTGGCGGAGTATGCTTCGGAAGATGCCGATATTACCCTGCAACTCTACAATATTCTGCGACCAATGCTCGAGCAGGAGCCGTCATTGCTGAAACTCTATCACAATATCGAGGAGCCTATGATAGATGTCTTGGCCGATATGGAGTGGGAGGGTGTAAGCATAAATAGTGCTGCATTGCGCGACTACTCGGCAACATTGTCGCAGAAACTTTCGGCTATCGAGTCGGAGATTCGCGAGAGGTCGGGCGAGTCGGAGTTGAATATCAATTCGAGCCGACAACTCGGAGAGTTGCTCTTTGCTAAGATGCGTATTACCGCCAAGCCGAAGATGACAAAGACTAAGCAGTTCTGCACTGATGAGGAGTATCTGCAGTCGTTTGCGGGCGAACACAAGGTTGTCGATCTTATTTTGGAGTATCGTGGAGTGAAGAAGTTGCTTTCGACCTATGTCGATTCTCTGCCACAGTTGGTAAATCCAGTTACCGGGCATATACATACATCATACAATCAGGCAGTTACCGCTACGGGTCGCCTCTCGTCGGCAAATCCTAACTTGCAGAATATCCCAGTGCGCGAGGAGGTTGGTCGCCCTATTCGTGAGGCCTTTGTACCGAGCGATGATAGGCACGAACTGCTTTCGGCGGACTACTCGCAAGTGGAGCTTCGACTGATGGCGCACCTCTCGGGCGATGAGAACTTGTGCGAGGCATTCCGCGAGGGTAAGGATATCCATGCGGCTACTGCGGCGCGTATGTTCAAGAAGAGTATCGAGGAGGTTACCTCCGAGGAGCGTCGTCGTGCCAAAACCGCCAATTTTGGTATTATTTACGGCATTTCGGCATTTGGATTGAGTCAGCGTCTGCGTATCCCGCGTAGCGAGGCAAAGCAGCTTATCGAGGGTTATTTCGAGTCTTATCCAAAGGTGAAGGAGTATATGGATAATGTGATCGCAACGGCTCGCGACAGAGGATATGTAGAAACATTGTTCGGACGTCGTCGCTACCTTGCCGATATCGATTCGCGTAATGCCAATGCTCGTTCTTTGGCAGAACGAAATGCCATAAATGCGCCTATTCAGGGTACGGCAGCCGACATTATGAAGTTGGCAATGGTAGGTGTTGCCCGACGTTTCAAGGCGGAGGGTATTCGCTCGCGTATCACAATGCAGGTACACGATGAAATCGTAGTCGATTTGTTGCGCTCGGAGCGTGAGCAGGTCGAGAGAATTGTTCGCGAGGAGATGGAGGGTGCAGCGAAACTCTCAATCCCATTAACCGCAGAATGCGGTGTGGGCGCGAACTGGCTTGCAGCACACTAAAATCGTTCTGATTGGTAAATTTTGCACGATAGCGTCGGACGCCAAATATCCTCACATAGGTTTACTATGCTGCGGATTTGTTGCCTAGTTTCGCACAAAAATAACTCAATCATTGACGATTTTCGGAGTTGGATAGGTAAAAAATAATTTTGCATTGTAAAAAAAAGCTAATGGCCAATGGCTAATAGCTAAAAGCTAAAAAAAAGATATGTTAAGTATAGCAGAAAGACACAAGTACATTCTCGACAAGTTGAACGAGTATGGTTTTATCCGTATTACCGATGTTGCCGAAGAGTTGGGTGTTACGAAGGTTACTATTCGTAACGATGTGAAGATTTTGGAGAGCAAAGGGTTACTCTACAAGGTGCATGGTAGTGCGCGATTAGCCAATCCGCATATTGGTGACCGAGACCTTACCACCAAGAGTCACCTAAACCGCGATGCCAAGCAACGAATTGCCACTCGTGCAGTGGAACTCATTGGAGATAGTGATTCTATAATGATTTCGGCAGGATCGACAACTTATGCCTTGGCCGAGGCCGTTCATAGCAATCCGCCACAAGGTGTATTGAATGTGGTAACGCCATTTTTGAAGGTTTCGGAGTTGTTGTGCGAGATGGACAATATCCGTGTGGAGCAACTCGGAGGACGCATACACCGCAAGTCGTGTGCTACGCTCGGAGAGAATGCGAGTTTGACACTTGGCAATATGGTTTGCTCGAAGTTCTTTGTCGGTGTTGATGGTGTTGACCCCGACTTTGGTATTACGACTTCCACTATCGAGGAGGCACAACTCTCGCGCAAGATGATGGCTGCATCATCGAAGACTGTGGTGTTGGCCGACTCTTCGAAGTTTGGACAGCGTGGTTTTGGCCATATCGCTTCGCTCGACGAGGTGGATATTATCATCACTGATGAGGGTATCACCAAGGAGATGCGAGAGGTTATCGAGTCTACCGGTATAGAGTTGATTATTGCATAAAATATCCCCATGAGCCATTATGCCGACATAGTATTGCCGTTGGCGCAACCTGCATACACCTTTGCCGTTGGCGAAGGTGTTGAGGTATGTGTAGGTGATGCTGTGGCTGTGCAGTTCGGCAAAAATTCGGTCTATACGGGCATAGTGTGGCGTTTGCACGACACTCCGCCAGCCAAAGGCGAGGCAAAGCCTATCCTCAAAGTGCTGTACGACAAACCTCTGCTCTCGGAGTTGCAGATGCGCTTCTGGGAGTGGATTGCCGACTACTACATCTGCACTGTGGGCGAGGTTATGCGCGTGGCACTGCCTTCGATTATCAAGGCGAAGGCGCGATGCGAAGCGGAGTTTGAACCATACATTCCAAAGCGTGAAGTGACCGTTAATTTGGTTACTGATGCCTTTACAGATGAACTTCGTGCAAAGATGGCGCGCCGTGCGCCAAAGCGATACGAGGTACTCTGCGAATTGGAAAAGGTTGGGGGCGTGCTTCCTCGCTATGCTGTAGAGCTCGATGCTACAGCCTTGAAGGCGTTGCAGAAGGCCGGCCTTGTGGAGTTTGGCGAGCGAGATTACAAACTCGACAGCGAGTGGAGCAAGACCTTGTTGCCGAAGTTGTCGGAGGCACAGACGAAGGCTCTTAACGAGATAAAAGAGGGCTTGACTGACAAGAGGGTTGCGCTGTTGCACGGCGTTACAAGCTCGGGCAAGACCGAGATATATACCCACCTTATCGAGGAGCGACTCTCGCGTGGCGAAGATGTGCTGTTCCTCGTTCCCGAAATCTCGCTTACGACACAGTTGGTGGAGCGTATGCGAGGCTTGTTTGGCGAGAGTGTTACGGTCTATCACTCTAAACTCACACCACAGCAACGCACCCGACTATATACCGATATGCTCTCGTCAGAGAGTGGAAATTTCGTAGTTGGAGCGCGTTCGGCACTGTTTCTACCATACAAAAAGTTGGGCTTGGTGGTGGTCGATGAGGAGCATGACTCGAGCTACAAGCAGACCGAGCCAAATCCGCGATATAATGGCCGTGATGCGGCGATTGTGTTGGCAACTATGCACGATGCGAAGGTGGTTTTGGGTAGTGCTACGCCATCGCTCGAGAGCTATGCAAATCATCTTTCGGGCAAGTATGCCTACGCTCAGTTGACCGAGCGATATGGCGGAGTGGAGATGCCCGATATTCGCATCTCGGATACGGTGCGCAATGTCAAGCGTAACGAGCGTAAGATGCACTTCAACAAGGAGTTGCTCGATGGCATTGCGGAGCGTTTGGAGAATAACGAGCAGGTTATCCTCTTCCAAAATCGCAGAGGATATTCGCCCTATATGGAGTGTCCGTCGTGCGGTTTCTCGGCACGATGTCCGCACTGCAATGTTACGCTTTCGGCACATCAGCAGAAGAGTAGAATGGTCTGCCACTACTGCGGCTATAACGAGCCAATACAGCGATTTTGCCCAAATTGCAAAACGAGCGAATTGAAGCCTATGGGATTCGGTACGGAGCGTGTTGAGGAGGCTATATCGGAGTTGTTTCCAGATGCGAGGGTATTGCGATTAGATGGCGATACGGCAACATCTTCAACGGCATATAATCGCATTATTGGAGCCTTTGCACGCCACGAGGCCGATATATTGGTCGGCACTCAAATCGTGTCGAAGGGTTTGGACTTTGCCGATGTTACGCTGATTGGAATTCTCAATGGCGACAACCTTCTCGCCTCGCCCGATTTTAGGGCAGAGGAGCGCGCTTGGCAGTTGATAATGCAGGTGGCAGGTCGCGCAGGTAGGCGCGATAAGCGTGGCGAGGTGATTATCCAGACTGCCGAACCCGAACACTCTATCTATTCGATGGTGGGCGACTACGAGCGTGTGACATCGAAGCTGCTTGCCGAGCGCAAGCAGTTCCGCTATCCGCCTTTTGTGCGAATTGTGAAGATTGCGATGCGTAGTGGCGACAAAGAGGTTCTTATCTCCTCCTCTATTAAACTTGGCGAGCAGTTGCGTAATCGTTTTGGGCGTAGGGTGTTGGGCCCGGTTGCTCCGCTTGTCGATAGAGTGCGTGGAGAGTATCGTGTGGAGTTGATGTTAAAGGTCGAGGTCGAGGCCTCTTTCTCGCGTGCAAGAGCAATTTTGCGTGAGGAGATAGCGCGACTGCGCGAGGACAAATCATATAGAAATATAGCCATTATTTGCGATGTCGATATTTTATGATATATCGGGTGTTGTGGGTGATGTAGCATCGTTAATTCTGCCTCGCACCTGCTTGGCGTGCGGTAGGGTGCTACTCGAAAATGAGTCTTGTATATGTTTGGCGTGTCGCTACAATATGCCACTTACGAACTTCTCGAAACACAAAGATAATCCAGTCAAGTTGCTCTTTGAAAATGTATTGCCCGTCGAGTCGGCAACAGCGATGTTTTGGTTTGTGGGAGGCACCGAGTGGCAACGCATCATTCACAACTTCAAATACTATGGTCGCTGGTTTTTTGCACAGAAGATGGGCGAAATGTTCGGAGAAGAGTTGTTGGATAGTGGTGAGTTCGAGGGGGTTGATCTGATAATACCGATACCGCTTCACTATCGTCGTCGCTTGCGAAGGGGCTATAATCAATCCGAGCAATTGGCAATAGGAATGGGGCGCAAGATGGGTATAAAGTGCGATTTTCGTTCCGTTTGTCGCCGACGGTTCAATGATAGTCAAACCTCGAAGAGTCGTGGCGAAAGATGGGAGAATGTAGAGGAGATTTTCGAGGTACGCAGAGTGGAAAAGTTGCGAGGTAAGCATATTCTCCTCATAGATGATGTACTTACTACGGGAGCAACTATGGCATCGTGTGCATCGACAATTGTGAAGGCGTGCGATGGAGATGTGCGAATTAGTATAGCATCGCTCTCGGTGTCGCGTCGAATAATGAACGAGCGATAGAGTTTTCAAAAAGATATAAACAGCATAGAGATATATAAAGTGGCATTTTGGGCTTTATAACTTGCGTTATAAACAGAGTTTTCAACACGCCCGCACGAGCATATATTGGCGGAGTAGCAAAAAAAGGCTACTTTTGTGAGATAATTGAATAAAAAATGGCAAAAGAATTCAAAAATAGCGGTGCCTTTGCAGAGTTGGCACCCGAGGTATTAGCGACAGTACCACCACAGGCAGTAGAGCTCGAGGAGGCAGTGCTCGGAGCGTTGATGCTCGAAGCGGATAAGATTACCGAGGTGCAGGAGTATCTCACAGAGAACTCCTTCTACAAGGAGGAGCATCGCCTTATCTACCGCGTAATGAACGAGTTGGCGATGGCGCAACAGCCTATCGACCTCTTCACCGTAACCAACCAACTCAAATCGAAGCGTGAGTTGAAGAAGGTAGGCGGAGCGAACTACTTGGCTCAACTCACCCAGCGTGTCGGAACGGCAGCAAACATTGAGTTCCACTCGCGCATCATCACACAAAAGCACATTCAGCGCGAGCTTATTCGTGCTTCAACCGAGATTCAGCGCCAGTCGTACGACAGCACTATCGATGTGAACGACCTTATCGGCTTTGCCGAGGGCGAGGTGCTTAAGATTACCGAGGGCTATGTTAAACGCTCGGTACAGACAGCAAGCGATATTCTCCGCGCTACGATTCGCCAAATCGAGAAGGCTGCCGAGAACGACTCGCGCTATAGCGGTGTCTGCACAGGCTTTACCGACCTCGATAATATAACTCTCGGTTGGCAACCTTCCGACCTTATCATTATTGCGGCTCGTCCTGCGATGGGTAAGACTGCATTTACCCTCACCATGGCGCGAAATATGGCGGTTGATTACGACGCTCCAGTGGCATTTTTCTCGTTGGAGATGTCGTCGGTTCAGCTTATGACTCGTTTGGTGTGTGCCGAAACGGGTATAAGCGGTCAAACAATTCGTAGCGGAAAGCTTACCCCTTCGGAGTGGAAGACTCTCGAAACCAACACTAAGGCTTTGGGTATGGCTCCGCTCTATATTGACGATACTCCGGCATTGTCAATCTTCGAATTCCGTTCGAAGGTGCGCCGTCTGAAGGCTAACAATGGTATCAAAATTATTATGGTCGACTACTTGCAGCTGATGACCGCAGCTGGCCACGGTGACAAGGGTAATCGTGAGCAGGAGGTGGCATTTATCTCGCGCTCGTTGAAGAGTATTGCCAAGGAGTTGAATGTGCCGATTATCGCACTTTCGCAGTTGAGTCGTGCCACCGAGTCGCGTGGAGGTTCAAAGCGCCCACAGTTGAGTGACCTTCGTGAGTCGGGAGCAATCGAGCAAGATGCCGACCTTGTAGCATTTATTCACCGTCCAGAGTATTATGGTTTCACCGCAGGTCCGGGAGAAGACCCTGTTGAGGGCTTGGCCGAGTTTATTATCGCCAAGCACCGTAACGGCGCGGTTGAGGATGTGAAGTTGCGATTTATCAAAGACCAGGCTAAATTTACCAATTGGGACCAGATAAATACAGGTATGGGACAGGCTCCAATGGAGCAGTACGAGGAGATGGCGAGTGCGCCATATCAATCCTCGTCAGCATCGGTGTTGCAGAATGCATCGAGCGATGAGTTTGCCCCTTTCTAATCGAAAATTAACGACGAAGCGATGTTTGTAAAGTGTTTTGCAGGTGCGATAGTAGGCATCAAGGCGGTTAAGGTCGATGTCGAGGTGAATGTTGCAGGAGGAGGTATAGGCCTCTACCTTGTAGGCTTGCCCGACAATGCGGTGAAGGAGAGCGAACAGCGTATTCGCTCCGCCTTCGAGAACTCGCAACGCCGTATGACCGCCAAGAAGGTGGTCGTAAATCTCGCTCCTGCCGACCTTCGCAAGGAGGGTTCGGGCTTCGATTTACCTATTGCGGTGGGTATTCTTGCCGCCACACAGCAAGTTCTCGACACGCGCCTTGCCGATACGATGTTTGTGGGTGAGTTGTCGCTCGATGGAGCAGTGAAGCCTGTGCGAGGCATTCTTCCGCTTGCGGTTATGGCAAAGGAGAGCGGCTTGAGCCGTATCGTCGTATCGTCGGTAAGCGCACACGAGGCAGCGGTGGTCGATGGCTTGGAGGTTATCCCTGTAAATAATTTGTCGGAGGTTGTTGCCTACCTGAACAACGAGGTGGACATCGCTCCTGCCGAGGCTAAAATTGTCGAAGCTGCCGAGCAGCAGAGCCTCTATGTCGAGGATTTTGCCGATGTAAAGGGACAGCGCGATGTGAAGCGTGCCTTGGAGATTGCGGCTGCAGGAGGTCACAATGTGCTGATGATTGGCGCACCAGGCTCGGGTAAGACGATGTTGGCTCGTCGTATGCCTACGATTATGCCACCGATGTCGTTAGACGAGGCTGTTGAGGCGACAAAGATACATTCGGTAGCAGGCAAGTTGGGCGAAACGGTTGGCCTTATGACCAAGCGCCCATTCCGCGCACCGCATCATCTCACTTCGCAGGTGGCACTTATCGGAGGAGGTCAATCGCCCCAACCTGGCGAGGTCAGCTTGGCGCATAATGGAGTGCTTTTCCTCGATGAGTTGCCAGAGTTTGGTCGCAATGTCTTGGAGGTGTTGCGCCAGCCGTTGGAGGATAGAGTGATTACCATCTCGCGAGCAAAATATAGTGTCGAATATCCGTCGAATTTCACGCTGATTGGTGCAATGAACCCTTGCCCTTGCGGATTTTACAACCACCCGACCAAGGAGTGTTCGTGCCAACCATTCGCCATAAATCGCTACTTCTCGCGCATCTCGGGGCCACTTTTGGACCGTATCGATATGCACATCGAGGTTGTGCCAGTGCCGTTGTCGGAGATAAATGGCGAGCAGAAGGAGGAGTCGAGTGCCGATATTCGCAAGCGTGTTATGGCGGCTCGCGAAATTCAATCACGACGCTTTCAAGGCACGACAATTCACTCCAACGCGATGATGAACTCGGCAATGTTGCGTAGGTTCTGTCCGTTGAGTGCAGAGGTTCGCTCCCTGCTCGAAAATGCAATGCGTAGATTGAACCTCTCCGCGCGCGCCTACGATAGAATTATAAAGGTGGCTCGTACCATTGCCGACTTGGCCGGTGCCGAGAATATAGAGGCGATGCATATCGCCGAAGCGATAAATTACCGAACTTTGGATAGAGATTCGTGGGGAAGATAGATATGAAGAACTTTAAGATTTTATTTGTTGTTTTTGCACTTGCAGTGGTGTCGTGTGCGTCCAATGGTGGCAACTACGATGTGAAGCGCTACATTTGCAACTTTGAGGGTGCCTATTGGGACTCGCTTGTGGATAGCAGTGTCAATGGCGACAACCTTTTGGGTGGAACGATAGCGCGCGAGTGGCACGACGAGAAGAGCGATATTGTTGGTAAGATTTTAGAACCCTATTCAGGTTGGTGGGAGGGTATGGCTATATCCCACTATTGTAGCAAGGATTATGTGAACAATGGCGTTCCAACCACTCAACTCTACGCCTATGTAGATAGCGCCTATTCGGGTAAGAATTTTCTTATTTGCAACAGCTTCTTCGGACAGGCGGAGCTATGTTTTAAGAGCAAAACGAGCTTTATCGAGAGTATGATGGTTGCAAACACCACCTACTCCTATGCCGAGACAATTCATCATCAAACATTTGCCACGCGCGAACTTGGTGAAGACGAGTCTATATGGGTTGAGGCCAAGGGCTATGTGAATGGCTCGGACGAGGTGCAGGCGACAGCCAAGTTCTACCTCTACAAAAATGGCAAACCTGCGTTTGAGGGGTGGAAGAAGTGGTATATGACCTCGATGTGTCAGGTGGATAGGATTCTCTTCGAAATAAAATGGGACGGCGAGGGAGTCTGCGAGTATCCTGCATATTGTGCGATAGATGATATTGTTGTGGTTCGTCACGAACCTGTAGAGGAAGAATAATTCTGTAAGAAATTTCGATTATTTTTTGGCGATTAGAATTATTTTTCCCAACTTTGTATTAGCGGAAGGCGAATTATAGTGAATCCCTCCCCCGAAAATTTCGGGGGGGGGGATTTTGAGGTTTAAATACTTGAGTGACAGGTGGTTACGAGGGTGGCAGAGGGATTATAAGGAATTTAAAGAATATAAGGAGTATAAGGAAAAGTCATTAAATTCATTAGGCTCCTTAAAACTAAAAATTAGACAACACATATTTACTAAAACTTAATTACTAACTAAAAAAACCAAAAACAATGAAAACTTTGACAAAATTTTTCATGGCGGTTGTGGCTTTGTTCGCAGTATCGTGCGTAACAGACCCAATCGAGGACCTCGGCGTTCAGCTTGGTAACGACGAAGGTCAGACTACAACGATTTCGTTGTCGTTGGAGGAGACAAAGACTCACCTCGGAACAGAGGTTGATGGCCAGTACCCACTCTACTGGAGCAAGGGCGACAAGATTGCCGTAAACGGCAAGGCTTCTAATGCTCTTTCGGAGGAGTATGACGGATTGCAGAGCGCAACTTTCAAGATTGGTGGTCTTCTCAACTATCCGCGCACTATCGTCTATCCTGCTCCGGCAGAGGGCGTAACTGCGGCTACTGCAGGTAACTATCCTGTAACATTCTCGGCTACTCAGGCTTACAAGGAAAACAGTTTTGCTGAGGGCGCAGCTCCGATGTACGCTTATCAGGCATCGAGCGAGGTAGCTGTTGAGTTGCAGCACCTTTCGGGTGTGCTTCGCTTTGCTCCTTATGGCGAGGGGGTAACTCTTAATGCTTTGGTTGTTACTGCCGAGAGTGGTAAGTTGGCTGGTAATTTCGATGTTGATGCAGAGGGCAACCTTACTGCTCACTCGGACGCTCTTAATAGCGTAACCGTAACCTTTGGTGAGGGCTTGAAACTCGGTGCAACCGAGGCTGATGCAACTCCAATCTATGTTGCCGTTCCTGCTGGCAAGTATGGCTTGGTAACTGTTACTCTCTACACCGACAAGGGTTCGATGACTCGTCAGTTCCAAACCAATAACAGCAAAATCTCTGCTGGTGTAGTTCGTATCTTCCCTGCATTTGCATTCGAGGCAAATGGCGAGGCTGGCGATGACTTCCTTATCTACGACGAGGCTTCGTTGCGCAACTTTGCTGCAAATGTTGCTAGCATTGGCGCGGGCGAGGAGATGACCTATACAGGTGCCAAGTTGGTGGCAAATGTGGATATGACAGGCAAGGCGTGGACTCCAATTAACAATACGAATGAGTTTATGCTCGATGGAGGCAACTATGCAATCAACGGTTTGACCGCACCTCTCTTTGGTGTGACCAGCACTTCGTTCAAGGACTTGCACATTACTAATGCAAATATGACTACCGATTTGGTTGATGCAGGTGCGTTGGCTTGCGAAATTGAGAGTACAACCGCTACTGTCGAGAACTGTTCGGCATCGGGTAAGTTGACAGTTACTCTTAATGGCGCAGAGAGTAAAGCAGTAAACAAATCGAATAGTGCATTTGCTCACCACATTGCTGCTATTATCGGATATTGCTATTCGACAACAACTCTCAAGAATTTGTATACCAATGTAGATGTTGTGTTGGAGGGTACTTATGCCGCTCGTCCACACACTTCAAACGGTGTAGCTTACACTAAGGGATATCTCGACAATGTTGTATGCCACGGAACAACAACCTTCAATGGCGAGACTGCCGATGGTATCACCATGATTGCAAGTGGTGTTACCTTTGCTGCATCAAAAGGTATTACCAACTGCGTAAATGGTGACCCTAACGACAAGAGTGGTAAGAAGGGCTCTATCAATATCTATGGTAAGAGTGGCTATAATATAAATGTTGGAGGTGTTGTTGGCAAGTTGACCGCAGAGCTCGATAATTGCCACAACTACGGTAATATCAATCTCAACAACCAAACTAATGGCACCTTCGTCGGTGGTGTAATCTGGGAGGCTGGTGCTACTGATGTTGTAGCAAACAACTGCTCGAACCACGGAAAGATTACTTTTGCCAACACAAACTCTGCAACTTGCTATGCTGGAGCTATTCTTGCACAGGACAATGGCTATAATTTGACTCTGAATAACTGTACTAACTATGGCGATGTAGAGTTTACCAAGGATTATACGGCAACAAATCTCTGCTTCGGAGGTGTAGTAGGCCGTATAGAGGAGACCAACACTCTCCTCTTCAATGGTTGTGGCAACGAGGGAAATATCCTCTTCAATGGAGAGATCACCACTGGTTATATTCAGCTTTCTGGTGGCATAGGTTGTTTCCAAACAATAGTTAAAGATGGTAAAAGAACAGCACCAGTACTCTCTATCCAAAATGGTATAACCAATAATGGTAATATCACTGTAAATGGTAGTGTGGGCGGTAATGCCCGTATTGGAGGTCTATTCGGCGTATATACTCAAGGTTTAGGAGGTACGAATTCTGGTAATATCTACAACAGAGGTGATATTGTATGTACAATCACAGGTAGCCCTTCGCTTGCTGTTGGCGGTGTTTATGCTGCAATAGGTAAAAGTGTGCAGGGTTCTGCCGTAAAACCATATAATGAGGGTGATATCACCGCAAATATTAGTTTGACAGAAGATCAGCTTTTGTATGTAGGTGGTATTGTCGGATATATCTCACAGGCCGCTGTATATATTGGTAACTCGCGTTGCTTCTGCAATATTGTTGCTCCGGGTGCAACTGGTGCAGGTATGATTACTGGTATTCAGCGCAACCCTGTTGAAAGTGGTACGAAGAGTAATGTTCGCTCTTGCTCGGGAGGAGGTACTATTTTGAGAGGTACTGATACGGAGGCTGTAACCCTAAGCTCTTCCAACTATGGCACTTACCTCTATGGCGCAGCAGTGGAGCCTTCAACACTTGTTACAGTAGATGATACCAGCTACTACATCTCCGCTATTGACGCAACTCGTCAGTCACCTCCAACAGGAGAGATTAACTCGATGGCTGACTTCAAGGAGTTCGTAGCAAATGTAGCAACCCATAAGAATGTAGTCCTCAATGTCGACCTCGATATGTCGGAATGGGAGGGCGACTGGACTCCAATCGAGGGATATACTGGTGTCTTCGATGGTCGTGGCCACAAGATTAAGGGCTTGACAGCTCCTTTGTTCGGCGTTGTTGCACTATCTTCGATTGAGAATTTGCACCTTACCGATGTGAAGATTGTCGAGACAAGCAAAACTGTAGTCGGTGCATTGGCTCGTCAGGTAAATAATTTAGAGGCGGTTATCAGAAACTGCTCGGCAGAGGGAGAACTTACCCTCAGCAGCGACAGCTTTGCTTCGAGCGGAATGGTGGGAGGCCTTGTTGGTGCTACTACTACGGCTCTGGATATGACCGGTTTGGTGAATAAGTTGGCTATCACGATTTCGGGTAAATCAACTGCGGGTGGCCATTTTGCAGGTTGTGTTGCATCGACCAATAGCGCCCTTGTTGACTGCCACAACCTTGGAACAATCAACTTCGAACTCCAATCTAGTGGAAATTTATACATCGGAGGAGTTACAACACGAAGCACAGCTCTTAAGCGTTGTATGAATGGTGCGGCAGATGATACAACTCACCAAAAGGGTTCTATCACTTACACTGGTAATGCGAAGGGTAATTTAATGGTAGGAGGAGTATCTGCGACCGTATCTCCAAACACGGGTTATACTATGACGGAGGTGTCTGATTGTTGCAACTATGCGAACCTCACTGTTGGTGGTACTCACAATTCATCTAATACAGGTTCGGTAGCAGGTATCGCGTGTCACTCTGGCTCTATCAAGGGTGTCCTTACTCGTTGTAAGAACTACGGTAACTTTACAATCTCTGTTAAGATGAACACCTCTAAGAAGAACTTCTTTGTTGGCGGTATCGCAAATATGTCGACTGCAGGCTTGACAGAGTATACCTATTGTGAGAACTACGGAAATATCCATGTAACAGAAGAGGCTTCGTTTATGAACAACCTGCTTATTGGAGGTGTTGCGAATGTATTTGCATATACAACCACCTACAAGGATTTGGCTAACTATGGCGAGGTGAAGGTTGATGGAACAGTTAACGCTATTTTGCAACTCGGTGGCGTTGCAGGTAGACTAAACAACCAAACTACAGTAAGTGGCTCTTTGACTAACTATGGTAGTGTTGTATGCAATGGAACAATCAAAGCAAATGGCTATGTCGGTGGAGTTTTGGGTATCGTAGATATCGAAAATGATACAGGTATTACTTTTGCTGATGACTTGGTAGTTACCAACAACGGTGGCAATAAGCAGAATCCTAATCAGGGTAAGGTTGTGTTCAAGGGTACAGGAAGTAGTGGCATCTATGTCGGAGGTCTCTTTGGCGGAAACCAAATCAACCTCAATATCAATGCCAAGAATACCGGAAATATCGTTAGCACAGGAACTGCAACCAGCGGAGTATATGTCGGAGGTATCTTCGGCGCTCACCCAACAGCAGATGGTACTATTCACGGCGCTCGTTGCTACTGTACAATCACAGTTACAGGAACTTCTAATGTAGGTTTCATTACAGGTCGCCCATACAATGTCGAAAGGCTTATAACCAACTGCCATATCGGAGGTTATATTGCTAACGAAGAAGGTGACGAGCCTACTAAGATAGAAGATCATGATTTCCATACATATATTTATGGTGATCGTATGTGCCAAATAGATGATATACGACCTACTAATTGCGGTTGGTTGAATGAGAGCATCAACGATACTCCAATCGATGTTGATGGTGCGGAGATGGAGTAATTGAATGGTTTAACGATTAAAATTTTGGAAAAGTTATGAAGAAGATAATGTTGAGCTATTCTGCTCCCGAGTTAGATATTTTTGAGGTAGCCGTCGAGGGTGGCTACGGCGAAAGCACCTCGTTACCAGGCTTCAACGCTCCAGGCTTCGGCTGGGAGACAGGAGATTGGGACGAGTAATAAGTTTTTCATTAGTT
>JAEIGA010006924.1_pt1 | contig 17236 bp, 25 predicted proteins | sample 9270691 | NCBI WGS metagenome assembly JAEIGA01 (sample SAMN17057246, study PRJNA624740) | gut metagenome | biome: biome; isolation source: fecal sample | host: Bos grunniens | place: China: Xizang | collected 2019 | reverse complement strand
GGATACTTGAATTTGTCCTTGGGAGTCACCCAGTAACTCTCTACGCCCACTTCCGTATCCGTAAAGGTATACACGCCATCGTCCGTACCGATGTACAGAATCCCATCCTGCACTGTAGCGCACTTCACACTCTTGCCCAAAGACCAGTAGAACCAATCGTATTCGATGTGGTTCTCGTTTGTGAAGATTGCTCTTGAGTCTGCCAAGTACGCCTTGTCACCGATGAACACAACAAGGTAGCCTTCCCATTCGGCAAGCACCATATCCTTGTAGTTAGGCTCGGCGGTCATCTTCCTGTCAACCAAGGAACTTCTGTGACCGACCACCTGTTCAGTGGTAATATCACCCGAAATGCCTTCCATACCTCTTTCACTGAAGAAGATGATGTCATCGTTGAAGTTGATTGCCTTGCCGATACATCCTGTGGTGACACTGGAATGCGCAGACGGATAGATTTTGCCGTAATCGTCATCCGTACCCGGTGTATGGTAAAAGATTGTTGTATTGGAACTGGAAGGCTCACGGAAGACCCACAGGGCATTATTGCCTGCCACCATACCCTTTACATTGGCCTCATCCATACCTTCGTTGTAGTAGTCAAGGTCACTCACATAGGTTGGGTCATTTAGGGAGCAATGCCACACCATACTGGGACGATTGGGGTTACCGCTGAAGAATACACGATTGTCGAATACCTGCAGCAGAGTACACTCCAAGATTCTCTTGAGGTATGTCCTTTCGCCGTTCTCGTTCACAATGGCCTTCTTGAACAGAACCTCCACATTGTCCCGTCCGTCTGTCAGAGGCTTGTTGGGTGCGTTATTTTTGAAGGTGATCTTGCCTTCCTTATAGTCCACACTATACTCGCTCTCTGCTACCAGTTCGTCATTGTAGGTGACTTGAGGTGCAAAATCCTCGTCAATGTTCATCACATCGAGATAGAAGGAGAAACTTGCTCCGTCAGCGAGGAAGGAGTTCTTCCTATAGTCAGAAAGCATATTCACATCCTCAAATGTTTTGCCACCGCCCATAGGCTTGCGAGAGATGGATGTGGTAGGAATATAGCCAACCACATCACCAATCGTAGTGCCATCATACTTTAGGTAGTTCATTCCGTCCTTGAAGTAGAAGTCATCCTCAAAGACGAATCCGGCACTCGGCATAGGGTTTGCCTTGTCATATAACAAGGTCTTTACGCCATTGACAACCTTATACAGATTCGTACCGCTATGCACGATCATCTGCTTCTTGTAAAAGAAAATGCCGTGTACCACATCGGCAAACGGCATATTTAGTTCCATTCCCGGTCTTGTGCGGATGCTATCGATCTCTCTGTAGTCTTTCCACACATTCAGCGCATCGGGACTTCTTGCAATGTGGATATCGTCACCACGGAAGTCCACGCCACGAAAGCCGGTATAGATTCGGCTGACCATCTCTGCCATATCAAACACCACCTTCGATGTAGATACCGGGCATATGATAGCGAGAGTCTAATCTTGCCAGTTTGTTCTCATACTCTCTTGAGTAGATTGTGCCGTACTCCGTAGACACATCACTTTTCAGCAGGTCACCGGCAATACCAAAGGGCATAATCTCCAAGGCATCGTCACTCAGTTCAAATTCATAGTTGTCCTTTGTCTTGGCATTGATCCTTTCGGGATACACGAAGATGTCAATCTCCGCAGTACCGCTTTGCAGAATCTTTAAGACAGTACCGCTTGCCTTGGGTACATAATCCACGCCACATACAGAGGAAATTTGGTACACCGCATAGCCACACGCCTTCTCGATTTTGTCAAACCCAATCAGATCACCGGCATTGACTTCCATCTCCACATACTTGGGGATTTTCTTCATTCGTGCCAACTCATACATCACTTGGTTGGTCACATCGTTGAACTTAGTTGCAATGTCCGGGTCATCGGTCAAAAGCGCACTGTTGGGATTCAGTTCTTCAATGAGTCCCAGTACCTTCTCTTTCATCTCTTTTAAGGTCATAATCACACCTCTTTATGAATGTAATTTACTCCGGCAGGCAGGTCACTTGTGGAAATCTCATTCCACGCACCGCCACTCTTTCTGTACAGGGCGTTTATGGTTCGTGTACTCCACGCACCACCTGTCTTGTAGCGGTATTCTTCGGGCAATGCAGAAAGGTAATACTGATCGTCACCGCTTGAAAAGTAAATGCCCCGACCATCAGACCATATATTCGTGCCTATTGGAGAACTCAATCCGTCCCAAGTCATTGCCTCCCAAGAGCCGTTGGTTAGGACATATTGTGCGGTGTTATGAGAATGGTAAATGGATGTTCCGTCCGTCCATACACGATCACCATACAAAGTAGATACATTCCAAGTCTTGGCTTCCCAAGTGTTGCCGTTCAGTACAAACTGCTTGCTGCTTCCGTAGGAATAATAGAAGGCAGTTCCATCCGTCCATACATAACCACCGCTAATGTAGGCATCTGCACTGCCCCACACCTTAGCAACCCATTCGCCGTTGATATATTCGTATTGATTTGTGCCGGAGGAATAGTAAATGTGCGTTCCGTCCGTCCAAATGCTTGTGCCGTATTGTATGTCTATCTCCCACGATTTGGCTTCCCAAGTATCCCCTTTAAGGACATACTGATCAGTAGTCCGTGAGTAGAATATGTTCTCTCCGTCACTCCAAATGTAAGAGCCAAAAAAAGAACTAAGACCGCCCCAAGTTTTTGCTTCCCATCCATTGGCAGTTAGGACATACTGGTTTGCCTTGTTACTATAGTAGACATTTGTCCCATCACTCCAAAGATCAGAGCCGTAGGTAGGAGTTGTTCCGTCCCAAGTTTTTGCCACCCACTCACTTGTAAACTGCCTCTTTGGTAAAGGAAACAGCCTCTTTCGTGTATTGCAACTTACTTGCATCATATCACCCCGAAACTATATAGATATCTCCGTCTTTGCCCACATCACTTGCAGGTGCAGCAGAGCCTACATATGCAATACTTGCGTTATTTAGTGCCGTTGTGATTGCTTCGTCCACATACTTCACATCCACAAACTTTTCCCACGAACCAAATGTGCCACTGTTCCACTTCCGTATCCTTGCTTGATTAAAAGCATTGCACCACACTATCTGCACACCTTGGGAAGAATTGTAATTGCAAACAAGGCCAAGCCACTCGCCTACAATTCCATCAATTGCTATGCCGGAACTACGATAAAAGCCGTTCAACACCGTTGAGTCCCAATTATATGTTGTTCTCGCAGCAAATCCCAAGCCGTAGCCTGTCGGTGCAGCACCCACCTGTTCTGCCGTTACATTGTGTGGATTGTTGGTGTTGGAAATGTGTGCGGTCACTTCCTCCGGCACACCCACATCCAAGTTGCTGAGTCTTTCCTCAAATGTCTGTTGGCTCACTGCGCCAATCTGCTCACAGGAAACATTGTGGGGGTTGGTTTCATCAAATGCGTGGCTTATATATCCTTCTCCTGTGTCTTTTAACAGATCGTAACTGATTAGAGCATAATCCGTTTCAATCGCAATGCTCGGCGCAAGTGTTTCGGTGTAAATTCGACCACCACTGCTAAAATCTTCAGCCAAAGTGTCTGCCACCTTATCTGCAAAGCCTTCTTCTGCTACTGCGCCGATTTGCTCACAGGTTACTCCGTGAGGATTCTCCTTGTCTGTGAGGTGTTCGGTCACTTCTGCCGGGATAGTCCCATCTCCCTCAACAAGGGATGCGATCTCTTTCTTGTCGGCATCGGTCAGCACATAATCCTTACCGGGTTCGCCATCTTTGCCGGGTTCTCCTCGCAGGCTCTCTTTCTGCTCCTCGGTCAGATCATCAAAGGTCATTGTGCCATCTTTTCCATCTTTGCCATCGAAGTAGTCAACGCCCTTCACAGGGGTATATCCGTCTTTTCCGTCAGTTCCGTCCTTACCATCGATTCCGTCCTTGCCGTTGAGGGATTCCAACCACTCTTTTTCTGTGCCTTCAAAGCCGTTTGCAAGGGCAATCTCATAGGCAGACTTTCCGTCAACTCCGTCTGCGCCATCTCTCGCAAAGACAGTAGCCATACCACCGACCATAGAGCCTTTACTGGAAAGTGTACCTACCAGTTTCTTCTTGCTTTCTACAGTGCCTTCCATACTCATACCTCGCTTTCGGGATACAACTTGAACACCTTTGCTCCGTCCTTGTCATAGCCGATGATCGTCTGCGGTTTGGTGTCCGGGTTCAGTTCCACCTCATACCAATAGTCGGTGGGCTTGCTGATGACTTCACCAAAACGAGTATCCTCGCTCGTCAGTTCGATCTCTACTAGTTCTGTTTCCTCTGTGACCTCTACATCCTTCCGCAGAACAACGGCAGAGCAATCCTTCTTTGCGGAAACAGAGAACCGAATAACATCACCCACACGGAAAGTGTGTGCAACGCCATCCATATTTGCACCAACGGAAAAAGCAGCAGCATCTCCCCGGGTACATTCAATGGTCATATCATCGTTGATTACAAACATACATAATCACCCCAAATATCAAAAATGAGGGGGAGTCTTGCTCCCCCTTTTATATCCGGCTAACCGCCGTGGATTCCCCATACTTGGGGCAATTCCTATATTCATACAGGATTCATATCCGTATTGTCTTTGTAAATGTCTTTGATGGTGCGGATTTCTTCTTCCAAATCCTTCATCTTGTACACTGCCACATTGGGTACGATATACCCTTCCTGCTCACTCCAAATGAGGACAGTTCCTTCCGGCAGTTCTTCGGTTTGGACACTATGTAAGGTGTTCTTGATTTTGCCGTGTGTCCATTCTCGGTTGATCTCGGTGGTCAACACGCAGTTTTCCAAGGTCTGATGGACTTCTCCATTTTCCGTGGACTCGTCAAACTTCATTTCTTTGGTTACTGTTCTGCCGTAGAACTGAGTCAGACTCGGCTTCACAGTAAATAATTCATTGTTCATAGGAATCTCCTTTTGAAAATAGGGGAGGCATTACGCCTCCCCCGGTTGAATTACATCAAAGTCTTCAGCACATAGATTTCCGCAGGACGGATAACCTTTGCGCCGTACACATACAGACCCTTAATTGCGCCGGTGAAGGCATCTTCGGGGCGGTAGTGTTCGACCTTCTCAATCTGCTCGGCAAAGGCAACGGCCTTGTCGGTACGCAGAATGTTCATATAAGTGCCATCGGTATCACTTGTAGCAAGGCAGTTCTCGATGCACACGAAGGCGTTGTTGATCTTGCCCACTGCGCCCTTCTTCAGAATCTCGGGGTTGTTGGTGGACAGTTCGGTCAAGCACTGACGATAGGTAGTGAAGACACGAGGAGCAACCTCCAAGTAGAAGGTGTCATTGACCTTGCAGTTATGCTCATACAGAGTTGCAAAGCCTTCCTCGATAACTGCCATAGCATTGGCGGTGGTCAACTCGATAGCCTCGCTTGCGACAACCTCCTCTGCTTCTACTGCCTGCTTGATGACCTCGGCAACATACTTGTCACCCTCAAGAGCCAAACCCTTACCGGCTTCATCGGTCAGTGCTTCCATCAGACCGGGAACACTCTGAGCCTTCACGATGTCCTCTACCTCAAAGTTGAAGTAGTGGTACTGATCCAACTTGAGCAACTGAGAACTGTCAGTTGCGCTCTCACGCACAAGCGCAGTACCGGGAACATACTTGCGGATAGTGGGACGATTCACGGACAGAATCTTAACCTCTTTGGCGTTCTCAGAGTCCTTCTCATACTGGAAGTTACAGTGCTTACGCAGAGAGGTGATGGTGTCCAAGGAGCGCAGGATAGATGCACTCCAAATAGTCTGCTGAAAATTAGTTACAGTGTTTGCTACTGCCATAATGGTTCATCCTTTCTTTTGTGGGGGAAGGATTAGCCACCTGTCATACTGCGTCTTACTGCCTCCCAAATGTTAGGATTCTTAAGGTCTTCCATAGACATCTTTTCAATCTCTGCAGGAGAGTAGTAATCTTTCACGCCACTGACAGGGCCTTGCTTCATACTTCCCATTGTTTTGATTTCTTTCTTGGGTTGTGTCTTGGCGTAGATATTGTAGATATTGGAGATAGGTGTCTTGGGATTGAACTGGCTTGCAAACTCCTTGAACTCTTGGCTATTGTACACATCCTCGGTCACGCCCAGTTTGGCAAGTTCATTGCCTCGCTCGGTCTTCTGCCGATGCTCTGCCAAGGTCTTGAATAATGCCTTCTCACGAGGTGTCATATTCTCATAACCGATGCTTGCAAGGCGGTCAACTTCCTCAACCACTTCTTCAAAGCCGGAATGAATGATATCGTCTGCTTCTGCCCTTGCAAGGACTTCATTGTCCCTGTCAGAATAGGTAGGCTTCTGTGCAAACTGGATACCCTTCTTGGTGTAGAAGTCACGGAATGTGCCGGTGATCTCCTCTACACTATCTTTGCCTGTGCCTGCTCGCAGAACTTCTTCGAGGTCACCATACTTTCGTTGGTACTGCTTCTCGATTTTCGCCCTTTCACGAGCCTTGGCTTTGCCTACTGCTGCGTTCATCTCCTCTTGGGTGAACATCTTCGCAGGCTCTACTACAGATTCTTCTGTGGTCTGCTCCACATTTTCAGCCATATCGACCAAGTTTTCGTTGTTTTCCATAACGATTCCTTTCCTATTTTTTGGTTGGTGTTTGTTTCACCGATATTCCATACAGTTTATTGACTTAAATGTTTGGTCACATAAAAAGCCACCCATACGGATGGCTATTTTTTAATAAAATTTCTTTCTCGCAGTCGCAGCATCCCTGCTGATAGCCTGTGCCTGTGCCTGTGCGTGTGCGTTACGCATCGCATTCAAGTTGGACTCAAGAGTACCAGTTCTGCCAGTTGTCTGCTGAACAGTATTCGGGGTAGTTGCCTTGCGTACACCACCACTGCTTACTCTCTTTGCAGTGGCAGAACCAACAGGCTTAGCGGATGCGGTGGCCTGTGCCGTTCTTGCGCCTACAGGGGTTGATTTCTTGATTTTGGGAGCAATCGTACTCTTTGCTTCGGAAGCAGTAGCCGTTGATTTCTTGATTTTGGGAGTGGTCGTACTCTTGGCTTTGGAGGCCGTAGCCAAGGGGGTCATCTGCACAGGAGTTCCGGCACGATGCGGAAGTTTTGTCATCTGTGCAGGAGTTCCAGTGCGATACGGAAGTTTTTCCATCATACTGTTATAGTTGCTCTTTTTTGTTGCCATATTTATTACCTTCCTTTGTTATTCAATAGCCTGCTCGGCTTCGATTACTGCTGCTTCGCCCTCGATAGGCTGATTCATCAGTTGCGCCTGCGTATCTGCCATCATAGAGGCCTGTTCCTCCGGGTCACCCATAATGAACTGATTTGCTCTCTGCTGAATCATCTGCGCCCTTGCCTCGATCATAGCAATCTTCTTCTGCTCCTCAAGGATGTTCTCGACAATCTGCTCCAGTTTCATCTTCGGTGCTACAGAGTCATCGTCCAAGGCATCCACATACGCCTTAAACTCAGATACTCTCTCTGCGGAGAACATACCATTCAAAAGCAGGTTCTCAATGGTCTGCTCCTGTGCAAACTTGTCATACACGCCCTTGGGAGTCACATCAATCTTCACAGAGGCCTTTAACTGCTCAAGTGCGGTCTGCGGTACATTGACAATCTGCACCACTTCCTCGCCACTCATCGGGTCAACCACAGTTTCCTCCAAGTCGATGCCATCCTCAGAATAGACGATGAGGTATTCAAGGTCTATCTTTGCGACATCTTCAATGAAGTTCTTATAGGACTCCTTCTGCTCGGTCATAGGTGCTTGAGAAGCCTGCTGCACCGCAAGGATTGCTCTGCCGGATGCGCTCTCCGGGTTCACCTGTCCTGTTGCGGTGTCACCTGCGCCTGCCAAATCTCTTGTGACTTGAATCAAGTCTTCCTGTAGTTTGACCACATCCGGGGACATCTGCGCCGGAGGAATTGTACCCACAATCTTATGCACATCATCCACAGGTGCGCCATTTGTGCGAATTGTACCGCCGACAGTGTTCAAAGCGGACGGATTCGCAATCTTGGTCACATCCACAACCTTCTGCGGATATGCTTGGTACTTAACTGTAAGGACTCGCCGTACCTCGGTTCTGTTTACCTCGATTTGGTTGGGGATAAGGTATCGCACCTCGCCTTCACCTCTCGCAGATCCTTCTTTTTCTTCCCAGTTGAAATGGGCAACAGGGTAAAGGGAGAGTCCTGTGTCTGCATCCTCTGTGATGTCCACATACTTAGTGGAAATGGCGAAGTGTACTGTGCCGTTCTTCTTGTACATCTTGTAGACAACTGTCACCATATCGTCCAGTTCGTACTTGGCTGCTTCGCCGGACTCCTCAAAGTTGTCATTGTCACCTACGATATACTGTGTCTTATCCGTACTCAGACCCTCAGCAAGTGCCAGTTCAACGGCATTCACCACAGGCATTCTCTTGCGAATCAAGATGTACGGCTGACTCTGAATTTCGTCATCGTTCTCGTTGCCGTAGTAGATGTCATTCTTCTTTACGATTTCGTGGACAGGCATCATATTCTCTTTGTCAAAGTTGACATAGATGATACCTTCGTCATTGATGGCAGCATCCTTTGTGATTCGTCTGCCCTTGAAATCCATCTTGTCCTTTTCCCACAGTTTCGCAGCATAGCCGTTCAGCATCTCGCAGATTCGCTCTGCCTGCTTTCTGAAGGCTCTGTTTTCATAGTTCTGCGAGGAATAGTGTACCGCATACAGGTTATCGTGAATGACGGAACACTTATACTTGACAATAGGCTTGATGAAGTTCTTCTGTACAGGCTCTACATCACCCAGTTTTGCGCCTTCCCACTGGTTGCCGTTGTAGAATCTGTAGTTCCTGTCCGTGTCCGTATAGATATTGGTCATTCTATGATAGTTTCTGCCCTTCTCATACAATGCCCAAATCTCAGTTTTCTCGATGTCTTCAATCCTCATCTACTCACCCCACATCTACTTGCCCATTGGGAGAACCATCGTACCTCTCAATGTTCTGCATAATCTTGTCGATTCGTGCCTGTTCTTCTCTCTCTGCTTTCTTGTCCTTATGCTCTCTCACGGCCTCTACAGGGTTCACAGAAGGCAGTTTGATTTCCTCATCTTTCTTTACCGCCATACCCACTTTCGCTCCTATAACAAAGCACAGGACATTCACAACGCCCATTACGGCCATTAGTAATACTTCCATATACACCTCACACTACAGTAATAGTTTCGCCCCAATCGTACTGTGGCGTTCTCTCTCGCTCTATGTTGAATTGGCGTTTGATTTGCATCTCTATAGGCTCGTTTATGAACACCACTTGTTCTCTTATGTGATGTGCAATAGCCAAACCCATCATCATATCATCGTGACCGCCCTGTGGTGCTTCTATGCGCCCTTTTTCGTTGCGGATAATAGTAAGTAACTCCTCAAGTGTTTCCCGGTCACAGATGGTGTCACAATGCTCACGGACGATCTCTATCAAGCGAGAGATAATAGTCGGTCTTGTAAGACTCGTTGTCTTAAAGCCAAACCGCTTCTCCGTCTTGCCTGTGTAGGTGTCCTGTGCCTCTCGGGTGTACTGCTTCGTGTATCCCAACCTCTGCAACTCCATAATGGGGTAACTGTCGAAGTTGGCTTCTATGCCTATCAGCGCATCCTTGTAATACTTTCCAAGGCAATACATCTGCCTTGTGTACTGGTCTGCATCAAACTGGTGCTTTAATACTGCTACCTGTTCGCCTGTCTTGGCGTTCAATATATGCCCGGTGAAGAAGTCTGATCCTTCTCCGGCAGTATCACCGCCTATGCAGTACTGTGTCACTTCCGGCACATTCGGCACTTGGTATATCTTGATGTAGCCGTTCTTGTCTGCCACCCACTTGATATTGGTTATCTTCATTCCGTCATAGTCATACTCAAAGTATCCCACCTTGAGAGGCTTTGGAATCGTTTCTAACCGCTTTTGAATCGCCCTTGCATCGAATACAGTTTTGCCAAGAATGCCCCACTTGCCCAAGCAGTAAACTTCGTAGGTGTATTCATCGGTGTACTTTAGGTCTTCAAGTGCTTTTCTGTCATCGTCTGTAAGGAATTTATTGTCCTTATAAGTAGAAAAGCAGACTGTTGCCAGTCCGCTATCAATGAAATGTTTCTTTATCCAGTGCTGAATGTTGATGGGGTTGAACGATAAGACCATCTGTTTCTTCGATTTGCCACCACGCAGACGGACTTTCAACTGGTTTATATCCGCTTCCTGCGTTTCTGTGGCTTCTTCTACCCAAATATCTGTCAACTCACCATTGGCAAATGTGATGGATTTAATCTTTTCGACATCGTCCAAGCCTGCAAAAGCAATCTCATTGCCTGTCAGTTTGCAGACAATTCTCATATCACTCTCGTTTACCTTGAAATGCTCTCCAAGATTCCAGTTTGATATGACTTGCTTCATCAAAGGGAATGTAGACCGCCTGTTTGTATCTGCCGTTTGTCGCACGATCAGAAGGTTACACCGCTTCGGTTTGAGCATCTTATATGTGTATCTCTCGCCAAGGAAATAACTCTTGCCGGACGAGCCACCGCCGTAGAACACAAGGTATCTGTCCTCATTGTCCAAGTAAGGCAGGTATATATCGTTGAATACCTTCTTGCTTATCTTGATATTTACATCCATCAATCGTCACTCAGTTCTATATTGATGTTCACCGCATTGGTCACAGATGCCTCCACCTTCTGCGTGTACTCGCCTTGCATCTTGTTCATTATGTCTACGGCCTTCAGTTTGTCACCGATTGATACTTCCTTATCGTTAATAGTATCTGTGAGCCACTCAAGGCGTTTCTGAGCCGACATTATCGTTTCCTTGGATAGTTTGTCCCTTAATTCCTTTACCCTTGCAGAAACCTTGGGGTCAGCCATCAGCCTGCTTGCGGTTTCGTGTATCGTCTTGTCACTCATTCGCTTGGCACTATAGGCAGATCGGTATGCATCAGCCTGTGACATTCCCTGTATAATGTTCTGCACGAATGCTTCCTGTTTCGGTGTCAGCATACTCTCACTTCCTTTGTGTATAAAAAGAGGAAGTGTAACACTCCCCCTCATAGCATAAAGAAAGAGGACAAGCCGTGAAGCCTGTCCTCTTTTCATATTCATTTAGAATTTATTTTGATAACATTTCTTTTTGCTCAGCAAGTCTTTCCTCGTAGAACTTCCGCATATCTCCAAGCCGGAGTTCGCAGTTTTTCTGCGCATCTTCTACCCGCTGATTACAAAGTTTCTTCACATCCTCGATTCTCTCCTCATAGGATTTAATCAAGTCTGCGATACGCATTTCGTATGTTTCCTTTAGGGATACTGTACTGTTTACTTCAATTTCCTTTTTCTTTTCGTAGCCGATGATCTCGTTAAGGTCACCGCCCAAGGAAATTATCATCTTCGCCACTGTAGCAAAACTTGGGTTTGGCGTTTTGCCCGAATAGTAGTTCCGTACTGTTTGAACTGGTGTGCCACTCAAATTTGCTACATCTTCATATGAAAAATGACCTGCTTCTTTTAGGGCAATAAGATATTCTCTTACTTTTTCATTTCCGATTTCCATTTTTGACCTTTCCCCTTATCAAATTTAGTTTTGCTTGTATTGAATTTGCGTACCTAATTTTCTTGTTTGGACATTGATGTTTTATTCTCAAAGATTTACAATTTCATCAACGAGGATAAAACGCCTATATCGTACACCTTCAGTTCGCAAAAATCAATATCTTTTGAAACAAACAAGGGGAATTAAAAATGGAAACAACCTCACAAGAAAAACTAATTCAGTTCATCCACAGTTTGACCAATGCGGAATGCGAAATGATTGTTTCGTTTCTAATGCAAGAAAACTACACCTTAGGCGAAGCCGATTGCTCCGCCCCAATTGGAGGGATGGTATTTGATAGCAACCCCGGAAATGAATAAAACGAGATAACTACAGGTGCTTGTTATAGTCTTGCCCACATATTATGCTTCGTCCCATCAAGGTAAATGACAGGAGATGCTTTCGATGCAGGCTTAAATCCGGCTTTATCTCCGTAGCCACCATAGTTAAGGGAGGCAGAGGTGTTCACAAACAACTTGTCTACCAAGGCTACAGATGAATTACTCGGTGAAGTTCTGAAGAATGATTCCTTGAAAATCAGCGGAAGGTGGGTATGGGCGTGTATGTAAATATCAGCATCGACAATAGATGCCAAGTCAGCCAACCGATTGACCTTACCACCTTCCCTTCGCCCACCACCGCTTCCGTGTGTCGCATAGATTGTGTACAGGAATGGCCTGTAGGGAGTCCGTATGTGATTTTTCCCAAACCGAACAAACAGAAGTGCCGTGGTAGGAGAGTACTTCTCCGGGATTCCCAACTGGGCGCACATAATCTCTGTGATGTCAAGTCCATCACTTTTGTACACTCTGTTTTCGTGGTTACCGGGCAGAACGCAAAGTATCTTGTCCTTGATAGGCTCAAAGATTTTCACGCATTGCTTTAACTGCTCCATCGGCTGCAGGTTCGCTCCGTAGGTATCTCCTATGGAAGTACACACCGCCGTGTCCATCAAATCTCCGTCCAGTATGCAGTAGGCATTGGGCGTGTTCTTGATATGCTCGATTCGCTCCATTATCAGTTTGAAGTCAGACATCGAGTCACCGATATGTAAATCTGCCATTGGATGAATCTCTATCTGCTCCACATTGGGGAGATCGCATCTTATTGCTTTCATAAGCCACTCCAAATAAAGAAGGCCACAACCCGGTGAGGACGTGGCCTTCTCTTATTCTTTTACATATACAGTATATCAAATTTGTACCCTGTCATTCACTATCATCTTTTCGTCATCCAGTATTTTCTGTAGGTTTTTGATAGCCTTCTTCTTGATCCTGTACACCTGTGATTCACTGTACCCTACGATTTCGGCTACTTCTTCCCAAGAATGATACCAAGACCGATGACCCCAAATGTCATCTCGCTTTCTTATGAACTTGCAGTGCAGAATATTATACTGTTCTTCCGGCAGCATTTCTATGTGCTTGATGACATCCTGTAGCACACCCTTGAATGTTGCCACCAGTACCGCAGTTTCATTCTGCAAGTCTACCAAACTGGCAACGGCATTGCCGATTTTGTCACTTGCACCGGGGGCGTGTGGCATACCATCATTGGCTTGGGTGATTTTCTCTGCCATCTCCCTTAACTGCTCCTGTTCTGCGACCTTATTCATAATCAAACTGTCCAACACCTTGACTTGGTTTAAATACTCAAATGCGGTCAACCTGTTCACTCCCATACAAATATCTGTGCCGGTTCTTTCTTCTTGTTTTCCTCACTGTGCAATCCTTTCCCGGAGGACAAGGCCTTCTGCGATCTTCGATGAATATGTAATTGCAACAATCGCAGCCTTCGCTCTTTCCGTACCAGTACATACACCCTTCGCAATACTTTTTGTTTGGATTCAGTATGGGAGGACAATGCTCTTTTCCTGTCTTCGGCGCACGATGTTTTTCCCGGTACTTATCGTTGTATGCATTTTGCCGTTTCTTTCTACAGGCGTAGCAAAATCTCCGTTTTGGCGAAACATTCTCCATCACCACACCGCAATCCTCGCAAGGCTTATCTACTCTATCGAAGTTTGCCATACCTTACCCCCATTGATCTGCCATTGCTTGAGCAATGCCGGGGAAGGTCTTTGCTCTGTTCTTGGCATCCTCTCCTCGCTTGGCAGCACCATATTTGCTTCTGTCTTTTCGCCCTGTTCCGGCAGGTACATATGGACTAACAGGAACTGCATTCGGCGTTGTCGGCACAAGTGGCTTTACCCCACGAATCCATAACCTTGTTTTCTTTGTGTACGGATGCTTGTTTTCCGGGTCAAACTGGTACGGATGAATCTCCTGTGTGTGCGGTGGCATATCAAACACCTTGGAAGACACAGGATTTTCAACCACGATTCTCTCGCAATCTGCGTTTAGGAATTTTAAGAAGAACTCCTTTGCTTCAAGTCCCTTTTGGTATCTCTCCATATCCAGTTGCCCTTTCTTTGGATATAACCTACAAGCACCTGCGTTGGAAAGATATGTGCAAGGTGGGAAGGCAATGATCATATCCCATTTGCCCTCTATCCAGTGTTCTTCTCCGTCCATCGTTTCAAATGTTATATAATCGTTCCAATCATACTTCGTTACAGGGTTGATAATTTCAAGCACATCCTCCTTTATATGCCACTCGGGGTGACCGCCGGAGCATTCTATGATGTCGCAACTAAATGCGTTGTGTCCTTTCTCCCGAAAAGCCTTGCACACCGCTTGGCTCTCCTCGCAGGCTATTAGTATATTCATAATCATTCTCCTTTCTGTGCTTCCGGCAGGGGCATCCAGTGGGTGACTTCCCTGTAACGCTCTTTGTCTAAGACGCAATCGTGACTGTCAATCCACCATCCGTAGTCTTTATAGCCGTACCGGGCAACCACCATTATTCCGTTTTGCAGGCGTACAAGATAGTGTTTCCGTTCTTTCCAATGCTTTCCGTGGTCATTCTCCGGCAACCTATCCTTGACCGAAATCCACTCCTGCACCGTTACGCCTTTGGCATCTATAAACCTGTTGCATTCAAAACAAGGCTGATTGTTTTCGGCTATGCAAAGATTGTGATGAATGCAATTCGGGCAAATGCTTTTCTCTTTTTTATTGACTTTCTGCATTACATACTTTTCCCTAACATCCATTGTCATTTCTCCTTTCTCCGTAGGAACAGAAGTCGTCCTCATATTCCCAACGATAACCGCCTGCTGTCTTAAGCCGACCCTTTAGGCAGGCAACAATGTTAGATTCTGGTACACCCATCATTCTTGAAGCGGCTCTCACACTTGGGAAACGGCACTTACTTCCGTCTTTATGCACAACCACAGGCTTTTTGCGATTCTTGTTGTCGCCGTGAATATCAATCGGAACGAATTTGTTAGCCATCCTCATTCCCTCCGTCCATCTTTGCACCGCAGTTGGGGCAGTAGTCGGTCAATGCTTGTACTTCGTGCCAACCGCCAAGGCAGTCCCTTTCGTGCCGATATAAGGATTTTTCTTTGCAAGCTGAACATCTGTACCTCGGATTCGCAAATGCACCGCCATATTCATCTTCCCACCTTGCGTGTACCACTTCAACGGCTTCAACGGTTTTTTGGGAGGCAATTATAGCCATCAACTCTTCATAGTCAATCACGCCATACCGCTTAGCTTTTGCAAGGTCAATGACCAATCTAAACACATCAATCAACCGCTTATTTGCCATCTTCTGCGCTCCTCTCTCCGGCGGTCAATCGGTTGCACCACCGATCCAGTTTAGCGGTCATCGTTTTTCCGTACTCTACGAAGTATTTGTCCAACCCACACACATACACCAAAAGGGCAACATCCGCAATTTCTTCCTTTAGGTTTTCAAAGGCATCACTGCGCTTTGTCGGTGTAGGATTCGTTCCGTTATAGATTCGATGCAGTTTCAATGCTGCGTGTGCCAGTTCAGATGCTTCTTCTGCCAGTTGGCAGAGCAGTTCTTCTTGTGACACTTTCTCTTGAATGAAAGAGATTTTTTCGTTTTTCATTTTAGCCTCCCATTTTCACCCCACAATGTGGGCAGTAGTTTGTTTTCGTTTCCCAAGTAGTATGGCACACAGAGCATCTGTATGCGCTGATCCCACTAAAGGGAAACTGCGCTTTTTCCCACAGACCCTCCGCAGGCTTTTCTCGCCTAAGTTCCTTTTCTAACCGCCGGATTCTTCTTCGGTAACAGGCGTATTCACAATCACTCATCGTTCTCCTCCTCGTCCCTTGTGCAATCCCCGGAAACCTTGCAGCAACACCAAATAACAAATGTAATAAGTGCGACAAAGATTACTGCAATGCCGATTAAAACGCCTTTCACTATTTTCTCCTCCTTAAATGTCTTCTGTGTTGTGCCTTGCAAATCAGCCTGTCCCTTTGCTCGTTGAGCCTGCTCCGCACAATCTTTTCCTTTTTCTCGCTTGCCTCTACCAAGATTTTCAGTATCTTTTGAGTTAGGTAGGTTTCGCAATGGGCGTGGCACTTTTCGTGCCGGTTCTCACAATGGTGACAACAATCAATTATCATTCTGTTACCTCTTGTATCCGCTTCATTGCCAGTTCAGCCTGTGCTTTGAAATCATCACCCAGTATTCTACTAAAGGCTGATTGCTCCGCTGATCCTTGTTTGTATTCCATCCACCCCGGCACTTTCTCTTTCCGCACACCAGTTTTTCTGCCCTTGTCGGCATAGTTGCCTTCCAGTACCTTCGCCATATTGGAATCCTTGATGAGCCAATCGAAAGTGGCTGTCCAGTTTCTATCGTTAGAGCCTTTCAAGAAAGAGGATGCTTCGGCATTCTCAAACACTGTCTTGAAGTCCTCCAAGGTGTATGTGTTCAGCCTTGCCTTGATAGCCTTCTTCCTTGCTTGAGATAAAGAACGAATCTTAGGAAATGATTTACAGATGGAATGATACATATCAACAACTTGTTGATAATCTGTGGTTTCCACAGGGGGAGGAGGAACATCGAAGATGTCTTCTTCCTCTACTTCACTATACTTATCTAAACTACCCTCACCTAACCTACCCTGTGGCAACCTCTCGGCAACCACTTGGCAACCACTTGGCAACCAAGTGTACGCACCATTATCTTTGACATCAAGATGCGCCAGTTCTTCTTGAAACGCCGTGGGCGTGTATCGGTCTTTTCGCAATGCGTTTGCCATTCTCCAATGCTTAATGACAATAACGCCATTATCAAACTGGTAGATATATCTCTTTTCCAAAAGAGCCTGCAAGTCTTGGATGCTTGCGTGTGCCTTAAACATCGAAATGGACACTTGATTGCAGAAACCATCGTCATCGGCGCACATAGACAAGTGTAAGTACAGAGCCTGTGCGGAGGATGATAAAGCCATAAAGTTGTCATCGTCCGTCACCTTCTTGGTGAACATTCTTCGCTCAGCCATTGTCACACAACTCCCAAGTAATACTGATACGGACATTTGACTCCCCCAAGAGGACACCGATGGTTTTAAGTGCGTTTTCTGCAGAGCCTTCAAAAGTCACGCATCCGGCACAGGGGATAGCCCTTTCTGTATGATCGCACACAGGCTCGCTCTGCTCTTCCTCATCTTTC
>JAEIGA010006923.1_pt1 | contig 17236 bp, 22 predicted proteins | sample 9270691 | NCBI WGS metagenome assembly JAEIGA01 (sample SAMN17057246, study PRJNA624740) | gut metagenome | biome: biome; isolation source: fecal sample | host: Bos grunniens | place: China: Xizang | collected 2019 | reverse complement strand
TGATTAATACAGAATTCAGTTTCGGCAGCGGAACATTTCTGGAAGTTTCCTCACAAAATCAATGGGGAAATACCGGTTCCAACGGCGGAGCGGCTGAAGTGCATACAGAAAACGAAAAAATAGACGGAAATGTCATTGTCGATTCCATAAGCTCCCTTAACTGGACCATGAAAAATACAGAATTTAAAGGTGCAGTCAACTCTACCGGAAACACTACCGTTAATGTTGGTGAAAAGTCAACCTGGACACTGACCAGTGACAGTACCGTATCAAGTTTGGCCGTTTCAGGTAAAATTGATTACGGAAACTACAAATTGACTGTCGGTGACAAGACCTACGACAGTTCAAATCCTTTCAAAGGATAGGAAAGATTTATTTCTTTCCTAATCTTTTTAAGTATATGTTGACATAAAAAATAGAAAATTGCACTGATTTTAAAAAAAAACTGATATATTAAAAATAAAAAAAGAAAAGAATTAGCAGTCAAATCCTGCATCATAAACTTCTTTTAACAAATTAGGTTGGGATTTAACATCACCAAATGCTGAAAATACTGCCTTTTCGGTTGGATTTATAGAAAAACCAATAAAGTCCCGAATGCCTGTTAAAACATCACCGTTTTTTGAGCCTGCCGCAGTTATGATATAGTAATCCTTATTTTCCAGATGTCTAAATATCGGATAGCATCTATCAAAGAATCTTTTTAGGGTTCCGCACATTGAATAATAGTAAACTGGTGTTGCATATACAATAACATCGGCTTCCATCATTTTATCAAGGACTTCAGCAAGACCATCTTCCTGGAAACATTTCATTTCTGGAGTCTTGCACTTATAGCATGCCTTGCATGCATGGAATCTTATTTCTTCCAAGTTATATTTTACAACAGCATTATCCGCATCGAGGGCACCTCTTACGAATTCGTCACACATTGTATCTGAATTTCCACCTATTCTAGGTGATGAACTAATAACCACTACTTTTTTTACCATAATATCTACTCTTCAATCCATTCTCCAGCTTTTGAAACATCCCCAATAAATCTCATTCCATTTGTGAAATTAAGCTCAGGATATGTTTCTTGAAGGTCACTTACACATTTATCTACACCAGAACCTCCTGATGTACAAAATACTTTAATTTTTTTACTACTTAAATCTACACTTTCTATGAATGTGTTAATGATGGATGGTGCAGTATACCACCATACCGGAAATCCAATTACAATTGTATCATAAGCTGAAACATCACAGGTTTCCTTTATTGGTGGTCTGAATGACTTATCATTCATTTCAATAGTTGATCTTGAGTTTTTGTCTGTCCAGTCCAAATCTTCTGGAGTATAGGTTTCTACAGGTTGAATTTCAAAAATATCATATCCGTTTTCACCTGCTATTTTTTCGGCTACATTTTTTGTAGTTCCGCTAGCAGAGAAATATGCTACCAATACATTGCTCATATTATCACCTAGTTAAAAATTTGATTTAAAAATATATAACAGTTTACATTCGCAACAATAATAATATTTATTTTAAAATTCTAAATCAAAACAACCTAATAAGAACATCAAATTAACAAATAATATAAACAAACAAAAACAAAATATATACATTATAAATTAATGAAGGTAATGTAAAATGTCAAAACCCGTTGTTGCAATAACAAGGCCAAAAGATAGGGCAAAAAAGGCTTGTGAAATTGTAGAAAAGTTAGGTGGAATCCCAATTCTTGCACCAACACTTGATTTGGAACCAGTTAACAGTGAATCCTTAAAAGAATTAGTTAAAAGGAAAGATGAACTTGATTGGATAATATTTACATCTCCAACCACAATCGTTTCACTAAATAAGTTCTATCCAGATTTCCTAAAAACCCTTAAATGTAAATTGGCCGTTATTGGAAACAAAACCGGCAAATTAGCTGAAAAGAATGGTTTGACAGTTGATTTGATGCCACAAGACTTTACAGCTGAAGGCCTCATTGAAGAGTTTAAAAAAAGAGAAATTACAAATCAGGTTATTGGAATTCCAAGAACCGCTTCTGCAAGACCTATCTTACCGGAAGAACTTGAAAAACTTGGAAATGAAATCATTTTAGCTGAAGCATACAAATCACTGTTTCCAATGGATGAAGCATCAGTTAAAGAGTTAATCAATAAAATAGAAAACCATGAAATTGATGCAATTACATTTACAAGTCCACTTACGGTTGAAAACTTCTTTGAAATAGCTGAAGACAAAACTGAACTTGCCAAACTATTAAATGACAATCTTTTGACTGTTTGCATTGGACCAATTACTGCAAAGGTATTGGAAAACTATAATGTTACCTACATTTATCCAGACACTTACACAGTTCCGGACATGATGGAACTATTATTTAAAACATTGAATGAAAGGTGAAAAAAATGATTACCATATGGCCACAATATTTAGATAAAAACTTAAGTCTTTCAGAAGGCCGTAAAGTTTCAAAAGAACTTGCAGTTGCTGAACCTACCCTTTCAGAGATTGAAAGGGCCTTAAAAAGACTTGGTTTGGAATACACTATTGAAAAAGAAAAAGCATACCCTGGAAAATGGTATGAAAAATCCGGTAGAATCCTTGTTGAATGGGAAGGAACAAAAATGGAATTGCTTAAAGAAGTAAGCTTAAAACTAAAAGAGATTAAAAACTGATACTTATGAAAATACCACCATTAATGCAAGAACAATACCATCAAGCAAAAGAAATAATTGAAAATGCTGAAGACATTAAGATATACACCCATATTGACTGTGATGGTATCTGTTCAGGCGCAATCTTATCAACCATACTAGACAGACAAAATAAAAACCATGAAATTGAATTCGTGAATTTAGATGTTTTGGATGACATTGAACTTACCCATGAACTAACTATTTTTTCCGATTTAGGTTCTGGTCAAAAAATTGATACAAATGCCAAGGAAGGTCAAAAAATCCTAATCCTTGACCACCACCCTCCATTGAGAGATCTTGACTACAGCGAAGGTAAAAACTATACCTACCTTGAAATCAATCCGCTCCATCATGGAATTGACGGATCATATTATGTTTGCGGTGGAGGATTATGCTATTTCCTAGCCAAAGAGTTTGGATACACTGATTTGAGTTGGATTGGAGTTCTATCAGCCATTGGAGATATGCAAAATACAAAAACCGGTCATTTTGAAGGGTTGAATGAAATCATCCAACAGGATGCGATTGATGAAGGATATCTCGAAGTTACAAAAAGCGATTTGAACATTTACGGTAGAAATACCCGACCGTTATTTGTTGCCCTTTCCTATTTCAGTGATGTCAATCTTCCGATTACAAACAATACCAATGAAACAATGGCTATTCTAGAGGAACTTGGAATTGACGAAAAGCATAACCGAAAAACATTAAATGAACTGACAAACGAGGAAAAGGGAAAGCTTTTCAAATACCTTCTTGATATGATTTCAAAGGCCGTTCCAGGAAAATATGTGCGATACATTCCTCAACTGATTCTTGGAGATGCCTACACATTTCTAAATGAAGATGAATCAAGCTTTTTAAGAGACGGCTCTGAGTTTTCTACCGCCATGAATGCATGTGGCAGAAATCGTCAGGAAAAAATAGCTATGGAAGTTTTAAAAGGAGACCGTTTTGTAGCCCTTGATGAGCTTGAAGTAGTCAGCAAAGATCATAAACGCAATCTGGCTCAAGCAATTGAAAAGGTAGCAGGCAGCGATGAAACCCACATAATTGAAATGGAAAATCTGCAATATTTTGATGGAGATGGAATCAAGCCTGAAATTGTTGGAACAGTGACAGGAATGATTTTGGGATATTGCAACTGGAAAAAACCAATCATCGGTTTTACACAAACTGACACTGATGGTCTGAAGGTTTCCCTTAGATGTTCCAGACTACTTTCATATGAAGGAATTCACTTTGGAAATATCATCCGTGAAGTAGCAGGTGAAGTTGGCGGTAGTGGCGGAGGACATGCCATGGCATGTGGTGCATACATACCAACTGAAAATAAAAATGAATTCATCGAACTTTTCAATGAAAAGTTAATGGGCAAAATAGCAAATTAATTTATATACCATTACATTAATAAATATAAATTAATCAAGTATAATTGAGGAATGACTATGATGAAATCATTTAAAAAAAGAGGTGCACTTACACATTTTCAAATTTTAAGTGAAATATCCAAACAAGATCCACACCTCAAACAAAAGGATTTGGCTAATAAACTGGGAATTACAATACAAGCAGTCTCTGAAAACATTAAAACATTAATAGAACAAGGTTATATCACTTCTAAAGACGGTAGATCACCTTATAAAATAACTCAGGCAGGTATTGACAAAGTTAAGAAAGATGCAATAAGCCTTAGAAAATATTCTGACTCCGTTTTGGAAACAATGAATCACTATAAAACCATTTGGCCAGCTATCGCCACAGAAGACCTTAAAAAAGACGAAATTGTTGGATTATTCATGGAGAATGGAGTATTATACGCTCACAAAAAAGAAGAAAATGCAACAGGTATTGTATTAGATGATGCTGAAAAAGACATGGACGTTTCTTTAACAAACCTTACAGGACTTATTGACATGACTGTGGGCGAAGTAACAGTAATCAACCTTCCAACAATAAAAGATGGTGGTTCTAAAGCTTGTGATTTCGATTTAATCAGAAATGTATATGACAAAGGAACAAATACCGGTGGGAAATTTGATAAAATTGCTGTAGCAGGAACCGTTGCACGTGCTGTCGTTAAAAAATTAGATATACCTCTCGACATCGAATTTGCAGCCCCTCAAGCAACTGCAAATGCCGCACGCAAAGGGCTAAATGTCCTTGCAGTTTGTGTTGGCGAAATGAGTAAGGCTTTCACTCGTGAACTTGAAAATGAAAAGATAAAATACAACATTATTGACGGGACTAAATAACTAATTTTCCCTAATTTTTTTTAATAAACCTGCAGCTATTTCCTCAGAGGTAATATCTGCAGAAGAATTATTTTTTATAACTTTCAAGTATTCTTCAATATTATCAACTTTAATTGAATTTTTTACATCATCCAAAACTCGATTATTTTTAATATTTTCGATTTCAACATCCGTTGGAATCTTTTTTTCAATAATTTTACCTTTAGATGATTTTTTAATGTTATTGAAATTGATATTATCTTCTTTTGAAATTAATGTTAATGCAAAACCCTCATTTCCGGCCCTAGCGGTTCTGCCTATCCTGTGAATGTATGAATCAAAATTTTGAGGTACGTCATAATTGATAATGAAATCCAAATTTGAAATATCCAAACCACGGGCAGCTACATCCGTTGCAACCAAATAACTGACATTACCATTTCTGAATTTGTTCATTACCTTATCCCGAACTTTCTGTGTCATGTCACCATGAAGGGCTTCAACTGAATACTCATGTTTTTTAAGGTTTTTGAAAACAAAATCAACACCTTTTTTAGTATTTGAGAAAATCAAAGCCTGAGAAATATCATATGCCTCTATTATTCTTATTAAATCATCAAATTTATGTTTATGATTAGTCCTAAATGCATATTGAGTGATTTTTGGAACATTCTGTTTTTTATTGGATACCTTTATAAATTTAGGATTATTCTGATAATTTTTAGCAATTTTCCTTATCTCCTGAGGAATTGTAGCTGAAAACATTAAAGTTTGTTTTCTGTATTGGGTTTCATTTAAAATTCTTTCAATGTCTTCTCTAAAACCCATATCCAACATTTCATCAGCTTCATCCAAAACAACCCTTTCAACACCAATCAAATCAAGATTACCTTTTTCAACATGATCAATTACACGACCTGGAGTTCCAACAACAATATGAACTCCCTTTTTTAGAACTCTTGTTTGCTTTCCAATAGGTTGGCCACCATAAACCGCCAGAACTTTAAGTTTTTTAATGTTGGCACCAACTTTGGTGACTTCACCGGCAACCTGAAGACATAACTCTCTTGTCGGACACAATATTACTGCCTGAGGTGATTTATCGTCAATGAAAATATTTTCAACAATAGGTATTGCAAATGCTATGGTCTTACCCGAACCTGTCTGGGCCTGAGCAGTAATATCCAAACCCTTTAGGATTTGCGGAATTGCCATTTTCTGGATTGGTGTTAATTTTACAAATCCCATTTGGCCGATGGCTTTTTTAATTTCATCTGAAATGTTTAAATCATCAAAATTCATCATATTAAATATTTGAAAAAATAGCTATATAATTAATGTGGTCTGGTATGAATCTTGAGGAAATTCAAATAGATACTCAAATATCTCATTCCAATCATTTAAAATGCCTGCACTGGAAGTTCTTTTTTTAAAGATACTCATCAGTTTTTTGTTATCCGGACTTGGAATCGAATAGTCATTACCATATTTTTCAATGTACTTGTCTTTCAGGCCAGGGAAATGCTCATCAAGCTTTGAGTAGAAATATTCCCGATTGCCTTCCCTTAACGTAAGTCCCATTCCATGGCAGAATATGCCTTTGACATCAGTTTCAATGCAATAGTCCAATATGGAGTTGATGTTTTCCTCTGTGTCATTGATGTATGGCAATATTGGACAAAGCCAAACGATTGTTGGAATTTCATTTTCTTTGAATGTTTTAAGGACTTCCACACGTCTTGATGTTGGACATACGTTTGGTTCCAGAATGCTGCAGAGCTCATCATCGGCTGTTGTTAATGTCATCTGTATAACAACCCTTGATTTTTCATTAATCTTTTTGAGCAGCTCCAAATCCCTCAAAATCAAATCGGATTTTGTAATGCATGTAAATCCAAAACCGTATTTGTATATCAATTCCAAGGATTTTCTGACATATCCCAAATGATTTTCCAATGGAACATATGGATCTGTCATTGCACCTGTTCCAATCATTGATTTGGGTCTTTTTCTAAGTTCCTTTTTTAAAAGCTCCAATGAATTTTGCTTTACTGCAATATCCTCAAATTTATGGTCCATTCCATAAATTTTACTTCTTGAATCGCAATATATGCATCCGTGAGTGCAGCCCCTATACAGATTCATCCCATTGTTTTTTGACAAAATACTTTTAGATGTTACATAGTGCATGAAGTTTAATTTATCATATTTAATATTTAAACAAACCTAAAGAGCATTTGAAAAGTATTTCTTATAAAAACTACAAACTATATTTATGCAACAGAAAAACATTACAGAATATGAAAAGGGATACCAATTTAAAGAACATCCTGACATAAAAGGTGTTCAAATAATTGATGGTAAAAACAATTTTCCCATTAGTTGGCTCAACAAACAAGGATATTGTGAATATCAGATATATCTCGAGCACATGAAAGGTATAGAAACTGCATCAACACCTGAAATGACCCATGGAAGTAACATTCACCAGCAACTCGAGGACATATTCAAAAAGGATGCAACACCCACAACATTTGAAGATGCAGTTGAGGCATCTAAGGAAACCGCATCAATGTCAAGGGAATGCTTTGTAGTAGCACCCGAGCTTGGAATAAGAGGATACATTGATGAGATATGGATGAAACCTGATGAAATCGTGATAATCGATGATAAGCCAGGCCGTACACCTTACCAATCAACAATGAATCAGGTAAGAGCATATTCACTGGCTTTCAAAAATATGACTGATGATGACAGAATAATAAAATCCGCACTAAGAGAACGTGGAACAAGCAATATTTTTTGGATTGAAGTGTTCACACCTGAAGTTGAAAAGGAAATTAAATTCACAATCCAAAGAATGCAAGGCCTTTTAGATGGTTCAAAACCATTTATCCCAACTAAAAATCCGAACAAATGCAGATCATGCAGATATAAACGTTATTGTGAGCATTATAAAAATGAATAAACAAAAAATTTCAATAATATTACTTGCTGTATTCTTGATATCAATTGGACTTACACTAGCCAATGCTCTTTTAAGTGATAACAACACGATAGAAAATCAAACTGGTACAATAACAGTCAACAACAAGACAATAAACTATGAAAATGCTGGAAAATGTGTTGAGGTTATTGATGGAAATACTATTCAGGTTTATGGTGTAGGTAGGGTCCAACTGGTGCAGGTTAAAACTCCAGACATGAATGAGTCCGGATTCAGTGATGCCAAAAAATTTGTTGAAGACAAATGTCTTGGAAAAATAGTCTATCTCGACATTGACAATGCAGAACCTAAAGACAAATATGGTCGTACATTGGCCATAGTCTACACTGATTCAGAAGACATCAACAAAGAATTAATAGAAAATAAGTTGGCAAACATTTCATATTTCGAGCCAAGCGAGTTTAAAAAGGGTGAAATATAATTAAACAACCCTATTCAAACCTAAATAAATTTTATTTTTCTTATAAATTTTATCTAGAATTTCGTTCCACTCTTCAATACTGATACGTCCTTTGTTTGGAATGAGATTATCCAGTGACGATTCATTCAAATTCAAGATATCTGCAAGAACAAATGATAAAGCCCTGCCGGTCAATGGCAAATCATAAGGATCATAGCCTGTAACTGCCAGAACCCATACATTACCTTTTGATGAACTATCATACTCGCTTCTTAAAGTATCAAACCAACTAGCTATTTTGGCATAATTATTGCCAACAGAAATATAATAATCCTCACCGGAAAATTCAATGTTATTGCAGGCCTCATCTATTTTTGCCTTAAGTTCAGGAGAATCCAAATCCAAATCATATTCATTATTGGTAATGGTATCCTCCAGATAGTTTTCAATTTCCTTTTTATTTTTAAAATAGCCAAGAGGTTCCAATCTATCAGGGTCTCTATCGCACAAATCGTAGATTAAATCCTCATCTACATCACAAATCTCATATCCTTCTAACTTATGTGATTTGTATTCCTTAAAATCTATGCAATAGTTCTCCAGGTCCTCCTTATTGAGATACCAAAGAACTTGAACTTTTTTAATCATAACCTTCAAAAATATTTAAAATATGCTATTTAAAGCATATTTACTACAACTGTCCTTGTAATGTTTCCGAATAATCTATCAGTATTCATAAATCTGCCAATAGCCCAGTCAAAAATTATAGGAATCCAATAAATTTTAGTTAAGTTACGTACTATTGCTTGTGCCCAGTTAATATAAGCACCATTTCTAGACCTAACTTCCAAATACATTAATGATTTACCGATAGTAGCTCCTTTTGATTTTTCTAGGACTACAAAATAAACATATCCTAAAATAGGAACTAAGTAAGGTAAAACACCATATACTCCTACAATATCAATAGGGCTTATAATGAGAGATAATAAATATGAGAGAATCCACATAACAGCCGAAACAACAAAGAAATCAAGTACATATGCTATTATTCTTCTTGAAAAAACACTTGCCATTTTATCACCTAACAAACTCTAGGAACAGGATCCGCAATAGGTGCCTCCAGAATTCTTTCACCACCTATTGGAGTATTTATAACAACATAATCTCCTTCAACAACTTCCCCAATTATTGCTGCATTTTCACCATATTTTTCACTGCGGATAGCTTCAAGAACCTCTTCAGCCTTATCGGCCTTAACGCCCATGACAACTTTTCCTTCATTAGCTACTTCAAATGGATCAATGCCTAACATTTCAGATACTGCATGAACTTCTTCACGTATTGGTATTGAATCTTGTTCTAAAACAACACCAACACCTGCTTTAGAAGCCATTTCATTAATAGCATTAGCAAAACCACCACGGGTAGGATCCTTCATGGCTGTAACTCCACCTACATCCAAAGCCTTTTTGACAATGTTCCACATTGGAGCCACATCAGATTTTAAATCTGTTTCAAATCCAAATCCTTCCCTAAATGACATCAAGCTCATTCCGTGGTCGCCTAAACTGCCAGTAATAATGATTTTATCACCAACTTGCAAGGTTGAATCTTTAATTACTTCTCCTTTTTTAGCAATTCCTATTCCAGTAGTTACCATGACAATTCCATCAAGCTTATCTTGAGGCATTACCTTAGTGTCTCCGGTAATTACTGCCACATCAACCTCTTCACAAGTTGCATTTAATGATTTCATGATTTTTTCCAAATCGTCAATTGGAAAACCTTCTTGCATAATAATTGCATTAGAAATAGCTAACGGACGCGCTCCCATTACAGAAACATCATTGATAGTTCCTGCTGCAGAAATCCTACCAATGTCTCCTCCAGGGAAGAATAACGGGTCAATAGTATGACCGTCTGTGGTCAAAACAATTTCCCAATCTCCTAAAGGAATGGAAGCTCCATCATCTAATGCATCTAAACTAATACCACCATTTACGCTTTTTTTAGTGATATTATCTAAAACGGTGCTAGCAATTAAATTTGCCATTACTTCTCCACCAGCACCATGATTCATACTAATTTTATCTTCAGACATCATATCTCCTAAATTAATTATCACTATATAATCTGTGAAAACAAGTATATAATTATAGTTATATTTTGTTAAAAAGTATTGAAAAAAAAGTTGAAAATAAAAAAAAATAGAAAATTTAAGTATGAAACTTAAATTAATACACCGTTGATAACACCGTGTTGACCAGGTCTTGAAGTTACTTTTGCATTACCTTCAGGAGTTTCTACGATAGCACCTTTGGTAATGATGTTCCTTCTTACGTAGTTAGGGTTTGCGGTGTTTTCAATTACACCAAGAATGTCTAATACTTGGGTTTTACCGTTTGCATCAGTAACATTGATTTTATTACCAGTAGCTAATCTGAGTTTTTCGTTTCCGCCACGGGTTCTGATTTTTCTTAATTTCTTTTCATCTAATCTAGTTTCTGCAGGATCTCTTCCTAATTCAGATTTCCTTTTTCCACGGTGCGCAACATTTCTTGCACCAGATGGACTTCTTGTTGATTTTCCTTGAGAAATTGCCATTATTTCACCTAAATAAATATAATTAATAATATAGTAATCGCAGTCAATAAGTCTCTTTTCAATTAAAACTATTTGCAAGATAATTATAGCTTAATTTTTGAGAGCAAAAAAGAGCCTTAAAGAATAATGATAATAAAATATTACTTTATCATTATATATAAATGTTTTATTTTTTAGATAAAAATAGTAAAAATCAGGATTTATGATTTAAAATAAAATCATCCAATAATTTATCGAAATCCTGTTCTGAAATAGTTTCATCAGATGATGCCTTTAAGATTTCTTGAATTTCCTCTTCAGAAACCTTATCTCCAAGATACTCCAAAAGGAATTCTCTTAAATCATCATCGTCAATGTAGGGTTCAATGTTATCCTGCATTTTATGAGAGTTCTCATCATCAAAAACATAATAAGGAATTTCATCCATGCAATCACCTAATCTAAATCTGGAAATTCATAGTAGACAATTTCATAAGGATCATCATCAAAATACCATTCATTTGGTTCTATGTCCTCATCTTCCTCATCAAAGAGCAAATCATCAAATTCATCGCCTTCCACTTGAATTACAACATTAATCTCATCACCGAGAGATTCCAAATCTATTCCCAGTTTATCCAAATCGATGACAATTTCATCATCACCGTCAGCTTCAGGCACTACAATGACTATTTCATCACCCGGATTAACATCAACATTTTGGTTTTGCAAATAATCATCTCCTATAATTTCAATATTGGATTCATCCATCAACGAAGGTTCCTGTGATGCCATCATCTCAACATTAAAATTACAATTTGGACAAATGAAACTATTTTCCAATAATTTGTGACCACAGGAAGGACAATAATTAATTTTTACCATAGAAAAACACCAAAGATTTATTAACTAATATTATTTAAAAAGTAGTATTTAAACATTTTAAAAAAAATCAGATAGTAACATTAATAGTTACTATCCATATCGAAATTTATGTTTGGAATTCCAAATTCGTTTTTGCATTTGATTGAGCAAATCTCTAAATTTTCAATAAACATTGTGAAAATTAAGCAAATGCCATCACAGTCAATGCCTATTTTAACATTGGAATTTTCCAAAATCTGTTTGGATACGTTAAATACTTCAGATGCATTGTCAACCAATACTGAAGTTGGAAGGTTATCCTTATCAATTGATAAAAAGACACCCTCTGAAATGCTGTAATCAGCACAATATCCCTTTTTACCATCTATTTTACCGACAAATGTATCGTTTATTTCATCATAGCTTGATATCAATCTTTCTTTTTCCATGTCATCAACCTCACACATACTTTAAATCATATAACATATTTAAATTGTCCAAGAGCATTTGAAAAGTAATATTTGAAATTTTTAAGCTAAATTACTTGATATTAGGGCAATAAAATTGAAATTATTTGAAAAAATTGATTTGAAAACAAATATTAAGAACCTACAACAAAATAAGTAATAGGTGAAAAATTGGTTAAAGAAAGCCCTGAACAATTAGCCCTTGAAGCTGAAATCAAAGAACAAGCTCAAAAATTTATTACATATCTCAATTCGACCCTTCCTGAAAGTATGGAGCTTGAATATGAAGGATTCTATCGCAGAGGATTTTTTGTAAGTAAAAAAAGATATGCAGTAATTGAAGATGGAGAGATTATAGCAAAAGGATTGGAATTGGTTAGAAGAGACTGGGCACCAATTGTTAAAAAAACTCAAGAAGAAGTTTTAATGGCTATTTTAAAGGAAGGTGATTCCGACAAAGCTATTAAAGCTGTTAAAAAAGTTTTAAAAAGAATCAAAAAGGGCGAAGTTGAAAACAAGGAACTCATCATACACACCCAAATCACCAAGCCTCTTGACCAGTACAAGCAGGTAGGGCCACATGTTGTTGCTGCAAGGAAAATAGAGGAACATGGCATTAAAGTAACACGAGGAACCATCATCCAATATATAATCGTTAAAGGAAAAGGTTCAATCAGCCAACGTGCAGTTCCTTATGAATACAGTGAAGGATATGAATATGACAAGGACTACTACATTAACAATCAGCTAATTCCGGCAGTTGAAAGAATCATGTATGCCTTTGGATATTCAAAAACTGATTTGGAAGACCTTGCACGGGGTGAAGTGCAACAAAGTCTCGACGCATTTTTCTAAAAATATAAATATTCCTAAAATTAAAATAAGATTTATATGATTAACAATGATGACCGTGTTGTTTTCTTTGATATAGACGGCACACTACTTGACACTACTAATTTCGCTGAAACAGCTAGAAAAGCAGCAATCGGAATAATGGTTGATAACGGCCTACCTTTAGACAAGGATGAAGCATATGGTGTTTTAAAAACAATCATTCGTGAAAAAGGATCTAATTACGGCAAACACTTCAATGTATTGACTCAAGTCGTTTTAGGCCATGAAGATCCAATGCTTGTAGCACTTGGAATGACAACCTACCATAATGTTAAAATGGCACTCCTAAGACCATTTCCAGAAACAATTGACACTTTAATTTATCTTAAAAGTCAAGGATACAGGTTAGCGGTTATTTCAAATGGTATTACCATAAAACAATGGGAAAAACTCATTAGACTTAATATCAACTCATTTTTTGATATAGTAATAACATCCGAAGAGGTAGGTAAGGAAAAACCAGATAAATTAATTTTTGATGTTGCACTCAGAAAAATGAATGGTAATCCTGAAAAATCAGTAATGGTTGGAAATAAATTCAAAGCAGATGCATTAGGTGCTGTTAATGCTGGACTAAGTGCAATTTTAGTAAATTCTGATATTACTGAAGAAGATAGAGAATATATCAAAAAAGAAAAATTAGACATTACTATTGTTGACGACATTGGTGATATCAACACCATCTTATAAAATCACCAATTCCCTTATTTTTTAAAAATCAAGTTCCAAAGTTACAGGACAATGGTCTGAACCATAAATGTCCGCCAAGATTTTTGCTGATTTTACATTATCCTTGATTTCTTCATTGACAAAGAAGTAATCAAGTCTCCAACCGGAATTCCTTTCACGTGCTTTGAATCTGTAACTCCACCAGGTGAAGTTACCTTCACCTTCATCAAACATTCTGAAAGTATCTACAAAACCCGCTTCTTCAAGCTGATCCAACCAGGCTCTTTCTTCTGGAAGATATCCTGACTTTCCTTCACAATTTTTAGGATTGTAAACATCAATCGGATTGTGAGCAATATTATAATCTCCGGTAATGACCAGGTTTTTGCCCTGATTTTTAAGTTCAACCAATTGTTTTAACAATTCATTGCAGAACTCAACCTTAAAATCAAGTCTCATTCCATCCTTACCACTATTTGGGAAGTAAATATTAAATAAAATAAAATCTTCATACTCTATTTTTAAAACTCTTCCTTCATTGTCAAGCTCTTCAATCCCCAAACCTTTTGTAACGCTTAAAGGCTCGATTTTGGAGTATGTTCCAACACCACTATATCCTTTCTTTTCAGCTTCATTATAGAACTTATGGAAATTATCAATTTCAGCCAATTTCTTGGGAATCTGTTTTTCAGTTGCTCTAACTTCCTGAAAATTGATGATATCAGAATCATCATCTTCAAACCAGTTCCAAAAATCTTCCTTTTTTGAAACTGCTCTGATTCCATTTACATTCCAAGAAACTAGCTTGATTGACACTATAATCTAACTCCTTGATCAATAGGCAATTCACGAAGCCATTTAATATCACTTTTATAAAGCATACGAATGTCTTCCACATCATATCTAATCATTGCCAACCTTTCAATACCCAAACCGAAAGCCAATGCAGGTTGGTTGATGCCCAATGGCTTCAATACTTCTGGCCTGAACATTCCAGCACCACCAAGTTCGATCCAACTTTCTTTTTCTTCCAAATAGATTTCGGTTTCAGTAGATAAATAAGTGTAAGGGAAATAAGCAGGTCTGAATCTTACTTCAAAACCTAATTTTTTATAGAACTCTTTTAAGGTTCCTAAAAGGTTTTGATAGCTGATGCCCTCATCACAAACAAGCCCTTCCACTTGATGGAACTCAGGTAAATGTTTGTAATCGAAAGTTTCTCTTCTGAATACCCTTCCAACGGAGAACATTTTGATTGGAGGTTCATGTTCAAACAGGTGTTTGGTTGAAATACCTGTTGTGTGAGTTCTCAAAACACTTTGACGTGCGATGTCTTCACTCCAATCATATTGCCAGCCGACTGAACCAGTATCCGCTCCGGTTTCGTGAGTCTCAGCAGTGAGTTTTACCAAATCCATATCTGGTAAATCACAGGTTAAAGGATTTTTTAAATAGAAAGTATCCTGCATTTCACGAGCAGCATGATCTTGAGGTTGGAAAAGAGAATCGAATTTCCAAAATGCGGATTCAACATATTCTCCCTTGTCTTCTGAAAAACCCATGTTTAAAAAGATTTCTCTTATCTCATCAATAATTACTCTTAATGGGTGTTTTTTACCTGCAAAAATAACAGGCGCTTCAGCATTGATATCATAAGGACGGTATTCAAGACTTTTCCATTCACCTTCTTTTAGATGCTCATGAGTTAATTGAGTAGCTTGTTCTTTAATCTCAAATCCGTGTTTAAGTATTTCTTCACCTTTAGGTAAAATTATAAAAGAATGTGAGGTTTCTTTTTTAATATTTAAAATATTTTTCCTACCAGCAAGTTTTTTAACACCATTCAACAAATCATCAGTGAAAAGTTTAACACCATCAGCATTTAACTTAAGATAATCCAAAGTTTCTTCATCAATATCCATTTTAGATACAAAATCTTTACCGAAATCTGTAATATTAACTACACCATGATCGATGTTAGCCCAATTTTTACGGCGTAACCAACCTATAGCAATATTAGTTTCTTTTTTATCGACACCTGATGCAACTGCCAAATCACTCATTGGAATATGGCCCTTATCTGCTAAGACATCCAAAATTCTACGTTCAGGAAGTCCTTTTTCAGCATATTCCTTCCCTGCATCAGTCAAGGAATATATCTCTTCAACATCCTTGTGCATTTCAATAATGTCTTTTGATGCAAGAGAACCAGCCGCACTCATAACAGATTTAATATCTATTCCAGCATTTTCAGCTATTTCTTCTGGAGTTGCTTTAGGATTAGCTTCCAGTTCTTTTAAAAGTTTTTTTTCATAAATATGTAATTCACTAATGGTTTTTTCAATATCCTCACTCATTTAAACACCATAAATTAAGATTAATAATAAGATAATATATGTTTTAAGTGATTTATAAAGATAGTGTAAATTTTGAAATTTTGATAAAAAAAATTAATTAAAAAAAATTAATAAAAAAAAGTAAAAATGTGGAAGTTTAATCCACATTGTTTAATCTAAAATTCATTTATGAATTAAACCATCCGGAATATTGAATTCACGATAATTATTAGCAATTTTATCAACAGTTCCATCTTTAAACATTTCATCTAAAGTTTTTTGGACCTGATCTTTTAGGTCGGTATTTCCTTTTTTAAATCCAACACCATACTGTTCATAAGATAATGGCTCATCAAGGATTTTAAAATCATTACCTGAAAAATTTTTCTGAATATGATAATTTGCTATTCCAACATCAGCTATTATTGCATCACAAGCCCCTGATTCCAAATCCATAAATCCAGTATTATACTCTTTTATTTCAGTTAGTTTTGCAAAAGTATTTTTAAAACTTTCATTATGTCCGTTAAGACACTGTAATGCAGAACTTCCTTTTTGGACTTCAACATTCTTTCCTTTCAAATCGCCAGGAACATTTATTCCAGAATCATTTTTTACGATAATTACTTGGGAATTATTAAAGTAAGGATCTGACCAGGTATAATCAGATTCTCTACCATCAATAGTAAATTCACTCCAAATACAATCCACTTCATTAGAATTTATTTCTACTTCTTTACTCTCCCAGTCAATGATTGGAAGAGGTACAAAAGTCCAATTATTTCTTTTAGCTACTTCACGTGCTAATTCTAAATCAAAACCAGTGTAATTACCATTATCATCCATATAGGTAAATGGTGGAAACTCGGAATTAAAACCAACTACAAAATTGGTGTTATTATTTATATCATCAGATGCTATACCAAACGTATCAAACAATCCCTCAGCAGCCACACTACCTACCATTAGTGATGCGGCAAAAATTATTGTTAAAATAAATAATATTTTTTTCATAATACTCACAAAAACATTTTATTTATTAAATATTTTTGTATATATAGAATAAATACTTATCTTTAAT
>JAEIGA010006922.1_pt1 | contig 17237 bp, 13 predicted proteins | sample 9270691 | NCBI WGS metagenome assembly JAEIGA01 (sample SAMN17057246, study PRJNA624740) | gut metagenome | biome: biome; isolation source: fecal sample | host: Bos grunniens | place: China: Xizang | collected 2019 | reverse complement strand
TCTTCAAGAGATATCAGCCTAACGTGGTTTTCCACGCTGCAGCATACAAACATGTCCCTATGATGGAGAATAACCCTGTGGAGGCTGTGAATACCAATGTCTTTGGTACAATGAATGTGGCAAATATGTCACTGGAGTTTGGGGTGGAGAAGTTTGTTATGGTATCTACAGATAAGGCAGTAAACCCTGCAAATGTTATGGGTGCTTCCAAACGTATTGCCGAGATATACACACAAAGTTTGAGTAAAGCTATCGCTGAAGGTGTAGTGAAGGGGAAAACAAAATATGTGACTACCAGATTTGGTAATGTTCTTGGATCAAATGGTTCTGTTATCCCTCTGTTCAAGAAACAGATTGCCGCCGGTGGTCCTGTTACAGTGACAGATCCACGTATTATCAGATACTTCATGACTATTCCTGAGGCTTGCAGACTTGTTCTTGAGGCTGCCACTATGGGTAAAGAGGATGAGATCTTTGTATTTGATATGGGTGAACCTGTGAAGATTGCAGATTTGGCGAAGAATATGATTACATTGGCCGGTCTGGAACTTGGTAAGGATATCAAGATTGAGTATGTGGGTCTCCGTCCTGGTGAGAAATTGTATGAGGAACTTCTAAGCAACGAAGAGAATACAATTCCTACAGTTCATAAGAAAATCTTCCTTGCAAAAGTGAGAAGATACAATTATGAAGATGTCAAGGCTAATTTTGAGAAGTTGAAAGAGGCGACAGTAACTATGGATAAAGAGGCTACTGTGGCTCAAATGAAAGAGATCGTCCCTGAATTCAAGAGTTGCAACTCGAGGTACGGACGATTGGATAAGTAAATTTTAAGTAATTGATGAGAGAGACTAAGGTTTGTGTCATAGGTCTTGGATATGTTGGACTTCCAATTGCCAGACTCTTCTCTACCAAGTATAAAACAATAGGTTACGATATCTGCAAGCCGCGTGTGGATGCTCTGATGGCAGGTCACGATGATATGCTTGAGGTCAGCGATGAGCACTTGCAGAGCGCTATAAGCAATGGCTTCAAATGTACATCTGATCTTGAAGATGTCAAAGACTGCAATTTTTACATTGTAGCCGTACCGACCCCTGTAGACAGGAATAATAATCCCGATTTGACTCCACTATACAATGCAAGTGCGGAGGTGGGACGTGTCATCTCTCCCGGTGATGTGGTGGTTTATGAATCTACTGTATATCCCGGTGTTACAGAGGAGGAGTGTGTCCCTGTAATCGAGAGGGTGTCAGGCCTGAAATTTAATGTTGACTTTTATGCAGGATACAGTCCAGAAAGGATAAATCCTGGAGACAAGCTGCATCCTGTGGAGAAGATTAAAAAGGTGACATCTGGATCCACCCCTGAAATCGGCAAATATATTGATGAGGTATATAACTCTGTTTTGGAGGCTGGTACCCATCTGGCACCATCAATCAAAGTGGCCGAAGCTGCCAAAGTGATTGAGAATTCCCAGAGGGATATCAATATTGCATTTGTGAATGAGCTTTCTAAGATCTTCAACAAACTTGGAATTGATACCTATGATGTGCTTGAAGCGGCATCTACCAAATGGAACTTCCTCCCATTCAAGCCGGGTCTTGTAGGTGGTCACTGTATAGGTGTTGATCCTTATTATCTGGCCCAATGTGCACAGAGACACGGATATAACCCCGAGATTATACTTGCTGGAAGGAGGATGAATGATGGAATGGGGGAATATGCTGCCAGTCAGACTGTGAAGCTGATGATGAAGAAAGGTATCCAGGTGCTGGATTCCAAAATACTTATTCTTGGTGTGACATTCAAGGAGAATTGTCCTGATGTCAGAAATACCAGAGTGGTAGATCTTTACAACTCTCTGAAGGAGTACAATCTGGATATAAAAGTGTATGACCCTTGGGCAGACCACTCTGTGGTTAAGGAGCATTATGGCATAGAGTTGGAAGCAACTATTCCTGATGAGAAATTTGATGCGGTAATTTTAGCCGTGGCACATGACCAGTTCAAAGTCATGGACATCCACTCGTTGGTTAAAGATACACATATCATCTACGATATTAAAGGTATCTTGCCCAAAGAGATGGTGGATGGAAGATTGTAACATTTAATGAGATGAATTTATGGGTTTGCTTTTAGTTATAGTAATAGGTTTAGTTGGTTTTATTGTTCAGGCCCGCCTGCAAAGAGTATTTAACAAATATTCTAAGGTATCTGCACCTGGAAATATGACTGGCAGAGAGGCTGCGGAGAAGATGCTTAGAGATTATGGTATCAGAGATGTCAAGGTCATCAGTACACCTGGTAAATTGACTGACCACTACAATCCCACCAACAAGACATTGAATCTTAGTGAGAGTGTATATAATTCGAATAGTGTGTCGGCCCTAGCTGTTGCAGCCCATGAGTGTGGTCATGCTGTTCAGCATGCAGAGGGTTATGCACCTCTACAGTTGAGGTCGGTGTTGGTGCCTGTGGTACAATTCTCGTCTATGTGGGCACAAGTGGTGTTGCTAGTGGGTGTAATGATGGTAGAATCATTCCCTGCTTTGTTTTGGGTGGGTATCGCGATGTTTGCCATGATTGTTCTATTCTCATTCATTACCCTGCCAGTGGAGTATAACGCATCCAATAGAGCTCTTGCGTGGTTGGAAAGATCCAATTCATTGACACCTGTGCAGGTAGAGCAAGCTCAGATCACCCTAAATTGGGCTGCAAGAACATATGTGGTATCAGCATTGTCTGCATTGGCTACATTGATTTATTACCTTGGTTTCGCAAGGGATAACGATTAATCACTATGACGCAATATGATATTGCAATAGTCGGAGGCGGTGCTGCGGGGCTAATGGCTGCTGCAAGATGTGTCGGTTCCGGTTTGAATGTTATTCTGGTGGAGAAAAACCGTGAGTGCGGTAAGAAGATCCTGATAACAGGCAAAGGGCGTTGCAATATTACCAATATATCACCATGGAGGGAATTCCAGTCCCACATCCATCCCGATAAGGGGTTTGTCAAAAATGCATTCCATCACTTTTCCAATACAGATGTTGTAAACTTTATTGAGTCTACGGGTCTGCAGTGTAAAGAGGAGAGGGGTAACCGTATCTTCCCTGTTACAGACAGAAGTCACGATGTGAGGGACCACATAGTGAAATATATCAATAAAGGTGGGGTAAAAATTTCATGCGGAACGGAGGTTACCTCCATTACGAAATCGGATGACAAGTATGTGATCAATATGGTGGCTCCAAGTGGTGATGATATCTCTGTTTTGGCCTCAAAGGTTATTTTAACCACAGGTGGTCTTTCGTATCCCACCACAGGTTCTACCGGAGACGGTTATACCTTTGCCAAGGCATTTGGCCATACTGTAGTGGATACTTTCCCTTCATTGACTGCATTGAAACCTAAAGAGATAGATCCACGTCTTGAGGGGCTGTTGCTCAAAAATATCAAGATGGATTTGTGGGTCAATGGATCTGTAGTTCAGTCTGAATTTGGTGAGACCCTTTTCACTTCTGGTGGAATTGAGGGTGCACTTGGCTTCAGAGTGAGCAGAAAAGGGGTCAAAGGACTTATAAACGGTCAGAAAGTGGAGCTCTCCATAGATTTGAAACCTGCAGTGGAAGAGGATGATGTAAAAGTAAGGGTAGGGGAGCTGGTTAAAGAGATGGGTGGCTTTAAGATTAAGAAGATACTCCCCAAACTGATGCCTCTCCAGATGGTGGAGAGTTTTGCTGAGATGAATCCTGACTTGCGTGAGGGAAATCTGGCTGCAAGGATAAAGGATTGGCGTTTCAGGATAGTGGGGTATGTTGGTTATGAAAGGTGTGTCATTACAGCCGGAGGCGTCTCGCTGGATGAGATATCGCGCAAGACTATGGAGTCCAAACTCTCCAGTGGGCTATATTTTGCGGGTGAGGTAATGGATCTGGATGGGGATACAGGTGGGTATAATCTACAAATAGCCTTCTCTACAGGGGCTTTGGCGGCAGATTCTGCCATAAAATCATTGGCTATTTAACTACGAAATTGAAGATTTGCTGATCGTCCACCTGACCGATAAGTCTTGTGGGTGCCTCTATATTTATAGGTGAGGCCAATTCAATAGCGATGAAGTCACCAATTCTCAGCGAACAATATTTGGAGATGGTGGATATTCTCTCCATCACCTGGTCGTATGTAGGAAATGTAAATTCAGCAAAAGGGTTCTTGTAATTTGCGGTTACCTCGAATTTGTGGGTAGATGCCCCCCTTATCTCCATCTCTGGGAATGAGAGAAGCGGTATTATCGAAGTATAGTCGAGAGAGTTCTCAATAAAAGATCTCTCAGGCTCATTTTCAAAGTATTCATCTTTGAGTGTGGGGTGGAGTAGAAGCCCGAAACCGTAAGAGTCTATATACCTCTCAGCAAATCTGTGTGCTACAGCTTTTCCCGCCCGCAATGTCTTAACATACATTACGGGGGTAGCTGATACCTTTTGGACTTGATCCGGAATATAATACTCCTCCAGTGCCCTGATTAAAGTGCTGTCGGGGCGACAATAGAAACTTTGTTTTGAGTATGGAGAGACTATAATATTCATTATTTCTTACCTAGATGTATCTCAGTCAGGACTTTTTTGGTGTCAAGTGTGAAGTCGCCGTTCATCATCCATGAGTAGTAACTTGGCTCTTTTGCCAATACATCTTTAACAGGGACCCCTCTGTGTTTTCCAAAGTTAAATACAGGGACGTCTTTATCGTTGTATACGATTCTTCCTGCGTAGTCTGCATTCTTGTTCTTGGTAGAGAACTCAGAGAGGAATGCCACGTCATTTTTAAGCTCAGGATACCTGTCTAGCTGTGCTTTGAGAATCTCGTAAGTTGCCAATGTGTCAGCTTCTGCTGAGTGGGCATTCTCAAGATCCTTCTGGCAGTAGAACTTGTATGCTGCACTGAGTGTCCTTTGCTCCATTTTATGGAAAATGGTCTGCACATCCACGAGTTTTCTTTTGCGGAAATCAAAATCATTGATCTCTGCCCTCAAGAACTCCTCTGCCAATAGGGGAATGTCAAACTTGGTAGAGTTATATCCGGCTATGTCGCACCCTGTCATCCATTGCGCCAATGATTTGGCTATCTGCTTGAATGTAGGGCAATCTTTAACATCCTCATTTGATATGCCGTGTACAGCCTGAGCCTCAGGTGATATGGGGATGGTGGGATTTATCCTGCGGGTTTTGATCTCAGTATCCCCATTAGGATGAACCTTAACAGCACTGATCTCTACGATCCTGTCTGTAGCAACATTCAAACCGGTACTTTCGATGTCAAAAAACAGTATCGGATTCTTAAGATTCAATTCCATATACTCGCTCTAAGGTTATGATGGGATACGGATAGGCATCAATAGTGAGCAAATCACCTCTTCAGGATCTGTCTCACCGGCAGCAAGGATCAAACCTGCGCGGGTAGGGTCTGAAAGCTCGATAGAAACCTCTTCGTATGGAAGGTTGTTCAAGATCTCAGCCAAGAAGGTAGATTTGAAACCGATATGCATCTCATCACCCTCGTATATGCAGTCAAGTGTCTCGTGTGCAGACATTGAGAAATTGGTGTCAGAAGCTGAGATAACCAATTTGTTGAATGATAGGGACAACTTGATGTGTGAGGTAGACTGGTTTGAACAAACGGCTACCCTTTTTACTGCATTTAGTAGGGATACTCTATTGATTATAAGCTTGTTGGTATTGTTCTTAGGGATTACGGAACGGTATGCAGGGTATGTTCCCTCCTGTAGTCTGCAGATAAGAACATTGCCGTCAAACTCGAAGTATGCATTTTTCATGTCGAAAGTGACCATCACTGCGTCTTCACTCTTGGCTAGAAGTGTACGTAGGATAGCTGCAGGTTTTTTAGGGAGGATAAATGAACATTTCTCAGCCACTCTGACATCGTTGCGTGTATAATATACCAACTTGTGTGAATCTGTCGCTACGAGGGTAGTGTTCTCTGGGGTCATGTCGAAGAAAATACCATTCATTACCGGTCTCAACTCATCCTCCGCTGTAGCATAGATGGTGTTGTTGATACCAGAAAGGAGAATGTCTGAAGGGAATGATGCCGAGATGGCAAGATCGCCCAACTCAGGTAGTGATGGGTAGTCTTCTGCCGGGAAGAATGGGATTTTCGATGCACCGCTCATCCAGCTGATGTTAAGGATCTCTTCGTTTGTCTCTGTGCTGAATGTCAGTGGCAGATCAGGAAATTCTTTTAGTGAATCTGTCAGAAGCTTAGCGGGAACTGCAATTTCCCCCTCTTCCTGAACATCCTCGATCGCAATTGAAGTTTTAAGTGTCATTTCAAGATCCGAAGCAGTTACCTCTAAAGTGTTGCCAGACAACACAAAAAGGAAATTGTCCAGGATAGGCAAGGTGTTTCGGCTGGAAATTACTCTTGATACGGATAGTAGACCGTGCAAAAGTTCTGAACTTGATACTGTGAATTTCATATTATTCTAAATGTTTTTGTTTTTTTCTTCTAAATGCAAATGTAGAAAATTTTTGGCATATATTTTGAGTTTAGGGATGAAAGTTGTTTAATAAAATACTATGGAAATGAAAAAATATTTATTGGTAGCGTTGTGCGCAATTCTAGTAGGAGGAGCTACCTCTTATTTGGTAGTGAATAGTGTGTTAAACGGTGACAAATCCACCACTTATACCTATTCAGAAGGTGTTCCCCAGGTGAAAAATGTAAGTTTTTCAGGTGAGTATCCGGACTTTACATATGCTGCTGAGTCATCAGTGCAGGCGGTGGTTTTTGTAAAAGTGATCAAGAGGTCAGAGGGGAACCAGATGCCACCATCCATCTTTGATTATTTCTTCGGATTCGGCGGCGGACAGTCTGCGCCCAGAGAGCAAGTGGGGAGCGGATCGGGTGTTATCATTACCCAGGATGGCTATATTGTGACAAATAACCACGTGGTCGCAGGTGCATCTGAAATAGAGGTGACAATGGACAACAACAAGACCTTCAAAGCTGATCTTATCGGAGCAGACCCAGCTACAGATGTGGCGCTTCTCAAAGTGGATGCAGAGAACTTGCCAACAATTCCTTATGGGGATTCTGACAAACTTCGCTTGGGTGAGTGGGTGCTTGCCATCGGCAGCCCTTATGGGTTGAACTCTACCATTACTGCGGGTATTGTCAGTGCCAAAGGGCGTACAATGGCCAATAATGGCGAATTCAAAATCGAATCATTCATACAGACAGATGCCGCTGTGAACCCAGGAAATAGCGGTGGCGCATTGGTGAATATTAAAGGTGAACTTGTGGGGATAAATACCGCAATTATATCAAATACCGGTTCGTATGCAGGTTATTCATTTGCAGTTCCTGTAAATATCGTGAGAAAAATCGTGGCAGACCTTATGGATTTCGGAAAGGTGCAGAGGGCAATGTTGGGTATCTCTATGCAGGATATTACAGATGCATTGAAGAAAGAGAAAGAGCTCACTACCCTTGAAGGTGTTTATGTGGCAGAGGTGGTAAAAGGTGGAGCTGCCGATAAGGCAGGTGTGAAGGCTGGTGATGTCCTTATCGCTATCGAAGGTGAACCTGTGAAGAAAGGGTCTTCGGTTCAGGAGAAGATCAACAGATACAGACCGGGGGACAAAGTTTCTCTAGTGGTACTGAGAAAAGGGAAGGAGCACAAGCTTGAGGCGACTCTGATCGGAAAAGATGCACAGGATATGGGAACAGTCGCTTCTCAGGAGAAAATCAATCTCTTCGGTGCGGAGTTGGTTCCTGCCCCTAAGAATCTGCTTGAAAAACTTGGTCTGAAATCTGGTGTTCAAGTATCTTCGATCGAGAAGGGTAAGATGAAGGAAGCTGGTATAAAACAGGACTTTATAATCACATTTGTGAATAATTCAATGGTTACAAATCCTGCAGATGTGGCAGCTATTGTGAAGAAAGCCAAGAGGTCTGTTCTCGTTGAAGGTGTATATCCTGACGGATCTGTCTTCTACTACGCTATCGGACTATAGTCTGAAAAGCTAAAATATATTTTCTAAAATACCTCAGTTGCAAAGGTTGCATATTAAAAAAATGCTATCTTTGCAACTTATTTGTATACAATGAGACAGTTAAAAATAACCAAATCAATCACTAACAGAGAGAGCGCATCTCTGGATAAGTATCTACAGGAGATCGGTAGAGAAGAACTAATTACTGTAGAAGATGAAGTAGAATTGGCCCAGAGAATCAGAAAAGGGGACCAGGAGGCCTTGGAAAAACTTACAAGAGCCAATCTCCGTTTTGTGGTATCTGTGGCAAAACAGTATCAAAATCAGGGTCTTAGCTTACCAGACCTTATCAATGAAGGTAACTTGGGTCTGATTAAAGCAGCTGAGAAGTTCGATGAGACCCGCGGTTTCAAATTTATCTCATACGCTGTATGGTGGATCCGTCAGTCTATCCTACAGGCTCTTGCAGAGCAGTCAAGAATCGTGAGACTTCCATTGAACCAGGTGGGATCGCTCAATAAAATCAACAAAGCTCTCAATAAATTTGAGCAGGAGAACGAGCGTATGCCTTCACCTGATGAATTGGCAGACATTCTTGATATCCCACGCGAGAAAATCGCTGACACCCTTAGAGTATCCGGCAGACACGTATCTGTGGACGCACCTTTCGTAGATGGTGAGGATAACAGCCTTTTGGACGTTCTTGTGAACAATGACTCTCCAAATGCCGACAGAGGTCTTGTAAATGAGTCCCTTAACAAAGAGATTGAGAGGGCTTTGTCTACACTTACAGAGAGGGAGAGGGATATCGTCAAAGATTTCTTCGGTATCGGTACATCTGAGATGACATTGGAAGAGATCGGCGAGAAATTCGGCCTTACTCGCGAAAGGGTTCGCCAGATCAAGGAGAAAGCTATCCGCAGACTCAGACACAGTAATCGTAGCAAACTCTTGAAGAGCTACTTGGGTTAAGAATAATACAAAATTTTAGATATATGAGAAAATCGTTACTAACAATTGTAGGAGCAATTGCATTGTTTATGACTTATAGTTGTGAATCAAATCCACTTTTGAAAGAGTGGGATACACCTTTCGGTATTCCTCCATTTGAGGAGGTTCGTCCAGAACACTATATGCCTGCTTTCCTTAAGGCAATGGATGAGCACAAAGCAGAAATCGACGCTATCGTTAACTGCAAAGAGGAGCCAAATTTTGAAAATACCATCCTTCCATACGATAAAGCCGGCAGCCTGTACTCAAAAGTAGCTGTAGTATTCTCAAGCGAGAGCGGTGTAAACTCAAGCGATGCTATCATGGCTATCTCAAGAGAGCTTTCTCCTATCCAGAGTGCACACTTCAGTGAGATCTCACTAAATGATGCGCTATTCCAAAGAATCAAAGCTGTATATGACAAGAGAGAGAGCTTAGGTCTTGACAAAGACCAGATGAGATTGGTGGAGGAGATCTATAAAGGTTTTGAGCGTTCAGGTGCAAACCTTCCTGCTGACAAGAAAGCAGAACTTAAAGAGGTAAACGCTGAGATCTCTGCACTTCAATTGGCTTTCGGACAAAACCTTTTGAAAGAGACTGCTGCTTACAAATTGGTGATTGATAATGAAAAAGACCTTGCAGGCCTTTCAGAGGCACAAATTGCAGAGGCTGCTTCAAGAGCTAAAGCTGCAGGAATGGAGGGTAAATGGATTTTCGGTCTTGATAATCCAAGCATCATGCCTTTCCTTCAGAATGCAGACAACGCTGAGCTTCGCGAGCAAATGCTTAACGCATATTTGATGCGTGGAAACAACAACAACGAAAACGACAGCAAAGCTACCATCGTAAAACTTGTTGAGTTGCGCCTTAAGAAAGCTCAAATCATGGGTTGCAAAAACTATGCGGAGTATGCACTTGATACCCGTATGGCAAAAACAGAAGAGGCTGTATTCGACCTATTGGACCAAATCTGGAAACCAGCCCTCAAAGCTGCTAAAAATGAGCTTAAAGATATGACTCAAATCGCTAAGAAAGAGGGTCATAAAGGTGAACTTAAAGCTTCTGACTGGAGATATTATTTCGAGAAAGCTAAAGTTAGCAAATTCAACCTTACTGAAGATGAGCTAAGACCTTACTTCAAATTGGAGAATGTTCGTGAAGGTATCTTCTATGTGGCTAACCAGCTATACGGAATCACATTTACCCAACTTGAAAATGTTCCACTTCCTCACCCTGAAGCAGTAGCTTTCGAGTGTAAAGAGGCTGACGGTACACACTTGGGTGTAATCTTCTTCGATATGTTTGCCCGTCCAGGTCAAAAAAGAGGTGGCGCATGGTGCGGTGGCTTCCGTGAGCAAGTTTATGAAAATGGTGTGAGAGTTGCACCTCTTGTAACAGTAGTAGGTAACTTTACACGTCCTGTTGGTGACCAGCCTGCACTTCTTAGCCCTGATGAGGTTGAGACTTACTTCCACGAGTGCGGTCACGCTCTTCAATCTCTTCTTCAGGATGTAAAATACGATGGTCTTACCGGTATCACCCGTGACTTCGTAGAGCTTCCTTCTCAGATTATGGAGCACTGGGCATTCAATCCACAAGTGCTTAACGTATATGCAAAACACTATCAGACAGGTGAAATTATCCCTGCTGAGCTGGTGGAGAAACTTGACAAGTCAGGCAAATATGGCCAAGGTTTCGCTACTGTAGAGTATTTGGCAGCATCATATCTTGATATGGACTACCACGTATTGACAGAGATTCCTGAGAATCTTGATCTTGTAGCATTCGAGGCTAAGGTATTGGGCGATAGAGGTTTGGTCTCTCAAATCCCTCCAAGATACAGAACTACCTACTTCAACCACACTTTCGGTGGCGGATATACAGCAGGTTACTACAGCTATATCTGGGCAGAGGTTCTGGATGCTGATGCATATCAGGCATTTGTAGAGACAGGTGATATCTTCAACAAAGAGGTGGCTTCAAAATTCAGATATGAAGTATTGGCAAGAGCAGGTGAGGATGAGGCTATGACACTCTATGTAAACTTTAGAGGCAAACAACCAGGAATCCAACCACTACTTAACAATAGAGGTCTATAATATGGCAAACTTTTGGTCTGCACTAGAAAATGGAATAACCGCAGTAAGTGATTTTATCTGCGGTTATCCTCTTTTTACACTCCTAGTTGGGGGTGGACTGTTCTTCTTGATCTACTCAGGATTCGTTCCATTGAGGTATTATGGTAGGGCTATCAAGTCATTGAAAGCCAAGGATGACAAGGCTGATGGCCAGATCAGTTCTTTTGAGGCGTTGGCAAGTGCCATCGCAGCCACTGTGGGTATGGGTAATATTGCAGGTGTTGCGATTGCCCTTTCTATTGGTGGTCCCGGTGCTATTTTCTGGATGTGGGTAAGCTCAATCTTGGGTATGGCTACCAAATTCTTTGAAGGTACACTATCTGTAATGTATAAAGGTAAAGATGACGCAGGGGAGGTTCAAGGTGGTCCTATGTACATGATTATGTCAGGTCTTGGTTCCAAATGGAAACCATTGGCAGTATTCTTCTCAATCTTCGGTTTGATCGGTACACTATGTATCATGCAGGCTAACCAGTTTACCGAGGCGATCACTACAATTTTCTTCACACCTGAGCAGAACACCCTTACACTCAGATTTATCATCGGTGTAATTATTTGTGTTATCGTGGCATGTGTTATTCTGGGCGGTATCAAAAGGATCTCCAAAGTAGCAACAAAGGTGGTTCCTGCTATGGTGGCTATGTATTTCCTATTGGTGGCATATATCATCGTAACACATTTGAATGCTGTTCCTGGTGTATTCGCCGCTATCTTTACAGAGGCATTTACAGTTAAAGCAGGTGTTGGTGGAGGTATCGGTGCTTTGGCTTCTATTGCACTTATCGGTATCAGACGTGCTGCTCTTGTAAATGAGGCAGGTGTGGGTACCGCTTCTATGATGCACGGTGCATCAAAGAACAATGAGCCTGTAAGAGAGGGTCTTGTGGCAATGATCGGCCCATCAATTGACTCTGGTCTAGTTTGTACACTTACAGCAATTGCAATTTTGATCCAAAGGGATGTATTGCCTTTGGGTGATGGTATCAGCGGATCTATCGCAGGTTTGAGCGTAGCCCTTCAGGCTTTTGACGCTTCAATTCCTGGTGTGGGCAAATACCTTCTATTGGCAATGTTGTTCTTCTTTGCATTCTCTACCATGTTTTCATATTCGTATTATGGTCAGAAATGTACAGGTTTCCTTTTTGGTGCAAAATATTCGAAATACTACAATATCTTCTTCCTGGTAATGTTGGTGGTAGCAGCGATGATCCCTTTGAAAGCAGCTGTGGGTCTTATCGATATCGCTTATGCTCTGATGGCATTCCCAACCATGATTACACTGTTTATCCTTTCTCCTAAGGTGAAAGCAGAGATGAAGAAGTACTTTGCAAAAAACAAATAAGATGAATCAAGAAATTTTTATATCTGAAAGAGTTAAAGAGGCAGTAAAGAGTTTGTATGGTGCCTCAGCAGAGGGTATGCCTATCCAGATGCAGGCTACCAGAAAAGAGTTTGAAGGTGATGTGACCGCTGTGATGTTCCCATTGCTTAAAGTGAGCAAGAAATCTCCAGAGGCTACAGGTGAAGAGGTGGGTGCATGGCTAAAAGCCAATACACCTGAGATTGAGTCATATAATGTGGTGAAAGGTTTCTTGAATATAAAAATTTCTCAGGCTTTCTGGAACAGTGTTTTCGCTGAGATAGCCTCTACAGAGGATTTTGGTCAGGGTGCACCATCAGGTAAGACCATCATGGTGGAGTATTCAAGCCCAAATACCAACAAACCTCTCCACCTGGGGCATATCAGAAACAACCTTTTGGGTTCGTCTGTATCCAAACTTCTGGCTGCAAACGGTCACAATGTGATCAAAGTGAATCTGGTAAATGACCGTGGTATCCATATCTGCAAGTCTATGCTTGCTTGGCTTAAAAGAGGCAATGGGGAGACCCCTGCATCTTCAGGCAAGAAAGGTGACCACCTGGTAGGTGACTACTATGTACTATTCAACAACATGCTTAAAGAGGAGTGTGAGAAGCTTGGCTGTGAGGATAAAGATGCCCCTATCATGAAAGAGGCACAGGAGATGTTGTTCAAATGGGAGAGTGGTGATAAAGAGGTGGTGGACCTATGGAAGAAGATGAATGGCTGGGTATATGAGGGGTTCGATGAGACCTATAACAGATTGGGTATCGAATTCGATAAGATATACTATGAGTCTCAGACATATCTATTGGGTAAAGCATTGGTGCAGAAAGGTTTGGAGGCTGGCGTATTCGAGAAGATGGAGGATGGTTCTGTATGGTGTGACCTTACAGCAGATGGCCTTGACAGGAAACTTCTTCTCCGTTCGGATGGTACATCAGTGTATATGACTCAGGATCTTGGTACAGCTGAGAGCAGATATTCTGAATTCAAACTTGATGAGATTATATATGTGGTGGGTAATGAGCAGAATTACCATTTCCAGGTTCTCAAATTGATTTTGAAGAAGCTCGGATTTGACTGGTCAGACGCCATTTACCACTTGTCATACGGTATGGTAGAGCTACCTGAGGGTAAGATGAAATCCCGTGAGGGTACAGTGGTGGATGCAGATGATCTTCTTGACAAGATGTACAATACCGCTAAGGAGACCTCATTGGAGCTTGGCAAGATGGATGGCATGAGTGAAGAGGAGCAGCACAAACTGTTCGAAATGTTGAGTTTGGGTGCATTGAAATACTTCATTATCAAAGTTGACCCTCGCAAGACCATGCTATTTGACCCACGTGAATCTATCGATTTCAACGGTAATACAGGTCCGTTTATCCAATATACACACGCACGTATCAAGTCTATCCTAAGGAAGGCTCAAGTGAGTGATGTAGTAGTCAAAGGTTTGGAGGATACATCAAAACTTCTTGATAAAGAGGTAAGTATCATCAAGATGCTTAACAACTTCCCTGAGAAGATCAAAGAGGGTGGTGATGCACACTCTCCAGCAGTGGTGGCTAACTACGCTTACGATTTAGCTAAGGAGTTCAACCAGTACTACCATGATGTCTCAATCATGAGAGAGGAGGATGAGCAGGTACGTATGTTTAGACTATCTCTTATCTGTGTGATAGCTAAGGTATTGACTAAAGCAATGGGTATTTTGGGCATTGAACTGCCTGAAAGAATGTAGTATCAAGTGTCACCTTTTTTACCAACAACCAAAAAGGAGGTTGATGCCCTCGGCTGGGACTATATCGATGTGATATTGTTCTCAGGCGATGCGTATGTGGACCACCCCTCTTTTGGAGTGGCGGTGATAGGTCGTATACTTGAACGTGAAGGGTACCGTGTGGCCATTGTACCACAGCCTAACTGGAGAGATGATTTGAGGGATTTCAAAAAGCTTGGAAGACCACGCCTTTTCTTCGGTGTCAGTGCTGGTGCGATGGACTCTATGGTAAACCATTATACTGCAAATAAGCGTCTTAGAAGTGATGATGCTTATACACCGGATGGAAAAGCTTCATTCAGACCCGATTATGCTGTAAAGGTCTATTCCAATATTCTTAAAGAGCTATATCCCGATGTCCCTGTAGTAATAGGTGGCATCGAGGCCTCTTTAAGGCGTGTAACCCACTACGATTATTGGCAGGACAAACTCCTTCCATCCATTTTGGTCGATTCCAAGGCCGATTATCTTATCTATGGAATGGGTGAAAGACCTATAGTGGAGATAGCCAGAGGGTATGATGAGGGGTTAAGTGATTACCATTTCAGGAAAATACCACAAATAGGGTATATAACAAAGAAGGGTGAGACCTCCGGAGATGATACCATTGTCCTCAAATCTTATGAGGAGTGTCTGGCATCCAAAAAGACATTTGTTGAGAATTTCAATATCATAGAGGTGGAGGCAAACAAGCTTCACGCCAAAAGGCTTGTTGAGCCTGTAGGGGATAGTGAGGTAGTGATCAATCCACCATTTCCTCCAGCAACAGAGGAGGAGATGGACTCATATTTTGACCTCCCTTTTACCAAATTGCCCCATCCCAGATATAAGGGAAAGAGGATACCTGCCTACGATATGATCAAATTCTCCATCAATATCCATCATGGATGTTTTGGGGGTTGCAGTTTCTGTACAATAGCGGCTCATCAGGGCAGATTTATACAAAACAGGTCATGTAACAATATTGTTAACGAGATTAACAAACTTGTTACTCATCCTGAATTCAAAGGTGTTATATCTGATGTAGGTGCTCCTACCGCAAATATGTATAAAATGGGTGGAAAGGACCGCAAACTGTGTGACAAGTGCAGCCGCAAGTCGTGTCTCTTCCCCAAAATGTGCCCGAATCTGGACCATTCACACCAGGAGGTCCTCAATCTTTATAGGGAGATATCCAAGATCAAAGGGGTCAAAAAATTTTTCATAGGGAGCGGTATCAGATACGATCTTTTCTTGAATGAAGAGGGGTATTTGGACAGCACTTCAAAACCTTATCTTCAGGAGTTGGTCACCAAGCACACTTCAGGAAGGTTGAAGGTGGCACCGGAGCATACTGAGGAGAGGGTCCTCAAATATATGTCAAAGCCTACATTCAAACTCTTTTCGGTACTCAGGAGGGAGTTTGACAAGATTATACACAGAGAGGGGCTGAAATATCAGCTTGTCCCTTATTTCATATCGTCCCATCCGGGATGTAAGCTGGAGGATATGGTAAACTTGTCCCAGAACAAGGATTTGAAAGGTGTCTATATGGAACAAGTTCAGGACTTTACACCCACACCTATGACAGCATCCTCGGCTATGTACTATTCAGGAATGGATTTGAAAACATTCAAGCCTATTTTTGTAGAAAAGAATCAGGAAAATAAAAAGAGACAAAAATCTTATTTTTTTTCTCGCAGATAAGATAAAAAGCATTATTATTGCACCGAGAATTATATCTATTAACACATGAGCAGAACAGTTGGTAAAGCAGCATCTTCTATTAAGAGAGCAGTGGTAAGTTATGAGAATATGTCGGCAGAGTTGCAGGCAGCATTCAAGGAGAAGTATCCTAAGGGATATGCCGATTACATGGGTGATATTTTCAAAGTGGACAAACCTGACGGTACATCTTTCTACGCAGTATCTGTAGAGATGCCGGGCGCTATATATTTGGTGAAAATATCAGTTAAGGTAGATGACTATGAGGATGTAGAGAAAGATCTGTTCAACGATGGTATGGATGATGATGCCGGAGACGGTACATTCCCAGAGGATGGAACAGATTCATCTGCTTTCAATGACGATGATGATTCGAAAGAGGAATAATATAATCCACTCGATTTCACGTTTGCTGCATAAGCTCCCTGAAGCACAGTTCCTTTTGATTTTAGCTTTTATAGTGGGTCTTGTTAGCGGCGGGGCTGCAGTTGCCTTAAAACTGATGATAGAACTTGTAGGAGACTTGTTGATTGGTTGGTTTGATACCACTACCGATAGTTTCCTATATTTGTTATATCCGGGTCTTGGTATGCTTATAGCGATGCTTCTGGTCAGATATCTCATTAAGGACAATATCGGCCACGGTGTCACTAAGGTTCTTCTGGCAGTATCCAAGAATAACTCAAAAATCAAATCCAACAACACATGGTCTTCATTGTTGACCAGTTCGATCACTATCGGGTTTGGTGGATCGGTAGGAGCTGAGGCACCTATTGTATATACCGGTGCAGCTATTGGCTCAAATATAGCCAGACATCTGGGTCTCTCTTACAAACAGATGACCATTCTGCTCGGGTGTGGTGCAGCAGGTGCAGTGGCAGGTATTTTCAAGGCACCTATGGCCGGAATCCTGTTTACCCTGGAGATATTGCTCTTCAATATCTCAATGACATCCATCCTCCCTCTGTTGATGTCCACTGTGACAGCTACAGCGGTGTCATACCTTTTCTTCGGAAGGGATGTAGCTTTTATGAGCACCATCGACCCATTTGTGATGAAAAATATCCCTTACTATTTGGTACTTGGGGTATTTTGTGGATTTGTATCGCTCTATTTTACCAGAACCACATTGAGCCTCGAAGATAAAATCAAGGGTATTGAGAATCCATATAAGAGATGGGCTTTCAGTGCATTGATGTTGGGTATATTGATCTATATCTTCCCACCTCTGTATGGTGAAG
>JAEIGA010006921.1_pt1 | contig 17238 bp, 18 predicted proteins | sample 9270691 | NCBI WGS metagenome assembly JAEIGA01 (sample SAMN17057246, study PRJNA624740) | gut metagenome | biome: biome; isolation source: fecal sample | host: Bos grunniens | place: China: Xizang | collected 2019 | reverse complement strand
CTACTTCTTTCCATTCTAATACTTATTTTGCTGGCTTTTGACATATACATTGCAAGAAACATTGAAAAAAGCCACAAAAAGTGTTATTCTAACGTTACGTCATACTTCACACTCTTTTGTATGACACTTTTTGCAATTTTAATACTCCTATCAATCTAATAAAGAAAGATTCCTTATGAGTTGTGAATTAACCTTTGTATCCATTGATAAACGTCATCGTATCAATCAATTTTCCTTTGTGGGTTCAAGCGAGATTGATACTCTTTGGGGATGTTCCGTCCCAATGGATGTTGTTTATAAATGGGTAAAAACCAAAGGTTTCCTTCAATGGTGGAAGGAACGTTTTGAAAGTTCCTACAACCCAAATCTACAGACTCCAATCCAAAAGGGAGACCGTGTCTATTTTGAAATGTCGTTGATTCATATCTATGAATTGCGTCAATGCTTGTTGTCCCGTCTCTTTGCATGGGATTCGGAAGACTCCCTTTTCCAAAAAGAAAACGAAGCCGATTACTTCGAAGAAATGTACAAAAAGTTCCTTGAACCCATCAATCATTGCGAAGCATTGATTTATGGTGGTAAAAGTGTGTACGTTTCCTTTGAGTATTGAGGACAACTGTGATATAATATGATTAAAATTTTTGTAACTTTTATCGGTAATATTCTTACCTATTTGATGAAGGTGTTTCCTTTGATGAAAGACAAATCAATTGAAGACATTATGGTCTTTAATATGGTTTGTATTTTTATCTTGATTCTTTGTCTCACCGTATAAATATTATCCCCACTTTAGGAGATGCATCTAAGATGTTCCAACACAACCCTTATCACATTGATGCCAAGGTCATTGCGGATAGTACCAACGAAATGAATGCTACTCGCATTACCACGATGCAAATTCGTGTTCCACGTATGATTTTGGCTGAGTTCAATACCCATCGAAACTTTAGTCGCAACTTTGCCTCTTCCCGTGCAATCCCATCCAAGAAAACACGTGCCGAAGTTTTGGAAAACCCGATGATGCCTGTCTATTGGGGTGCTAACCAAAGTGGTATGAGTGCCAAGGTTGAACTCGAAGGTTGGCGTAAGACCGTAGCACAAATGGTTTGGAAGTCAGCGTCTTTGTTCGCAAGTTTCCACCATTGGATTCTCGAAAAGGTCGGTCTCCACAAGCAAACGGCTAATCGTATCATCGAACCGTACTTGTCGGTTACGGGTGTCGTCACTTCCACGGAATGGGATAACTTCTTCCGATTGCGTATCAACGAGATGGCACAACCCGAAATGCAATGTCTCGCCACGGCGATGAAGACGGCTTTGGACAACAGTGAACCTAAGATGCTTAAGACGGGTGAAGTCCACTTGCCATACATCGATGACGAGGAATTGACCACTCACGGTAAGCAAAATGCTATTAAGATGTCGGTTGCACGTTGTTGTCGCACTTCGTACAACAATATGCTCGGATTCAAGTCTCAACCCGAAGAAGATATCAAGTTGTTTGAACGTGCCGTTACGAATGAACACTGGTCTCCCACGGAACACATTTCCTTCGTACCGTTCCCGAACTTGAATCGCCGTGTCGCTTTGAAGAACAACCTCGAACGTAATTTGGAAGGTTGGTGTCAACTTCGTGGTATGTTGGACAACGCCGAAGGTAAGCACATCTTAGAGACTAAATTTGACGCTAAGTTGACAGTTAAGGAATAAACACCTTGGCAGACGTAAAAGTTAAAACTTTACGAGGCTTCGTACCGATTGGTGAAATCGGTACGAATGACTACCTCAAAGCCATCAACGAAGATGGTATTTTAGAATACAAGAAAGTGGCGAAAGTCGTGCGTATGCCGAAAGACACCACTTTCAAAGTCGGAAACCAAAACCGAAATCTCTACGGATGGTATAACGTAGACGATGAAATGGAAGTGGTGGTTTCGGACGGTAAGAAATGGTTTTCTATTTTCAACATTGTTCAATCTTACGTATCTTTCCCAACCAGTGTTTTCATTGGGTATTCGGGGGAGAAAGTAGCGTGTGAACTCCCACCTTCTCAGATTAAAGAGGACGTTCGCAAGAAAGACATTCGTTCAATCTATTATGACGAAAGTTCGACTTGTAGCTTACTCTTTATTCAAGAATGGGTTAAACAATACGGTTCGTTGGTTGCCGATGACTATCATTTGGCAACACTTCTCAATACAGTTGTCTCAAACACCCGTTTGAGTGGCTATATTGCCCGTGAGGATAAATTTGTGGTCAAGGTTGTCGATGAAAGCAACCTTTTGATTACAAACTGCAACCCCACGGAAGAAGTTAAGATGAACCTAGCCTTTATTGACAATGAAGGTAAGACAATTCGTGCGCTCTATACGTATGAGGGACAATGCTTTATACGTTAGGGGTAATATGCGAATTACAATTGAAAAAAAGAACGGTTCCATTGAAGAATTCAATGTAGATAAGATTGTCAAGGCTATCACAAGTGCTTCCGACCGTATCGGACGTAAAATCGGTTCTCTTGAAATGGAATCGATTATACGAACGATTCACGAAGACATTCAAAGTCCAATCGTACACGTGAAGGATATGCATAAGATTGTCTGTCGTGCAATCAAACAATATTTCCCCGATGTGGCATCGTCATATCAGAACTACCGTGATTACAAGTTGACATATGCACGTGACTTTGACAAGTTGTTTCAACAAGCCAAAGACGTGTTATTTCTCGGAGACCGTGAAAACGCCAACTTTGACAGTGCTTTGATTAGCACAAAGGGTAGCTTGATTCGTGGCTATACCACTTCGATGCTTTATAAGAAATTCTACCTACATCGTGACGAGGCAGAAGCAATTCGCCGTGGTGACATTTATTTCCACGACCTCAGAGACATGATTATGGGTAGTTTCAACTGTAACTTGTTTGACATTGGAACGGTAATGCGTGGTGGTTTCGAAATGGCCAACATTCATTACAATGAACCCAATAGCGTATTATCCGCTTTACAAGTTACGGGCGATGTGACGTTAAGTGCAAGTGCCCAGCAATTTGGAGGTAAAAGTATTGCTTCCCAAATCTAGCAATAGATTTGAAAACAACTATGTGAACGCTTGACAAGCGGTGTGGATTCTGATAGTATAATTTAGTTTACTATATGGGTAGGAAATGACCATTAAAGAATCTGCTAACGGGGAAAAGTGTGATATCAAACCGTTGATATATACCAACCCCGTGCCAAGTTTTATAGGAAATGATGAAATTTTTCAATACAGAAATAGTAATTTATACGTTACTAAAAATGGAAAAATTTTCAGAAAACGAAAAAAATCTTTTGAGGAAGAAACACCAAAACGAGATAGGGATGGTTATTGTAGAGTATCTGTCACAGAACCATATAGAGGTTCTCGAGCGGTTCATTCTATAATGATGGAAATATTTTATGGTGTTTGCGATGAAGGATATGTTGTAGACCATATAAATTCCATTCGAAATGATAATAGATTGGAAAATTTACGGTATGTAACAGCATCCTACAACGTAAGACGAGGTAGAATAGGTTTAAAGGCTCCATTAGCAAAAACGATTGAATCTCATTATAAGGGTATTAATAAATCGTTTTCGTCAATTGATACTTTTTTGAACTTCTATTCGATTGATAGAAGATTATGGGATTTATGGATTGACGGGAAAAGTAAAAGTAGTCGTTCTCGATACGTTTTGCTTTCAATGTTTGAAACTGAAACTGGTTATGATGTGTCTTTTGATGATTTTAAAATAATTATCAAACTTAATGGAAACGAAAAATCCTTTCAAACAAAAACTCAAGCAATGAAATATTTGGGTTTAAGTTTAGATTACTTTAGTAGATATTTCGTTAAAGAACGATTATTTTCAAACTATAGAAAAATTTCCTATAAAGAAGGTCTAACGACTATCGAAATCGAATTGGAAACAATTTAAGAGAGTAGAGTAGGGGTTGAAGTTTGTCACAACTCCGAAGCGCATAGAATCCCATTGGGATTAAGATATAGTCTATAACAATAAGTTATGTTTACTCTTGCCGAGTATGATAAGGTATTGATTCCATATGCCTTGAAGACTTTGCAACACGCCCGTGAAGAATTTGACGACTTCATGGACGGAACAGATGAGCAACGTGAGAAATATGCTTGGCATAAACTCGAACGTGAGCTTGAACAAGGTTTCCAAAGCCTTGAATTGAAATTGAACACCGTAAAATGGTGCGGTGTATAAACTGTGTGAACGCTTGACAAGCGGTGTGGATTCTGATAGTAAAATTTAGTTTACTATATGGGTAGGAAATGACCATTAAAGAATCTGCTAACAGGGAAGTGCGAGATTCTTATATTGAAGATATCGTTAATCCTGTGCCAAGACGAACGAACATTAACTTTATAACAGTTAATGGTATAAAATGTTCGTAAGGTCTAGAGACTATCGAAAGGGTAGACTCAAACTTAGTTGAGTCGAGTAACTGAGTAGAGTAGGGGTTGAAGTTTGTCACAACTCCGAAGCGCACAGAGCATCCCGTCAAAGATGCTAAGATATAGTCCACAATACATTTCATTTAATGAAATGATTGGCGGCCATCTAGTCGCGGGGATTTCGCTTTTACGACCATTACCTTTGGTTGTGTCGATAGTGGCACAGACGAAGAGCGAAAGATTCAACGATTGATTGGTAGTGTTCTACTTCGTGTAAGAAAGACGGGTCACGGTGGTTTACCCGTTGTGTTCCCTTAACTGATTAGGGGCTGGATGTAGAAATACATCTTGAAAAAGATGGTGAACCCACAAGTGTGGGGTGTACTTTAAACGGTGCTAACGGTAAAAGCCTAAGTCAAATAATGATATGGTAATACCGTGCCATATGTTCATAATGTTTAAAGAATATGTGGTGTAACGACTATAGATGTAGGATTAAAGCGTGGTGAAAGTCCAAATCCGAAGCACCATCAGCCTTTAACGAGGCTATGAGATAGTCTATTCCGACTTCCAAACGGAAGTGTTAAAGTATCACGAAAGTGACGGTAGGAAAAGAAATTGGTTTACTTGTATTCCAAGAAACAACACGAAGAAAGCGAACAACAAAAGTTGTTCGAAGAAGCATTATCGTGTTCTGCACACACGATGTACCCTAGAGGTTAATTGGGGTATTAAAACCTATCTAAAAAGGGAAACTCTTATAGTGATATAAGACAATCCTTTACGAAGCGCATACAACTCGTATGTGTGTGTTAAACGACCAATCCTGATGAGTGTAAGGATGTAGGGTTTAAGCAAACCCGAAACGGTAGGCAGTAGATTATCTACTGATGATATGGTCTGACCCACATAGTGATATGTGGCGGTGATATTAAACCCGATAATATCACGGCGATGAAGTAGCGACTCATCGTGAACAAAATGGATTACCTCGCCATTGATTCCGATTACGGAACAGTGTCCAAGGTTTACAAGGAATCGGGTGTAGTAACAAGTCCAATGGGTTAGGGAAACTGTGGCCCATTTAAAACCGATTGAACCTCGCTAGAGGGTGTGAGATTAAATTTAATCTTGCTAACGGTTAGGTCTTATGTAGAAGAAATTCGTTGATATAAGATGAGACCGTGCCAAGCCAACATTTGTTGGAAGGTGTATCGACTAAGTGCGATGAGTGTAGCACCGTAGGGGTGGAGATAAGCACCACCTCGAAGCAGTCGGCTCGATGAAGAGATTGGAAGTCTCCGAGAGAACATATAGTCAGTTCCAACAGTGATGTTGGGTTAAAACGTGTAGAGCTTACCTATCGCCGTGGAAAGACCCCGAAACGGGTCAATATGTAACGGTCGGTCGTTAAACAAAAGTTATAGCGTCCGTAATACCTCTTGAACCATCAAAAGATGGGTGTGTAACCAACGAAAATAGTAGAGTTAGGAAATGAGCTTTAATGGTTATGCTAACAGGGAAGGTATTCAGATAAAATGAATAATAATCCTGTGGAACGGGACTGATAAGTCAGTCTCATCTCAAACGACTATCGAAAGGGTAGACTCAAGCTTAGTTGAGTCGAGTAACTGAGTAGAGTAGAGGTGTGGTGAAAATCCACATTTCGAAGCGTGAGGGACAAATCAACAGTTTGATTTGTTAAGATATAGTCTAAATTCAAAAATTGAATTTGTGTAACATTGGTGCCGTTTCTCTCAATCTCCCTTTGATGTGGGAAGTGGCGAGATACGAGCATCCTGAGAACATCGAAGACGCTTTCTACGTTCTTTTAGACAAGAATTTGGAAATTGCTCGTAAGTTCTTGAAACGACGTTACGAAACCATTGCAAATGTACAATGTAGTACCAATCCTCTAGCATTTACGCAAGGTGGGTTGTATAAGGGTTTCAAGTCCCCCGAAGAAAAGGTTGGTGATTTGATTCAATATATGACCGCTTCATTCGGCATTACCGCCTTGAATGAATTGACGCAATATGCGAAGGGTTACGGTATTGACGAAAGTAACAAATTTGCAAAGGAAGTTGTACAACATATCTACGATAGAGTACAACAATACAAAGAAGAAGATGGGCATTTGTACGCCTTATACGGTAAAAAGTTGCCGTATTGAAACTATCTAACCTTGCTAAAGGGTGTCAAACAGTAGGATTGTTTGGCTAACGGTACAGAAAGCAGTAATGCTATTATGTGTAAGGGAGTCTAAGTCCAAGTGATTTGGATATGATAATACCGTGTCAATTTAAAGTAATTTGAATAATACGATAAAGAGATGTAGAGGACATCGAAAAGGTAATCATACATTTAATGACTTTTGTATGATGAGTAACTGAGTAGAGTAGACTTGGAGATAAGCACCAAGTCCAAACGGATAGCAAATCTAGTCAATTTGAAGATATGTTGCAACGATTTTTTAAAGTAGAAATACACAAATCGTTGACTCCCGCGGAAAGTTTGGCGGGAACCCAAGCCGAACAATTACGCAAATATCTAAATGATATTGGTGAGCATGACCGTGCATATAGTGTTCCAACTTACTTCTCCAATTCGTTCCATTGTCACGTTTCGGTCGAACAAACACCGTTCGAGAAACAAGACAACGAGTTCGAGTTGTTCCATATGATAGAAGGGGGCCATATTCAATACGTTCGCATCGATGACCCAACCAACCTAGAAGGTATGAAAGCGGTTGTCGAACGTGGTATGGAAATGGGTTTCTATCAAGGTGTCAATTTTGACAGTATGTTCTGTAAGGACTGTGGTCAACACACAGTTCCGAAGAACGGCAAGATTATGACCTGTGGTCATTGTGGTAGTCACGATGTCGCAGTGATTAGTCGAGTATGTGGGTTAACCTAATGGCTCACGTTAAACTCTCCCTAAACGGGGAACACCCAAACCGTAAAGGACGGTGGGCAATCCCGTGCTAACCCGTGTGACTACGGAAATGTGTAACGACTATACAGGAGAGATATGTTAAAAGAACTTTCTAAATTCTAAAAATAACCCTAATTCATAATAGAAAAAAACTTCGTTAGTCGCTGTGAATTGGTGGAAGGATTGAAGAAGTTTGAGAGATAATGACATCTCAATAGCATAGAAGAGATAGTCTGACCAATATGGAAACATATTGATTAACAAAAGTGATTTGGGTTACTCAAATGTAAGCGGTAAGACGAGATTTAACGATTCCAAGTTGGATGAAGTTAGAGACCGTATTTCGATGTAACATTTGACCTGATACAAAAAGACCACCCTTTATTGGGTGGTCTTTTAATTTGTTTTACTTGAGAAGCGTTCGGATGTGAAGTCGTTGGATATTATAACCACCCGCGAGAATGGAGTTTACCGTAACTTTATCACCACTTTCGCCATACACGACACCGTTGACGATGCCTCGGTTATAGTGTAAGTCCGTGGCATTTGTAATATCACCAATCTTTGCCCATACACGACTAACCAAACTAACGATGTCGTTTTCGACTTCTTCGTCAATGTCCTTCTTCAACTTTTCGACCGTAGTACCGATAAGATAGGCGTGATAACCTTCGAAACGATGGTTCTTGTCGAATTCCCAACGTTCTTTCCAATTTTTAAACGTGGCTCGTTTTTCGTCCCATTCCTTCTTGATAACAAGAAGTTGTTCACGATGCTTCAAAGAGGTGTTGAACATCGATTCCTTGGCGTTTTCCATAAACTGACGGAGCGTGTCGGGCAAGGATGACATAATCTTTTGATGAGTCGTCACCTTAAACAACTTCTTGTAAGTACGCTCATATTCCTTCTCGTCAAGACGCTTGGCTTCGGACAACTTTTCGAGGTTATCTTCAATTTGACGCTCGACATTACGGACATCGTAGTCGTACCAGTACTTGACTTCGCCCATATCGTCCGTGGACATCTTCTTTTTCTTTGCCCATTGTTCAAGAGACATAGCCTTCAACTTTTCCAAACGTACCGTAGCCTTTGCAATGATACTGTTGATTTTGTCTTGACGCTTGGTGATTTGCTTAAGTTCTTGCATTTTATGTCTCCTTGTTTTCTATACTTTGTATTCTAGAGGAGAAAAACGAAAAAGTCAATAGGTAAAAGCAATTAAATGCAAAAATTTTTAGTATTTTATACTTGATAGAACTTCTGAAGTAGTTGACAATACCTTAACAATTGTGTATATTCTTCATTGAAAAGTATATGTCTTTAAAATGTTGCAAAGACTAAGCAATTCTATCAAATTTGGAGATTTAAATGACCAATTTCCGCAAAGCATTACAAGAAGCAGTTGGTGTTTGTGAATCCAAGGTGGCAGATGGTTTGGAAGAAGCATTGGCAAGTTTTGTCGATGATTTGGATGAAAAACATTTGGTTTCTCTTTGGAACGAATATTGCTCAGATAGTCGTATGGATGATTTTGTCTATCTCAACGACGAAGATTTCTTCATTGAGAACTTTAACAATCCATACGATGTTGTGTTGCGTATTCACTTTGGTGATTATAATTACAATGACAAGTATGTTGTTTTCAATGCTTATGCTAACCTAGAAACGTTCAACGACCCCGAAGAACAAATCTATAAGCCTGAACTCGTTGAATGGTTGGTGGATAATGTCAAGGTCGCAGAAGATTACGGATTTGAATACGAAGAAGAATACGACGAAGAAGACGAAGAATAATAGAAATATCCACCCATTTGGGTGGATATTTTGTTTCTAGAGTCATTAAAAACCGTTCTAGTGGCAAATAATGAATACCCTAGATACTATAAATCCCACCAATTTGGTGGGATTTATTTTTAGAGAGTATTGAAGCTTTGTAATGACCATTCTTTCACATTTTCCAACGGGATTTTGTGGGTGTTGGAAATGCAACCGTAAGTGTTACGGAAAGCCGAAAAGATGAATACTTTCAAACGCTTTTTGGCTTCTTCAAACTTTTCGGCAAAAAAGCGATTCATATAATCAACGTCTTTGTCCGCAACTTCGATGTTGGTAACGTTATTACCACAAACTGTGATAGTGGAAGGGAAAGACACTCGCTTATATTTGATGGTCAATTCATATACTACCGAACCATTGACAATATTATAGTCATCAATACGAAGACTAATCCAAGTTTTGCGAGTCGTTGCTAACATATTGTACTCCCCATTTCCTATATGTTATATTCTACCCGATAATTTTTGAATTGTCAAGAGTAAAAACTTAGGGTTTTCCATTATCTCTAAAAATATTTGATTGGTAAAAGAAAAGAGTCCCGTTTGGGACTCTTTTTATATTAGGCAACGACCTTTTCGACCACTTCAATCAACTCTTGGACAATCTTCTTATCTGCTTCGAGTTGTTCTAGATATTTCTTGTAATCATTGGCAAGATAGTTCTTATTGGGATTCTTAGGAGTGACTTCGATAAAGAACGAATCGCCCATCTTCCAATTGTATAGGTTGCTTGGTACGATGGAGATTTTATCGACCAACACATTATCTTTAAGATATACTACCGTACCGTTACTATATTTTGTAACCGTTGCGTTGTACTTTTCAACTACCTTTTTGAGTTGGTGTTCGAATGACAACAAGTGATAGTTCAAACTGTTTTCGTCATCACGACTATTGGAATTGTCCTTGTATTCCACACGGTCAGAATCTTTGACGATAGCAATATAGACAGACGTACTCTTCTTCTTAATGTTAGTAGAAAGCAACGTATAATCGTAATCGTATCGATTGATTTGACCATCATAGTCAATGATGTTGATGTAACTGAAATCATACTGTGGTTGTTCGAAAACGAGGAAATCGTTTTCGCCACCATCGTCATAAACCATTACAACAATGACTTTCTTGTCGTTATACTTCGATGGCAACTTTGTAAAACGTTTCTTACGACCGTCATACTTGTATTCGCCAAAATCCAACTTTTCAAACTTCAAACTATCAAACTTGATGTTTCGCTTTGCAAGACGCTTGCCAATACGGGTAATGTCTGCCTTTTCCAACTTCTCGTCAAACGTATCTACACCAACGGCTTCTGTCAAAACTTGTGTATCGCCAGAAACTGTCAATGCTTCCATCAAGGCTTTACGGAATTGTTCCTTATCCATTTTCACAATCCAATAGTAATATACTGTATTTAAAAATACCTTGAGACTTGAAATACAATTAACGAACATAGGGATATTCGTTACCACTCATTATGTAACGAAAGACAAAATCCGCTTTCTAAAATTTTTGAAACAAAAAATCCCCCACACCAAAAGGATATGGGGGATTGTTTTAATCGGTAAGGCTCGTCAATGCAATGTCAAGGATTCCGCAACAAACAAAGGCGTAAAAATCATCGTTGTCTTCGAAAACGTGCTTCGTCTCACCTTCTAGTGTTTTGACTGTCACGCGACTTTCTTCCACAACAAAGACGTATTTTCCGTCGAAGTTAACCTTATCTTCGACGATGAACGTGTTTTTGTCGGGATAATCCTCATACCCAATCAAAGTTTCCTCACACTCACACGCTTCGAGAATAGCGTCACGTACTTTATCGTATTTGAACATCGGTTACCTCTTCATTGACACACCGAGTATTATAGGTAATACGAAATTACTTGTCAAATTCTGCCCACTTTAGATTACGACTGATGCGTTCCAAAGTCTTTTTGCCGATACTTTCCAAAGAAGGTGCTCGGTTTGGTTTCTTAACCATCACATAGTCGGCAAAGATGTTGCGTCTAGATTTGGCAGGATTCTCGATGGTAGTTTCCTTGGTCGCCATATTGAATTCGGAGAATACCACGTACCAATTGCCACGAATCACCTCTACAATTGCCTCTCGATTCTTGAGCATATTGACGATATTACGTGTGCTCTTTTCCAAGGTTTCGAGTCGTGTCGATTCGGGAACACTACGTCTACGCATAGCATTGTTGACCTTGGAATTTTCGTTACTGTTAACAACCCATACCAAATGGATGTTTTCGGGTTTGTAACCGACTTCAACCAAATGATTAAGCTGAGACTCTACCTTGTGGAGATTCTTCAACGTTCCGTCAATAATAACATTTGGAAGTCGTTCGACATTGGTTTGGGATTTCGCAAAGGTTTTCAAAATGTTCGACTCCATATCAATGTCCTTGAACATGAAGTGCAATTCCGCTACCAATTCACGATTGGACATATCAATTGTAGATTCCAACGCCTTTTTATAACGAGTGGTTTTTTCCTCAACCTTTTCTTCTGACCAATGAGGATTGTTCTTTCTCAACATTTCTTCCATGTGGTCAATGAGATGTTTACGGAACTTTTGGGAGGATTTGACTCTCGCCATTGCAACAAGTGTCTTGCTACTCTTTAAGGAAATGTCGTCTGCGTATGAAACGTACTTCTTCAAACTGTCTGGATTTAGATACTTGGCTTTCGGGAAATCGATAAGATTGTCAACGACTGCACCTTTACCGACACCTGCTCCACCAGCCAATACGACCACGTGACCAAATAAAGGTCGGGTTTCCGCACCAAAGGTTAATGCTTGCTCATTTAACATAATCTGTGTTTTGAAAACGAATGTAAAATTCCACCTTTATTTAAAATGGGTTTGACAAACCGTATTTGATATTGTAAAATGAAGTTCTCAAAAATGGAGAATCTATATGGCAAACTTGACGCTTTTTCGACGTGTGGTTATCTTCTACGATAACGTACCCAAGAATCATTACCATTATATGGACAAGTACACGATGGAACTTTTCCACATCGAAGGGGACGATTCCAATTTCCACCACCGAGTGACGTTTTTAAACGGTGAAACGGGCGAAGAACACATTACAATGGATGAACCCGTTTCCAACAAATTGTTGGATATGACTCTCAACAATTTCAATTTCGCCGCTAGTCATAAAGACTTACATATCATCGAAAACATTTGAAAACGAAATACTCTAGACAAGTCGAGGCTAGTTAATTAGAGTCTCTATAGTAAATAGGTGTGTATTCTTTTTGATACCTATCTGACCCACTTTCTCTTTTCTAAATACCCCTTATAAAAACCTTGTTTTATAAGGGGCATTTTTATGTTCTCTATCTGTAAATCCTTCGGGGGGGGTTCTTAAACAATTCCCCCAACGTGTATACCCATTATCCAAAAGAGGTGTCTAAATGAGCAATTTGACACTATCAAACATCACTTCCACATTAAAGAATCACATCGATACCAAAGAAAGTATCATAGAAGATGCTTTTGTGGTGAGAGATGACTATGTAATTGACGAAAATTCTCCTAGCGTTATTGTCATTGTCCGTCCAGTTAATCTAACGGTTAAGGCAGGTCAACCCAATACACATTGGAAAAAGAATATTATTACATATGATTGTGTATGTCCGACTACTTGGGAAGGCATTTGGGTTGATACGCATGATATTGGTAGTAAGGATGAATCCACAACAAACAATCGCGATACCTATCTTTCTACTGTAGAATGGCTCGGCGATGGTGGTGTTTGCGATAACCCGTTAGAGTATTTTGCATTTAAACGTAAGGTTAAAGGTACTATTTCGACAGTAAATAGCGAGAAAAACATAATCATCAAACGAGATGGACAAGTTATTTACGATTTGCCAAAGGGTGGACAATATAATGTCGAATTGTCTCGTCTTGATAAAATTGATGGAATTATTGAAGTAGAAAGTGAAGACAATATCGTTATCAAAAACAAAAACGTTCTTCATGTTTACGAAAACTTTAATTTGACATTGAAAACGGTAACTTACACAGAAGAAAACCCGTTAATTACCGAAGCAGGTCGTAAGTTGTGGAGACACCCAAGTGAGATGGGTACGGTCATTGAGTTTAACGACGGTCAAGACCGTAAGGTGTTAGTGTTGGATGCTCAGTATCGTGCTAGATGGCAAATGATGACAAGTACGTCTAACGATACGAGTTTACCAAACTATATTAGTAAAAACACAAACAATACTTGGTATATCGATGGTGGTAGTTCTGCAACAACCCCTAGTGCTTGTGCTTCATTAACAGACGATACGCTTAATAGTCTATGGGTTAATTCTATTGATGATAACACTTCAAAGTACAACACGGATGTTTGGTTCACTCAGCCTGATTGTGAAGCTGCGACACATTGTCGTTCTATCACAGTTAATGGGGTTGGATGTGACATTCCAAATATTCAAACCCTTATGAGAATCTACTGTGAAGGTGTCTTACTAGATGCATTAGACCCAACAGTAACTTCATATCAAGATTTTAGATTTTCTGATTGGTTTGCTTCTTGGTACTTGTGGTCTTCGACTGAGTGCAATACTCAATACGTTCGCCAAATGCATTCCAATGGCAGTTGTGGCTACGATAGAAAGGACTCCAGTTTTGGCGTGTGTCCTGTGTTTGAACTCCGTGTACCTAAGAATGGTACGTTAACACCACTTGGCAAATCCTTGACATATGAAGATTCAAACGGCAATACTGTAACTTTACAACAAGGTGTCGCTTCTAGTTGTGAATTATATGTCGGTTGTAAGATTGCTGACAAATTAGTGAATCTAGAAGGAAGTGGTATTACTATTGACGAGAATGGTTATGTTACAAGTGTGGAAGAGGGGTTCTCTGCAACAATTGTTACAGAGTATTCACAGGAATACCCATTAGTAACTACAGGTGGTCGTAAGTTGTGGAGACACCCAAGTGGTATGGGTACGGTAATGGAATTCGACGACGGTCAAGACCGTAAGGTCTTGGTGCTAGATGCTCAGTATCGTGTGAACGCTAAGATGACAAGTTCTTCAACAGATACGAGCTTACCAAACTATAACCAAAGTAATTCAAATGGTAATTGGGCCATTAATGGCACTGAATCTATAATGACTCCTAGTGAACGCGCTTCTTTGACAGACGCTACGCTTAATAATCTTTGGGCGTATAGCATAGATACTAATACGTCTAGATACAACACAGATTTTTGGCTTACTCAGCCTGATTGTAACGCTGCGACACATTGTCGTTCTATCACAGTTAATGAGGTTGGATGTGACATTCCAAATATTCAAACCCTTATGAGAATCTACTGTGAAGGTGTCTTACTAGATGCATTAGACCCAACGGTAGCTTCATATCCATATATGACATTGTCTGAATGGTTCGTTTCTGGGCTCTCAAAGTCTTCGACTGAGAGAAGTGATACTAACGTTCGTACAATTGGTATCGTCAAGACGAGTGGTTATACAACTTGTGGAGGCAGTGCCAAGGAACTCTCTAGCTATGTGTGTCCCGTCTTAGAGATTTAATTATCTCTTTAACCGAGTGGTCGCCTTAAGGCTACCAACTATACCAAAAAAGCTCTCCGTGTAATCGGAGAGCTTTTTAATCATTTTTTACGTTTGATTTTAAATAAGTTGTGAAAAACCAAATGAATTATTTTATACAATGTTAATCCATTCTACCATTAAACAATAGAATAGATTGAAATCTAAATGCAAAAAAGGAGTAACCAAAATGGTTACTCCTTTTGTCTTATCCTAGATAGTATCGTTTTGCGTCTTCGTCTTCTAACAATTCAGCAATGTTATCGGCTACTTCTTGGAATCTACTATGTTTACCGACTAGCATCTCGTCAAACCAAGTTTCGAATTGCTTACGAGAGGTGAAACCCATTAGTTCGACATATCGACTACTGTTTGGGTATGGTACAACAATGACGGTCTTTCGTGGTAATTGACTACGTAACATAATCTCAAAGATTTCGTCATAGTTGAATCCTTTGAGAATGTCACCAAAGTCCTTAGTACGAATTTCCAAACGTTGGTCGTAAACACATTCGTTGTAAAGCTCAATCTTCTTACCAAATGATAACTTACTAAGATTGACACTTTCGGTCAAAGAAGCATCTTCTTTCTGATACCAAATGATAATACTATCGTCTCGATAGTAGCTACTAGCTTCCGCTTCACAATACCATTGTGTGGGATTGTTTTCTTTTAACCACTTCTTGACTTGTGGTGCATACTTCTTACGCTTCGTGTCAATGTATGCTCGTTTAGTCTTGGGGTCTTTCTGAAAATCTCTGACCGCTCTACCAACTTCAACCCAATGTCCATCGGGATTCTTCAAACCGTCAATCTTGATGGCTTTTACGCCATTGCCACCACAATTGTCAAAGTAACTACCATCCTTTTGTAAGCCGTAGGCTTCTTCTAAAGATAACTTCTGATTGTCGAGAGCTTCAACTAAAGCAGTTCTAAATTGTTCTCTTTCCATAGTTTGAACATTTAATGTTTCTCTTATACTAAGTATAAGAGAAACAAGAGAAATTTCCAGTTTTAGGTATATTTTCCTAAAAGTCGTGAAAATAATCTGAAAATATTACATAGACATTTAGCTATAACGTTTTAAACTGACTAATGAATATACCTACCATCAAATTATAGATATCGATTTAGAGTATAGAAGAAATAAAGGGACGATACATTCAAAGTATCGTCCCTTTATTGTTGTCTAAAAGGCGTTTAAATGCCACTGTAATCGATTTTAACACCAAATAAGGCTTACATATTGCAACGCATCAAAATCGCCTCAAACGCCGTTTAAAGCGTGTTTATGAAGCCTTTTACACCTTTTACTTGGAATGGTATTCCTCGTACAATTGACGATAGGCTTCCACAACCATTTTCATGTCTCTTACGGTTGGAACACGTCTAAACATTTTTCTGTTCGGTGTGCCAATAACGGTATCGGAAGCATCCGTTCGAATCGTCCATCCTTCCTCAAAACCCAAAATCTTCGGCAATTCGTCTTTTTCCAATTCACGAATAATCACACAAGGTACCATTGTAGCACCATTCTTGGCAGCCGCAGCCACACGATGGCGACCTTCTTGACCACCCTTTGCGTAATTGACCACGGGAATCGGGAATTTGTCCCCATTTAACATATCGTTTGCGTACTTTTCGACCGTTTCGTCACTAATAGAAGCGTATTCGTCGGCAGCCGTACCGTGTCCACGTGCTTCTGCACACATTTTGAAATATTCCGTGGTACGAATGAGCTTCAAATAGCCAACAACACCCTTGTAGAGCATAAAATACGGGTGTTCACTAGGACACATAATGTCGTTGAAAATGTCTTGTACAAGAATTCTGTCCTCGTTGGTATCTTGGAAATACCGACCACTACGTGAATTGGGAGGAATCTTATCTTTGAAGAATCGAATGTATCTATGGTCATCCCAAGGGTCAATATCGACAATCTTTTTGGCATCATTGTTGATACCAAGTGCTTCCATTAAAAGTTCTTTATACATTTCACAAACATAAGTCGTTCGGCTTATTTAACCAAACAAGAAAGGGATAGCACTTTCATTGCTATCCCAATTCTTAACCGATTCGTTTCTTCAAAATGACCAATGCTCGTTTCAAATCGGGTTCGTCAAACCAACCGAAATGACACGATTCAAAAGGTATGTCCATTTCTTTTGCCAACCATCGATACATTTGAGTACGTTCACGACCATTTTCCCACAAAGTGTCGAAAATACGATGACACTCTTGCTTCAAGAGTCGCATACGTTTGTTAGCCAGTATTCCCATTGCATCCAACGGAGAGTCTTTGTGTGTTCCGACATAGGCTTCGCAGTTTTCACACAAATAGGCTTTCCCACTACCATACTCTCGTCCGTAGATAACACCGTTGGAAACGAACGAAACTTTTGACCCACAGATATTACACACGGTTGGTCTCAGGTTT
>JAEIGA010006920.1_pt1 | contig 17238 bp, 12 predicted proteins | sample 9270691 | NCBI WGS metagenome assembly JAEIGA01 (sample SAMN17057246, study PRJNA624740) | gut metagenome | biome: biome; isolation source: fecal sample | host: Bos grunniens | place: China: Xizang | collected 2019 | reverse complement strand
ACTTTATTTCGCAAAAAAAGATGGCAACATCTGCTATTATGACATGGATAAAAAAGAGGTCGTTGACACTTATATCCCTGCCGGTGCCCACACATTTCAATTGGCATCATGGCATGGAGCAATCTATGGTGTGAATGCCGGTGAGCAATATTATTATATAGAGGACGCAAATGACGAATATGGTGATGGCGAACTTTATGTGGTAAATAAACGTGAAACAGGGTTCTCAAAATCAACAGTAGTAAACAACAAGAACCGTGGCGATGGTGGCGTTTATCAGGCATTCCTCGACCCATATCACATTATGATTGATAATGATAAAATCTATTATACCAATAGAACATTTAATGCAACTTCAAGCACGACAGGAAAAGTTCATGGTATAAATGTTTTGCCGGCAAAAGAAGTTTATGCTACTCCTTATATGTCATCTGACGATGTGCCAACATTTGCAACAGCTCAGCAATTGCCTTATTATAACAACGGATTTACTTATGGTGCACACCCTGCAGGTTTACAACGTGATTCGGAAGGCGTTTATTGGATTGCATTAAAATGGTCAGGCTATGGCATTTATCGTTTCAAAGAATCAGATATATATCCAACACAATCTGAAGCATCTAAAGCCCAACTGCCATACTCAGTAGTAGCATATGGCATTAAACCAACGGCAATGTTCCTTGATGAAAAGAATGATTATATTTATATCTTCTCAACCGATGCTACAAATCATGGGGTATATCGAGCACCAATAAGTGCGGTCAAAAACGGAGGATATGAACTATTTTCTACATCTATAAATAAATGGGAACTAATTGATAATTCTCCTGCATCTCCCGAAAATACGACATCCGAAGAGGGTATCTATGTGCGTCAATTCACTACCGATGGCGAATATATCTATTGGGCTTATATTGCCGATGCAGGTTCGGGTAAAAAATCGGGTATCAAACGTGTGAATGCCACCGGCACTCCAGTTGTGGAATATGTGGTAGAAGATGTAGAAGCGTATGGTATTTGCTATTATGAATATGACGGTTCACGCAGTCTGGCTGTAGAGACTAAAGAACAATCGGCTACATTTGCAATTCCTCGTGTAGATTATGCCACTGAATATACTTTGAACGTATATTACGATGCCGAAAAAACTCAATTGGCAAAAACTGTTCACTATGATGAAACTGGAAAGATTATTCCAATGTCGGATTATATCGAATTGACCATCGACGGCTTTGAAAATGGTAATTATTACTATGATGTAGTTGCTAAATCTGAGTCAGGAGATGTATTAAACAGCTACACCGGTTCGTTTGAAATTGAATATACCGGAGTTGAAAATATTTCAATTAATAATAATGCCGTAGAAGTTGCTCGCTATGATATTTATGGACGCAAATTGAATGAAGCAACTAACGGCGTAAATATTGTAAAATACAGCGACGGAACAACACGCAAAGAATGCGTAAAAAAATGAAAAAGGAGAAAGTAGTTAACCTATTTCCCCACTAAAAACAATGACGGCTACCAAGTAATCGGTAGCCGTTGTTATATAATTGATTAAGTTTACTAAGTCAAATAGGTCGAATAGGTCTTCTATGTCTTATAGGGGTTTAGAAGACCCAGTGGACCTATTTGACTTATTTAATTGTTTTAATCGTTTTGAGAGTTGCGATAGTTTAAGCGAGCTTTGTGCATTGATTCTCTAATTCCGCCGTTTTTGACAAATTCATCTTGAAGACGGTCGATGATTTTTCTTAATAATAAATCGGTTTGATGAATTAATGTTATTGCGATATTTGCAATTGTTTCATCACTTCTTTCTTTGATTGCTTCGCGATAGTAGGCTGAATCATTATGCTTTGAGCAAACTTTTCGTGTTTGTTGAGCCTTTTCGCTATTTATGTCCCATTGTTCCAAATCTCTAACTCTCAAATAGTCTTCATAATCAAGCAATAATTCTTGCAAACTGGCTTTTGCAACATTCATAAGCTTAATTTCGGTTTCAGCCGAAGTTATTCCGGCTCCGTTGCCCTCTGCTATGTTTTGTTTACAAGAGCGTGCAGCTTGTATCATTTGGTCAATAGTTCTATCCCCTTTGGCAAGGTACTTTTTAGCAAAGTAAAATGTGATGTCATATACACATTCAGCTTTTTGGAATGCAATTAAATCACGAAAGTTTCCTTTGTTAGGGAGAAAACTATGAGGCATAGTAGAGTGGGAGTTGTGAAGATTATGAATTAAATGGGGTTATAAGTCAAATAGGTCAAATAAGTCTTCGATGTCTTATAGGGCAAGACCCAGTGGACCTATTTGACCTATAACTATAAATTTCCTATTTTGTCAATGGCGAGTAGTCGCGTGAGTAGCGAAGCATTTGTTCGATGTAGCCTTCGCCATAAGTGACTTTTACATCAGTGATTTCGCCATTAGCATCTTTTTCGAGTGTGTAGATTGGGTTTACAAAGCCGCGATAAGGAGCGATGTTGAGTGCTACGTAACGGTCGAGCACTTCTTTGTGAAGTTGTGGGTCAACTTTTACAGCATATTTTTCAACCAATACGCGTCCGGCTTCATAGTCCCCCTCGCTCTTGATGCGTTGAATTTCGGCAAGTTGTTTCCCGAAGATTTCACGCAATTTGTCATAATCATTGATTTTGATAAATGTCTTGCCATCAATTTTTACGAGTTCAACAACATTGTCTTGTTTCCCCATTTCGTAAGCCCATTCGGCAATGAGTTTGCGGTTACGCATGTGAGATTCTTCGACATCTTTGCCTGGTTCGATACGCATGAGTTGTGTCATCATGCCATTGAGCATATATTTATAGAATTCGGCTTTGTAAGCATCTTTATTGTCGAGCAAACCGAGTTCAACCAATTTAGGATCAGCAAGATAGTAAAGGGCAAAGAGGTCGGCACGGGTTTCTTCGAGGGTTGAACCATGTGCTTTGAGCGCATCGGGGTCAACTCCAGGGAGTAGTTTGCCACTGCCATGACCGAGACATTCGTGAAGGTCGGTGTGAAGATTATCAGTGATGAAGAGATATTTGTTCATTAACTCGCGAGTAGCCTCGTCGATAACAAATTCTTCGTTGAATCCGTTGCCTTGCGATGCTTCGTCATAAGCTTGTGTGATATTTTCGATTGTTACTGATTTAGAGCCGTGAGCTGCACGAATCCAGTTTGCGTTAGGAAGGTTGATGCCAATAGGAGTAGCAGGATAAGCATCGCCGGCAAGTATTGCAGCAGTGATAACTTTTGCCGAAACGCCTTTTACCTCTTCTTTACGGAAGCGTTGGTCGGTTGGGGCATTGTCTTCAAACCATTGAGCGTTTTCGCTGATGATTTCGGTACGTTTTGATGCTTCAATGTTTTTGAAGTTTACGATTGATTCCCAAGCACCTTTCATGCCGAGTGGGTCGCCATAGCTTTCGATGAATCCGTTGATGAAGTCAACTTGTGAAGTAGTATCGTTGACCCAAAGGATTGAGTATTCGTCAAATGTGCGAAGGTCGCCACTATTATAATAAGAAATAAGTGATTCAATAACTTTGCGTTGTGCATCGTTTTCGGCATATTTTGCAGCTTCGGTGAGATTTTCAACTATGTGAACAATAGCATCATTATACATTCCACCTATTTTGTAAACCTGTTCAACAACTTTGCCGTTTTCTTTAACCAAACGAGAGTTCAATCCATAAGAGATAGGGGTTGAATCGTTGGGATTTTTAATAGAAGCATAGAATGCATCTACTTCGGCTTGGGTAATGCTGTCGTAATAGTTACAAGCTGATGTTGTGATAAGGTTTTGACCTTCGGCTTGGTTCACACGTTTAGCCATAAACGTAGGGTCGAAAATCACTTTTGAAAGGATTTCGATATTGGCAGGTTGCTTGTCGGCAGGAAGTGCTGCAACTTGTGCATCGAAGAATTCCTTTGAAAATTCGGGAGTGAATTTGTCGCATGAATAGTGATGGTGAACGCCGTTGGCAAACCACACAAGTTTCAAATATTTTTCAAATGCCTTGAACTCGTTTGATTCTTTGTCTCCATTGTAGTTGAGGTAGATGTTTTCAAGCAATGAGCGAACTTCTAGGTTGTATTTGCAGTTTTGGTCGGTGAGAATGTCGCGTCCCCAAATTGCAGCTTCAGAAAGGAAATAAATGAGTTTCTTTTGTTGAAGCGAGAGGTTTTCAAATTCAGGTACTTTGTAACGAAGCACCTCAATATCGGCAAATCGGTCAACATTATAGTTGAATTCGTTTTCTTGTGCCATATTATTGCATGATGTTAAAGTGAGAGCCAATAACGCAGCTCCTGGAATGATTGATTTAATAAAAGACATATTGTATTATTTTTGATTATTCTACATAAAGAATTAACCCTTTTAGATATTCACCTTCGGGGTGATAGATATTGATAGGGTGGTCGGCAGGTTGAGTGAGTTGATGTAGTATTCTCACTTTACGACGCGATTGTGCTGCTGCCGAGAACACAGCAAGACGGAATTGGTCTTTAGTCACTGCTTGTGAACATGAGAATGTAAACAAGATACCACCCGAACTAATCTTTTCAAATGCTTTGGCGTTGAGACGTTGGTAACCACGAAGAGCATTTTTTAACGCACTACGATGTTTGGCAAATGCCGGTGGGTCAAGCACGATGAGGTCGTATGAATCTTTCTCCATTGAGTCAAGGAACTTGAAAGCATCTTCGGCAAATGATTTGTGGCGAGCATCGCCGGGGAAGTTTAATTCCACGTTGGCATCGGTGAGGGTAATAGCCTTTGCCGAACTATCAACCGAGTGCACTAATTCAGCACCACCACGCATTGCGTAGAATGAGAAGCCACCGGTGTAGCAGAACATATTTAACACCTTGCGACCTTTGGCAAAATGTTCAAGCAAACTGCGATTGTCGCGTTGGTCAACAAAAAATCCAGTTTTTTGTCCTTTTAGCCAATCGACATGAAAGTTTAGTCCGTTTTCAATTGCAATGTTGGTTTCAAATCCACCAATCAAATAGTCGTTTTGAGGATCGAGTTGTGCTTTATAGGGGAGGGTGGTTTCTGATTTATAATATACATTTTTGATTTCCACTCCGTCAAGAGCAATAAGAGCATTTGCTATTTCGGTGCGAGCAAAGTGCATGCCGGGAGAGTGAGCTTGTACTACGGCAGTATTGCCATATATGTCAACAATTAGTCCGGGAAGGAAATCACCTTCTCCATGTACGAGTCGATACGCATTATTATCTTCACGGTCAAGTCGCAATGCTTTGCGTAGTTTTAATGCTTCGGCAAGACGTGTAGCAAAAAATGCTTGGTTGATTTCAGTTGCACCAAAGTCAAGAATACGCACCATGATGCTCCCTATTTGGTAATGCCCTACACCTATGTGGCGACCATCATGGCTTACAACATCAACGATGTCACCTTCTTCAATTGTATCGGCCATTGATGCAATTGCACCCGAAAATACCCAAGGATGAAAGCGATTTAGAGAGTCTTCTTTGCCTCGTTTGAGAGTTATAATGGGATTGTTCATGCTTGATTATTTAATGAAGAATCGATAAATATCGTTGGCATTGGCATAGATTAGTAATGCAAAAAGTATAGCCATGCCTATCATTTGAGCTCGTTCAAGGAATTTTTCGCTTGGTTTGCGACGAGTGATAATCTCAAATAGTAGGAATAACACATGTCCACCATCAAGTGCCGGGATAGGCAATATGTTCATAAATGCCAAGATTACCGATAGAAATGCTGTAATTGTCCAGAATTTATACCAACTCCAACTTTCGGGGAAGAGATCTCCAATTGCACCAAATCCACCAAGACTTTGTGCACCTTCGGCCGAGAATAAATGTTTGAGCGAACTTACATAAGTAACCATTTGGTTACAACCCATTTCAATTCCTTTGGGTATTGCTTGAAGGAATGAGTAGTTGATTGTAATTGATGGGTAAATGTCTGTGATTTGTTTGAGCTGAATACCTATTTTTCCTGCATCATTAGGGGTGATTTTTACAGTTGTGTTTTCACCATTACGAATCACACTCATTTCTACCTCTTTACCTTTATTTTTTAATAATTCTTCAGTAAATTCGGTAAATGATGGAGTCGCTACTCCGGCAACGGCTACTAATTGATCATCGACTTGAAGCCCGGCTTTTTCGGCAGTTTCTCCATTTACAACTTTAGCGACATGCACAGGTAAACGATAAACAAAGAATCCTTTTTCATCATTGAGTTGGAATATGAAATTTTCGGGGATTGCAATATTAATGGTGTCTTTGCCATTGCGAAGCACTGTAACATTTTTTGCTTCAACCATCTTCATTATATGGTCGTGGTCGGTAACATCGATTTTTTCTCCGTCAGCAAATAAAGGAATATCTCCATTTTGGAACCCAATTTTTTGAGCTGTTTCAACATATTCCATACCGGCAGTAGCCTTGTCATATTCAATATATTGTTCTCCCCATGTGAATGCTATGCCTGCATAGATTGCAATAGCAAGAAGGAAGTTGAACAATACGCCACCCACCATTACGAGCAATCGTTGCCATGCCGGTTTGGTGCGAAATTCCCAAGGTTGAGGCTCTGCCGAAAGTTTTGAGGCGTCTTGAGTTTCATCAATCATACCTGCGATTTGCACATAACCACCAAGAGGCAACCACCCGATACCATATTCAGTGTCGCACCAAGTGGCTTTGTCGCTTTTCTCGGTTTGCTCTGATGGTTGAGACGCATCTTTTTTATCTTTGAAGAATGACCATTTTTTTGTTTTGGGATTATACTTCACAAGATAAAACCAAGGATTGAAAAATAAGAAAAACTTATCAACTCTGATTCCAAAGATGCGAGCAAATAGATAATGCCCAAATTCGTGAATTATAACAAGGAGAGATAGTGCGGCAACTAATTGCCCGGCTTTTAGGATAAATGCTTCCATTAAAATTTCATTTGTTTTACGAGCAACTCGGCATATTCTCGAGTTGCAGAATTAGTATTAACATAATCTTCGTATGAAGGAGATGCGATAAATGGCATCTTCTCAATTGAATTTTGGATAATTCTATAAATGTCGAGGAACCCGATTTGTTCACGTAAAAATGCAGCAACAGCTATTTCATTTGCAGCATTGATTACGCAAGCAGTGTTGCCTCCCTTTTCAAGAGCATAATAACTAAGGTTTATGCCGGGGAAACGATTGGTGTCGGGAGCCTCAAAAGAGAGATTAGCATAGTCGGAAAGAGAGAGTGACGGCTCGTTGGTTGCTAATCGAGTAGCATCGCCAAGAGCGTAACGAATTGGCAGGTGCATATCGGGTAACCCTAATTGAGCTTTCACGGCTCCATCGACAAATTCTACCATTGAATGAATGATTGATTGGGGGTGAACCACTGCATCAATGCGATTTGCCTCAATGCCAAAAAGCCAATGAGCCTCGATAATCTCAAACGCCTTGTTGAGCATAGTAGCCGAGTCGATAGTGATTTTTGCCCCCATGTCCCAATTAGGGTGACGTAGAGCATCTTTGACTGTTACCGATTTTAATCGTTCAGCATCAAAAGTGCGAAATGGACCTCCCGACGCAGTGATAATCAATCGCTTTATCGATTGAGGGTCTTCGCCCACAAGGCATTGATATATTGCGGAATGCTCTGAATCGACAGGGATAACCTTTGATGTTGCCTCTTTGAGAAGATTGGTTACTAACTCGCCAGCCACAACAAGAGTTTCCTTATTGGCAAGAGCGATGTCTTTGTTTGCTTTGATAGCACTGATTGTAGGAGCTAATCCACTATAACCAACAGTGGCAGTAACCACGGTGTCGATGCAGTTGAGAGTCATAGCATCGGCAATAGCCTGAGTTCCGGCAGCAGTGTTGATGCCAAGAGGAGATAATGCCTTATGTAGTTGAGCATATTTGCTCTCGTCGGCAATGATTGCATATTTAGGACGATGTTTAATAGCCTGCTCAATTAGTTGTTCCACTTTCGAGCCGGCAACAAGCACCGTAGCAGTGAATTTATCAGGATATTCGGCAATGATGTCGAGAGTTTGTGTCCCAATAGATCCGGTAGAGCCTAAAATTGCAATATTTTTATGTTGAATAATCTTGTTTGAATTCATAATATGGCTAAAATAAACCAAAATGCAAATTTAGCGAAATTAATTCAATCATTCAATATACAATTACTTAATAAATGATAAGAGAAAAGGATAATGAAATCATAATTTTTGATATTCAAATAACCGTAGTCAATTAATGCAAAAAAAACAGATAGGCTAATGAGCCTACCTGTTATATGTTTAATCACTTTGCCTTTAATTCACAAAGCAGGGAGGGGGATTAGTTACCGTAGTTGTATGTTTTGATAACTTCGCCAACAGAGGTTTCACCCGAAATACTTGATTTTGACTTTTTAATTTCAACTTTTCCTTTCCATGAAGGGTAGTTTGTTTTATGATTTTTAAAAACGGCATCACAAGCAGCAATTACTTTGTCATCTTGTTCGGTTGTTGAAGAAGTGCCTCCAAGTGTACTTTTGATTGCTTCTGTATATTCAGCAATGCCAAAAAAAGCATCAAATGCCTCAGTGCCAGAACCAGAAGCAGAAAGGTTACCTGTCGCAGTGTAAACGAAAAGCCCTGGCTCATCTTCTTCAGAACAAGATGAGAAATTTAACGACATTGTCATAGTAATGACAACGAAGAGAAGGGTTTTGAAAATGTTTTGAACTTTCATGGTTTTAAATTTAAAATATGAATAATATGGTTAGATATACTTACCGATTTTAATGCGAGTCAAAACAATATGATTATTGTATTTAATAAGTATTGCAAAGATAAGTGTATTTTGAAAATATAACTAACAAAACGAAAAAAAAGTAATGAAAAGAAAATTTTTCGTCGTTCAATTAGTCCTTTTTTTTCTATATAATCATTGCTTTTATTGAACATTGTAGCGTGGTTATTCGTTATGAGAGTAATTAACGGAATGTAATATTTTGAAAATAATTTTAGTTTAATTAAAATCTACAAAACTATGAAGAAGAATTTATTTTTAGGGACAGCGGTCGTAACATTTGCATTAATGCCAATGGGGGCGATAGCTCAAAATGATGATTATGTTGTGGTAGAAGAAGATGTTACAGTTGTAGATATGTCGCAATGCAACGACATCTATTATTCTTCATGGCGAGACAATTGGTTCATACAATTTGGTGCGGGTATTAATGTTCCTTTAGTAGAAAATTATTTACCCGATGGTTCTGAAGAACGCCACGTTACAGCTGCTTATAATCTTGGCTTTGGAAAGTGGATGACACCTTATCTTGGTTGGCGTATCAGTGGATTATATGGGGAAATAAAATGGGATAATATTGTCCCAAGTAAGGCTAAATATGTGAGTGCCAATTTCGATTTGATGTGGGATATGTTTAACTCGATAGGTGGTGTTAACTCAAATCGCGTGTTTAGCATCGTGCCATTTGTTGGACTTGGTGGCACTTGTACGTGGGATTTTAGTGATAGGGTTCCTGCGATTCGCACTTCATACGGCGACAAACCGAATCAATGGACATTGCCTGTTTCTGCCGGTTTGCAATTGAGATTCCGTTTGTGTCAATATGCCGATTTCTTTATCGAAGGTCGTGCCCAATTCTATGGCGACAACTTCAACAATTATGCCTACGGTGAACCTGTCGATGTAAACATTACAGCTATTGGTGGTTTTGCAATCAACATCGGTGGAAGAAATTATAAGGCATATAATCCTTGTGGCGACCTTGGCTATATTGCAAGTTTGAATGATCAAGTGAATGACTTGAGAGCATCGCTCGCTGTTACGAGTGCCGCTCTTGCCGAAGCAGAAGCTCAATTACCATGTCCGGAAGTGAAGCCTACACCTGTTGTAGCAGCACCTAAGAGCGATGTTATTTTACTTTCAACTGTGAGATTTGCCCTCAACTCGGCTACAATTACCGACACCGAAATGGTAAATGTGTATAATGTGGCTGAATGGTTGAAAGAAAATCCTAAACAAAATATAGTAATTAAGGGTTATGCTGATGAAAAGACCGGTACGAGCGATTATAATATGGAACTTTCTCGTCATCGTGCACAAAATGTTCATGACGCATTGGTTGGTTATGGTATTAATGCAAATCGTTTGTCAATTCAAGCCGAAGGAAGCAATTCTCAACTTTATGACACCAATGATTGGAATCGTATAGTAATCTTTGCCCCTGCAAAATAATACGTAAAATAAAGTAACCGCATAATATAACAAGGAGGTGTGTTAGTTAAGCTTAACACACCTCCAGTTGTTTATTTTTGTATGATGTATATCTATTATGCCCAGTTCTTTACAATTTTTGCCACAGTCTTTGTTACGTTGGCTGATGCAAAGTCGTGTTGCATTGCCAATTCAAGTGGCACTTTTTCTTCTAATATAGGATAGATGCCTGCGAATCCCATAGCATTTAATTCATCGCATGGCTCTACACAACCTCCAATTGCAACTGTGGGTATTCCCATTTTTTTTGCACGAGCGAGTACACCGGCAGCCGTTTTCCCTTTGGGGGTTTGGAAATCCACTTTTCCCTCTCCGGTAATTACAAGGTCGGCATCGGCTATGCGGTTGTTGAAATCAATCGCATCAAGTACCATCTCAACACCACTGCGAAGAGTGCCATTTAAGAAAGCCCGGAACGCTCCACCCATACCACCGGCAGCTCCAGCACCTGCAATCGGCACTATATCTATTCCATATTTATCTTCTATAACTTTTGCAAATGAAGCCATTCCTTTATCGAGTTCTTCAACCATTTGAGGCGAAGCACCTTTTTGAGGAGCAAACACGTATGCTGCTCCTATTGGTCCACAAAATGGGGTGTCAACATCGCAAGCAATTGTAAATGTTGATTCTCGCACTTCGGTTGGCACCTGACTATCGTCGATTTGAGCTATGTCGCCAAGAATGCCACCGCAACAACGAGTAATTTCATTGCCATTTTTGTCTATGAATTTGAATCCAAGAGCTTGTAACATTCCTGTTCCGGCATCGTTTGTGGCACTGCCTCCAATTCCCACAAGAAAGTTGCGACAGCCACGTTTAATTGCGTCGAGAATCATTTCGCCTGTGCCGAAAGTAGATGTTTTCGCAGGATTACGTTCTTTAATAGCAATAAGGGGCAAGCCACTTGCCGATGCCATTTCGATAATGGCAGTAGTGCCGGCAATACCGTAAGTGGCATCTACCTCTCGGTCAAGAGGATTTTTTACAGTGATAGTGATGAGTGAGCCACCAAGAGCTTCAACTACGGCATCAACAGTACCCTCGCCACCATCGGCGACATTTATTTCTATCACTTCGCATTGGGGATATATTTCATGCACTCCACGAGCCGCACTTTCAGCAACATCTTTTGATGAAAGAGAACCTTTGAATGAGTCAGATGCTATGACGATTTTTTTCATGATATATAATGGTTGTGTTATTTATATTATCCGATAAACATATATGTGAGCATTGTGCCAACAGCGAGAATAAAACCTACTAAGGTTTCATAGGGAATGAGTTTCAATCGTTGGTTAACATTCATACCCATTGTGCCACCGGTGGCATGGAAGAATGAGCCATGAGGTAGATGGTCGAGAACGGTAGCTCCCGAGTTGACCATTGCGGCTCCCCACACAGCAGTAACTCCGGCTGCCATAATTGCTTCTCCAAACGATGCTGATGCTATAGTTGCACCGGCAGTGGTTGAAGCAGTGGCTGCCGACATGATAGCACCTGAGATAGGTGCCATAAATGTGCCACCGTTGCTAATGCCCGACAATAGTTCAACAAATACATCTTTTATGGTAGAAGCCGATATAATGCCTGCAATAGTACCTGTCCCGATTAGCAACATCGCGATACCCGACATTTTTTCAAGACCGTAGTTTATACATTCCATTGCTTTTTTATAGTATCCGGTAGTGAGAATTCCCACGATACCTCCAACCGGAAGTGCAATCATTGGGTCAATAACAATGCCACATATTGGGCGAAGTGCCATAAGTGCAATAGTAACAATAGGACCGGCTATACTTGCCCATAACGGGGGTAGATTTTCTTCATTATCTTTTTGTCCGGGTTCGGTTGTCATTAAATCTTTCTTGGGAATCATTGGCACAATCACAAACACAGTGATAAGCAAGCCAATAATTGCAGGAATGATGTTTGCCATCATCACATCGGGTAGGGGAGCGTTATTGAAGTTCTCAGCGGCTGCAATAGTATTAGGGTTGGGCGAAATGATATTGCCACATTTGCCACCACCAACCAATGCAATAAGTAGTTTTGTGCGTGAGAGATTGAGTTTACAGCCACTTATAATGGCGATAGGTGCAATAGTAATGACTGCTACATCAATGAACACGCCTATTGCAGTTAATATCATTGCCGATAGTGCAAGAGCGAGGAATATAAACCGTTGACCTAACGCATTGATTATGCTATGGGCAATTCGTGAGGCAGCTCCTGTTTTGACAAGCATACCTGTAAGCACCCCGGCTGCAACAATGCGTAAAATAGCAGGCGACATACTTGATACGCCATCAATCATTTTGGCAACTGTGTCAACCAAGCCCCACCCGGCAAGAAGCCCACCGGTAACGGCTCCTATGATAAGGCTGTATACGGGAGAGACTTTTTTGATAATAAGTACGATTGATAAAATAAGCCCAATGAGGGCGGCAAGTGCACTATCCATTGTTTTTTATGATTGATTTAAGTTATTTGGTATAATTTAATTACAATAATGCTAAGAACTTTTAGCTTTTAGAATAGATAAACTAATCTGATATTCCATGAACGGTTGCGAGCCGTATAATCTATTAGCTTCACTGTTTGTAAACAGTCGGTCATGCCCCAGTTGTAAAATCCCGAAAGTTGCCAATTTTTGAAAATTTCTACACCGAGCCCAACTTGCAATCCCACTTCGCCACCGGCAAAGTCGATAGCTTTATTTTTAGAGTGTCCCACTCCGATAGAGAAAGTTGGTCCACCAAATACAAATGGAGCAAGATAATCCTCAAATCCATCTAATTGATGATATTTGAATCGCAAATTGATAGGGATTTCAATATAATGAAGTTGGGTATTTTCAATACCATATCCATCAATTTGCCAGATATATCTGTTCATATCCAATGTTGCACCTCGTTGAGTGTACATCAGCCCGGCTTCAACACCAAAGCCAATGCCGGGAAACATCATTTCAGAGAATCCTCCGACAGAAAATCCCACATTACTTTTGACCCCGATTATGCCATCTTGGTTAAATTTTAAATCGTTAAAACTCACACCGGCAATCGCTCCATAACGTAGATCGGCTGCGGTAGAGATTCCAAATATGGCACACATCACAAGTATTGATGTTAGTATTTTTTTCATTACCGTAGTAGCTTTTACTGATTAATTTTTGATTAATTCGATAGCTTCTTCAACACTCGCAAGCGATTGTTCACCTGTTGTCATGTTTTTGAGCATCATTTTGTTTTGAGCCATTTCGGTTTCACCCACAATAGCAACAAATGGAATCGCTAACGCATCGGCATAACCCATTTGTTTTTTCATCTTTGCAGTATCGGGATAAATCTCAGCTCTAACTCCGGCATTACGTAACTCTTTGAGCATCTTCATTGAAGCACCGGCTTCGGCTACTCCGAAATTGGTAAACATCACTTGTGTTGCATCTTTTGCCTCTTCGGGATAAAGATCAAGAGTATTAAGAACATCGTAAATGCGGTCGGCACCAAATGAGATACCAACGCCCGACACGCCTGAAAGTCCGAATACGCCTGTCAAGTTGTCATAACGACCACCGCCGGTGATGCTTCCTATAGCAACATCTTGAGCCTTAACCTCAATAATTGTACCAGTATAGTAATTCAACCCACGAGCCAACGATACATCAAGGTCGAGAGTGGCACGCAATCCTAATGCTTCAACGCCGGCAACTACTTCACGCAATTCTTTTACACCGAGAGCCCCGATTTCTGAGGTCGCTAACAATGTTTCGAGTTGGGCAAGTCGTTCGCTGATTGAGCCATCGATAGCGAGAATAGGTTGCAATGTTGAGATAGCATCTTCGCTTAATCCACGTTCGTGCAATTCGGCATTTACATTTTCAATTCCAATTTTGTCAATCTTATCGATTGCCACTGTGATATCTATGATTTTTTCAGGAGCACCAATCAATTCGGCAATACCGGCAAGTACTTTGCGGTTGTTGAGCTTGATGGTGATATTGATTTTCAATCGGTTGAATACTTCATCAACCAATTGCAGAAGTTCGATTTCATTTACCAACGAATCACTACCCACTATATCGGCATCGCATTGATAAAATTCACGATAACGACCTTTTTGAGGACGGTCGGCACGCCACACAGGTTGAATCTGGAAACGTTTGAATGGGAATTGCAACTCATTTCGATGTTGCACCACATAGCGAGCAAATGGCACAGTTAAGTCATATCGCAATCCCTTTTCGCTGATTTGTGATGTGAGATGCACATAATCATCATTTTCAACAAGAGATTTATCGGCTCCACGCAAAAAATCGCCCGAGTTGAGGATTTTGAACAATAGTTTGTCCCCCTCTTCGCCATATTTGCCCATCAATGTTGATAGGTTTTCCATTGCCGGAGTTTCTATTTGTTTGAATCCGTAAAGCTTAAATACTTCGCGAATTGTGTCAAAAATATAGTTGCGACGAGCCATTTCTACTGGCGAAAAGTCGCGAGTCCCTTTTGGAATTGATGGTTTTTGTGCCATTTTTTATATATTTACTTTTGTTTTTGCTTAAAAATGAATTGCAAAGTTACAAAAATATTAGGGGATTTAATAAAATCCCCCTAAAAGATTAATCTTAATCTCTGCGAGAAGTATAAATTAAAATGTAATATACTAATGTTGCAAGAGAGCTTAGTGCTGCCACTACGTAGGTGTAAGCTGCACTTTTAAGGGCATCTTTGGCGTGGTCGTGAGTTGTATAGTCGGTTATGTGAGCCGAGTTGAGCCATGCTAATGCTCTACGTGAAGCATCGATTTCAACGGGTAATGTGATAAAACTAAATAATGTTGTTGATGCAAAAAGAATTATCCCGGCAAGCAATAATTGAGGGAATGTCTCGACAGTAAAAATTCCGGCGAGCAATAGCCAAGGCATCACTTTAGATGCAAAACTCACAACCGGTACCAACTTTGAACGCATTGTCAAAAATGAATAAGCTGTTGCATGTTGCACTGCATGACCACATTCGTGAGCTGCAACGGCTGCTGCAGCCACACTATTGCCATTATATACATCGGGGCTAAGGTTGACAGTTTTGTCTGCTGGGTTGTAATGGTCGGTTAAACGTCCGTTTACTTGAGTTACTTTCACGTCGTGAAGCCCATTTTGTGCCAACATTCGTTGAGCTACATCACAACCACGCAATCCACCGGGGAGAGCTTCTTTTGAATATTTTTCAAACTTGCTATTTAGGCGAGCTTGCACAATATAGCTCGCAAGGGCGATAACGCCAAAAATCAAATAAATTGACATAATCTTATAAATGAGGTTAAAAATCACTCTATAATGTTACAAAGATAATGCCAACCAATGTTATATGGAAATTATGTAATACTTTTTGTGAACTTTTGGCAAATGTTGAATATAGTTGGATATAAAACAAATAGGAGGTATGCCATAATCATAGCATGCCTCCCAATTTTATAACTTGGAGTATTTTGTTATTTCACTAATTCTTTGCAAATAGTGCCATCGCTATATTTTACGATATTTACACCCTTTGTTGGAGCAATCAATAAATTTCCGTAGATGTCATAACGAGCAATTTCAACGGTATTATTGTTAATAGAAATATTTTCAACTCCGGTATATTCAATTTCAAATGAGCCGGTATAGCTGTTTAATATTTCTCCTGATTCTGATTTTGCCACTACATCATAGTAATATTCCCCATTTTCAAAACCTTCGATTGTAAATTCGATATAATCCGACATAGGAATAATTTTACCGGTTTCATCGTAGTGAACAGTTTTTGCCAACTGAGTCTTTTCGGCATCGAAATATATATTCAAAGTATATTCAGTGGCATTATCTACACGAGGAATAGCAAATGTTGCAGTTTGCTCTTTTGTTTCTACCGATGGGCTACGAGTGCCATCATATTCATAATGACAAATACCGTAGGCTTCTACATCTTCCACAACATATTCTACTTTAGGAGTTCCTGTTGCATTCACACGCTTGATGCCCGATTTATTGCCCGATGCTGCATCAGCAATATAAGCCCAATAAACATAGTTGCCATCGCTTGTGAATTGACGCACATATACGCCCTCATTGTCTGTGGTGTTTTCAGCTGATGCAGGAGAGCTATCGATCAATTCCCATTTACTTGGAAAACTTGTTGAGCCTCCATTGCGAATAGTGCTTATCGGCATTCGATAAACTCCATGATCGCTTGCATTAACCGAGAATACATATATATAATCATTTTTCTCATCAAGGAACATTGCGGATAGTTTAATACCTTGAGCTATCACAGGATAAGGAATTGATGCCGATTGTGCTTGCGAAGAAGTCGCATATATATCTGATTGTTTATATCGGCAGATACCATTTCCATTATATCTAAAAGCATGCCAATAAACACCTTCTGAATCGCGTTGAAATCCGGCATGAATCGCACTATAGGCTAATTGACGATTATAATATGGTAATTTATCAGCTGTCGCAAACACAGGAACCTCATCAGAGGTCATATATGGTGTATTATACACCTCTTTTGCTGGCAGCACTTTTACTCCTCCTACTGAGAAACTACGACAAGTATAATATAATTTATCATCATCAATCATAATATGGAATGGGTCAAGGAATGCTTGATAGTTCTTTCCGTCGCCATAATTCTTATTATTTACGATTGTTGATTTTGAAAAACCTTGTTCACGTTTATTCACTACATATAGTTCTCCATCACCAAGAGTGTTGTTTTCATCGTTGACATAGTAATATTGTTCTCCGGCATTCACACCATAGATTGCTCCATGCCATGATGCCAATTGAAATGTGTGGGCACCGGCAGGGATATAAGTGTCAACGACCTCTTTTTTATCCATGTCATAATAGCAGATGTTGCCATCTTTTTTTGCGAAATAAAGT
>JAEIGA010006919.1_pt1 | contig 17238 bp, 24 predicted proteins | sample 9270691 | NCBI WGS metagenome assembly JAEIGA01 (sample SAMN17057246, study PRJNA624740) | gut metagenome | biome: biome; isolation source: fecal sample | host: Bos grunniens | place: China: Xizang | collected 2019 | reverse complement strand
TACTCACTCCACGCCCCGTACTGAAGGTACACTTATCTCTTGAGATGGTCGGTGAAATCAAATCTCCAACCGAGAAGCGCAGCCATACCACGAGGGGTAAAGGCGGAGGTGTTGCAGGCGTTGTTCAACCATACCTTGTCGTCAAGGGAGAGTTTAGCCCTAGATTCAAGCCTAGTCTTGATGTCCCATAATTTAGAATCTCGCAAATCAGATAATTCTATTTTACAATCTTTGTTGAACTTGTGAGTGTAAACCATAATTTCCGTAGTTTTAATTAATTCCTTATTTCTATAACAAAGATACGAACTTTATTTTAATATACAAAAAATATTTACACTTTATACAGATAGCAATATCTATGATATATTATATTATTATATCTTTATATGCAATATAAAACACTATCATAATGACCCGAATTTATGCCGTAAATATGCCCTATTTCCCACTATCTCTATAACAAGCATATAACACTATAACCACAAACAAAACACGAGCAAAAAACACCAAAAAATCAATCTCAAAATACTAACACCATAACACCATTACACTGCAACATAAAAATCTATATCTATATTATAATATATTATATCATACCAGATATAATAATAATACTCTTGAAATATAAAATATCATACCTGATGTATATTTATATCATTATATGTGTACTGATGTATCTCTATATCTATATATGTGCCTTCTTCTTGTAAATATATACCAGCTGATTAAAAATTTCTGTTACACAAATAACATTATGTTAACTTGAAGTAAAGGTTCAGGTTACCTGTCGTATCAGATTGACTATCAAAGAAATAAGACTACCCGTCTCGCTGAATGAGAAGGATAGTCTTACTTAAAGTGTTACTTCAGGTAATCTTCGTTACTTATTGAAATAGAGGTAGTTAGACCTGAAGTTGCGGAAAGAGCCGTTTGAGTACAAAACGCCGCTGTCGTCTTTGATGTAGTTTCCGAATCGTATCAGGTGTCCTTCGCCGTCCATAAAGACGAATTTGCTGTACCCGATTACATCCTTAATAAGTCTCTCTGCCTCATGCCAACCTCCATGTCTGTATGTCGGTATGAAGTAGTCTCTGAAGAATGTTTCGGAATCCGTAAGGTCTCCTCTGTTCTTGATTCCGAGGATGCCATTGTGGGCAAAGCAGAGGCGTGTCGGGTGGTCAACGAATCCGTGGCAGTTCTCTCGTCGGAGTGAGCCGTGAGTTGCTATTCGGGCGTGCAGGTATAGGGAAGTGGTCTTGTAGTCGTGATGTCTGACAATCATCTTGTATCGTTTCAAGAATTTGTCCCTGTCCATTGTCCTATACACCCTTGAGTGCTTGTCGCCAGCCTTATGCCATACGACCGCGAATCCGTCTGGGTTGTTGTCGCACATTGTCTCTACTGTGTCGATAGTGGGGAATTGCACCCCTGCGTCCTTGATTGCTATGATGCACATATTCGTAATCTGTTTATTTGAGTTAAAGATGTGTTTTAGATGCCCTGGTCTAAAGTGTTGCACCAGAGCGTGTTATGGGTATCTGATTGAAGTTTTACTTCAGGTGGACGGGGTTACATCCACCTTGATATGAACTGCTTGAGGTTCGGGGTTGCTCGGATTTTCAGATATTCGATGAAGTCCTCCACGCTCATCTGACCCCAATTGTGTGTCCTCGCGTAGTCGCACTGAAGGTCGCACCACTCGACCACCGCAGCGATTCTCATTGGATTGAGACTACCCTTGCCGAGTCTGAACTCCGTTGTCCGACTGTTTGTGATGTTGATTGCGTGGTATCTGAAGCCCGTATTCCTGTGATTCCTTGTGGCATCCTTAAGTTCCTCCTGCTTCTTGCGATTCTTCTTGAGGATGTCTCGGCACTGACTCAACTCCGCTCCGTGGTCTGTCCTTCCGTCCATTTCGTGGTAGCTGCGCGAGCGACCATACACAGCCTCGGTCATCGGAAGGTCTTTCAGGAAGTGCTCGTGGAAGTAGATGAGTTTTGCCTGATTCTCCTCGATTGCGAGAGGATGTCCGCCCAGTCGCTCATTGCCGATATGGACATGGAGTCCGCAGCGTCCGCAAGTGTCCCAAGAGCGAGCGTCTTCACAGATGTGGTTGGTGAGATTGTCGGCCCAGAAATCGAGGTCTTTCGCATCTTGTGGTCTGAGCGGGATGGTGATGATTTCGATTCCGTCCCAGTCGTAGCGTCCGATGCTTCCGTCATGTTCGAGGTAGAACCAGTTAGACTTCGAACACCTAAATTCCATTGCCGCAGATTCCGAATTGAACTCGACCTCCAGCTCAACTCCGATTCGTCCTTTCTTTACTGAGTAACCGTTCGGTTCGTTCATTGGCTGACCGTGGTGTGCATGGTAACCGTGAATGCCGCTGTAGAGATGTGTTCTCTTGTAGTTTTTACTGATGTAATCCATAATGTTGTATTGGTTTATTGGTTTATTTCTATGATACAAAGGTACGAACTTGTTGTCAGAAGATAAAATAATCTTTCAGTGTTCGGACGACCTTTTGCAGGTCGTTTCGTCTTAATTTTCAAAGACTCATCAGCGAACCTCTGTCCAACTTCCGTCCCAAGGTCGGTCGTTCAGGTATAGCTGACCTCGCCTTACATTTACCTTCACTCCTGGGATTCCGTTCAATCGCTCGCGAGTAGTCACGGTGTTCCAGCCAGCGGTCGTTACTTCGATTGTGCCATCAGCGTTAAGACATGCGATTGCATTGCCGTGCAGGTAGAGAAATTCTCCTCTTGTGTGGCTGTTGCCGATTCGCTTTTCTTCGCGGTTCATAAACGCAGTGACGATTTCCTTAGTAATCTTTCTCATAACTGTAGTTGTTAGTGGTTTGTCTTTCATTTCTACAAAGGTCGGAAATAACTCGCAGAGGTTCAAGTATTTGTTCAAGTAAGTACAGGTAACTCATTGAGTTATTGCAGCTTAAGACTGCGTGTCCTTCGTTTTGTTTGGTAACTCTGGCGGGAACATTCAACCCGCTCAGAGTCATGGTAGGTCGTGGCTCGGCTACCAGGCCCAAGTGCCGTGGATAACTCGAGTGACCCAGATGGTCTCGTCGTGCTCTGATTCACCGTTGTCGGTGTAGTAGCGGAAGTGCAGATGACGGTCGTCGTATCCGAGGACTTCGAATCCCTCGTCAGCGTGAAGTCGTTTGAAATGCTCAAGGCTGTTCGCCAAAATCTGGATGGCTTCTCCCTTGGTCAGAGCAAAGGTAGATGGCTCGTTCGAGTACTGAGGAACATCGTTCAACTCGTAACTCTTCGTCAGGATGTAAATCTCTTTCATAATCTGAATTGGTTAACTTTCTATAATACAAAGATAGTCAATAGTTAGCAGAAGGTGAAATCTTTTCTCAGTGTGGTGGTGGCTTTATTCAGCCACACACCAAGCGATAAATCCTGCGATTGCACCGAAAAAGAGTATCCAGGTGAATTCCTTTCCGATATATCCCGATAGCCAGTTCAAGATGTCGGGCATTGAAAGAAACAGGGCGAAGACCGCAAGGATTACAACTGTTGCTAAGATGCCGAAGAAAATGTACTTCGCTGCGGCGATGATTAACTCTTTCATAATTCGTTCTGATTTATTGGTTTAACTTGTTTTTCATGTTTCAAAGGTACGATATTTACCTCAGAAGTCCTAAAATTATTTTAATTTAATGCAGTTCGCTCGAAGGTGGCTCGGCGAGGGTGCTCAGTAATTGGCGGATTAGGGTAATCGGGCAATTAGTAGCAGCGACTCAGTAGCCTGCTCTACTCTCCGAAATACTCGCAGATTGCGTAGAATTTATACAGGGCGTCACAGGAATCTTTGCTGCGGTAGTATCGGTTTTCATCCTGCTCGCATCGGTCGATTCGGTTCGCAGCATTAACTGCTCGCAGGTAATCTCTGTCATGCCTCAAGAATAATTCAACATTCTTTCTGTGCCTCATTCGAGCCTCTCTCGCAGTTCGTTTCCCTTCCTCAAATTCACGCTGATTGTTCACCATTGCCTGCAGGATTGCCCACATCTCAAACTCCAGCTTTCTGGTAATAGCCCCAAGTCTAGCCTCTGTAAATTTAGTCTTTGCCATAATGTAATTCTGTTAATTGGTTTGTTTTCTAGGTTGGCAGCGTGAAGGAGTATCACCTCGCAGCACGCCGAGGTTGAAAGGTTGGGCGGATTTCTCCGCCCGTCTCCCGTTAAAATTCGCAATTTTCGTATATTGTTGCGTGCCACATTGTCATACCGTCATCATATTCAAATCCCTCCACACTTCCGAAATATTCATGGTTATCGTCGTGGCTCAAATCCATTTCGGTACGGCTAAATTCGTAGATTATACCGTTATGGGTCGGAAAATTGAATTCTTCGCGGAATTTATCCAAAGCATCCCAAAGAGCATTTTTTGCCGCGTCAAAATCATTTATTCCGCGTTCGCTTGGTGTGGTTCGGTTCTCTCTTTCTTTCATTTCTCCGAAAACCTTGATGCCGTTTACAATTTCGTAATTACTACAAATAATAATCTTTGCCATAGTGATGTAATTTAAAAGGTTTATAAATAAGGTTTTGAGATATGGGCGGGAATCGAACCCGCCCGAGTTCCAAACATATCTATTTGCGTCGGTTTGTTATCTCCCACAAATCGCCTTGTTTGTCGGCGTCGTCCCTTTCGTAGCGGACATATAAACCGCAATATCTACCAATTTCTCCGCCTCTCCAACCGTCGCCGTTATTCTTAATTAGGTTAATTGTTTCTCCCTCGGGTGTTGTGATTGTACCAAAATAGCGGGTTGACTTAGTCGCCATTTTGCCCGTTTTAGTTTCGTACTTGTGCGCCTCGGCGATGTAGGTAATTTTCACAAGACAACCCATGTAAATAGTTTCACCAATAGGGAAAGCGTTTCTAACATTTTCTACCGCTTTTACTTCCTCGATTGCGTTTGCATTCTTTTTCATAACTTTGTAATTTTTAAGGTTTATAAATTTGTTGCTTTATTGAAAGGCTTTATCTTTACCTTTCGAGGGACAAAATTAGTGTATTATATTGACATATCCAAAAAAAATTTGAGTTTTTTAAATATAGCCTTAAATGGGATTTAAACGGGCAAATTTTAGGCTTTGATATTTTCAAGCCCGTTATACTTAAAATGTATTTGCGTCTAAATACGGGCGTTTAAATAGGCTTTTTAGGCTTGTTTTGTCTTGCGTCGCGTTTTGTAGATTTCTAAAACTATGCACGCGGGGGAGTCCCCCGCGCTCCCGACATGAAAAAGTCGGTTGCCCTCGTTCGAATTTTTTTTTAAAATTTTTTTTTCTCGATTTTTATATTACCTTTGCGGGCAAAGGTAGTTGACAATGGTAGATTTGGAACAATTTCGTGAGAATGCCCGAAAGGAGGTTATATGCGACCGCTACGCGGTGTTATGGGATAGTGCCAAGAGCAAGAAATCGTTGATGGATTTGGCTTTGAGTGTTCAAGGTGCGGATTTCTTGTGTGATGGCATTGCGAAGGGTTGGGGTATAAGTATGGAAGAGATTAGGCGTAGATTTGGTAGGTACATCAACGGTAGGTATGTGTACGAGGATGATGGTGGATATAGTAGTGTGATGTATTGTGGTTACGAGGGTCGCATTGATGTTGAGACGACCTTGGTATCATTGATAGATAGTGATGTGGTGTTGGTTGTTCCCGATTGGCATGTGTGTGATGTGTATGCGACTGGTCGTGTGAGCATGAGTATTGTTGGTGGTGGACGGGTTCGTTTGATTGCTTACGGTGATGCGGGCGATGTCGTGGTGGAGAGCGTTGACGATGGTTGTAGGTTTAGGAGGATACAGAAGAACGGTTGGAGTAGAGGAGAGTAGTGATTATGGCGACATTTGAGGGGAGATTTTATTTGAGTAATTTCTTTGGTGCGAGGGAGGTTGTATGCGAGGACGAGAACGGTGAAAAGGAGTTGTGCATAGCGATACCCGTGGAGAGGAATGCTTTGGTGAAGAGTCAATACGGTGATGGTTGGATGACTTATGGTTTTGTACAAGAGATGGATGAGCCCGTGAAGGGGTTCACTCATTGGATACGGCAAAAGACTAATCCCGCTCATTACGGTGACTTGCAGAGGAGGGGTCTTAGTGCTCCGATAATAGGTCGGTTGAAGCCGACGCAGTTTTACCATAGGAAACGAAGAAAAATAGGTTGTCGAGTAGAAAAGATATAGATATGAGTGAGTACGGTTATGATTTTTACATGCAAGAATGTGACAAGGAGGGAAATATTCTTGCGGGGAGTACGAAGAAGAGCCTTGAGCAAGACTTCCAAGGCTTGAGATATGCTAGAATCGACGGCATTGAGGCTCTTGGTGCTCCGAAGAATGTATATTCGGAGAGTTATGCGGATGCGGATAGGCTTCGTGTCTATGCTCCGACGGACATCAAGCACAAGGAGACTACGGTGACTCTCACCTTGTATTTTGTCGGAGATAATCGCTTCAAGTCCTTGGATGCCTTCAATGCCTACATCAAGGGAGGGTATCATCGGTATTGGGACACGGCGAGGAACAAGTGGTTTGCGTTTTACATCAAGGACGAATTGAAGCCCGCCGAGTCGCAATGGCATGGTTCAACGCCTTATTTGAGGATGGAATACAAGCTTGTGAATATTTTTGGAAGGACATTTGATGTTGAATAATTAAAATATAGAGAAGAATGAAGACAATTGAAGAAGTGATGGAGTTTCTTTCGTCTTATAGGGTTGCGGAGGCGGATGGACAGCGTATTATGGGTTTCCTTCTTGGTAAGGGACTTATAGCGAGGGGTTCAATTATTAGGTTTGGTGGTCGTCGCGTTCTAAAAGGCATTGTGACCTTTGATGATTTTCTTGCGTGGTTTGAGAATAACGAGGAGGATGTGCTTGAAGACCTTTTGAACTTCTTGCAAGACGAGCAAGACAAGGCTTTATTGGTTGGTGATACGGAGAAGGCCGACAAGATGGCGTTATACCTTGGCTTCCTTGTAGAAGAGCTTGAGCTTGAGTACGAGGAGGTTCGCGAGGAAGATTTGAATAATGAAAAGTAAGATACTACCTTGGGCGATAGTTGGTGTTCTTGGTGTGTTGCTCCTATGGTCGCTAAATACGGAAAGCGGAGAGCCCATTGTGATTACGGAGCGACACACGGACACTTTGATTGTCGTCAAGCACGATACGACGGTCATTACCAAGGTGAAGATTGAGAAAGAGCCCGCCGACACGGTGTTTTTAACGGTTAGCGACTCTATTTTAGTCCCCGTCCCACGACAAGAATACACATTTAGCGAACCCAATATGTTCGACTTCCGTGTAAGAGGATACATGGTGGATTTCTTGGATGCGAAAATCTATCCGAAGACCGTTTATGAGACGATTTACGAGCAAAGCACCACAACGGTTACTAAATATCGCTCATCTTTGTTTGTTTTTGGCGGTTTAGACCGCATTTGCGGAACTTTCGCCCCAAATATAGGTGCTTCTATATCTTTGAGGGGAAAGTGGCTTATAGGGGCTAAAATAGGGCTTTATGAAGACTCTCCGTATTGGGGCTTCAATGTTGGATATAATATTTTACAAAAATAAAGGAGAAGAATAGTATGACTTTATCGGAACAAAGTATGTTCGATTGCCTTGAGTATTGCAAGGCGTCAATGCTTCCCGAGCCGTGGAACGGAAAGGATGTTTACATTAGTGCGATTTGCAAGACGCTAAAGAGCGACGGCAACAATTACTATTGCGTTGTCGAGATTGACGAGGAGGGGAAGAACAGGATTGTCAAGGATTTCGGTCGTTGTGCCGCCATCCTCAAGTTCGAGGAGATTTATCCGCTCTCTTACCTTGAACCTTCGTATTTGAAGAAATTCAAGAAAGACGAGGAGGGTACGGCCAAACTTATCGAGCACTTGAAGGGCAATGGCGTGGTGATGGACTTCGAGAACGCCGAAAGGAAGATGCTTGACAAGATGAACATTAGGGTTGCCATCAAGAGACAGCTCACGAACGAGAAGAAAGCAAACAAGATTATCATTAAAGACTAAGATATGGACAAGAAGATTTTGAAAGAAAGACTTAACGAGGTAAAGAACCAACTTCGCACCAACGCAAAGGATGTGCACTTCTTCGACAAGCTCTTTGACGAGGCCCTCTCACTCAAGGGACAAATGTGTGTAGACCCCATCGCCCTTGACTGCGGCAAGGAGACCGACGAATGGGCGGGAGACACATTCCGTATAACTCTCACAAACAAAGGTGTCCTTTATCACGAATATGGCGGATACAGCGTCTTTGTGACACCGAACAATGCGGCTCTTTACGAGGTTCTTTCGGATTTGGTTGTGAACAAGGACGAATACGCAAAGCTTGAGGGCGAAAAGAAGGAGAATTTCAGTGCCTTGCTCACTATCATTGCGTACAATCTCTCAATCCCGAGAATTTCTTTCATGGATAAGGATTTCCCACAGGAAATCGCGATTAAGACAATGGAGTTCTTGAGAAAGATGTACGAGGAGCTTATGGACAAGGAACTTCAAGAGGAAACTCCGAAAGAAGATGCGGAGTTCAGGGATGCGTCTATTGCACTTGATGAACTTAAGGAGGCTCTTGGCGACGAGTCCGAGGAGTAGGCTATTCTTCTCACATCACTTCATATATAAAATCCCCGTTACCCATTTCGGATAGCGGGGATTCATCGTTATGGCGAAAAATTAAGAAATCATTCTAACATTGAGCCCGTAGGTGTTTCCTCGTGACATTCGGTCGAACATCTCGTAGAGACGCTTTGTGTATGTCACTTGCTCGGACACATATCCTCGGATTGAGTTGAGGTAAGCCTCGATTACTTGAGCGGTAGATTCCGTGATGCCTTGGATTCCCTTTTGAAGCGCGGAGAGACTACCACCCGCACCGTCGGACATAGCGCCAAACATGTCATACCATCCTTGCAAGAATGCGTCAAGGTCGATATTGGCCTTCTTTGCAACATCCCAAATTTTTTGCCAGTCGTCAATTTGGTAATTGTCGGCTATGTCGGCGTTAATCACATCTTGAACTTGCTTCATTATCTCTTGTGCGCCTCTAAATAGAGCCTGTTTCTTGACCATATCCCTCATGGTCTCCTCGAAGTGCTCTCCAAGAGCGTCAAGACCGCTCATTCCTTCGTCCATCGCATCCCACCACGCATCTACGAATCCGCTCGTAAAATCCGTAATGTCAAAGATTCCTCCCAGTTCTTCGGCAATTTCTTGCTTGGTTTCCGCTAGGCGTTTCCGAGCCTCCGCTATCTCTTTCTCCCAATCGTTTATTTGTCCCTCGTCGGAATTCTTTCTCGATTTCTCAAGTGCGATTGATGCTTGAAGTGCCTCGATTTCGAGTTCTACCGTTCTTTCAAGCGCGCTATTGTATTGACGCAGTTGACTTACCGAGTATGCGGTCTCCACCTTTTCTTCGATTTCTTCGTAAAGGTCTCGTTGTTTCTCGATAATTTTTGCTTGCTTCTCAAGTTGCTCGTCAATCCTCGCGTTCTTCGCATTGGCAATGGACGAAATAATCGTTGATATGGCTTGAAGTGCAAGGACAATCCAACCAATAGGGCCAAGAGCTGTATTTGCCGCAACTCCAGCCGCTTGCATTTGAAGCGTATATTGCACGGCTTGAAACACTAACGCAATCATGTTCTTCGCTCCGTCCGCAATAGCCATAGCCGCGCCGTTGGACTCAACTCCAAGCGATGTCATTATATCCATTGCAGAACCGAGAGCAGAGTCTATGCTCTTGCCAATCTCGCCCCAAGCGTCCGCATTGCCTTTGATGACCGCACGAAGAGTTTGATATCTACCAAGTTGCTCCTCGACAAGAGCTCCCTCCTCTTTTGCCTTCTCCACAATTGCAGCGTACTCTTCTCGTACTTGAGCCATAGTCTTCCTTTGTTCCTTCGGAAGTGCATCTTGTTCTCTTAAGAAGTCATTATATGCGCTTAAGGTGTCCACGGAAAGTACATCGGATGTTCCCGTTGCAAAGGCGTTTTGTACGGTATCAATAAGGTCAACTACCTCTTGCGCGGCTTCCTCCTCCTTGCGAATATCAAAGAGGCGAACTTGTAATGATTCTTCCGAAGCAAGACCTTTGATGTCCTCCCTTGCCTTCTTTAACGCCTCAAACGGATTCCTCTCAATCATTTGTTGCTGAAGTTTCTCCATTTGAGAGACAATCTCCTTCACTTCGCTTGGGTCAAGGTCTTGAAGAGAGTTCTTTAGTTCGTCAAGATTATTGTATAGGTTTTGTATCGCCTGATTGCCAAGGTTTTCCAAGTCGGAGAACATCATTGTGTACATGTCGGTAGCCTTGAAGTCTTTCCATGCAAGTTTGTCCTCCTCTTTTTTCGAATCTTTTCGGATTTGTTCGCGAATAACCTTCTTTTGGTCGGGGGTAAACTCTTGCGATTCCTCAAGTTCCTTGAGTTTCTTAAGCTCTTCAACCTTAAGCTTGACCCTCTCGTTCATTCCTTTAACGAGGTATTCGGAGTAGACCTTTGTGCGCTCAATGATGGCCTTACGCTCCATTTCGTCAATCTTGTCGAGGTAGTCCTTGTATTGGTCTTCCATGTCCGTACCAATAAATTCGGCCTCTCTTGCTTTGATTGCCGCTCTAAGTTCGTCAAGGTCAAGATAATCAACATCAAAGAGTTGCTCCGCCAAGCCCTCTGGTAAATTAAGCTTCTTAAGGTCAAGGGTAAGGTCGTAGCGGTCGAACATATTTTCTATATCCTTCTTCAAGATTTCGTCCGCCTCTTTCTTTAGGCGAACCTCGACATCCATTTCAAACTTTCCCTTTGCTAGCTCAACTTTTATTTTGTCTTTCTCATCCGCAACGCTTTTCGCCAGATTGTCAAGCCACTTCACAACCTCGTCTTCGTTAGGAAAATTAAGCACCTTCTTGGCAAATTCTTCGGCGTTCATGGCACGAACATCCTCACGACCATAAGCGGTAGCAAAAGCGTCTTTGTATGCCTCAAATGCACCTTCAAGAGACTCCGTTTTCGAAAGCGTCTGATTAAGTTCCTTGTACTTGGCGTTCATTTGGTCAATAACCTTAATGCGCTCGTTAAGGGCATCTTCGGTATTTCCTTTTGTCTTCAATTCGCCACCAAGGATTTGATAGAACAATTGAAGTTGAGGGACGAGCACTCGGAGCTTGTTTATCCCTTCTTCGGTTTCGGTTAGAATGTCTGGACTAAGAGGGAAGTTCGGTGAAATATTCGCCGACTTGCTCCAATCGTACTTATTTATTCTATCGGTAAAACCCTCAATGTCCGCAAGAACCCTATCTCTAAGTTGGGAAACATTTTCACCGACCTTCGGCACATATTTAGCAAAGTCGTCTACAATAGCCCCCGTACTTTTTCGCACTTCCAAAATAGCTTTTTCAACCGCCTCTTGGAAATCGGAAGGTACTAAATTCTTTGCTTCTTCGGAGAGAGCTTCTTTGTAGTTGTCGACCATTTGTCGTGCGGTCCAGGTCACGGCGTCTACATTGCTTTCAACAACCTCGGGAAGCCTTTCCGCAAACCCTTGTTGAATATTTTGGAGGGCCGAATTAAAGGCGTACTTTCCTTTCTCGGCTACACCCGTAAGCTCGTTGACCGTATTTTCAAATAACGAAGAATAGCCTTTCATGCTCTCGTCTTTTGACAAGGCGGTAACAATGCTTCGCACATCTTCGAGAAGCTTGTTCTTTTTCTCGGCGATTTGTTCCGCACTATCGCCCACCACTAAAGTATATTGCTCTAACAATGACGCCGCTTTTCCAAACGCGGCATTAGCCTTGTCGACCTTTTCTTTTTCGGCGTCGAGCATCTTTGAGGCCTCCATTTGTTCCCATGTTTCGTATGGCAAGCCCTCGATAGACTCCATTGCACCACGATACTTGCGAACGGTCTCCACAACATCGTACAGTTGTTCTTGGTATGTTGATGTCCAAGCGACCGTTATAGGGAGCTTATACGCCTCGATATTTGCAAATTTCGCAAGATTGAGCCTTATTGCCTGCTCTAACTTTTGGGTAGAGTTGGCTATCTTACCAGACTTCACATCTTCTACCGCCTTCAAAACCGCATTGTTGAGTCCCGCCGAAAGTCGAATATATTGCTCTTGGGTTATTTTTCCTTCGTCAAACCAATCGGTCACATACTTTGAGTATTGTTTTTGTAACTCGGGAATATCCGTTCCGTAAAGTTCTTCTCCGTATAGCGACTCGATTTTATCTTTCTTTTGTGCTCTTGACTTCGCATTGTAATAATCCATCATGGATTGAGTTACGGCATTGTAGCCGTCGGCCATTTCCAAAATGGTTTCCTTCTCCAAGTATTGCTGAGGGAGAATTTGGTCAAAAGTGCTTTTGAGACTTTGTAAAGCCTTATCTCTCTCTTCGTTACTCTTTGTTGTGTCTCTTATCGTGTCCGACAGTTCTTGATAAAGAGATATAGACTCTTGAAGATTCTTTGTTAAGTCCGCGTCTATTCTTCCGAGAGACGCATTTAGCTCGTCGGACGCCTTCTTTGCATTATAGAGATAGGTTACGACGGCAGCAAGCGCAACTCCAATTGCAACAAAAGGATGAGCCGATATTACGGCCCAGAGGTTTTTAACGACGGCTATTATTTTCCCGATAGCCGCGACGGAAAAATAAGTAAGCATTGCCACTCCCGCGTTTTTTATCGCAGGGACAAGCTTGCGCCAATTGTCGATAAGTTGCTTTACCACATTAAGAGCGTTCTTAATGGCCTTATCGTGGGTGATACCGATGTCATTAAACATAAGGTCAAGGCTATCTCGAAGGTTTCGCATCATACCCTGAGTAGTCTCGGCTTGCTTTTCTTGCATTCTATAAAATACACCGCCTTCGCTCGTGATGGTTCTAAATACGGCTTCTACATCCGCGAAAGAAACCATTCTCTTTGAAACCCTCTCAAACACATCTCCTACCGAAACCATTCTTCCTTCAAGTTCCGTGTATCGCTTTGAAAGCTCCTCAAGCATATTTACACCCGCCTCGGAGAATTGGCGTAACTCCGTTCCCCTCAAATAGTTCGCGGCCTTTACCTGTCCAAAAGCAAGAATCAATCGGTTCATATCTACTCCAAGACCCGAAGATACATCGGCAAGCATCTTGTTTGTTTCATAGAGTTTGTCGGCCTCCACCCTATACGCTGCAAGCTGTTTTGTGTAAGTGACCAAATCCTTAACTCTAAATGGTGACTTTACGGCCAAGTCAACCGTTTTTTCCCAAAGTTCATTTGCTTTATCTACATCTTGAAGAAGAACTTGAAGTGACCTATGTTGCATTTCAAACTCCCCTCGTATTTGAAGGAGTTGATTTCCATATCCCATCAAAGCCTGAACACTAAATATAGTACCCGCAATTTGACGAACTTTTCTTGCGGCATCGCCAAGGCCATTCATGCTATTTTTTACGCGTCCCGTTTGTTGAACTTGCGCTCCGATTGCTTGGCCGATTTGCTGTTGTACTGCAAGTTGTTTTTCAAGTAATTTAATTTGCTCCTCAAGATACTTTATTTTTTGCGCGTCCATAGCCGTTGCGCTTGCTCCTCCTCCCGTTCCAACTATATTAACATTAAGTCTTGAGAGTTGTTGCATGGCTGTAATGAGCCTATTGACTTGAGGTATTGCTCTTGTTGCCGCATCTCCAAGTTTTTTTAGGTCGTTGGCTTGACCCGAAAAACGAACATTTACTCTCGCATTTGAGAGCTGGGACATCGCTCGCTGAGCCACACCTATTCTTTGTATAAAGTGGTTAAGGCCGTCTTTCGTCATATCTTTCCAAGACTTGTTTATCTTGCCTATGCCCGTCTCCGCGTTTTTGACGAGTTTCTTTATGGCCTCGTCCGCTTGTTTGATACTTGTGGTATCGAATGATATACTACTTGCCTGCGCCATCCTATTCCTCCTATTTATTTATTCATTATTATCCTCTTTATCCTTTCCCATTACGGGACATCCTAAGTCGTTAAGAAGCTCGTCGGCACTACTTATAACCTTCGCGTTCGACCTTTCCGCTTCCTTTTTCGACAAATATTCCACCCTCGTATGGTCTATCATCATTAGACGAATCATCGGAACACTTAGCTTCCATCGGTAATCTTCCATTGTTATGAATGGGAAAGCCTTTAGAAAATCGACCATTGCTCCGATTTCGCTTCGGCTACAAACTATTCTTGTTCTCTCGTCGTCGTCCTCCTCGCTGTCGTAGCGACTTTGAACATCTCTACAATACGACAGCTCTCCGTAAAAAAACCGACATCGAGCAACTGAAGCGTTTCTATAAATATGTTTCCAAACTCGGATACCTCGCACTCCCAGTCAAGAGTATTGTAGGTTGCTTGGTACAATTCCGAGAATCCCGCCTTTTCGTCTCCTCCCTTAAAAATCTTGTTCTTATCGTTTAGCAACGCAAGTGTGAGTATTTTTAATATGGAGGGAATGTTGGTTGCAAATTGTTGTACAATGTCACCAAAATTCGCATTCTCAACTTTGTTTATCTTGATAACCTCTTGTGCTATCAAGTATTGCGTACCCATTCTTAATGCCCTTATTTCCCACTCCGTACCATTAAGGGACGCGAGCCTTGGACTATCATTAAGAATCTCCGCAAGCCTTTCTTGAGCGTCTAACGACACTTCCGATTTGTTTTTCTTCGTATTGTTCGCCATAATGTGATTATAAAATAAAATGGGAAGGGAGATTAACACCTCCCCTCCCATCCTTCCTTTTTCGTATCGCTATTGTTAAGCAGGGAGTTCGTATGCTGTGTCAAGCACGAACGGAGTCTGCTTTCCGTCAACGGTCGCGTTAAGACCTGTTCCCGCAAGCGTGATTCTACCCATAGATGTACTAAGCGAATCGAGAGTTGCCTTCGAGTTAAGCTGAACCTTCGGGAGAATAGCCGCAATGTATGTGCCACCAGTAGCGGCGAATACGAGTGCAATCTCCGCATAGAGAGGAGCATAAGTTGAAGGTGCATAAGCCTTCTCGTTGCTTTGGTCTGTTGAGAAGCCACAAAGAGCCTTAAGAAGTTCTGGTGCCATCTCCGCAACCTCCGTACTAAAGGTATAAGAACCGAGAGTCACGGTGTTGATGATAGGCGCACTTGAGAACTCATTTTCAATTTTGTTCTCCTCTGGGTCATCCTGTGCGATAGTAGTTGTGTCGCGGATAACCTCGTCGAGCTTATAAGTTGTTGTTCCAAGGGAGTTTTCGTTAGCCCAAGGAGTTACATACAAGGCATAAGGGTTATAAACCTTTACCTTTTTTGTAATAGGTGTTACTGCCATAATTTATCCTATATTTAATTGTTCTACAATATCGTTATTATAACTTCCACTACATTGCAATGCCAATCAATGTCGCGATTGAAACTCCAATATGTCAACCTTCGTATAACCTTATAGTTTGGATTATTGCTTTCCGCTAAAACCCTATTAAGTTCTACTTCCATTTCGGATAAAACCTTGACATTCTTTCTTCCGCTTTCCATTGGGCGAGCATAAAGAGCAACAAGTGCCGTTCCTTGACCGTAGGCGTCCATATCGTTGACTCCGTTAGGAAGGTCTACATGGCAAAAGGAGTCGCAATTACTTGGTATTTCGGTCTTATTAAAGACCTTGCTTCCCACAATAACTCTTTCGCCAACACTATCATTGAAAAGCTCGTAAAGGAAGGTTTCAATTTTCGATATGTTAAGGTTGTCTTTATTCATACTATAATATCTCCCGCGCCGACCGCATTCAATCTTGGTTGGTATATTTTGTATTTGGGGTTTTTCGCAACTTGAGCGAAATAGTCCGTTGCCGCACTTATCACTTGAACGCCCTTCGACTCCAATATTCCAGAGTAAAAAGTCGCCGCTACACATACGACCTCGACAACATTTTTTCTCTTGTTTGGAAGCGTTGGGTGAGCCTTCCAATACCTCTCAAGTGCATCGCGTCCCGCGATGTATTCTCCCGTTGAAAGTCCCCTAGGAGGCATCCATCCCTTGTCATGGTAAGGCGATGTTGACATTGGAGAGTCGATTGCGTATCTCTTTGTTTCGGGTCTTAATACCCCGTCAACATAGACCGCGCTCCCAATAGCATCAACGATGTTGTAGGTGGGCTCATAATTCGTTACCGAGCCCCGATAGTAGCCCGCCCTTTGCAACGCATATCGACAAGCCTCTTGTCCTATTTCCGTTGCTTGGCGAATTACGGCTTCAAGACGCTCGTTGCTCCTTGCATATTGACCACCTTTGGTTCTACCGCTCCAAGCCATACTTTAAACCCTTGTGCACATTACCTTTACTCCACCAAGTTGAGATGGGAACACTCCTAATACTCGACCTTTTTGAATGAGACCATAAGCGTTTATTTCGACAGGCTCCCCAAGAATAACTTGAAGTTCTTCTTCCTCCGCATCGAAAGGAAAAAATATGGTTATCTTGTCGTTATTGAGCCCCGTGTCTTGGTCGCTTATATCGCAAGGGGTCTCAAACGAAACAATCTTCTCCTCAACTTGTTCATCAAGGGGCTTACTCTCGTCTACCCCCAAGTGATAAAAAGTTGCGTAAAAAGGATATTCCTCCGTCCCGTGATGGTTAATGTACATACTTTACCTCGTTACTAACATTCCAACCATTGTAATGTGCCCGAATCGTTTTCCACGACCTCGAGCATTTCATCGTCATACTTCTTGTATATGAAAGAAAGACGATTGTATATCCTTTCCTTCTCGGCCTCGTAGAGAGTCTGACTTCCTACGGTTCTTGTATAACTTCCGTGTGATTGTGTTGCACTCGCCCAAACATTAGGAGAATAGTATGCTTTGTATAAGAGGTCTGCCTCAAGCAACTCAATAGTCTTCTTGTCAAGCTCGTCGTAACTTGTCACATCAACCACATCTCTGCCCAAGGCGATGGTTTTAAGCACCGCCTTGTCAAAGACATAGTTTGTTAAGCCCGAAAGAAATTCAATTATGTCGAATTTTTCTGCCATATACTTCAGTTACCGTTATTAGGCGTTAGCCTTAGTAGTGTCGATGATGAAGTGGTAAAGGAACTCGTCAAGTGACGGTGTAGCCGCGAGAACGAGGTCTGTGTGCCACTCCTTGAGGTTTCCGTTAACGATTGTCGAGTTACGAACCACCGCAAGACC
>JAEIGA010006918.1_pt1 | contig 17242 bp, 8 predicted proteins | sample 9270691 | NCBI WGS metagenome assembly JAEIGA01 (sample SAMN17057246, study PRJNA624740) | gut metagenome | biome: biome; isolation source: fecal sample | host: Bos grunniens | place: China: Xizang | collected 2019 | reverse complement strand
CATCCAGATGCGGCAATCTTGCATCCAAGCGTCGTCTTTCACTTCGTCGACAGCGGCGAGTACGGCGTCGAGGCATACTTTGTGAGTGCCGTGAGGGTCGGCAAGGTCGCCTGCGACATAGATTTGGTGAGGTTTAACTTCTTCGATTACGGCTTTTACGATGTCAACATCAGGGCGTCCGAGGTCGCCTTTTTTGATTGTGCCTGTTTCGTAGAATGGGAGGTTGAGGAAGTGTACGTTTTTAGAGCGTACGCCCATAAAGCGGCAGGCAGCTTTGGCTTCGCCACGGCGGAGAAGGCCTTTGAGCATACGAACGTCGAATGTGTCGATGTCGTTTTCGCCTTTTTCTTCGAGGAGGAATTTGCGAATTTCGTCGTATTTAGCGATAATTGCTTTGTTTTCAGGGTCGAACATATCGGTGAAACCTTTGACGAATGCGATGAAACGGATGATTTCGTCGTCGCCAACGGCAATGTTGCCAGATGTTTCGTAGCAAACGTGAACTTCGTGACCTTGGTCGACGAGGCGTTTGAGAGTGCCGCCCATAGAGATTACGTCGTCGTCGGGGTGAGGAGAGAATACGATGACGCGTTTAGGGTATGGGTTGGCGCGTTCGGGACGGTTTGAGTCGTCGGCATTTGGTTTTCCGCCAGGCCATCCGGTGATGGTGTGTTGGAGGTCGTTGAATATTTTGATGTTTACGTTATAGGCTGAGCCATAGAGGGCTACGAGTTCGCTGAGGCCGTTTTCGTTGTAGTCTTTGTTAGTGAGTTTGAGGATTGGTTTGCCGGTTTTTTGGCAAAGCCATACGATGGCGCGGCGAGTGAGTTTGTCGTTCCATTCGCAAGATGTTACGAGCCAAGGGCAAGAGATGCGGGTGAGAGCGCTAGCTGAGTTTATGTCGAGATAAACTGTTGTGTTTGTGTGCATTTGAAGGAATGATGCGGGATGTTGGTCGCTCATTTGTCCTTCGACGATTGTTTTGATGATGTTGGCTTTGTGTTCGCCAAATGCGAGTAGGGCAATGCGGTGGGCTTTGAGTATTGTGTTTACGCCCATTGTGATTGCACCAGCAGGGACTTTGTCGATAGAGCCGAAGAAGTGGGCTGCTTCTTTGCGAGAATTAGGGTCGAGAAGGATTAGACGTGTTTGAGATGCAGCTTGGGAGCCAGGTTCGTTGAATCCGATGTTGCCAACGCCTCCGATGCCGAGTACTTGATAGTCGATGCCGCCGAGGTTGTCGATTTTTTGTTCGTATTCGGCGCAGTGTAGGGCTATTTCAGATTGGTTGAGAGTAGGGTCGATGGAATAGATGTTTTCGGGAAGTATGTCAACTTTGTCGAGTAGGTTTGCTTTGATTTGGTTTAGACAGCTTTGTGCAAAGTTGATGTCGAGAGGGTAGTATTCGAAAAGGTTGAATATAACTACGTTTTTGAAACTGAGGTTTTCGTTGGTGTGAAGGCGTACGAGTTCGTTGAATACTTCGATAGGAGAGCGTCCGCTAGTGAAGCATAGTACGCATTTTTTGTTTTCTGCTTCTTTTTTGCGGATTAAGGTTGCGATTTCGTGAGCTACAACTTTGCTGCCTTCGTGGGCTGTAGTTGTGATGTGAGTCTTCATTTTCTCGAATCGAGAAATGCCAGAAAGTTCTAATGCTGAATCTGGTTGATAGTACTTTTTGGGTACTTGTGACAAGACGATTTGTGAGCTGAGGTTTGTTCTCATAGTTTTATGATTTTTGTTTGTTTTGTAATATTCTTTTTTGTGCATACACACTGAGAGTGTGTATTTTTAAGGTAGGGAGCACCTTGCTTGCAGGTATCTCTATAGTATATTTAAATTTTGGATTTTTAAGAGCGGAGTACACACTAAGAGTGTGTATTATTTTATGGTCGTATTTTCCAACGCAAAGGTATGTATTTTTTTGGATATTGCAAAATTATTTTTGTAATTTTTTAGGGGTAAAATTTGTTTATGTTGTTTTTTTTTTGTTACTTTGCGAGAAATTGTATTATTATGTTAATGAATTTAATTGCGGATAGTGGCTCTACTAAGACAGCGTGGTGCTTAGTATGTGATGGTCAGATTGTTAAACAGTTTGAGACGCCTGGAATTAATCCTTTTTTTCAGACAGAAGATGAGATTGTTGCTCAGTTGAAGGATGGGTTATTGCCAGAAGTTGGGAAGAATTGTGTCGAAAATGTTTATTTTTATGGTGCTGGATGTGCAAATCCAGAGAAAAATAGGGCACTTGAGGGGTTGTTGATGAGTGTTGTTGGAGCAAAAACGGCTTTTGTGGCATCGGATATGTTGGGTGCAGCGCGTGGTTTGTTGGGCAGAGAGTCGGGTATTGCATGTATTCTTGGCACAGGTGCGAATTCGGGTGTTTATGATGGCGAGGATTTGGTGAAGGGAGTTTATGCAGGTGGTTATATTCTTGGCGATGAGGGTTCAGGTGGTGTGCTTGGCAAGTTGTTGATTTCGGATTGGGTTAAGAAGCAGATGCCACAGGATATTTATGATGCATTGACTGAGGAGTATGGTTTGACATATTTGGGCATTGTGGATAGGGTGTATAAACAGGCTTTCCCAAATAGATGGTTGGCTCAGTTTACGAAGTTTATGTCGGCTCATAGGGAGCATCCTTATATCCATAATTTGTTGGTTGAGGCGTTTAAGGCGTTTTTTGAGAGAAATATTAAGCAATATGATGAATGGAAGGCGTTGGAGGTTGGTTTTGTGGGTTCGATAGCGTTTTATTTTAATGCTGAGTTGAGAGAGGCTGCTGAGGTGTGTGGGGTTAAGTTGGGCAAGGTGATGCAGAATCCGATTGAAGGACTTGTTGGTTATCACAAATGAGGAGTTAGGAATGAGGAGTTAGGAATGAGGAGTTAGGAGTGGAGAATGAGGGGATTATGAATTATGAATTATGAATTATGAATTGAAATAATTATGGCTTTTGAAAAAATAACAGAAAAGAGTTCGCTTTACAACGACTTGGACAAAATGTCGATTGGCGAATTGTTACACAACATGAATCAAGAGGACCAAAAAGTGCCTCTTGCGGTAGAAAAAGCATTGCCTGCTATCGAGAAATTGGTTTCAGAAATTGTGCCACGTATGAAAAAAGGTGGTCGTATCTTCTATATGGGAGCTGGTACGAGTGGGCGTCTTGGTGTGCTTGATGCATCGGAAATTCCTCCAACATTTGGTATGCCAAATACTCTTGTTATCGGACTTATTGCTGGTGGTGAACATGCGCTTCGTAATCCAGTAGAGAATGCAGAAGATGATTTTGAGAAAGGATGGCAAGAACTTCTCGACCGTAATATTTGCGATAAAGACGTTGTTGTTGGTATTGCGGCTTCGGGTACTACTCCTTACGTGATTGGAGCTATGCGCCACGCTCGTGAAAATGGCATTTTGACTGCGTCGGTTTCATGTAATCCAGATACTCCTATTGCAGCAGAGGCGGATATTGCTATTGAGGCGATTGTAGGTCCTGAATTCGTTACAGGTAGTACACGTTTGAAATCAGGTACAGCTCAAAAGCTTATTCTTAATATGATTACTACAACTACAATGATTCAGTTGGGTCGTGTTAAGGGTAACAAGATGGTGAATATGCAACTTTCTAATGCTAAGTTGGTTGACCGTGGAACTCGTATGATTGTCGAAGAACTCGGTTTGCCTTATGACCAAGCAAAAAATCTTCTTCTTATGCATGGAGAGGTGAAAGCTGCTATCGATGCGTATAATAAATAGTCAACGGTCAATGGTCAATGGTCGACAGTCAACAGTTGATTAGCCTATTTGTTTAGGAATAAAAATTAATAAAAATAAACAAGGAGGAGTTGAGTCTCGCTACTCGCTACTCGCTACTAAAAGTCTAATTTATGAAAAAATTCTCCTTAATCATCGCAGTGTTGTGCATGATGGTCCAATTGGGATTTGCACAAGCACTGACAGTAACAGGTGTTGTTACATCAAAAGATGATGGGCAACCAGTTATTGGGGCTTCTATCCTTGTGAAGGGCACAACAACGGGTACAATTACCGATTTTGATGGTAATTATACTATTTCTGCTCAAAAAGGTCAAACACTTGTTGTTTCATACGTTGGTATGAAAACACAAGAGATTGTTGTTAAAAACGCAATGCAAAACATCGTTCTTGTTACAGATGCCGAGGTGTTGGAAGAGGTTGTTGTAACAGCGATGGGTGTTACTCAAGAGAAGAAAACACTTAACTTTGCGGTTCAATCTGTTGATAATGATGCGATTACAAGCGGTAAATCGTCTAACTTTGTATCGGCTCTTCAAGGCCAAATCTCAGGTGTTAGCGTAACAAATGCGGGTGGTTCGCCAAATGCAGGGTCTCAAATTATCATTCGTGGTATTTCTTCGATTAATAATTCGCAGAATAATGAACCATTGTTTATTCTTGATGGTATGCCTCTTTCGGGTGGTGCGTCAAGTATGAATGATATTAACCCTAACGATATTGAAAATATTACAGTATTGAAAGGGGCAGCAGCTTCGGCTCTTTATGGTCAAGAGGGTGCCAATGGTGTTATCATGGTAACAACAAAACGCAATAGTTCAGGTAAAGTTACAGTAACTGCTAATGCTAGCCTTCAACTCGATACTCCTATGCGTCTTATCGAAACACAGATGATGTATGGACCGGGTGCTCTTGGTTTTTATAAGCAACAAACTAATGGTGGATGGGGGCCAATGCTTGCTGCAGATGCTCCTCGTTACAACAACGTGAAAAATTATTTCCAAAATGGTTTTTATCATAAATATGATATTAACGTAACAGGTGGTAATGATAAATTCCAAGGTTTTGCTTCTGCAAACTTCTCAAATAATGATGGTATCGTGCCTGAAGACTACCTTCAAAAAGTTGGTATTATGTTGAAAGGTACTTACAATATCTCGAAACAAGTATCTGTAACTATGATGGCGAATGTGAATAACAATCAATATCGTGGTGCAGGTTCTATCTCAAGTATCTATTCTTGGCCTATCGATGATGATATTCGTCTTTATGAAAACAATGGTCAACCTCGTTTCCGTTACGACCAAATGTATGATGAGAAAGCAAGTTCACCTCTTTCTCCACTTTGGAGCCGTTATATGGATGAAGGTAAAAACCGTTCACTTCGTACAATGTTAATGGGTAGTATCTCTTATAAACCAGTTAAAGGTCTCGAATTTACAGGTCGTATCAGTTACGACTCTTCTAACTATACATACGATGGCTATTCAGTGCCTCGTTTCGATGACTCTGTTGTGCTTAGCGATGAACTTAATGGTACACCAGAATATCTTGAAGGTAAAAATAAACCTTATTTGACAGAAAGTCAATTGAGCAAAATAGATAAAGACCTTCTTGGTAGTTATAGTTATAGTGCGTCACGTAGTGGATTACTTACAGCAAACGTGATGGGTAGCTATCATCTTGAGTTGCCAAAAGAGTTTAATATGAACTTTATGGTCGGTGCCGAAGCTCGTATGTACGAATCTTCTTCAAATGCTGTTGCTGGTCGCGACTTTATTATTCCTGGCGTTTATAGCTTTAGTAATGTTAGCGAAAGTATTCTTAACTCAGACAACACTGTTTCTCACCGTCAAAAACGTAATGCAGGTGTGTTCGGCGAAATTCGTGGCGACTATAAAGGCTTGGCTTCTCTCTCTGTAACAGGACGTTGGGACTGGTCATCTACTCTTCTTTATGAACACAACCCTTATTTCTATCCATCTGTAACAGCTGGTATTATTTGGTCAGAAATATTTGGCATCTCTAACAACTGGTTCAACTATGGTAAACTTCGTGGTAACTGGGCTATGGTAGGTAAAGATGCTCAACCTTATCTATATGACCGTAAATATAAACAACAAACTACATTCCCTGATGGAGGTTATAGTTCTAACCCAACAATGTCGGTTGCAGCCGATCTTGCTCCTGAGCTTTCTACATCTTGGGAGATTGGTATGGAATTGAAATTCTTCCAAAATCGTACACGTCTTGATGTGGCTTACTATTCTACAGTTACTGACCGCCAAATCGTTACAGTGCGTGTTTCTCCTTCTGCAGGTCATATCTTGATGACACGTAACGAGGGTACTGTTAAAAACCATGGTGTTGAAATTCAATTCGACCAAGATATTTTCCGTAAAAAGAATCTCTCTTGGACTGTAGGTCTTAATATAGGTCTTAACCGTGGTACAGTAACAAAATTGCCTAACGAAATGACCGAAATTCAAGGTACTCAATATGGCGATATTTTCCCTTCTGCATTCCTTGGTGGTAGTACAACAGCTATTACTGGTAAGGATTATGAACGTACAGAAGATGGTACTATAATCGTTGACGAAAATGGTCTTCCTAAAATTAGTCCTACCAAATCTCTCTTGATTGGTAATCGTGAACCTTTGTTTACTGGCGGTATCAATACTACATTCCGTTATAAAGGTTTCTCTATTAATATGTTGTTTGATGGTCGTCTTGGTGGTGATATAGTTAACGTTACAGGTCGTGGACTTTGGAGTAATGGTATGCACAAAGATCTTGAACAATATCGTGGACGTCAAGTAGTTTGGGAAGGTGTAGTGCAAACTGGTACTGATGAAGCTGGTAATCCTATTTACGAAAAGAATACTAATTCAATTGTGCTTGACGCAACAACTATTTCTAACTACTATTATGCGGTATCTTCTAACTTTATAGAAGATGGTTCTTATATTCGTCTTGCTCACTTGACTTTGGCATACGACTTCACTGATTTAGTTAAGACAAAATCTCCTATTACATCACTTAAATGTTCTCTTACTGGAACTAACTTGTTCCTCTTGACTAAATATACAGGTTCTAACCCATTGGCTAATGCTTCTCCAGGTTCGGGTGGTACCGGTGCTGCTGGTATCGACAACTACTCAGTTCCTATGACTCGTGGTTTCAACTTCTCTTTAACATTAGGTTTCTAAAAGTTAAAAAATTATTAACGAGGCGAAGCGAAGAGCTAAAATCTCGCTACTCATGTACAGACGCAATATATTGCGTCTCTACTACTAAAAATTTAAAAAACAATGCTGAATGGCAAGTCTTGTTACTCGCTACTCGCTACTAAATATCTATTTATGAAAAAAATATCAATATATCTAATGGTTGTTCTTGTCGCTTTCTTCTCTATGACAAGCTGCGAGAAATGGCTTGATGTTAATACAAGTCCCGACAACCCTACAACGGTTACTTCTGACCAAGTGCTTCCTGTGCTTGTTTTCTATCTTGCACAATTGGAATACGACCATGCCGAGTATGGTGTGTATATGAGTCAATGTTTGACAACAGCTGGACGTTCACAAACTGGTTCGTATGGCTATAAATCGGGTTGGACTTTCCTCTCTATGAACCGTCACCCTCAATGGCGTCGTCACTATTACGACCTTGGTGTGAATATCTTCTCTTTGACTGAAGATGCTAAGAAAAATAATTATCGCAATTTTGCACTTATTGCTCGTACTATGCGTCTTCACTCTACTCTTATGACAACTGACATGTATGGCGATATGCCTCTTCGCGAATGTTATGGTCATATTGAGGACCTCGAAGAGTATTGGAATAACCCAGTTTATGAAGATAAATCTAAGTTTACTCCTAAATACGAATCTCAAGCAGAAGTTTATGCTTGGATGTTGCGTGAAGTAGATAAACTTTTGGCTCTTTATGAAGATCCAGAATGGGTGAATTGCGAAGACAATATGCCTATCAATGCTACTATGGATCGTATCTATCATGGCGACCTTGGTAAATGGAAAGCATTCACAAAAGCGCTTAAAGCTCGTATGCTTGTGCGTATGCTTCCTAACTGGGACAACAACTCTGCGACTTGTGAAAAAATCATTGCAGCAGTAGATGATTGTTTGAACGATCCAAATTGGCAAGAGCCACTTTATGTTTTCCTAGCCGATGGTTCAGGAGAGAAAAACTGTCCTTGGGGACCAATGCAACCAATTATCAACTCTTGGGAGTCACGTGGTAATCTTCTTTCGGATGCAATCCCTTCTCGTTTCTTTGGTCAATATCTTTTGGGAATGTATTCCGATGCTAATGTTGGTTCTGTAACACCTATGATTGGTCTTGCTCTCGATCCACGTGCTTCTCGTATGATGGCTCCTCGTGGTGGTGCCGACAATAATGGTGAAGCTCGTTCCCAAACATTCCGTTATCTCGATAATAACAAAGGTAGTGATATCTCGCTTAAAGCTACTAACTTCCCTGACCTTTATGGTATTACTGAAGCTACTATTATGGCAGCAAATCCATATACAAAAGATGATGGTTATGTGGCTATTTATACTGAAGAAGAGTTGCTTTTCATCAAAGCCGAAGCTCAATATTGGCGTGATGCAAAACAAGCATTCCAAACAGAGGCTTATAATACTATGATGCAAGCTGTTGAGCGTAGCATGCAACGTTATAGCGTTGATTATACTAATGCCTCTTCTGTTGAAGGTCAATCATACAAATGGTTGTGCGATATTCGTCTTGCTGAGGCTAAATTCTCTATCGACATGCTTATGCAACAAAAATATGTTGCGATGTATCTTCTTTCAGAACAATGGACAGATGTTCGTCGCTATAACTATTCAAGTTCTAAGAATGGTATCTCGTATAATGGAGTATATGTTTATGATGTAAAAAATGTTCATAACGAACAAGAGATGAAAGACCTTAACGACGGTCGTGACTTTAAGAAAAAACCAGAAGCATTCTTCCAAGGCACAGGTTCTCTTACTCGTCCATTCAACTTGAACGTGGCTTATTGGGATTCTCCTGTCGATTATGGTCAAAATTTCCCACTTTCACCAAATGCTTGGGTTCAACGTATGAATTACGACCCTGAAACAGAGGATAAATATAATGTGGGTCAACTCGATTCTCTCGGTGCTCGTAAAAATAGCGATTGGTTGCGTAAACGTATGGATTGGGGATATTTTACAACTCCTTCTCCAGCTAATGCAATTGGTATCAATGTAATCCCAACTAATTGTCCAATGCCTACAAGTAACATTGGTGATTATATCGATTATGAAAGAACTCAACCTGTTTATTAGTATTAAAATAATTAAAATAGTGATTTTATGAAAATAAAATTTTTAACAATAGTAGCTGTTGCTCTTGCCTTTTTGGCAAGTTGCGATAAACACGACAAAATCGACGAATTGGTTCAAGTCGGTCCTGTAGCTCCTCAAGTATATTGGGAGTTAGCTTCAAGTACTACAAAGGCAGGTAATGATGTTGCTTTCAAAGCTCAATACTATACATCAAATCCTGATGTTGTGATTGATACTCTTCAAGTGTGGTACAATGTTGTGCGTTCCGAAAGTTATCAAGTTACATGTCCACTTCTTGCCACTTTCTCTTACACTATGTCGAGAGCTGTAGAAGAGGAGGTGCGTGTTCCTCAATATATTGCAGGTTATTCTCACAAAGAAGAGTATTGGAACAACACCTTGCGTGCATATACATTTACTGATGTATTCCCTACAAGTTATACTCTTGCATCTATCGCAGTAGCTGAGCCTGAGTCGTTCGCATATACCGATTCTGTTACTTTTGTAAACAATTTTGGTGCTAACTTCGCTCAAGAATTCAAAGATAGTATCTTCATTAAGATGCAATATGCCGATTATGTAAAAATGTTTGGTCCTTCAGGATTGAATATGCTTGAAGATTTTTCAGCGTATAAAGATTCTACATACGATGCAAACTCTGACTCTTGGATTGCTCACTTTGCATTGGATACTCTTACAGCAACTGAGTATGAAGCAAAAACACCTGCTCGTAATTGGCGTCAATATGCTACAACCGAAGGTGGCGATGTTGTGATTGAAACAGTGCCTACTGATTTGATTATCCTTTTCGATGAAACTACAATCGATGAGTTGTTGTTCAATAAATCAAAACAATATTATGAGTTGCAATTCTCTCGCGCTTACTATATTGAAGCAAATCTTCGTTGTATTGATTCAAATGGCGCTATTGGTACTGCACTTGAAACTAAAATCGAACTTAACTAATTCTTTGAGATTATGAAAACGATAAATTTTTTGAAATATAGCCTTCTTTCGTTAGTAATAGCATTTTCGCTTTCGGCTTGTGTTGACCATATTGCCGAAGAAGAGACGCTTCCAAGCAAAGATGTTGCTTTCGAATACTCGATTGTTGACGAAACATATACTATCGACTATTATGTCGGTGCACAAATCCAATTTGTCAATACAAGTTTCTTGACTGGCGATCCAACTTGGAATTTTGATTTCCAACGTGGCGACGAAATCGTTTCTGGTACAGTGAATAGCGATACTGTTGTTGTTAAATATAAAGTGGCAGGTCAACGTAATGTTACTCTCGTAGTTGACGGTAAAAAATGCACATATCCACTTTATATTAGTGATATTCAACCTATTCTTACACTTAAAGAGATCGAAGGTGGTCTTTGTGAAGTACAAACTACATTTGTAGAGTTTAATACCGAACTTCCTAACCCTGAAAATCTTGATGCTATCTATACTTGGACTTTCCCAGAAGGAACTACCGATGCCGATGGTAATGAAGTTACAACAGTTGTTGCTGAAGATCCTGGTAAAGTGAAATTTGCAAACGTAGGTTCTCAAACAGTTCGCCTTAATGTAACACTCGGTGGTCGTCCACTTCAAGAGGTAAAACTCAATGTGCAAGTGGCTTACAACAAAGAGGTGCCAACTCTCTATTATGCAGTGAAAGGTGGTAATATCATGGCACTCAAACTCGATGAAGCTCCAGAAGATATTAAGATTCAACCTTTCGATATGGGTGTGAAATCAGGACAGCATGCTTTGAATATCGTTTTTGCTGATACATTGCTTTATATTCTCGATGCTGGTATGCAATTTACTTATGTAAATGACGTTGATGGTGTGATGGGAGATGGTCGTATCACTGTTATGAGTAGAGATGGTAGCAAAGTAGAAACTATGATTTCTAACGTAGGCGGTACTGCTTTCAACGACCCATTCTATGGTTATGCTGAAGGCAATTATCTCTATGTTGCTAATCGTAACACTGGTTTCTATCAAATCAAATTGACTGAGCGTAATGCTACATTCTCTACCGATAATTATCCTTGGTATGTTCAAAATGACCACCTTGGTTATTATAATAATGGTTTCGTATATGGTGCGATGAATGCATGTTTTGGCAAAGTAAAAGGCACCTGGTATTGGTGTAAAACTTATAATGCAACTGCGGGTATTGCTCGTTTTCTTGATTCGGATATTCTTCAATCAGCTCGTACTGAGAATGATCTTCCTCCTGCATCAGGTCTGATCCTTCCAGGTGCAGCAGTAAAATCATTTGCATACGATGCTAAAAATGATGCTCTCTATTTTGCAGCGTATGGCAATAGTCAAGATGGACTTTTCCGTTGTTCGCTTTCAGAAGCGGATGCTATCGCTTCTGCCGATTTGATGAAAGATACATATAAATGTAAAACAGCAAATACAGGCGTAACTCTTACTCCAATTTCAGAAGCAGGTATGGGCGAAGGTTCTTCTGGTGAGTTTATTGGTATTTGCCAATTGGCTCTTGACGAAGCTACAGGCTGTGTTTATTTCGGTCTTCGTTCAGCTGATGCATCAGTACCTTCTGGTCTTTACCGTTATAATCCAAACCTTGCTGGTGATGGCTTGAACAAAATTGAGTGCGTTATACCAAATGTTAGCATCTACGGTGTAGCAATCAATAAAACTCCAAGCAAATTATTCTAGTAGAGACGCAATACATTGCGTCTCATAATAGCAATACATTGCGTCTTAAAATCGCATCATAGAAGTAGAGACGCAATACATTGCGTCTCAAAATTGCAATACATTGCGTCTCAAAATCGCAAAATAGATAGTGCGAGGCTGATAACCTCGCACTATTACAATAAAAATATATTTATTATGAAGAAGTCATTATTTTTGATATTGTGCATTGTGCATTGTGCATTGTGTATTGATATAGTCGCTCAAAATCGCGAATTTCGTGCCACATGGCTCACTACTGTATGGGGTATCGACTGGCCAAAAACAACAATCCCTGTAAATGGTACAGAGGTTCAAAAAGAGAATGCCCGTAAACAACAGAAGAAAGAACTCTGTAATATTCTCGATTCGCTTAAAGAGGCAAATATGAATGCTACGTTTTTTCAAGTGCGTGGTATGAGTGATGCAATGTACAACTCAAAATATGAGAATTGGTGTCGTTACCTTACAGGCACTCGTGGTGCTGACCCTGGCTATGACCCTCTTGAATTTGCTATTCAAGAGGCACATAAACGTGGTATAGAACTCCATGCTTGGCTCAACCCTTATCGTTATTCTTCTTCTGAGGACACATATAGTAGCCTTGAAAATGATTATGCTGCGCAACATCCCGATTGGATTCTCGATTATGGTAGTGGTACTACTATTCTCGATCCAGGTCTTCCTGAAGTGCGTCAACGCATTCAAGAGATTATTGCAGATATTGTAGAACGTTATGATGTTGATGGTATTGTTTTTGACGACTATTTTTATGCATACGGGGGTACATCTGCCAATTTAGATAAAGCAACTCAGGATAAGTATCGCCCAGAAGGGAAAGACCTTGGCGATTGGCGTCGCGAGAATGTCGATATGATGATTAAGGATGTGTATGACACAATACAAGCCATCAAGCCATACGTCAAATTTGGTGTTTCTCCTTTTGGTACATGGACAACCAACAAAGAAGTGGCTAAAGAGCATGGTATTACCCTCCCTGGTGGTGTAGGTCAGACAGGTAATATGTATGCCGAAATTTATTGCGACCCTATCGCATGGCTCGAACAAGGCACTGTGGATTATATCTCACCTCAACTCTATTGGACTACCACAAGTGCCTATCCATTTGGCATATTGTCTAATTGGTGGTCAGAAATTTCAAGTCGTTTTGGTCGTCATTTTTATGCAAGTCATTCAGTTTCGGCTCTCAATGGCTCTGCTTCACCTGCACCTCAACGCCGAGGTCTCTCAAATATCGAATCTCAAATAGTAGAGACGCAATATATTGCGTCTCAAGAAACATCACCAGAAGTAGAGACGCAATACATTGCGTCTCAAGAAGCATCACCAGAAGTAGAGACGCAATATATTGCGTCTCAAGAAGCGTCTCAAGAAGATGAGACGCAATGTATTGCGTCTCTACAGGGACAAAAACGTTCTTTCAAACAGGGCGAAATCGGTGCACAAATCAACTACAACCGTATGTATGATGTCAATGATGCTCCTGGTTCTGTCATGTATAATACCAATAAAACAGTAAATACAAAAAGTTTCATTCAATATCTCAAACTTCGTGTTTATACAACTAAAATTCTCACTCCACACATCAATTGGAAAGACAATTCTGTTCCTGCATCGCCAACTGATTTTGTAAAAACCGACAACCTTTTGACTTGGAAAAACGAATCGCCATTGTACCGTACTGCCGTTTATGCCATCCCTGAAGGTTATAGCGGTGCCGACAAATATGCGCCAAAACATTTGATTGATTTGGTATTCGATAGTTTGAAATATGATATTCCTGCCGAATTTGCCGAGGGTTACATATTTGCTCTCACTGCCGTAAATCGTTATGGCGCCGAGAGTGCACCTGTTGTTTTGAATGGTTCTGTGGCTAATCCTGCTGCCCCAGCTCTTGTCTATCCGCTCAATGATGCAGCTGTATTGATGCCATGTCTTTTCAAGTGGGAACAAAACACTGCCGAATGGGCTAAATATCAATGGCAATTGGCGAAAGACGAGCAATTCGACAGTTTGGTTGCTACACGTACAGTCGATGCCCCTGAATTTAATACAACAGTGATGTATAATATCGTTGATGGTGGCACTTATTATTGGCGTGTGCGTACAATCAACGAGGGTGGTGCATCTGATTGGAGCGAAGCTCGTAAGTTCACTTCTAAACTCTTCGGTTTCAATTCTCCTGACAATAATGCCGCCGATTTAGATTTGACTCCATTGTTCACTTGGGACGATGCCTCTAATTATGGCGATGTTAAATATCTTTTTGAACTTTCATCTGATTTTGATTTTACATTATTAAGCGTTCTTTATAGTGTAGAGTTAGTTGATAATAATTTACTATTGCCTAAAGATTTATTGCTTTACAGTACTATATATTATGCCCGTGTATCGGTTGTTGTTAATGATGAGGTTTCAGCTGTTAGCCCTACTCTTGCTTTTACAACAAAAGATATTGAAATCCCTGTACCAACAATTCTCTCTCCTCGCAATGGCGAAACGTTTGATGCTAAATCTATATTACTAACTTGGGCTGAGCAACCAGCCAATGGTTTCCGTGTCGAGTTATCTACTTCAAACAAATTCCCTTCTCGCTCTACTACTATTCGTACAACTGATGCATATACTTTTGAGTATGAATTTACAGGGCTTAAATACACAACATACTATCTACGTATGAAAGCCGACAAACCTCATGGCTATTCTACTGCTTATAGCGACACTGTGATGGTAACATTGTCTGATGTTGTAAGCATAGAGCCATTGAACGAAAATGGCAAAGCCAGAATTGTAGCATTAGATGATAATAATCTCACAATTTACGCCGATTTTTGCAATAAAAATTTGGAGTCTGTTGCCGTTTATTCTGTCGCAGGACAAAAAATAACCGATTTTGTAGAAATAAGAAATGAACAAAATAATAATATAACTTTCAATATTAGCAATTTACCACAAGGTGTATATTTGTTGAAAATATGTTATAAAACAGATTTTGAAATTTTGAAGTTTCAAAAATAATATCTAACTTTGACAAAATAAAGATGAGTTTTTAATTAATCTTAAAACAATAATATTTATTAATCATTAAATTTTAAAGCTATGAAAAGAAATTTACGCAAAGTGGCTGCTTTTCTTTTGGCAGCAGTAGTTTCAGTAGGTGCAATGGCTCAAACTGTAACTCTTCAAGAACCAGTTAAAGAACCAGCGGAAACTTATGAAAGAAAAGGTGATTATCAACTCGTAAACCAATGGATTATTGCATCAAGAGCAGGTAACTATGTTAATACAGACCTCGGTGGTGCGGGGCAAGTTCGTGGTATGGTTGCAAAAGATAGAAAAATGTATGTCTGCTATAGAAACACTAGTGGCGGAGCTCACTCTATTATCGTAGTTGATGGTGTTACTGGTAAATATGAAAAAACAATTTCTCTTTCTGCAAATGCATTTACAAAAGTTGAAAATGCTGGTACTGATAGTGCAAAAACAGTAACAGCTGTAACAAATCCTAATAATGATATTAAACTTGACACAGAAGGTAATTTCCTTGTAGGTCCATGTATCACTTCTGCTTCTCAACCAATGCAAGTGTATAAAGTTGATATCGAAACTGGCGAATGTACAGAACTTATCAACGAGGTAATTGCTGAAAATCCAGAATATGCAGAATTGTCTGTTCGTTTCGATGCTTTCGGCGTTTGGGGTGATGTTGAAGATTATGCTGTGGTTATGGCTATGAATAAAAATGCAATGAACTGTTTCCGTTGGGTGATTGAAGACGGTGTTGCAGGTGCTGCTGAATTGGTTACTCTCGACCCTCTTTATGAAGGTGATGCTTCTGTAGCCCCTGGTGATGCTCCTCAAATTATGCCTATCTCTGAAGATTTGTTCTATGTAGATGGTAATGCTACATTCCCAACTCTTTACCAATATGCTGAAGGTAAAGGTACTCGTATGGATTGTTTCTATGATGCAGAAGGTAATGCTCTTCCTATCCTTGGTACTATGAACCAAGGTCACAATGGTATCACTGACTTCCAACTTGTTAATGCTGCTGGCGAAACTGAATACTTCATGTGTTGCGCTGCTACAAATACAGCTAAAGCTCCTGAATCTTCTTTCGCTATCATCAAGTATGCTGATGAATCTTTGTCATTCCAAACTGCTGAATTGATCTATCAATTCCCTAAAAATGGTTTCGGTGGTACATCTAATGGTTATCGTACAGCTCCTGCTTTTGCTGAACCTAATATCTCTAACGAAGATGCTATGGATATCTATCTATATGTAGGTGAAAATGGTCTTGCTCGTTATACTTTCTCTGCTGATGGTAAAGAAATCAAACAAGACCAAGATGTTGATGATAATGGTATGACTAACGTTGCTGTTGAAAATGTAACAGTTGCTAATATTTACACTGAAGGTGGTCTCGTAGTTGCTGAAGGCGAATTCCAAATCTTCACAGTTACAGGTCAAAACGTAACAGCTCAAAACGGCAACCTCGCTCAAGGTGCTTACATCGTTAAAGCTGCTAACGCTACTGCTAAGGTTATTGTTAAATAATCAGTAACAATATAAATCTCTTAACATACAAAGGGTGGGTGGAATTTCCACCTACCCTTTTTTCTTTTGAGATGCAAGCTAATAATGAGACGCAAAATATTGCGTCTCTACCCTCAGCAACAGCATCTACACCAGTAGAGACGCAATACATTGCGTCTCCAAAAAGAAAGAATATGTCAAATTCTGATTATTTCCAAAATAAATATCGGTCTAAAACTGTTCGTGCGGATTGGATTGATTATAATAATGGTGATTTTTTTGTAACAATATGTACAAAAGATAAATTGCATTATTTTGGAAATATTGAAAATGATAATATAAATTTGTCTGTTGTTGGGGAATTTGTTTTGCATGCAATTAAAAATATATCAATTCATAGTCCGTATTGTGAAGTTTTGGATTTTGTTATAATGCCGAATCATGTGCATTTAATATTATCTGTCAGCGAACAAAATCTTGAGGCTCAAACTAATAATGAGACGCAAAATATAGCGTCTCTACCCTCAGCAACAGCATCTACACTAGTAGAGACGCAATACATTGCGTCTCAGAAAGTTGAGGCTCAAACTAATAATGAGACGCAAAATATTGCGTCTCTACCCTCAGCAACAGCATCTACATCAGTAGAGACGCAATATATTGCGTCTCAGAGTATTGCGTCTCTGGATAATAAAAAGTTGCAAGAGATTGCGAAGCAACGAAGTTTACTTGCTCGTGCTATTTCAAATTTTAAAGGCGCGGTTACTCGTTTTGCTAATGTAAATAATATTCCTTTTGCATGGCAATCACGTTTTTATGATAATTTTATTCGGAATCAAGCAATGATG
>JAEIGA010006917.1_pt1 | contig 17242 bp, 11 predicted proteins | sample 9270691 | NCBI WGS metagenome assembly JAEIGA01 (sample SAMN17057246, study PRJNA624740) | gut metagenome | biome: biome; isolation source: fecal sample | host: Bos grunniens | place: China: Xizang | collected 2019 | reverse complement strand
TTTGATATGAATGCGCTAAAAAGTGTATTCTGTCAAATGGATGAACTTAATGTTAAGACCCTTAAAATCACAGGAGGCGAGCCATTTTATCATCCTCAATTTCAAGATGTCTTAGAACTTATATCTAGAACACGTTTTGAAACCATTATATTGACAAATGGTATGCTACTAACGGAAAGTTCTATAAATTTGATTAAATCATCAAACATCAAGTTGGGAATTTCATTAGATGGAATTTCAAGTAGAACACATGATTTTCTCAGAGGAAAAGGATCTTTCAACATTCTGTATGAAAAGCTTCGGTATATGGGTAAACTTGGTGTGGATTTGACCCTTACATTTACCGCAAATAGAATCAATGAATCTGAATTAGAAAAGTTTTCATCAATTGCATTTAATGAAATAGGAGTACGCTGTATTTTTGTGAATCGACTAAGACCGATAGGCAGAGCTAATACTCATACAGAGATGTTCATTCCCAATGATGAATATATGCTGCTACATGAGAGAGTAAATAACCTCGCTTCTAAATATGGAATAAACAAAATATCCTTATCAGATGATTCCTTGCCAATGAATTCAAATGGTCAAGAACAACTTTTGGGAGATAGCCCATTGGTGTGTGCGGCAGGAAATACATTATTATGTATGGATGAATTCCTTGATACATATCCTTGTATATATGGTCAGGGAAACAAAAACTATATAATGGGAAATCTCTCCAAAGAATCATTGTTGAATATATGGCAATCAAAAAAATGGATGCCATTTAGAGGTGAAACGACCCTGTCTCAAATTAAAGGGTGCAACTCATGTTCACAGAATAATATTTGTGGCATTAAGAACTGTCGGATGAAGCCTGTTTATAATGGGTTAGGATTCTATGATCATGTATCCTATTGTAAAAACTAATAAATTATCGATATAGAGGAGCTGATTTTATGTGTGTATTTATATTTATATTTATATTATTCTTTCTAATGCCTATATGTACATTTGCTCGTACAATATGCGGTACTGTAACAGATGAATTGAATAATCCTATTGCTTATGCTAATGTCGTAGCATTAGATAATGACAGCACTTTCTTAAAAGGAGTAGTTACAGATTCGTTAGGTATATTTAAAATTAATGTTTTGCCAGAAACAGCTGTAATTATAAAAATATCATTTGTTGGATATAATGATTATATTACAAATATCTCTGACAAAGATAATCAAGGCGTTATTACGATGAAGAAAGCAACTACTATGCTCGGTGAGGTTGTGGTAAATGCTAATTTACCTAAGACAAGAATCGCAGGTGACGCTTTGCTAACGATTGTCGCAAATTCAATTTTGGCTGATGTCGGTACTGCAAATGATGTTTTGTCAAAGATACCATTAGTTACAGGTTCTGATGGCAAGTTCTCTGTTTTTGGGGCTGGTACGCCGGTGATTTATATAAACGGCAGAATTGTCAGAAATTCGACAGAGTTAGAGCAGTTAAGCTCGCGGGATATAAAATCGGTAGAAGTTATAAACAATCCAGGTGCTGAGTACTATGCTGAAACAAATGCCGTTATCAAAATCAATACAATCCCTCCAAAGGGAGAAGGACTCGGTGTATCAGTAAATAATTCTACTCGCATCGCTCACTTTGCGGCGAATTCGAGTGATTTATTCTTGAAATATCGTCATGAGGGACTTGAAATATTTTTTCAAGGATATTTTCATGGAGGCAAGCGTAAATACCATGAATTGAGTTCCATGACAACATACGGCCATGAAATGTTTTTGCAGGAACTTGATATCTATACAACAATCTCAAGAGCAAACGGAACTGGTAAAATGGGTTTTAACTATCAATATGGAGAGAATCATTCATTTGGCGCATATTATAAATTAGGAAGTTATAAAGATAAGACAAGAGGCTCTATAGATACCGATATTACGTCAGGTGGACAACTTTATCAAGAACTTCATCAATATCAAGATGGTACAGAATTCATACAGCCGTCCCATGAAGCAAATATCTACTACAATGGTAATTTGGGGAATCTATCAATTGATTTCAACGGAGATTTTATGCAGACCAGTAAGAGGACAGACAATAAGCAAAGTGAATTGAATGAAGATTTTGCTAATCGTACGGTTTATACTGATGCAAAAAATAAAAATCGTTTATGGGCTGAAAAATTAATGATAGCCTTTCCGCTGTGGAATGGTACGTTTGAAGCCGGCGAGGAATACACCAATTCTTACGTTAATTATCATTCTTATTATACAGGTGCGGACATCACAGGAGGTAACACAGAAATAAGAGAAAATAATATTGCAGTCTTTGCACAACTTTCACAGCAATTCGGAGCCCTTCGGGCTGGTTTTGGCATCAGGTTTGAACATGTTCGCAATATATACTCTGATGGTAATCAACTAAAGCCTGACTTAAGCCGAACTTATAACAGTTGGTTTCCCTCACTCTCGCTCTCGTGTAAAATAAAGAAAGTGGGATTGTCATTGAATTTAACAAGTCGTACTCGCAGACCAACTTATCGTCAATTGGACGGGACGCTTCAATATGTAAATCTATACAGTTACCGAATTGGTAATCCAACGTTGAAACCTGTTAATCTTTATACGGCACAGCTAATGGCTCAATGGAACTTCGTTTTTGCACAAGTTACCTATAATTATGAAAAGAACTCCATTTTTAATGCTACAGAACGTTATAACGATGATTCCCTTGTTAAACTTATTGTTTTTGAAAATATCCCTATATATCAACAATTTCAATTCGTAATTGGTGCACAGCCTACAATTGGCTATTGGACTCCACAAATTATGCTTGGCGTATATAATGGCTTCTACAAAACACAATTTCTGAATGAAGAAAAGAAACTTAATCAACCATTCTTTTTTGTCAAATGGGATAACTCTATATCGCTATCTCGAAATTGGACTATTGATGCAGATTGTATGTTTCAAACTGCCGGAAATGCACAGAATTGTTATATCAAAGCAACAAGTGACATAAGTCTTGGAGTGCGAAAAACATTTTTTAACGACGCTTTATCTGTGCAGTTAAAGGTAAATGATATATTTAATACTAATAACGAACGCATTATTATGTATGACGGTGACATTAAGGTTGGTTCTAACAATTATCATGAATCTAGAAATTTAGTTTTCTCATTACGATATAACTTCAATTCTTCACGCTCTAAATATAGCGGCAAAGGAGCTGGATTAAATGAAAAGAAAAGGTTATGATTATAAGTGAAGATGAATGATTTTTTTGTAAAGCAGCATGACGGTATGCAATGTGGCTTAGCGTGTTTAGCTATGGCTTGTAGAATATATGGGAAAAAAGTACCTTTGAAGAAAATCGAAGAGGTGTCTCACGCTTCTACAGAAGGAATTTCTCTTCTTGGAATTAAGGATGGAGCTGAGAAATTGGGATTTAAATCAATGGCCGGTAAATTTACTATTGAACAGCTTAATCAAATAAAGTTTCCAATCATCTTACATTGGAATCAAAATCATTTTGTTGTACTCTACAAGGGAAAATTTGCTAAACAGTTTTATGTCGCAGACCCAGGAAAAGGCTTGATAAAATACGATAGAGAAGAGTTTGAGAAACATTGGATTAGTACTCAATCAAATGGCGAAAGAAAAGGAATAGCCATGTTTCTCGAACCGACTCCGGAATTTTACAAAAATGAGGAGGTACAAATAAAGGAGAGCCGATCATTCCGTTTCCTGTGGTTATATATCATGGAATACCGCAAATACTTCCTACAGATATTCCTTAGTTTGTTACTCGGGTGCGTTCTTCAGCTCATAATGCCCTTTCTTACACAGGGAATTGTGGATTTAGGTATAGCTCATAAAGATATTGGCTTGATATGGTTAATTTTGCTTGGAGAATTAATGATTGTGATTGGTCGTACAGCAACTGATTTTATACGTCGCTGGCTGCTGCTTCATATTTCCATGCGGATAAACATATCGCTGGTGAGTGATTTCTTCATCAAACTACTGAAGTTACCCATGTCGTTCTTTGACACAAAATTGATGGGTGATTTGCTCCAACGCATGAACGACCATTCCAGAGTGCAGTCTTTCCTAACCAACCAAGTATTGAGCGTGATGTTTACCATGCTCAGCTTTGTGGTATTTGGAATCGTGCTTTTCATTTACAACAAGTTTATATTTTCCATATTCTTAATTGGAAGCGTCATTTATGGCTTATGGATAGCCAATTTTCTTGGGCGTAGAAAAGCTTTGGATTATGAACTGTTCGAACAACAAGCTATCAACCAAAATAAGACTTATCAGTTCATCACATCCATGCAAGAGATAAAGCTTCAGGATTGTGAAAACAGACGTCGTTGGGAGTGGGAAGATACGCAAGCCGACCTATTCAAAGTGCAAATGAAGTCCATGAAGCTACAACAAACGCAGGAAGCAGGAAGTATCTTTATCAATGAGCTGAAAAACATTCTTATCACCGTATTGGCTGCAACTGCTGTAATCAATGGGCAAATAACATTGGGAGCCATGCTTGCCATACAGTACATTGTGGGACAGTTGAATTCTCCGGTCGAACAATTGATGAACTTCATCTACTCTTTGCAGGACGTGAAGATTTCATTGGAACGTATCAATGAGATTCATCAGTCAAGAAACGAGGAGAGTAAAAACAGCCAATTGAGGGAATTTGCTGGCGAAAAGGCGATTCGGATAAATGGAATTGGTTTTAAATATGAGCCTCACGCCCTAAAAAAGACATTAGACAACATCACATTTGAGATCCCGGAGGGCAAGGTTACGGCTATTGTCGGGGCAAGCGGTAGCGGAAAGACTACGCTTATCAAGTTAATGTTGGGGTACTATCCGGTGTCGGAAGGGGCTATCATGATTTCCGACAAGAACATCAATGAGTATAATCTGAAATGGTGGCGCAGACATTGTGGGGTAGTCATGCAGGATGGCGTAATTTTTTCAGAATCAATTGCTCGTAATATAGCCGTGGATGACGGTGATGTCGATATAGCCCGATTAGAACAGGCTGCAAGAATCGCATGCATTCACGATTATATCATGTCGTTACCTTTGAAGTATAATACGAAAATCGGTCGTGATGGAGTAGGTCTCAGTCAAGGTCAGAAGCAGAGAATCCTCATAGCAAGAGCGGTTTATAAAAATCCCGATTTTATCTTCTTGGATGAAGCCACCAATTCCCTTGATGCCAAGAACGAACGGGAGATTGTGGAAAATTTGGACGAGTTTTATAAAGGACGTACCGTAGTGGTAGTGGCGCATCGTCTTTCCACCGTAAAGAATGCCGACCAAATAGTAGTGATTGACAGTGGAAAGGTTGTAGAAAAGGGTACGCATACCGAACTCATAGAAAAACAAGGAGCATACTTCAACTTAGTTAAGAATCAACTGGAACTAGGAAATTGATATGGAAAAGAAAAAAAATGAAAGTCACGATAAAATAGAACTTCGTTCTGAAAAAGTTCGTAATCTATTAGGAGAAATACCACCATCACTTGTAAGATGGGGAACTTTAATTATTGTTGCTATATTTCTGGTGCTATTATTAGTGGTATGTTTTATGCCTTATCCTCATTCGCAAGGAGAAAGCATTTTGCAACATATTTTATTGATGTGATTTCGTTCATTATGTAGCATAACCCTATTTCATCTCTCATTTTAAATGCAGAGGATGAATAGAGATTTTAAGTTGCTAGTATTTATAATGACAACCAGATATATATGGTTGTCATTACGTTATATTTTGCTAAGTAGTGTGTCTAATTATGAGTAAGCATTCGATAAACTACAGGTACTAAACTTTATATACAACAATAGCGACTGCAACTATTAGGTTCATTGTGACAGACGCTATTGTTATATAGAAAGGTTCAACGTCTGTAGTCGGATGCTTAAGATACACAAAATATTGTAATGTTTAAAAGTTGATTAAGGAAATGGCAAATTTTAGCCATAGATAGTCAGAAGTAGTATATTGTTATGTATGGTTCTAATGACGCAATCTGCATTCGTAATAGTCTAACAGGAAATAATTGTTTCTGTAAATAGCAAAAGTTATTTTTAGCCATCAAGCTGAAAGCTAAAAACAACTTTGACCGATAAACTGTTTTGACTTAATTTTCTAACAACAAGAATCAAGCACAGTATGAACCATATGCTATCATGCACGAATCTAATTGAGTTCTCTATAAGGATATCTCTTACTTTTTGAAGTAATTTTTTCTTTTTCAAATTTCTTCAAAAAGCAGCAGGATTTCAACATTTCTATAAAGTAGATAGAATATGCTAATGCTTCAGAGTCGATATTTTAATCCAATAAAATATGAATTCGTTTCAATTTGGATATTTTTTTATCATCCATATTTAACTGAACTTGTTTTATAAATGTTTCTCTATTTTCCATTTTCTGATATAAATCAATTTTCCATTCTTCAATTGATTTCATAAATATACGATTAAATTCTTTTTCATTCCAATATTTCGTTTCATTTTCTATTTCTGCTTTTATTGTATTAATTAAATTTGCTCTACCAAAATGGAAAGCCAAAGCTAATTTGAGTTCAAACAAGCGATGCCAATCCACAGGGTTATGCTTGGTTATATGAGTAGATGAAAAAGAATTAATTAACTGGAATATATCATTTGCCCAAATATTCTCTTGCAAAATGAGACCAAATTGTTGATTTGCACATTCGGCAGCTGACTCAAATAAGTACTTATGCAATTGATACTTAATAAAAAATTGTCCCCCATCTTTATTGAATAATTCTACAAAAAAAACAGGAATACTAATTTTTCTTTTTTCTTGTACCCATAAAGGAAGGATTTCTAATATCAACCGATAAGTATCAGACATCACTTTATCTAATCTTAGCCCTATTAAAATTATATCAGCTTTGGCATATAAAGTAGAAGGCGTGTATTGAGACAAAATGGGAAACTGTTTTTTCCAATCGTTTACAATATTTTTAAACTCCATAATATTCACAGCATTTAATTATGGCCACTTCAATTTATAACTGAAGTGGCACTATTTTATATGCAAATATACTAATTATTATCAAACAAACCTTTGGCAGAATAAACATTAAGGTTTTATAACTTCAGATGGAAATCCCCATAACTCCCGATATTTTTGAAGTTGAGGAGTTGCATTCAATTGCATTGGAGTTTTATTAGGATATCCAAATTTCCAATCATATATTATTTTGTTTTTATTATCTAATACATCCAGTATATATTTCTTTCCATTGACATCATATTTGTATTGTTTAAAACGTAGCTGTCGATCTCCATATCTCTTTTGGTATTTCTCCAATAACTTTGTTGCGTATTCATGTTTTTTAGTTCCTGCAACTGGACCTTTTCCACCAACATTCTTTTCTGCAATAGTAGCAGCTTTCTTCACTAATGTACGATTGGTATATTCCCCTGTCCAAAAATCTTTGCCTGCTCTTACAGCCTGTACTCCACCTGCTATACCTCCTGTTATTCCACCCCAAATACCTCCTGTGATGGCACCATTTAGTCCATTACTCAAAGATTTTCCAAAATTTTCACCTGCCAATAAAGAGTTAGAAGTATTTAATACAAATCCACTTGTAGCTCCACCAGCAACTCCAACAGTAGCTCCTGCTGTAAATCCTGTTGTCGCTGTAGCAAAAGATGCTGCTGTTACTCCGAGCATTCCGCTAAAACCTACGGCTGTTCCAATTCCTACAGCAGCTCCTGCTCCTCCTGCTAACCCTCCAACTAAGAAATAGCCTGTTCCTTTCCAAAATCCTTGCCATCCGCCAGCAGCTTTAATTTCTTTCCAGTGAGTTGCCACATTTGTAATCGCTGCGATACCGGCGGCTACTCCCACAACAACCCAAAAAAATTCACCATTTTCATCCACATAACAAAGTGGATTATTCATAACATAAGTATATCGGTTAAAGTTCTGCGACATATAAGGCATTTGCACATACGGATCCGGAGAAAGGAAACGGCCTAATATCGGATCATACAATCGAGCATTCATATTAACAAGCCCGAATTGTGTAAGGTGTTCATGCCCTGTATAACCTCTTCCTAAGAATAAAGTCGGCTGCTGTTCATGAGTATATACTGCTTGTGTAACCGGATTCCGTAAACGTCCCCAAGCATCATAACTCAACTCTTGAACTAATGCACCATTAGCATCCACAATGTGGGTAATACTACCTAAATAATCACGAAGAATATAATATATACCTTTGGAAGAACCATCTTTTATATATACCGCTCCCGCACCATAAAAATCACTAAACAGATAGAGTTTTTCTTTTGAAGTGGAAGTCTGGTCCAGTTCATAACAATTGCCCAAATAATAACGGGTCAAAATGTTATTTCCATTCTGTGAAAGATTCATTTTTACCCTGTCATACTCACCATTATAGGTAAATGTCGCCACTTGGCCATTCTCAGCAATAGACAGAGGACGTCCAAATGAGGTGTAAGTAATTTCTTGAGTATGCGTTGGCACCCCATTCCCCGATACATTAACACCAGAAACCGCATAAGGCTTTTGAGCAAGCGCGTATTCAAATGTCCCTACATCACTTTTGCTAGTAATGTTACCTTTCATGTCATACGCCGTGGTTTTACCGGCATAAGAAGTCAATCTATTTAAATTATCATAACTGAAATTTTCCGTGATATTCCTTGTATTATCTTTCCTCGATGTCAAATTAGATGTTGTTGCATCAAAAACATACGAAAAATTCTGATAAGTTTTGGACGTACTACTTGCACTTCTGCCAGACGGTAACCCATAAGCGGTAAAATCGTATTTGCGTGTTATACCCCCCGTGATAATTTCTGTAGGTTGGCCAAAATTGTTTTCTTTGGACAATTTGAAAACGGTTGTTTCATCCAGTTTGGCTTCATTCAAATGCCCGTTTGAATAGAGATAATTTTCAGTAGCCAACACACCAGATTGTGACGTGTATTTGATGGAACTGATATTTCCATTAGAATAGGTATAATCCTTTTGCAACCATTTGCCATCCACTCCATTTTCTTTCCATGTAGTCAATCTGCCATAATTATCATAAGCAAATGATTTTGATGTTCCGTTGTTGGTGGATATATTTGTCAGTTCATCCTTTGAATTGTAGGTAAAAGATGTTACAAATTCAGGAGTAGTCGTTTTTATCAGCCTATTGTATAAGTCATATTCATTTTGAGTAACCTTTCCATTCGCATTTGTCTCTTTCGCCACATTTCCAGCTGCATCATATTCATACGTTGTTGTCCCTTGACTGGGATCAATCAAGCTCGTATGTCTTCTATATTTGTCATAACCAAAAGAAGTAACAATATTGCCTGGTGCCGTTACAGAAGACGGTTGTCCGTCCGCCGCCAGATTATAAACAATCGTTCCCGCTGGGTCGGTAACAGAAAGCAAATTCCCTTGTGCGTCATAAGACTTAGTTGTTGAAACCTTGTCGGACACCACTGTTACATTATTCTTATTATAACTATATGTTGTCTTCCTGCCCGAACTCTCTGTATAAGACAAAATACGGTCATAACTATCATACGCATACGTGTTCCATAACGAAGCTGTACTTCCTGTAAAGGGTAGAGACTCCTTTTGCAGATTACCATAAGAATCATATAACTTATCAATGTTTTTTATAGTTCCGTCAAACCGTTTCTCCCCCTTACGGACTTCCCGATTCAGCGCATCATAGACTTCTGTCACTGTCGGTTTTCCCGTATTTGTGGTAGTAATCGAATAAAGTCCGTTAGTTGCAGTTGAAGACCAAGCGTACTGAATCGTTTTGCTAGTATTATCCGGATATTTGACCGCTGTTTCACGTCCAAAAGCATCATAAGTAAAAGTCGTAGTTCCACCTTTATAATCTTTTACAGTTGTGACTTGACCAAAAGCATTATAAGTAAACGTGTTGCTCAATCCCATTGGACTGGTCACTTTGGATAATCGTCCATAAGAATCATACTCATAAGATGTCTTTTGTACATTTGAAGAGGTATAAAGCATCTGCGTTTCAGAAGTTGGATTTCCATAACTATCGTACACATAATTATATTGTCTGACTTGATTCCCATCTTTTGAATATACTTTTACTGTTGGCAGGCGTGAAGAATACACTGGAATATACATCTGTTCCGTATAAGAAGAACCTCCACGATTTACCGTAACAATTTGCTTAGTTAGGAACCCCAAATTATATCCATCCTCTACTGTCGTTTTTGATGAATAAGTATTCGTCTTTTTCACTGTTATATTTCCTGTATAGGAAATGGATTCTTCTGTAGGATAACCATAAGAATCATACACATAAGAAGTCGTAGCAGATATATCTTTAAGCAAATCCTTCTCTATTTTATTGGTCAAACGAATCTTTGCAATTTTATTTACCTGTGTACTTACAGTGTAAGTGTATGAGTTCTCAAAAGTAGGTGCGACTTCACTTTTCAGCAAACCATAACGATAAGGTTCGTAAGTCCGGACAAGACTTTGTCCTCTCTTGTTGTAGATCGTAATATTTTCAAATCCCCGAAAGCCCAATCCCTGTCGGTGAATAACCGCATTATTATAAGTGAAAGAATTGATGTCAATCTGAGAACCATTCATGTAAATTTCCGATGATGCGATTACCGGCAAAGGCTCTTGAATATTAACATAAGGATAGGTTGCTCCATATCCTTTCGTGTATAGCCCAGAAGACACGCCTTCTTCATTAATCAGTCGATAATCATTTTTTTCAATGACTCCCAAACTGTTTGCCATACCTGTAGCCATAACTTCTTCGCTGTCATTCCGTGAAAATGAGAATTTTGTAGCGATTCCATCTTTCAAACTTATCAACTGTGTGAAACAATTGCGTGTATTGATATTGGTAGGTATAAGAATAGATTTTGATGACGGATAGCTGGAATACAAAATTGAAGAGCCTACATTGTTATTCTTTACCAAATAAGTAAAAAATCCGCTTGTGTCATACTTGATTAGATCTGTCGCACCGTCACCGTTGATGTCCTGTATAATAAAACCGGTATTATCGGCCGTACTTTTAGTCGTTCCACTAAAAGTAGTACTTTCAAACTGACCATTTCCTTTGGAGTTATATACAGTCCAAGTAGTTGACGAGCCACTAGGGGAAACCAAGAAATCCATTAATCCATCACCATTATATTCTCCAAGTAATACATCACGATTAGCCAGTCCGGATTTCTTCAACCCAGTATAAGTGGCTACTTTTCGCGCCGTAAGGGTACTGCCTGAAACATCAAAAGTATAGATATTGACCCCACTTTCATTAATATGACATATATCAGTCTTTCCATCGCCATCGTAGTCCATAACAAATAGTTTGTCGGTGTTGTTATTGGCAGCTTTAGGGTCACTTTGTTGTGTACCTACAAACTCGACATTATATGGCAGCACATGGTTCTGATAGATAATCTTGTTACCAACCAAATCAAAAATATAGCATTTAGAAGGTTTGCTTGTATCTCCAAACGGCTGGTGTACGGAAACGGCCAAGACTTCCATTTTACCATCGCCATTGAAATCACCGGTATAATAAAATTTGGGCTGGATGCTTTTTCCATCGTCCGCATCCGTATATACTGTGGGGAAATTGTAAGTTCTAGTATAGAGCTTAGAAAGACCTGAATACAAATTAGACCGATAAACATGGAAAACAACCTGGTCGTTGTTGCTCACCACAGAATTGTTGATTTTTATAACATATTCTTCTTGTTTCCCCTCCAAATCTGCACATATAATATCCACAAATCCTTTTTCTGTGAATAAATTAGGCATGGGTGACGCCCAACTGTCTTTTAGACCAGCATATAGGAAAATCTTTTCTTCACCTGTGTATTTGTTGTCAAACCGATTCTGAGAATGCCGAAACATAGTAGAATGCCGATAATGCTTCCAATAAGGATTCAAATTAGGGAGTGCAATTAATCCGTCCGCACCACTGTCATAATCGAATTTTCCTTTTACAACTTTTATCATGCTCGGATTATCCGCTACATACCATTCATATAACTGAGTCGTACTTTTTGTGTAATTGGAGGCGACATAACCTCTGCCATAATAAAACAACAACGGATTATAGGATTTTCCGGAAGCTGCATAATCAATCTGTGTCAAGAGGGATTTGTCATCCTGTGTAGTGTATGTCAATGTATAAGTGCCTAAGACAGTAGAACCTAATTTACAGGTAATACTCTTCAAAAGTTGAGGTTCATTTACTTTGAGGCCACCTGCAAAATAAAGAATCGGATCCGGACGTGAAGTCTGGTATGTAAATTCAACAGAAGCCCCATTGTATGAGATATTGGTAATATTATAGTGGTTGTTTGAAAAAGAATAAGAATAACTTATTTTGTTTCCTTTCAAATCTGTAAGTGACATAAGAGGATAGTACAGGTTATTTTGGGTATTACTTGTATTTCCGAAAATGCCTTTATTACCATCTGGATAGAAGACCTCGAAATATTTCATTATATTCCCGGAGACATAGCCTTTCACCTTGATATTTCCTTGTTCGGATTCATATAAAATATAGGTACTTGCTGTTGATGTCTTTATCAATCGGATACCATTAAGCACAAAAGCGTCACTATTGTCCATGACAATACCTTCCGGCTTTCCTTCGTAATACATCGTTTTCCCACTTCGGGCAATTATAGGCAACCCTGAGACAGACCAGCCAAAACCCATGACGGAGTTTCCCTGTTGGCTATTATATGCGAAGGATAATTGGGGATTGAAGCCTCTCATTCCAGGATACACATCAATCGGAACCTCATAAATTCTTGCTCCGGTAGATGATGTTCCAGAATTGATAACAATTTGCCCAACTTCTTTAGACTGACTCAAACTGATAGAGTTTGGGATATGCGAGTTTGTAATACGCGATGGAGGTATCTGTGCCAGTCTGTTGTTGTCTTTACCAAAGGAAGAACTGTCAGCCTTTTGTGCAATCACAGATGGGTACAATCTTGCTTGGATGGAATCCTCATAATGCTTGTATTGTTCTTCTGTCCAATTTTTAAACCTGTCATCATCCGGTGTATTAGCAAGTGTTTTTATCTGAGCATGATGAAGGGATATTTGTTCAGATACAGAAAAATCTTTAGCCCAGCCTATGCCTGTATGCAATATAGACAGGATGCTTGTAATATATATTATTCGTTTCATGTGTGTATGTTTAAAATTAGCTAGAACCAAAATTATTTTTTGATTATCTTCCAAGTACTTTCCTTTTTATTTAAAGAAATATATAAAATGTAAATTCCGTTTGCCCGAGAACTAATGTCCAATTCTATCCATCGAGAAGTTGATTGTGTTGAGAGTATTTGTTGTCCGGATGCATTGACAATGCGGATAATACATCTGTCAGAATTATCATAATTCGCAATTTCGATTTTTAATTTGCCTTTTGTCGGATTCGGGTATATCCGGATGTTTTTTTCTGAGAGCATCTCCGAAAAGTATTCTGCTGTAGATGCCTCTTTATAAGAGGATTTTGTGTTCATTACAATTTCTCTCTTAATGCGATTACCTGCGCTGTCATAACTATATTTAACATTTTGGGCTAATGCTGCATAAGGCATAGTCCAGATGAGCAACATGGTTAATTTTTTCTTCATAGAGCTACATTTTAATTATTATTCTATTATAGCCTTAACGAAGAAAGTTTGAATTTATTGTGTGAGGAGGTGTTTATGTGGTTGTTTTTATGAAAAAATGTACTCCATAAATTTTTTTGATGTTTGAATAAAAGTTTTATAAGGAGTTTACCAAAAAGCTATAAAAAATCAGCCAAACTCTTTCGGAAGAAATTGGCTGATTTTAGATGTTTATGATTTTGGGATTATACTATACCCCAAATGGGTTCCAGATAATCAGGTGATCAGTAAAAAAACTGAAGTACACCTTACTCGGTTATTTAAGTATTGGCTTACTTCCATAGCGGCTCGTTTTCCTAGCCGACGGGGAATCCCATCGCCTCCGCTTCTACATTGGGATGAACCTTCAACAATGATTTCAATTGTTGTTTGAAATCGTTACTTGGATGGGTGGCGTTCTGCAAATATGCAAGACAGCAAAGCTGGGCATAGAGTTTGGTTCGAAGTGTTATGGAAATATCAATCCACTCGCCTTTCAGTTTGCAGGGCAACTGTGGTTTCATAGGGTATCTTCTGTTCCATGTGCGTGAGTGATGCGCAAGACAGTTGCACAAGGCAACGGCGCATTTACACCAGCTTTCAAGATATTCGTGCTGAGGCAAGTTAAATTCTCTTGCGATTTTCTTCTTAAGTTTAGTGTCTTTCAAATTACAGAATATCTTTAAAAACCACGTCCAAAGTTTTCCATACAGGAGGAATAGTCGGATTGGCGTATTTGTCAAAATGTTCCTGAATGGAATCCTCTTTTGAGTGGAAAACTTCCTGTTTAACACGAATAGAGCAATCGTCAAAGATTTTGTTATCGGCAAACAAACTCCTGTCATTATCCAGAATGAGCCGTAAGCCATCGAGAAATGATGTATCAGTTTTGAGCGAAGAGCTATCTCGAAACTTTGTATGGCAGTAAAAAGCAAAGCCCTTAGCTTCTTGTCAAAAAAATAAAGATTGACAGCACTGTCAGAATGGATGTTAGGCTTGAATATATGAGTTGTTTTGTCTTGTTCCATCGGACGGAGGTAGTTTGCCAGACGGTAATAACTCATGATTTTTAACTGTGCTGAAGCATCATTGTCATCTCTAATGATTAGTTCCCGGGGCTTTCAGCATATGAAGAATTCGGGGATAATCCAACGGTTGCTTAGTATAATCCATAAGTGTATAAAAAGTAAAAGTTCCGCCTTGGTACACATTAAAAAGAGGCGTGGCGGAAATTGTCGATGCAGATATAATGTTTTTATTCCAATCCTGCAAGTTTTTCAGAGGAAATTAGTAGAATTAGCAGAAAAGGAGCAGAAAATGATGCCCGAAAGCCACAAAGAAGCATTAATGCCTCATTCTGATAACTTTTCCAACGCCTGTCGCCGTGTTTCACCAATGAACTGCAGCAATATCTCCGGATTAATGTGTCTCCGCCCCATTCGGACTGCCAAGTGTAGATGCGGACTGGTTGACCGTCCTGTACTGCCGCTTTTACCCACCACATCACCTGGCTTCACGCAGTCACCCCGTTTCACATGACATTCGGACAGGTGGCAATAGCTGACCGAGAATTCCCAATGCCGCACAGTGACATGTTTCCCGGACACCCTGTCCTGTCCGGCCTTCTCTACGATGCCGTGCATCATAGCATAAACTTCACTACGGTCAGCCCTTAAGTCCAGGCCGTAATGCATCTTCTTCTTACCTGTAAAAGGGTCATTTCTCATTCCATAAGGTGATGTCACCTTGATTTTCTCCAGTGGCAGTGATACACTCATGTATCTCTCCAGCCACTTATCCCTATCCACCATATTTTCTATCTTCCCTTCCATTGCAAGGGAATCCTTTACGCTGATCGTCTCAGATTTGGGACGGTCTTTTTGTGTCTCTACCTTATACCGTAAAGGACGTGATGCAATGGTATGAAACTGTGCATTGGTATGCAAGCAAGTATTTATGAGTATGAATATTGCTAATAAGTATTTCATACTGCAAAATTATACCATAGAACTGTAGAGAAAGAATAAACCCTCATTTAAAAGTAGGATTATAACATTCTATAAGTAATCATACCCTTAATTCATACTCTGAAAAGTAATGAGTCAATATATTTGCTCAACCCATTTTAGAGTATGAATTAAGAGTATGAATTTATTTATAAATATAATTATTCTCAAAATTCAGACCTTTTTGCCTGTTATTCTGACTGAATATGAAATCATCCATCTACTTTTGTGCTTGCTGACTATTCAGCAAAAGTTTAAACACTAAATTTTATGATGATTAGAAACATTTTTAAAGAAGAAGAGATGCCTTACCACATCCTTCAAAAATTCGGTCTGACCCAAGAAATGATTGAAGACCTTCCTCTGCGTGTTCTCCAGGACATCAGCAAAGGCTTCCGTTCACCAGTCTTGCCCATCAGTGTCACCGATGAGCAAGGCCGCGTCATAGAAAGCCGTACCCGCTTTTCTCTTATCCGGAATGAGGATGGCAAAGTGGATGTTCTTTTCTATCCGCAACTCAAACAAAGTAACCTTACCCAATTCAGCCAAGAGAAACAAGCCAGACTGCTTGCCGGTAAAGCCATCATAGACGAAATGCCCTCGGCGAAAGGAAAAGAGACCTCGGCATTCCATCAGATTGATGTGAGTACCGGTCAGGTGCTTTCTGTCCCGACACCCGTTATCGGCAGGAACCTCCAGTTGGTCACTGATGAGTTCCATCTGAGCAATGCAGAACTGAACTGTCTCAGAAACGGTGAAGTGCTGACCGTCTCCATCGAGGACGAAGTGGTAACAATGGGAATTGACCTGAATGAACCGACGGGTATCCGTCTCTCTGAAGGTGACGAACAGAAATGGAGACAACAGACCAAGCGTGAATGGGGGAAATACAATTTCGGATGTTTCGGATGCTGGACGATGGATGAGGACGGAAATCTTGACTATATCCATGAAGACGACTATAGCGAAGAGATGTGGGATGAATTGAAGAAGAAAGGCGAGAAACGAGCCGGACAAACCCATAAAATCTAAATGATATGGCCAGAGAAAAATTTTATCCGGAAGATGTACTCATAGAGAAAGTACAGAGTGGAGAATTCGGATGGTTGGATTACGTCAACCATTTCTCCAGAGCGTGGAAAGACGAATATGAAGAGTATTGCCGTACCAGAGGCATTGCTATCAGTGACGAGTCCGCAGAACAGTTTATCGAATGGAAACAGAACCGTTTGGAGGAAGCCCTTCTTGACGGCGAAGCCTGACTATAAAACCAATAATTATGTCAATCAGAAAGAACACCAATCCAAGACCATTGGATATACAGCCCGAATTACAGGACATCCTTGTCCGTAACGGCATGAGGGCACATATCAGAGGAAGCAGCAACGGCTTCCAGCTGGTCGTTCAAGGACATGACTCTCCGCTTCTCAGTTACCCCATCAGTGAAAAACAACTGAAAGCACTGACGGATTGGGGAACCAATTCCGCCAACAAGAGAGCCTACAATAC
>JAEIGA010006916.1_pt1 | contig 17243 bp, 24 predicted proteins | sample 9270691 | NCBI WGS metagenome assembly JAEIGA01 (sample SAMN17057246, study PRJNA624740) | gut metagenome | biome: biome; isolation source: fecal sample | host: Bos grunniens | place: China: Xizang | collected 2019 | reverse complement strand
TTTGTGAAAAATGTGTAATTTACCCCTTTTTTTGTACCTTCGTGTCGACTATAGAGTCTATAATACACTTATTGTTTGCTATTTTAATTCCTCAAACACAATCTATTGAAAGACAATCATTTTTGCTACCAAAAGACAAAAACGGTTTCCGCAACGGTGGAGGCCGTTTTTTTTGTCAGTTACCTGTCAGTAACTTGTCAATAACTACCATTTTTCTGTCAGTAACTTGTCAGTTATTTTGTTGGTATTGTCAGTTATTTTGTCTAAAGTTTTAGACTGTCAGTAACTGCCAAAGTTATAGACAAGTAATTGACAAATAACTGACAGTCTGTCAATTATGCAAATAACGTATTATCAATTAATTACGCTGCATTTTTTTGAGTTACTGACATTACTGACAGGGCATATATATAAACATAGATTTAAAGAGTAAAATAGATATATGATAATATTAGCCTGTCAGTAACTTCGACTTAGTTCGACTATCATTTTCCCGCCGTCGGGAAAATGGAACCATTGGGCGAATACCTATTATTTTATTATTGACTATTTAGACACCGTATAAATAGAGGGCAACACGAAAAAAAAGTACAATAAACTATTGACAAACGGGGAAAAGTTATTAACTTTGTAGTGTCAAGCAAGAGCAAGACAGACTAACAGATTAACCAACCAATCAGCCCTACGGCATCACGGTTAAGCCGCAACTTATGAAGAAGGCAACAGAGATCTTCATCAACTGCAAGAGCGTAAGAGCCTACCTTAATGGTTACGGCGAGAAGAAGGTGGAGAGCGAGGAGAGAAAGCAACGTTACACGTTTGAACTTCGTTTCCGCAACTTCCGGACCAATTGGACTTCTTCGGAGTCGTTCCACTACTACGCAGCGCATCCCGACGATGACGACACGAGTAAGGAGTTAGCGTTAAACAAGTTCGTTGGCATCTACTATCACGGTAACCATTTGGCAGACGACAGCTCAGTAACTTTATTCTGCGATGGTGAGAGGTTAGGGAGAGTGATTAACAGAATTAGGACCGGCAAGACAGTAGAGTGTTTCGGATAAAAATCACGGCGGGGACAACCCCGCCACAATACAAAACAACAATGAATGAAGTAAAGATTATTATCGTCGAAGACCACGACGTGGAGAAGGTGGAAACCGCTAAGTTAGAAAGTTACCTTAAGCCGCAATTAGAGCTTTCGCAGAAGTTAGAGAGCCTCAACGCTACTGTTTCAGAGCTTCTATTGATGGTAGGCGAAATGCTTCAACACAATGAAATGTCGCCGCGGAACTTCGTCGATGAGTTGAGCGACTACGAGGCAACGAGAGCAATCGTCAGGTCTGCAAGGGTGCAGGCATTTGTCGAGTATTGTGTCAAGTTCAGAGACGGCAGCGAGATAATGGCGAGAGTCTATGTGTCGGAGGAGTCGATAACCTGGGGAGTTTCAGAAAATGCGAGAACCCCCTACAAGGGGGTTAAGTTGTGGGGACAGGCTAAGGCCTTGTTTGACTACATAGCACACGAGGACGAGAGCGAGGACACGTGGAAGAATAAGAAGAAAAGGAAGCGGATAGAAGGACTTATAGCCGCCGCTCGTAAAGACTTAGGGAGGGCGTGGTTTAGCGGGCATTACGAGTGGATAGCGAGCGGGATTCCCTTTTAGGGGTTTCCGTTCCACGTGGAACAGTTCATAACAAGAATTATAGACTATGAACAAGGTACAAAGAACGGCAATGTATGAGCGTATAATGGAGCGTGTTGAGGAGTTAAAGGAGAAGGGCTACAGCACGAGCGCGGCGTGTGGCGTTACGGCCGTCGAGGAGGGGGTTAGCTTAACGCACGTCTGGGCGATTGTTAACAAGCGTTACAAGTTGCAAGCGGATGGCGTGGATAGAGCGGAAACGAGCGGGGCAGGAGGCACGGGTGCGGCCGCTCGAAAAGCGGATTAGGAACGCTTTCTACGCCTCGGAGAAGTGGCGACGACTACGGGAAGCACACCTAATGGCGTACCCGCTTTGCGAGATTTGCGAGAAAGAGGGTAGGGTGGTGGCAGCGGTGGACGTACACCATATTCATAGCCCCTTTGTCGAGGGTATGGAGTACGCTTTAGACGTCTTTAACTTGCTATCCTTGTGTAAGGAGTGCCACGGGCGAGTGCACACAGACACGGAACGAAGAAAACAACTTTATAAAATCTACGATGAGCGAACGAACAACAAATAAGAGGTGGAACGTTATATATCAACTTTCAAGGCGTGCCGCGACACGTCGGGAAGGTGAAGAACTACGAGAGGAGGGCGAATCGTTGGTGGCCGTTTCAAATGGTTTTGCCCGCTTTGTTCTGGCGGAACTGTACGAGACGTGGCAAGAGGCGTTAACGGCCGCAACGGACAAGCTACAGGCGTCGACCGTAGTAACAGACAAGGCAACGATTAACCTCAACTCACGCCGTTTCGATGGGTCTATATCTATAACGGTTGCGGGTGTGCTTACTAAGGTAAGCACACCGGGCGGCGGGTATTCGGTGATGGTTAAGGTCTTCGACGACGTAGACTATAACGTAAAATAAAGGCGAAATGAACTTCTTACAGTCTGAAAGCAATGATTTTCGACCGTCTGCGGTCTTGATTGGTTGGTTTTTCTTATAGTGTTGAATTTCATTAACTTTCAGTCTGTAAGTTCTGTTAACATAATGGAAGTTCTAAAGAAAAACAGAAAAAAGAAATTGAGCTATGATAGAGATAGAGGAGGGCGGCGATTATGACGGCTAAGAGAGTGCAGTTAGCGGCCGTCGATGTCGGGACTGTTGCGACGATCAAGAAACAGAAAGCAGGCGCACGGTGTCACGACTCGTGGAACGTCGTTTGCTGCGAGTTCCGCGGTCGGAAGGTGTGGCAGGACGACGAAGGTAAGATAGCGTGCTATGTTGGCGGAGAGTGCGAGAATAACTATAAGGTCTATATCGGCGGCCGTCTTTGCGAGATAGACGCGGGGCGACCCGTCAGAAATTACGACGAGTATGAGAAATATTTACATTACTATTACGGGATATGAAGCACGAGATAGAAGGTGTTGTTTACGAGGTAGACCGTTACACGGTTGAGGGTGAGCGGTACGCAATTACTATGTATGACTTTACGGCGGCAAGCCTACAGGCGGAAGCCATGAAGCGCTTGAACGGCGGCGAATACGCCGTGTACGGATGGAGAGAGAGCGAAAAATACATGATCTATCAAGCGGCGTAGAAGATGGTAAAGTTAGACATTGTAGGAGTTACTACAGGCTTTGACGCCGTGGAGCGAGAGGAGTGGCGGGAGTTTCAGACACTTTGCAAGGAGTGCGACAAGGTGACGGACGTAGCGAGGCGGGCGAGGCTTACCCGCTTTGTCCTGTATCTTAGCGGGAAAACCGGCTATCTTGTCAGAAAGGACGAGACCGATCCACTATATGAAGAGGATATAGCAGATATAAGAGAGGAATGAGTAACGATTTAATAATAAATCGGCTACTCTCTGACGAAGAGCGGGAAGAGTGGCAAAAGCGGTTTGGCGATGTACCGCCGCCGATTGTGGCGGCTGAAAAGCCGCTTCCCGACCGCGTTTTTGAAGCTCTGCCACTTGTCGAGCAGTTGAGCGGGACAGCTAAGACGATGGTGAGGGGAGTTATTAATCGATTGGCAACGCTTGGCCGTCTCGACATGAGCGACGTTTGCGCGCTCTCTATACTTGCTATAGAGTACGACAAAGTTTTGCGAGCGTCGGCCGTTATGCTATCGGAGGACTTAGTAACAGACGGCAAAAGAAACCCGCTTTTGGCCGTTGCAAGCACCTCCGAACAGGTAGTTTTAAGCCTTATAAAGGAGTTTGGGCTATCGGCAAAGAGCCGCAAAACTCTTAACGAGCGGGACACGTCGCCGCGCAAAAACGACCTAATTAATCAATTATCCCTACCTTTTGACACGGGGGAAAATGACAGTAATTGACACTAACTCAGGAAATAATGCGATGGTGTAAGGACACGGTGGAGAGTCCGTCGAGCGGGGAGTTGGCTAAACTTTCCGCTTCTCGCTTTTTGTCAGATATTGACAAAGGCGAGTATTTTTTTTCGGAGAAGGTCGTAAAACGAACGCTTGCTTTCATTGCCGTTTTTAAGCACTTCGAGGGGTCGGCAGCGGGGCAAAACTTCGTCTTGCAGCCGTGGCAGATCTTTATAGTTGCTAATATTGTCGGGTGGTATCACCGCGGCACGACTACCCGCCGTTTTACGTATTCTTACATAGAGGTAGCACGAAAAAACGGCAAGACCTTTCTTTCGGCGGCTCTATGCCTTTACTTTTTAATAGCAGATGGCGAGTCGGGAGCGGAGGTCGATTTAGCGGCAAACTGCAAGGAACAAGCAAAGATTGCTTTTCGTTACTGTACCACGCTGTCGAAGCAGCTCGACGAAACGGGGCGAGTTCTGAAACGACGAGGGAGCGAAATTACATATATGGCGAATGAATCGAAGCTAAAATGTTTCGCCGCGGACTCGACAAAACTCGATGGTTTTAATGCCTCTTTCGGCCTTGTCGACGAGTACCACGCCGCAATAAATAGCAACGTGCGAGATGTTATCAAGTCTTCGCAGGCTATGAGGCCAAACCCTCACCTATGCACAATTACGACAGCGGGCTTTTCGAGGACGTCCCCTTGCTACGAGTACCGTAAAAGTTGTGTGGCTATTTTGCGCCGGCAAGCCGTCGACGACTCGACTTTTGCGATCATCTTCGCACCTGACGAGGGCGACGATTGGCGAGACCCGCAGACGTGGCGGAAAGCTAACCCAAACTTAGGCGTAACCGTCCGCGAAATGTACCTACAAACACAGGTCACAAACGCCCTGAACAATCCGACGGAACAAACAGGCGTTAAGACAAAAAACTTGAATATATGGACGCAAACCGTAAAGACGTGGATTGATGGCGACAAGGTACAGGCGCGGATGAAGAATATAGAGCGCGTTGGCACTCTTTACGTCGGGGTAGATCTTGCAGCGGTTGGCGATCTTGCAGCGGTGTCGTATTTGACGGCGGGCGAAAATGGCGAGCTCGCCGCGTGGGTGGAATACTACGTGCCCGCCGCAAAGCTCGAAAACGGCAAATGGCAGCAGCGTTACAACGAATGGCACAAGAGCGGCTATTTGAACGTAACAGAAGGAAACGTGACGGATTACGACAGGATAACGGCGGACTTGATGGGGTATGCAGCGGCGGGAAATAACATATTACTTGTGTCGTACGACTCGTGGAACGCCACGCAATGGGCTATAACGGCGACGGCGTTAGGCCTACCATTGCAACCATATTCGCAAACGATTGGCAGCTTTAACAAGCCCACCCGTGAACTTGAACGGCGGATTTTAGGCGGCGGAATTATGATCGACTATAACCCTATCACACTGTTTTGCTTTGATAACGTGTCAATAAAAACCGACGTAAACGGCAATGTCAAGCCTTATAAGGACGACAAAGAAAGCAAGATAGACGGCGTAATAGCACTATGCATGGCCTTAGGTGGCTATCTATCACAGCCGCAAGTTTCACCCGAAATATTTGTTATTTAGTTTTTTATGTGTTTAGTTTGCATTTATGAAAGGTTGGTTAGTTAATAGAGTCGCTAAGTGGTTAAGAGGGCGGGATTTTATCCCGACCTCTATAACTACGTTTGCGTCAGCGACTGACTTAGCAGGACGCGCCGCTATGCAGTTGAGCGTCGTCTATCGTTGTGTTGACTTGATATCTAACAGCGTCGCACAACTACCTATACGGATCTACGATCGGGAAAAGAGGCTTGTCGACGGCTCGCTATCGTACGTTATCAACGAGCGGCCAAACAACACGATCAACCGCTACAATTTTGTTAAGTTGTTGGTCTCGTCAATGCTTTTGCGAGGCAATGCCTTTGCAGTGATTGAGCGAGATTTGAGGGGCGAGGTCGTGGCGTTGAGGTACGTCGACAGTGACAACGTAACGATAAAGATCGTCGTCGGCGAGGAAGACGGCCTAACAAGAGACGTTTTCTATGTGATCAACGGTCAAGCATACGAGAGCGTTAACGTTCTGCACCTTATCAACTATACTTACGATGGAATTAACGGCGTGTCTACCATTTGGCACGCTTGTAATAGTCTGACTATTGCAAAAAATAGTGAGGACAGCGCAAAGAGCTTTTTTGCGGGAGGGTGCAACGTCGGCGGTATACTCACAGTTAACTCTATGCTCTCTAAGGAGCAAAAAGAGAAGTTAAAAGAGACGTGGCAAGCCGCCTTTAGGCCGTCTTCTGGTACGCCGCAGGGGGTGGCAGTTCTTGAAGGATCTATGACCTACAGCCCCGTTACGGTCAAGCCCGCAGAAGCGCAATTGTTAGAGAGTAGGCAATACAATGTAGTAGACATCTGTCGTTTTTTCGGAGTGTCACCTACTAAAGCTTTCGACCTTACGAAAAGCAGTTACAGCACGATCGAGGCGGAAAGTTTGGCTTTCTTGTCCGACACCTTGCAGCCGATCTTAGCGCGTCTGGAATGCGAGCTACAGGCAAAATTATTAACAATAGAGCAGCGGCAGCAGTTTTCTATTTCTTTTGACACGACGCCACTTTTGAGGACAGATAAAAGCAGTTTGGCTAACTATTTTTCGACGATGTTTAACGTCGGGGCACTCTCGCAAAACGAGATACGAAAGCAAATAGACCTCCCACCGATTGCGGGAGGTGATAAACATTATGTGCAGGTAAATCTAATGGCAACGGGCGAAAACAGCACAGACAATGGAGCAGAATAAAGAAATAGAAAGGCGGTACGTGTTGCGCGCGGCCGCCGTCGACGATAACGGACACGTTAGCGGCTACGCCGCCGTTTTCAACTCCCTTTCGGAGGATCTTGGAGGGTTCCGCGAAATCATAAGCGACAAAGCCCTAATAGGTGTAATTGAGCAATCGGACGTTTTCGCCGTCCTCAACCACAACCCCGATAGGGGCGTTTTGGCGAGGTCTCGCAATGGCTTAGGAACGCTAAAGCTCGGAATCGACGCAACAGGCCTACATTACGAATTTGACGTGCCAAATACGGCTCTCGGAGCGGAAGTCGTGGAGAGTATCAAGAGAGGAGATATAAGCGGCAGTTCTTTTGCTTTTTCGGTGGAAAGAGACGAGTGGAGCAAAGACTATCAGCTAAGGACTATAACGAAAATTCGACGGCTTTACGATGTGTCTCCTGTCTACTCTCCCGCCTACTCTGAAACGTCCGCCGCGGTGCGAAGCTTGGAGCGGGCGCGGGAGCTTGCTAAATATTATGAAGAATTACGTAATAGATTGAAATAGAATGGATAGTGTAACACTTTCAGCACGTGAAATGGCGTTGAAGCAAGAGGGGGAAAAACTTCTTTCAACGGCAGCGGCAGAGGGGCGAAAGCTAACCGCCGACGAGGAAACCCGTTTTGCTCAAATAGAAAAGGAGCAAGCGGAATGTAGAGCGAACCGTGAAAGCATAGAAAAGCGTCTTGCAGCCTTTTCGGCAGGCAAGCCGTTGCAGAATGCCGGCACGGCCGCTAAGACTGTAACAATGAACGTAGGCGAGGAACGGGCAAAGTTCTCGTTGCTCGAAGCTATTGCAAACTATGCTAACGGCCGCGGCTTCTCTGACAAGCAGCTCGACGTTCTTAATCGAGGAAAGGAGCAAATGAACGCTTCGGGCTTGTCGTTCAGCGGACAAATACAGATGCCTGTCGACTTTGCGGCTGTCGGAAGAGAGGCGAGAGCGTTGGACGGAGTTATAACAGGCTCGCACATGTACACCGCTAACACCTACAACGGCGGCAAAGAGGCGGTAAGAACTGACGTTCTCGATATAATCACGGGACTACGCGGGAACACCGTCTTAGCGGCAGCAGGCTCGACGTATATGACGGGTTTGGTCGGAAATGTGCAGATTCCTGTCTATTCAGGGAGCACAGTAGGATGGAACACGGAGGTAGCTAACGCGTCGAACGGCACGGGTACTTTCGCCGACAAGACGCTTTCGCCGAAGCGTGTAACTGGCTACTTTGACATTTCAAAGCAGTTTCTTATCCAGACGGCAGAGACCGCGGAGGCTTTGCTTAGGTCCGATATTGTCAACGCAATAACGGCAGCCGTCGAGACGGCTCTTCTTACCACGACGGCGGTTTCTAACGCGCCGGCACCAATTGCGCTCACCGACACCGACATTACCACGGCAGCGGATTGGTGGGGGTTGATCGCCGCTCTGGAGGGTGCTAACTTCTACGGCGACTTCCGTTGCGTCTTGTCGCCGTCGTTGAAGCAGTCGTTGCGCTCGATTAAGCTCGACAGCGGGAGCGGCCGTTTCCTCTTCGAAAATGGCTTTCTGGACGGCTACCCGACCTTCGTTTCAACCAACGTTGCGAGCGGTTTGGGATTTGCGGGCGTCTTCCCCGAATTGATCATAGGTCAGTGGGGAGCCGTCGACATTACTGTAGACCCTGTAACGCAGGCCGTCGGCGGCAAGGTCAGAATCGTTGTTAACGCGTACTTTGACGCCATTGTAAGGCGCGATGGTGCTATAAAGGCGTTCGAGTACGTCGCACCCGCCGAAGGTGGCGGCGGCGAGTAAAGCACTTTTGCTTCTTGTTTTATAAGTGGTTGTTCGTGGGGGGTCGGAGAAATCACCGACCCCTTTATTAAAACAAAGAAAAAATGACAAATGCACAGTGGTTAACCTTGATAAAGCAGCACATAAGGATGGAAGCGACGGTAACGGACGAGGACGACTACCTTTTGCAGCTTCGCAACACGGCGGCGGAAGCCGTGAAGTGGCAGATAGACGAGCCGCCGACACCTCCCGACGATGTGGATCTTCCCGAAACGGAAATATCCACGACGGAAGAGGAGGAGACGCCGCCGCAAGTCGTACAAGCTATGTTATTGCTGATAGGTGAGCTTTACAACAGGCGAGAAATTACAGGCGAGAAAGCGACAGAACTACCGAAAGGCTACGACTTTTTGTTAGGCACGAAACGAAACTACACAATAGCATGATAGCAGCAGGAGAACTAAAGGAACGGGCGACGATCTACGCGCCGACGCCGCAAACAGACGTCTATGGCGACGTTACCAACGTCTACACGTTGCTTTCGACTGTCTTTTGTTCCGTCAGTAAGCAGCGGGGAAGCGTAGTCGATTCGGGGCAAGAATTGCAATACGTCTACCCTCTTTTGTTCACGTTCCGCCGTCAGGTCGCCGTCGGCGAGTGGTACGTAATAGAGCACAAAGGCTATTATTATGCCGTCGATAGTGTGTTGCGTTATGAAGATCGGATAGAAGTCGCCGTCCATACCATAGACCCGTCTTTACTCCACTTTTCTGAATAGCTGTGCACGCTTATATGACTCTTGAAACGAAGGAGCTACAAAAGACTTTTAACAAGTCGGTGCAAGCTCTCAAGAAGCAGCTACGAAAGCCGCTCAACAAGGCCGCTAATAAGCTAATGAAGGAGGTAAAGAAAGAGGGGAAAGCAATAGTGAAAAAAGGCGATGGTAAGAAGGTAGTGGAACAGGTCTATAAAGCGACGTTGCGTTATAAATTAGGCTATCAAGTTTATATAAGAATGTACATAGCGGGATGGCTTAATTTAGGCACTAAAAAACGCTTTGCGGGCGGCGGAAGAATGCGAAATTATAGTGTTTTAGCGGGCGTAGTCCGTCGGCTCGGAAAGAGCAAAAAGCATATAGTGACGATGGCAAGCAGCCTAAAAAATAGAGGCGCAATAAAAGCCGCTCATTTCTTTCAAAAAGCAATAGACAAACTAAGTAATGAGATAGTAGGAGATATCGAAAAAAGCAAAAATGAACTGAACCTATGACTATGAACTTCAACACGGAACGAATAAAGGAGATATTAGACGCGCTCAACATTACGAGTTATCCCGTTCTTGCTGACACGGGAGCGGCAGCACCATTTGCGACGTACAGACGTACAGACATAGAGGCGACAAAAGACGATGTGAGCGCAGTATGGTACGAAATAACGATGGTCGGGGACACCTACGCCACCTCAATAACTATGCTATTAGCGGCGTTTGCTTGTGAGGCGTGGGAGGTGACGGACACGGGCGAGGAGGACTACAACGACGGCTACTATCTGCAACGGTTGACCGTAAGAATAGATATGTAAATTTACTTAACAAATAGTACTATGAATACGAGTTATAAGGGCAAAAATTTGCAAGTGTTGATGGGCGGGAAGTCGATAGCCCTTGCCACGTCTCACTCGCTTTCTGTCACTGTCACCACCGCCGACACGACGACTAAGGACAGCGCGGGACAGTGGCAAGAAGCAGAGGTGCAGTCGATGAGTTGGAGCATGACGACGGACAATCTGGTAAGTCACGGCACGGACGGCCACGACACGAAAGCGGTGATAGACGCCGCTCTCGTTGGCAACAAGGTAACGCTAATTTTCGGCCTTGCTTCGCCGATTGACGCACAAGTGCCGACGGGCGGGTTTACGTCCAACACGACAGATACGGACAAGTTCGGCTATACGGGGCAAGCTATCATAACGTCAGTAACTATGACGGCGAACAACGGCGAGCGCGCGACGTATTCCGTCACGTTCACGGGTGTAGGAGCGTTGACGGCGTTAACCTATCAATCGGAGTAACAGACAGATGAGTGCAGCTATTGTTGTTTTTGTATCTTTGGTGGGGGGAAGTTTAACACTTCCCCTTTCTCTAAAAAAATAACACTATGGGTGTAGTAATATTGATTTTGTTGTTTATTGTGATATTAATAATATATCTACTATGGGAGGACGAAATAAAATAGAACTGAAACACAACTTTGCAACGATGTTAGTATGGGAAGAGGTGACGGGTAAGCCGTTTTCTCTTGCTTCTGTTACCGACATAGTGAAATATGCTTATGTCTGTTACCTCGATGCAGGAGGCAAGGACGTCGATTTGTTAGAGTTCTCTCGTCAGATCACGGCGGAAGAAATAGAAGCTTTAATAGCGCAAATGAAGAGCAACTCGCCACGCCTCGACGATGGCAGCGGGGACGAGTCAAAAAAAAAAGCATAGCTGAACTTTTCGCCTACCTCGTCCTATATCTTCGCCTTGATCCTGAATACGTATTGCACTCTATGACAGTCTTTCAGTGTGAGCAGTTGACGAGGTACTACTATTTCGCAGTTCGGGACGGGTGGGAGAGAAATAGGCAGATATTAACGGCCTTTGGAGCGAAAAAGGAAAGTATCGTCTACGAGTGGGACAGGGTAGAAACGGCGGCAATGGCGACGATACCGACAGACGCGGAACTTGCAGCCGTCGAGGAGTGGGTGAGTCACTTAAAAAAAGCATAGAGCAGCATGGCAAAGGGAGAATTAGCGGTACGTGTAACCGCCAATACAAAGGAGTACGACGAAAGTCTTAAGAAACTGACGGCGGAAGCCGACAAGGCAAAAAAGAAGCTCGACGCGTCGAATAGCTCGGTAAGGCAGATCGGGCGAAGCATAAAGACGGACGTTGCGGGCGCGCTATCGACGGCGACAGAAAAGGCGGGTGGCCTCGGAAAGGGATTTGCAGAGGTTTTTAAAGGCGGACTTTCGCCGCTCTCAATCTTTACCGCCGCTCTCGCCGCAGTTGGTGGCGTCTTTACAAATCTTATGAGCAAGTCGCAAGCGTTCGGGGACGCAATACAACGACTAACCTCAAAAGCGGGAGCGGCTTTGTCGTATGCTTTCGACCCGACAAATTGGGGGAGCGGCTTTTTGGAGGGACTTGAAAAAGTTTGGAACGCAGCGGGAGAACTCGCCGACGCCGCCGACTCGGTGGGTACTCACCTTATAGAGTGGCAGGCAAAGGAGGCACGGTTGAACGACACCTTAGCAGACTCGCAGGCGATATTAGCAGACCAGACGGCAACGGCAGAGCAGCGAGCCGAAGCGGTGAGAAAGGCACAAGCAGCCGCCGACGAATACGAGGCGAGCGCAAAGAAGCTCAACGACGCACGACGGCAGGAACTCGAACTACAGGTAAGGCAAACGGCGTTAAACTCTCAAATAGCACTCTCGCAAGAAGAAATAAACTATGTTATAGAAAAAGGCATTGAAGATGTAGACGCGATGGTAGCAGCGGGGGGAAATCTCGCTCGCTTTGCCGATGCTATGAGCGACGAGACTCACCAAAAACTTGTGCGAACACGCTCGGAAATTAATCAATTAGACCGCGCCTCCTCTGACTTTGCGAAGCGGGTGGCAGCGTTGACGAGGCGAGACACACGGCTAACAGCAGCGGCGGCGGTGAAGATAGAACCGACGATCCCCGCGGGCAGTTTTGCTGACATAAAGCGCAAAATTTCGGATTTTCAAAAGCGGCTCGAATTTACAATACCCGCTTCGCTCGACGCCTACAAGATAAAGACAGAAATTGACATTTTGAAAGAGCAGTTAGAGGGGAAGGGCGACACGCTAATTTCGATAAAGCCTGAGTTGGACGTGTCGAAAGTCGATTTGAAGGACTTGAAGCTAATAAATAAAGAGGGCGAAGCGTTGCTAAGTTGGGGAGAAGAAGTAGAAAAGATAGGTGGGGTATTCGGGGCGTTGGGGTCGATGGTTTCGGCAGTCGGCGACGAGAGCAAAGAGGCAGCCGTAGGCGTGCAGGCCTTAGCAATAGCACAACAGGTGGCGGCGATGGCGTCGGCTATCTACAACGCCTCACAGGGCGACCCATACACGACCGCGGCGCGTATCATTGCAGCAGCGGCAGCCGTTACGAGTTCTGTCGTTGCTATCCAAAAATTGAGCCGTCAAAATTTTACGGCGGGTGGCGTCGTTCAGGGACAGTTTGAGAGCGGCGACCGTCAGATAATAGGAGTCAACGCGGGCGAAATGGTTCTTAACAAGAGGCAGCAGGGGGCATTGTTTAACCTTCTCGACAAGGGGACAGTCGGCGGCCATGATGGTGGCGTCGTAACGTTCAGGATAGAGGGTCGGGACTTAGTCGGCGTTCTCGACGCTTATAACAGGTACAACATGAGGAGCGTATGAGCACTTATTTTAACAACAGACGAGGTGAGAGGGTAGACGTTGTTTGCACAGCAATAGGCGAGGTAGACGTTGTTTCTTTGACTATCGACGAGGCCGTTAACTACGATCTTTTTGCAGTGAGAGGCCGCACACTGTCCCTAACATTCCTCACCGACACCGCGGCACTATATTATAACTCGTTGAGGGGCGAGGCTATAACAATAAAGATAGATAACGTAACAGTCTTTGAGGGTGTGATCAGCTCCACGCCCTCACACCAGCCATATAATTACAAGATCGAACGTTTCACCGTCTACGCCGACGACTCGCTAACGGCGACGAAGTATCTAACGTATGCAGCACAAGAAAGCACGCTTGGATCTATTTTCACGACGTACTTGCAAAGCTACACATATACACAAGTAGTAAACATAGACCTAACGGCGGCACGTGTTACGCTCGATATGTTCACGGAAACCGAAACTAACGTTTTCGACGTCCTGACGGAGGTAGCAAAGCTCCTTAATATAGAGATATGTAGTCGTGACGGTCGGGCGGGGTCGGCAATCGTCGGAACAGCGGTCGCCACGGTTGCACATTTCGCAACTACACAGCTCGGAGTCCTCGACTCTATCCACGCCGCAACGGTGCAGATAGTCGAGGAGGCAGAGGGTGAGAGCGGCGGCGGAAGCGAAGCACAACCAGAAGAGACCATGACGACGTGGGGAACGCTTGAAAAAAATTTGGTGTACGTGTGGCGCGGATGGATAGAAAGCGGCGTATGGTACAGGCCTAACGGCGGCGTTATCAACGACACATATACGGGTCTTTTCCTCGAAAATACCTACAACCCCGAAACGGGAGAAATCACGAATCGGGAAGGTATTAGCGCACATAATGTGGCGCAAACGTTAGAGCAGTACTACAGGTTAGGCACGACTGACGGCGTAACGTATCTACAAAACAGAGCCTACGAGATGCAATTTGCCGTTAATTTGACGGCCGACGGCCAACCGTCAGTGCCTGAGGGCGTTCCGAATTTTGTACAACGCACTTTAATTTATCCTACGGCCTTATATGTCGGCAGCGACAACGCGGGAGCGGGCAGCGGCTCGGAGATATGGGAGCGGACTTTTGCAGACCTTGACCTTGAGCAGGTCTATTTTACTAAGAGGTACACCGTGACAGTTCCGCCGCGTACGACGTACAAACCGCAAACGTACCTAATAGTGAGCGGGGACGTTGCATTATATCCTATCCTTCGCGAGGATGGAATCGTGTCGTTTAATAACAGGACGACGTGCAAGATGAGGTACGACCACGGCACCGAACAAATGCACCTGAAAATACGCTTTTACAAAGGCTCGCAGTTGCTATATACGACAGACGAAACAATTTGGCTCGATGGTGCAGCAACAGACGCTTTTAACGTCAAAATTAAGAACAACGTCAACTGGAATTCAGGCGTAACGTTGCAAGGTCACGCAATAGCCTTTGGCGGCACGATGATTGACGAAGCCGACGCAATAGAGGTAGATTTTATGGGCATAGGTGGTTGGGCAAATTGGCTTGCAAACAACACTTACAACCCGACGCCAGGCAACCCCTCAAACGAAAGCGGCATTTATGCAACGTTAGGGGCTTCGCGGTGTTGGCAGATCCAAATCCCCGCTTACTCGGTAGATCTTTCTTTTACCTTTGCAAGCGGCTACTTGGAGGACTCACCACCCGCCGAAATAGACTCCACCCCCGCCACCGTGGCAGGAGAGGAGGAAACGACTTTTTTTTATTGGAATCAGAACGAAGGACTCGACGAAATCACGTTATCAAATCGGCTTAACTCGCTAATCGATCGAGCAGGGACGAATACCGTAAAAGTCGGCGATGGTTACCTACAAAAGGTGACGAGTGCGATCTATAGCGGCTCTCACTACGTTGAAGAATATCAACTTGCAACGATAATAGATCAACGAAGCACGGCGGCAAGTGTGTTGCAAATAGACACGCTCGCCATTAATCGTATAATAACATATAACGGCGTAAAATACCGGCTTTGTGGCTATTCGTACGACCTTGAAAAAGGCGTGTACAGGTGCAGCTACATAGAGGTTAAAGCAACCACGCAAATAGACTAAAAGGTGCAGCTATGGAGATAAAGAGAAAGACCGTAAGAAAGGCTATAGGAGCGGCAGGAGCGGGAGCGGGCGGAGCTTCTACTATTGTTGTAGGAGAGAACGAGTATACGGCGGAAAACGGCCGCGTAGAGCTACCCCAATACGTCGAAAAAGTTAATGATGGTATTACGGATCGTCTACCAGACGCGGCGGGGCGGGTGTCGCTCCCGATTATCCCCCGTTCCGTCAGCGTTAACGGCAGCACCTACACCCCCGACGCCGCGGGGAACGTTGATTTAGGCAATATCGGCGGAGGTGGCGGCGTGTCAGATGTAACGCTTAACGGCTCGTCTGTTGTGTCGGGAGGAGTGGCAGCCGTCAACGCAGCGACAAAGGCGGTGATAAATGGCACGACTTATAATGTAGATGCACAGGGCCTAATAATAATAGATACGTCTATTTTGCCGCTTTGGGTACGTCAAACGCCGTTTGGGTTAATTCCGTGGGCAAGTCACAGCGATTTAGGCAGTAAGTCAAATAAGAGCGTTTTTGCGGTGTCCTTTTTAGCTCGTCCTTATATGTATTCGCCGACTGTAATGTATTTATATCGTTCTGTTGTGAGCAACTTAACAACAGTCGTCCCGTACTCTATCAAAATAGAGCTAAACACGCAGAATTATACGTTTGATGATAGTACACGTTCGGCGCAACTACAATGCGAAGTAATAGTAACTAATAGAGGCGTAACAACAGGAAACAGTAACATTTTATCTTTTCTCGTGTGTCCGTTTTATTACCCGCATTTGGACGCAGAATCAAAGATGCAAATAAGTCTGTTACACTTAACAGAGGTCGCCGCGGACGATTGGTGTGAAGCGGGCGTTATGAACGTCGATTATTGGGGGCCGATTTCAGTAGATGAACCAAACGGATTTGTTTGGTCGGAGGGCTACGCCTACGAAACTGCAACAGGTAGTAGAGCAACGTTTGCAAACTACCTTATCAATAAACAAAACGTGATTACGGCAGACGCTTATATAACAAAATGGAGTGTGTCAGTAACTGTCACAAATGACGTAGTAACGGCTATTTCAGTAGCAAAAACTGGCAGTATCACACTATGAACACGAGCGAAAACAAAATAGCCTCGATGGTCGGCGTTTCCGACTGCATAACAGAATCGTTATCGGTAGATGTTGAAGCAGTCCCGACGGCAGGCGGCGGCGTGTGGCAGAACTACAAAGCTGGTAACACAGTGGCGAAGGTGACGGGCGAAGCGTACCTAACGCCCGAAAACGAAGGGCAACTAAGAGAAGGGAGTAATGTTGCTATTAGAGTTAATGAAACATGGTTAGGCGGTAGAGTTACCACTGTTACAGATAGAGCGGACGCACGGGGCAGGACATTAAGACAATATGGAGTAGTAACGAACGGCAGCGAGTTCCCGACGACAGGCTTGCAAGCCTTGTATGTGCCGCGGTGGCAGCGAGTTCCCGACAGAGCGGTGCTAAGAGATTGGAGCGGCAACGGCTACGATATGCGCTTAGTACATGCAGATTGGAGCGATACGTCACTTATACTTACGCCACAAACGCGCGTATATACCGACGGAATAGTATTTGTTAATATAGGTAATGATGTAACGATAATAGCAAAAAGGACGTTAACAATAAGTCCCGCCGTCAATAGTAGAGGCGTAATGGTGTCTACTTTACAAGGAGTGATATATGTGATATTGGAGGAGTTCACGGCTAACGGGTGGCAAGTTAGAAATCTTGGTCGTAATACGTTGGTCGATGTCGTGCCAGATGGTTGGAGCTATTACAGACGGACGGATTACAACAGACAGCCGCTCGACGTTGGTGCGAACTCAATAACATACAGTCGCTTTTCCTTGTCGGGAACGAGCGGCGTAACGAACTATTCCACGTTGTCGGCCTTGGCAATATGGTCAAGACGACTAAGCGACGCAGAAATAAAGGCCGCAGAAGAGATATTAGACGCCATGCAAACGCACATATGACTCGAAAGGGGGTAGGGGGTTCGCTTTTTAGCGGCCACCCCCCCAAAC
>JAEIGA010006915.1_pt1 | contig 17244 bp, 15 predicted proteins | sample 9270691 | NCBI WGS metagenome assembly JAEIGA01 (sample SAMN17057246, study PRJNA624740) | gut metagenome | biome: biome; isolation source: fecal sample | host: Bos grunniens | place: China: Xizang | collected 2019 | reverse complement strand
CGTGTACGTATCCGACAAGATAAAAGCCATAAAGGTAAAGGCTTCACCTAAAATTTCTGCAGGCGTTTCTCTTAACGGAGAGCTTTTGAACTTTTCATTACAAAGTGCCGAGTTTTCAGGAGAACAGCTTGCGGAGATTCTTTCTAAATACGATAAGAAAAAGAAGTTTTTCAGACTCACTGACGGAACGTTTATTAACGTTGATGCAGAGGGGTTTGAGAATATTGCAAATATTACCAAGGTACTTCACCTTACACAGGAGCAGATTGCAAGCGGTACGGTGGAGGTGCCTAAGTTCAGGGCGCTTTTTCTTGATAACGAGCTTATGGACAGCGGTAATGTTTCTACCGGAAGAAATAAAGAATTCCGCGCCCTTATACGAAATATGAAAACCGTTGAGGACAACGATTTTGAAGTGCCTGAAACACTTAAAGACGTGCTTCGTTATTATCAGAAGTACGGCTTCCGCTGGCTTAAAACACTTCGCCACAATGGCTTTGGCGGTATCCTTGCGGATGATATGGGTCTGGGAAAAACATTGCAGGTGATTACCTTCTTGCTTTCTGAGCAGGAGGAGGGCCGTAAAGAGCGTTCTTTGATTGTGTGTCCTGCATCCTTGGTATTCAACTGGAAAAACGAATTTGAGCGTTTTGCGCCTCAATTAAGGCCTGTTGTAATTACCGGCGCACTTAATGAGAGGGCAGATCTTATTGCCGCTACAAAACCCGGTGACATTCTTATTACGTCTTATGACCTTTTGAAGAGGGATATTGAGCATTATGAGGGTATGCGATTTGCTTGTCAGGTAATAGACGAGGCCCAATATATAAAGAACAATGCTACACAGTCATCAAAGTCCGTGAAAAGTATTAAGGCCGATTTCAAGATTGCTCTTACAGGTACGCCTATTGAGAATCGTCTCAGCGAGCTGTGGAGTATATTTGACTATATGATGCCGGGGTTTTTGCATTCGTATCCCCAGTTCAGAGACGAATTTGAGCTTCCCATTGTTCAGTTCAAGAACAAGGACGATATGAAGCGCCTGCAAAAGATGATAAGGCCTTTTATCCTTCGTCGACTGAAATCCGAGGTATTGAAGGATCTTCCCGATAAGATCGAGGAGCCCCTCACCACACGTCTTGAAGGCGAGCAGAGAGCTCTTTATGATGCAAGTCTTGCGGCACTCAAAAACTCTGTTAACTCCACAACGGGAGCGGAGTTTAAACGTGAAAAATTGCAGATACTTGCGGAACTTATGAAACTTCGCCAGCTTTGCTGTGATCCTTCGCTTCTCTATGATGATTACAATGCAGGCTCTGCAAAGGTGGAAATGTGTATTGACCTTGTAAGACGTGCAATTGACGGCGGTCATAAGATTTTGCTTTTCTCTCAGTTTACAAGTATGCTTGACATTCTCCAGAGGCGACTTGAGCAGGAGGGCATTGAGTTCTTCTCCCTGGTAGGCTCTACACCAAAAGAGCGCAGGGCTGAAATGACTGAGGAGTTCAATAAGGGCAACGTTCCTGTGTTCTGTATTTCTCTTAAAGCAGGCGGAACGGGTCTCAATCTCACGGCGGCGGATATCGTTATCCACTTTGACCCCTGGTGGAACGTGGCTGTGCAGAATCAGGCAACGGACCGCGCTCACAGAATAGGACAGAAGAACGTGGTGACGGTATACAAGCTTATTGCCATTGGCACTATCGAAGAAAACATTATGAAGCTTCAGGAGAAGAAAAAGCACCTTGCGGAGCAGCTTTTAAGCGGTGACGAGTTTAATGCTACGTCCCTTACGAAAGAGGAGTTGCTTGAGATATTGGGCGAATAGAAAAGAATAAACAATCAGGTCAGAATTTAAATATTTCTTTCAGAGGTGATCTTGTGAACTTATTACACGTGAAGTATGCAGTAGAGGTTGCTAAGGCAGGCTCTTTAAATAAGGCAGCAGAAAATCTTTTTGTTGCACTTCCCAATGTCAGCAGGTCAATAAAAGAACTGGAGGCAGATATTGGAATCTCTATATTTGATCGTTCTGCAAAAGGAGTAACTCTTACGCCGGAGGGTGAAGAGTTTATAAGCTATGCCAAGGGTATCCTGTACCAAATAGACCAGATAGAGAATATGTACAAGAACGGTGCAGTGAAAAAACAGAAGTTCTCAATTTCTGTGCCGCGAGCATGCTATATTTCTGATGCTTTTGCAGAGTTTTCGAAGACTCTGACTAAAGATGCTGCGGAGATATTTTACAAGGAAACTAACTCAAAGAGAACTATCGATAACATTTTAAATCATGACTACAAGCTGGGAATTATCCGTTATGCGGAAAATTACGATAAATATTTTAAAACGATGTTAGAGGAAAAAGGGCTGTGCTATGAGATGGTTACCGAATTTTCATACAAGCTTATAATGAGTGCGAAAAGTCCGCTGGCGAAGAAAGAAACGATAACCTTTGACGACCTTAAGGACTTTATTGAGATTGCTCACGCTGACCCTTACGTACCGTCACTTTCCTTGGCTAAGGTGGTAAAAGAGGAATTACCGGATAATATTGACAGAAGAATATTTATATTTGAGAGAGCCAGCCAGTTTGATCTTTTAGAGAGAAATACTGAAACTTTTATGTGGGTATCTCCTGCCCCTCAAGGAGTACTCGAAAATTATAACTTGGTACAACGTAATTGCGATGAAAATAAAAAAGTGTATAAAGACGTTTTGATATACAAAAAAGGATATAAATTGACAGAGCTGGACAAGCAGTTTATCACTGCTCTTTGTGAATCAAAAAGAAAATATCTTTGATTGATTATTTGATTTTTTAGGCTTAAACGGTGCCCCGAAGGTAATACTTCGGGGCACTTTTTTATCGATAATGGTATTATCGATAATGATAATACCGAGTAAACATTTTAATAATTCTCAACAAAAATATGTTTTGATAAAATAAAACCGTTCTCAGGAAAAGGAGGATGTTAAATGAAAGAAAGGCCTGTTACAAGAGCAACATTGGGCAGATTGCCGCAGTATTTACAATTATTAAGAAAATTAAGAGATGAGAACGTGCAAAATATTTCTGCTACAGCAATTGCGGGGAGGTTATCTTTAGGCGAGGTTCAGGTCAGAAAAGATCTGTGCGCGGTAAGCGGTGCAGGGCGGCCGAGGATTGGATATGAGATATGCGGCTTGATTGAAAGCCTCGAGAAAATACTGAGATATGACAAGTGTACTTCTGCAGTATTGGTTGGGGCCGGAAAGCTGGGAAGGGCTCTGCTTGAATATGATGAGTTTGAGGAGTATGGTGTAAAAATTATTGCTGCCTTTGACTGCAATGAACATATTTTAAAAAAGGGTGGTTCAACAGAAATATTGCCGTTAAATAATTTTGAGGCATTTTGTAAAACTAACAATGTTCAGATTGGGATAATTACGGTAGGTGCAGGTTCGGCTCAGGATGTTTGTGACCTTATGATCAGAAACGGTATTTCTGCTATCTGGAATTTCGCTCCGTGCAAACTTAATATATCAGAAAACGTTATATTAAAACAGGAAAAACTTGCGCTTTCATTGGCGCACCTTAATAATCAGTTGCTAAGAATTTAATAAATATAATCAGGAGGGTATAATGAAAACAAAAAAGTATGAAATCGTAGACAGTGTTGAAACCTTGGAAAATGCTATTGAGCGTACAAGAAAAGCTCAACGCATATTTGCTCAGTTTACTCAGGAGCAGGTGGATAAGATTTTTCTGGCGGCAGCATCTGCTGCAAATAAAGCGAGAATTCCGCTTGCGAAGCAGGCTGTTGAGGAAACCGGTATGGGTATTGTTGAGGATAAGGTTATTAAAAACAACTATGCTTCAGAATATATTTACAATGCATATAAAAACACAAAAACCTGTGGTGTTATAGAGGAAGATAAAGCATACGGAATAAAAAAGGTTGCTGAGCCCATAGGCGTAATTGCGGCGGTAATTCCTACTACAAACCCTACGTCTACAGCGATATTTAAGTGTCTTATTGCACTTAAGACAAGAAATGCAATTATCATTTCTCCTCATCCAAGAGCAAAAAACTGTACTATTGCTGCTGCAAAATTGGTACTTGAAGCGGCAGTTGCTGCAGGCGCTCCTGAGGGAATTATTGACTGGATCGACGTGCCCTCTCTTGAACTTACAAACACGATAATGAAAGAGGCTGATATTATTCTTGCGACAGGTGGTCCCGGCATGGTAAAGGCTGCATATTCAAGCGGTAAGCCTGCTCTTGGTGTAGGAGCCGGAAATACTCCTGCAATTATTGATGATTCAGCTGATATTCTTCTTGCGGTAAACTCAATTATCCACTCAAAGACCTTTGACAATGGTATGATATGTGCTTCAGAGCAGTCTGTTATTGTACTGGACTCCATTTATGAAGAAGTTAAAAAGGAGTTTATGACTCGAGGATGTTACTTCCTTGATCCTCAGGAAACTGAAAAGGTGAGAAAGACTATAATAATTAACGGCGCATTAAATGCTAAGATTGTTGGACAGAGTGCATTTAAAATTGCGGAACTTTCCGGTGTAAAGGTGCCTGAATCCGCGAAGATTCTTATTGGTGAAGTTGAAAGTGTTGACATCAGTGAAGAATTTGCTCACGAGAAGCTTTCTCCCGTACTTGCAATGTACCACGCAAAGAGTTTTGAGGATGCGTTGGCAAAAGCAGAGCAGCTTGTTGCAGACGGCGGATATGGTCATACGTCATCAGTTTACCTGAATGCTGTAACTGAGACAGAGAAAATAAATAAATTTGCAGCGCGTATGAAGACTTGTCGTATTCTGGTGAATACTCCTTCTTCTCACGGCGGAATCGGAGACCTTTATAACTTTAAGCTTGCGCCTTCTCTTACTCTGGGTTGCGGTTCATGGGGCGGCAACTCCGTTTCAGAAAACGTTGGTGTTAAACACCTTATTAACATAAAGACAGTAGCAGAAAGAAGGGAAAATATGCTTTGGTTCCGTACTCCTGAAAAGATTTATATTAAAAAGGGTTGCCTGCCTGTGGCTCTGGACGAATTGAAGTCCGTTATGGGCAAAAAGAGAGCGTTTATCGTTACTGACTCATTCTTGTATCAGAACGGTTATACAAAGGCAATTACCGACAAATTAGATGAGATGGGAATCGTACACACAACTTTCTTTAACGTTGCTCCGGATCCGACGCTGGGCTGCGCAAAAGAGGGTGCAGCACAGATGACTGCATTCAAGCCTGATACAATAATTGCATTGGGCGGTGGTTCTGCTATGGATGCAGCAAAGATTATGTGGGTGATGTATGAGCATCCTGAGGCGGACTTCATGGATATGGCAATGCGTTTTATTGATATCCGAAAGAGAGTTTACACATTCCCGAAGATGGGCGAGAAGGCTTACTTTATTGCGATACCTACTTCTGCCGGAACAGGCTCTGAGGTAACTCCTTTTGCGGTAATTACCGATGAGAACAGCGGCGTTAAGTATCCTTTGGCGGATTATGAGCTTCTCCCTGATATGGCTATCATTGATACTGATTTTCATATGAGTGCTCCTAAGGGTCTTACTGCAGCTTCCGGTATTGATGCTGTAACACATGCTGTAGAAGCCTATGCAGCAATGCTTGCTACCGATTACACAGACGGTCTTGCGCTTCAGTCATTAAAGACGGTGTTTAAATATTTGCCGAGAGCCTATGACAATGGTCTGGTTGACGTTGAAGCAAGAGAGAAAATGGCTAACGCGGCTACTATGGCAGGTATGGCTTTTGCCAATGCTTTCCTGGGCGTATGTCACTCAATGGCCCACAAGTTGGGAGCTTTCCACCATCTGCCCCACGGTGTTGCAAATGCGCTTATGATTGAGGAAGTGCTTCGCTTTAATGCTTCTGAAACTCCTGCAAAAATGGGTACTTTTTCACAGTATGATCATCCTCATACCCTTGCAAGATATGCTGAGATTGCAGATTATCTGGGCCTTGGAGGAAAAACAGACGAAGATAAATTAGAAAACCTTATTAAAGCGATAAATGAGCTGAAGACACGTGTTGGTATTAAAGAGAATATCAAGGATTACGGCATTGAGGAGAAAGTTTTTCTCGACACGCTTGATGAAATGGTTGAGCAGGCATTTGACGACCAATGTACAGGTGCAAATCCCCGTTATCCGTTGATGAGCGAAATTAAGCAGATGTATCTTAATGCATATTACGGAAAAGCACAGAAGTAAGAGGAGGGAATACGAATGAAGCTTGACAGAGTTATTGCGGTTCGAAACAACAAGACTGTTTACCGTGACGGAGATAAGTGTGTAAAGGTTTTCAATGACTTTTATTCAAAGGCAGAGGTGCTGAATGAGGCACTGAATCAGGCAAGAGTTGAAGAGACCGGCCTTAATATTCCGAAGATCACTGAGATAACGATGGTGGACGGAAAATGGGCAATTATTTCTGAGTATATTAAAGGCAAGACCTTGGCTCAGCTTATGGCTGAGAATCCTTCTAAAAAGGATGATTATCTGGAGCTTCTGGTGGATCTTCAGATGGAGGTGCATTCAAAGCGTAGCCCTTTGCTTAGTAAGTTGAAGGACAAAATGAACAGAAAGATCGGAATGAGCGAGCTTGATGCTACAACGCGATATGATCTTCATACGAGACTTGAGGGAATGCCTAAACATAACAAGGTTTGCCACGGAGATTTTAACCCCTCAAATATTATAATCGCAGAGGACGGAACACCGTACATTCTGGATTGGTCTCACGCAACTCAAGGTAATGCTTCTGCAGACGTAGCGAGAACGTATCTTCTCTTCTGGCTTGAGGGTGATATTGACGGCGCGAAGAAATATCTGGAGCTTTTCTGCAAAAAGAGCAACACTGCAAAGCAATACGTTCAGAAGTGGATGCCGATTGTGGCGGCATCACAATCTGTAAAGGGTAATGAAAAGGAAAGAGAATTCCTCTTATCCTGGGTAGACGTTGTTGATTATGAGTAAGGAGTGGTATTTATGAAAATTACTGTTTGTATAGGAAGTTCTTGTCATATTAAGGGATCACGTCAGGTGGTTGAGCAGCTTCAGTATCTTATTTCACAAAACAATCTGGGAGACAAGGTTGAACTTGGCGGAACTTTTTGTATGGGAAAATGCCAGCAGGGAGTTTGCGTAACTGTAGATGACGAGTTTTATTCTGTAACTCCCGAAAATGTTGATGAGTTTTTCGCAAAGAATGTAGTGGGAAAGGTTTAATAAAATATGATAATTCAGATATGTGTAGGAAGTTCTTGTCATATAAAGGGTTCTCCTGAAATAGTGGAATTGCTTCAGAATGCCGTGGCTGAATATCATTTGGAAGATGAGGTTACACTTGCCGGGAGCTTTTGCATCGGTAAGTGTAATCGCATTGGAGTGACTGTACAAGTTGATGATGACGTTCACACAGGGGTTACAAAGGAAAACTTCAAAGAGTTTTTTTCTGAAAATGTGCTTGAAAAATTGGGTATTGAAAGGAAATAACATATTATGCCGGAGTGCTTGACTTTAAAAAAATCAAATTGCAAAAATTGTTATAAATGTATTCGTCATTGTCCTGTAAAGGCTATTCGTTTCTCCGGTAATCAGGCTCACATTATCGGCAATGAGTGTATTTTATGCGGACAATGTTTTGTTGTTTGTCCTCAGAATGCAAAAGAAATTGTTGATGAAACTGAAAAGGTGAGAGTTTTTCTCCAGAGCGGTGTTCCTGTTATTGCAAGCATTGCGCCGTCTTTTGTTGCAAATTATGAAGGCGTTGGCATTAACTCTATGAGGAAGGCTATGAAAAAACTCGGATTTTACGATATTGAAGAAACTGCGGTGGGTGCAACTATCGTAAAAAATGAGTATGAACGTATGTTGAGGGAGGAAGAACGGGATATCGTTATTACTTCTTGTTGTCATTCTATTAATCTCCTCATACAAAAGCATTATCCCGGAGTTTTGGAATATCTGGCAGACGTTATGTCTCCCATGCAAGCTCATTGCAGTGATATAAAAAAGCGCTTTCCTACTGCAAAGACTGTTTTTATAGGACCTTGTGTGGCAAAGAAGGACGAAGCGGAGCATTATAAAGGTATCGCTGATGCTGTTCTTACTTTCGAGGAGCTTACCGAATGGTTTAAAAACGAAAAAATTGAACTTGAAAGAGAAAATGATTCTGATGAGTTTAGCAAAGCAAGATTTTTCCCTACTACCGGCGGTGTGCTGAAAACGATGGAAGAGAGACTTCCTGACTATACGTATATTGCTCTTGATGGTATTGATAATTGCATTGCTGCCATAAAAGATATTGAAAGCGGAAAGCTGCACAAATGTTTTATTGAGATGTCTGCTTGTGTAGGCAGTTGCATAGGTGGTCCTGTAATGGAAAAGTATCACCATTCTTCTCCGGTAAAAGATTACGTGTCCGTTTCTAAATACGCAGGTTGTAAGGATTTTCAGGTGTCACAGCCCGAATCTTTGGAAATTAAAAAACAGTTTGAATACATAGAAAATAAAAGTCTGCAACCTTCTGAGGAGGAGATTGTAACTATTCTTCGTCAGATGGGAAAATTTACTCCGGGGGATGAACTTAATTGTGGCTCCTGCGGATATAATACGTGCAGAGAAAAAGCAGCGGCTATTGCCAGAGGAAAGGCTGAAATATCAATGTGCTTGCCCTATCTTAAAAATAAGGCAGAGAGCTTTTCTGACACGATAGTTAAGAATACTCCCAACGGATTGATTGTACTTAATGAGCAGCTTGAGGTACAACAGATAAATTCAGCAGCCCGTAAAATAATGAATATCAGATCTGCAAATGACGTTCTGGGAGATCAGGTAATACGCATTCTCGACCCTTCTGTTTTTCTTAACGTGTTAAGAACCGGTCGTGACATAAGAGATCAGAGGGTATACCTTGCCGAATATAAAAGATATGTGGAGCAGACTGTTGTTTATGACAGAGATTCACATTTACTTATAGGAATTATGCGTGATGTTACTGATGAAGAGTATGAACGCGAAAAAAAGGAGAGCATAAGCCGTCAGACCATTGAGGTTGCGGACAAGGTGGTTGATAAGCAGATGCGTATAGTTCAGGAGATTGCTTCTCTTCTGGGAGAAACTGCTGCTGAAACAAAAATTGCTCTTGCAAAACTAAAGGAGTCTATTTCAGATGAATGATTTATGTGCAGATATAGGTTACAAAAGCATAAACCATTACGGTGAACAGCTTTGCGGTGATCACGTGGATATTGTAGAGCCTGACGAGTCTTCGACAGTAATCGTTTTGTCTGACGGATTGGGAAGCGGTGTGAAGGCAAGTATACTCTCAACACTTACTTCTAAAATCATTTCTACAATGATGGCTGAAGGCTTGCCCTTAGAGGAATGTGTTTCTACTATTGCCGCAACACTTCCGGTGTGCTCTGTAAGAGGTGTGGCATATTCCACCTTTACGATAATACACCTGAAGAATAACCAGACTGCAGAGATTATTCAATACGATAATCCTCAGGTCATATTGATACGTGATGGCGTAAACTATGATTACAGAAGTACGGAAATGAATATTGGAGGCAAGAAAATATTAAAGTCCGTAATTAAACTTCAGGAAAACGATATTTTTGTGGCTATGAGCGACGGATGTCCTCATGCGGGTATTGGAATTGCATATAATTTCGGCTGGAAAAGAGAAGATATTATCGGCTTTATAGAGTCAGTTGCGCCACTGGGATATACGGCGAAAACGTTGTCTACGGTTTTGGTAGACGAGTGTGATAGGTTGTACGGAGGAAAGCCCGGTGATGATGCTACTGCCTGCATTGTAAAAATCAGGCGAAGAGAGCCAATGAATATGCTTTTCGGACCTCCGTCAAACAGAGACGATGCAAACCGTATGATGGCTTTGTTTTTCTCTAAGGAAGGCAAACATATCATTTGCGGAGGAACTACGTCTTCCATTGCGGCAAAGTATCTTAACAAGCCTTTGAAGGCAACTCTTGCCTTTGAACGTTCGGATGTTCCGCCAATTGCTGAGATTGAAGGTGTGGATCTTGTGACGGAGGGTGTTATTACCGTTAATAAGGTTCTGGAGTACGCCAGGGATTATCTGGATGAGAATAAGTATTATGAGCATTGGAGTTTTAAAAAGGATGGTGCTTCTCTTATAAGCAGATTGCTCTTTGAGGAGGCAACCGACATAAACTTCTATGTTGGAAAGGCTATAAATCCGGCGCATCAGAATCCTGAATTGCCGATAAATTTCAACATCAAAATGAATCTGGTGGAAGAACTGTCAAAATGCCTCAGAAAGATGGGCAAGCGTATCAAGGTGAGTTATTTTTAAGGAGAAGTTATGAGGAAATTTGATACTAAGGTGCAATATCTGAAATACAAGGTTTTGCGTGAGGTGGCGCGTCAGGCATGGAATGATACTTTGCTGCAGAACATTCTGGACATACCAAAAACTATCGTGCCCGGTAAGACCTCAACTATGCGTTGTTGTGTTTACAAGGAAAGAGCGATTCTGGGAGAGCGTGTCCGGATTGCCATGGGCGGTGATAAGGATAATCCCAATGTGATAGAGGTAATTGACATTGCCTGTGACGAGTGCCCTGCGGCAGGCTACGAGGTGACGAGCTCCTGCAGAGGTTGTCTTGCTCACCGATGTGAAGACGTGTGTAAAAGGGGTGCAATCTCTTTTGATCACAATCACGTGGCACATATAGATAAGGCAAAATGTGTAGAGTGCGGACAATGTGCAAAGGTTTGCCCTTATTCTGCGATAATTAACAGAAAAAGGCCTTGTCAGAATGCTTGTAAGGTAAAAGCAATTTCAATTAACGAGGACAATGCTGCGGCAATTGACAACAACAAATGTATACAATGCGGCGCTTGTGTTTACCAATGTCCTTTTGGTGCAATAAGTGACAAGTCATACATTTTGAACGTTATTGATATGATAAAGAAGAGCGAGGCCAACGATAAGTACAAAGTATATGCCATGGTGGCACCTTCCGTATCCAGTCAGTTTACCTATGCAAAACTGGGGCAGGTTATAAACGGACTTAAAAAGTTGGGCTTTTATACCGTTATTGAAGCGGCTTTGGGCGCAGATATGGTTGCTCAGGCTGAGTCAAGGGAGTTAGCGGAAAAAGGCTTTTTGACGAGTTCTTGCTGTCCGGCTTTTGTGCAGTATATAAAGAGTTCATTTCCTGATCTTTTGCCATTGGTGTCACATAACTTATCTCCTATGGCGACTCTTGCAAAATACATAAAGAGTACTGATGAAAAAGCCAAAGTGGTGTTTATAGGTCCATGTACTGCAAAAAAAGCAGAGGCTCAATTGGAAAGTGTCAAGCCCTACGTGGACTGTGTTTTGACTTTTGAGGAACTTCAGGCATTATTTGACAGCAGGGATATAGATATTACTTCTCTTGAAGAGGACGTTCTTGATAATGCTTCGTATTTCGGCAGAATTTTTGCACGATCCGGCGGCCTTTCCGATGCAGTTAAGCAAGGCCTTAAAGAACAGAATATAGATTTTGATCTGAAGGCTCTGCCTTGTGACGGAATAGAGGCGTGTCGTGTTGCGCTCCTGAAAAAAAGCAAAAACGTTCTTGATGCAAATTTCATTGAAGGTATGGCTTGCGTGGGAGGCTGTATCGGCGGAGCTGGCTGCCTGACTCACGGAGAAAAAAACAAGTCTCAGGTGGATGAATACGGCAGAGAGGCTTTTGAAAAAACAATCGGTGATGCGGTAGCATTGCTGAATTTCTGATTATACTAAATTATATAAAGAGAGCAGGGACTGCCTGGAAAGGAACGGTCTCTGCTCTTTTTTATAAATATTATTGTTTTACGTCGTTGAGCACCAAGCCCTTGTTTTTGTCCTTGGCCCATTCAATGCCCCATTCGTTTTCAAAGAGGATAACGTAATTAAGATCGTTGTCCTGGGTTATCATCGTGGAACTTGTAAGGGTAAGTGTTCTTGGGTCAAGTCCTGGATCGTCCACCCAGCGTGCAAAGCGGTAGGGGAGCTGCTGCATTCTGATAGGGCAGCCGTACTCGTTTTTCAGACGATGCTCTAAAACTTCAAACTGGAGCACACCTACTGCGCCGATAATAAGAGATTCAACACCGATGTCAACTTGCTTGAACACCTGAATTGCGCCCTCCTGAGCGAGCTGTGTGATACCCTTCTGGAATTGTTTTCTCTTCATTGAGTCTGCAAAAGTAACTCTTGCAAAGTGCTCCGAAGGGAAGGTGGGGATATTATCGTATTTAAGGTGCTCGCTGTCTGCGCTGAGGGTGTCGCCGATGCTGAAAATACCGGGGTCAAAAAGACCGATAATGTCGCCTGCATAAGCTTCCTCTACCACAGTTCTTTCCTGTGCCATAAACTGTGTGGGCTGGGAAAGTCTGATCTTCCTGCCTGTGCCTGTGTGCCATGCCTCCATACCTTTTTCAAACTTGCCGGAGCATATTCTCATAAATGCAAGTCTGTCACGATGAGCAGGGTTCATATTGGCCTGAATTTTGAATATAAAACCGCTGAAGCCTGTTTCTACAGGGTCCACCAGCGTCTCGCTTGCAAACTTTTCCTGGGGACAGGGTGCCATCTTGATGAACTCTTCAAGGAAGGGAAGCACGCCGAAGTTTGTCATAGCGGAGCCGAAAAATACGGGAGTGAGCTGTCCTGCAAGAACTTTCTTCAGGTCAAATTCTTCTCCTGCCATATCAAGAAGCTCAATTTCTTCCATGAGTTTGTCGTGGTAGTAACTTCCCAGAAGATCTGCGAAAACCTGATCGTCTACGCTGCCGGTAACAGAATCAACGAAGCCTTGTCCGTGATTTCCGCCTTCAAAAAGCTCAATGCGGTTTTTCATTCTGTTGTAAATGCCCTTGAAGTCGCCGTCAATACCTATAGGCCAGTTCATAGGGTAGGACTGAATGCCCAGCACGTCCTCTATTTCCTTCATAAGGTCAAAGGGGCTTTTTGCCGCTCTGTCCATCTTGTTTACAAAGGTGAAAATCGGGATGCCTCTCATTTTACATACGTGGAACAATTTGATGGTCTGGGCCTCTACGCCTTTTGCGCCGTCAATAAGCATCACTGCGCTGTCTGCCGCCATAAGTGTTCTGTACGTATCCTCGGAGAAGTCCTGATGTCCCGGGGTGTCAAGGATGTTTATACAGTAATTGTCATATTCAAATTGGAGTACGGAAGAAGTAACTGAAATACCTCTTTGCTTTTCTATTTCCATCCAGTCGGAAACCGCGTGCCTGGATGTCTTTCTCGCTTTTACAGAGCCTGCAAGTCTGATTGCTCCTCCGTAAAGAAGCAATTTCTCCGTCATGGTAGTTTTACCTGCGTCAGGGTGGGAGATAATTGCAAAGGTTCTTCTTCTTTGAACTTCATTGGTTATCTTTTCATTTGCCATAAATAAATGATTGTCCTTTCATTGGCGCGGGTAAATGCGCCTTTTTACAAAAACGCTAATATTTTAATACAATTCTGTTGTAAATTCAAGAAAAATAAACAAAATATACGCTTTGAATCAGTCACCGATAACTGCAGCCTGTCCGTCGTATTGGATATCAAATACAAGGGTGCCTTCAATTTCACGTATTTCATCACGAAGCAGTTTGATTTTATCTTCGCTGTCTGAATTGAATGATACAGAGGCTGTATAGGCTTCTTCTCCGCAAGGTTTTATCTCAAGTCTTGTAAGGGCAATGTTGCTCTTGTTAATAAGCTCAGAGAATGTATCAATGTTTTCTTTTTTCAGATGCACCAGATATTCTGCACTGTAAAGTTCGGGAGTTTTATTCTTATGGCTGATTCTTCTGAGAACAACAAGTGTGAAAAATACTGCAACAAGACCAACGAAGGCGCCTTCATAAAAACCGATGCCGATAGCAAGTCCGATACAGTTCGTAGCCCAAAGACCTGCCGCTGTGGTAAGGCCTCGGATTTTTCCTTTTGAAATAATAATGGTGCCTGCACCTAAAAAGCCTATGCCGCTGACAGCCTGTGCGCCGATTCGCATAATATCTCCTGCACCGAAATATTCCGTGGCAAACTGGGACATTATCATAAGGAGGGATGCACCCACCGTTACGAGAATATGTGTACGAAGTCCTGCCGCGTGGTTTTTATTTCTTCTTTCTGCGCCGATAATGAATCCTGCCAGCACCGAAAGTACGATGCGAAGGCAAACGGACCAGAAAGTAAGGTCTCTTAAAAAATCAAGTACTTTAATCATATTCTATCTCCTGCCGTTAATAGTATTGTCTTATTGTACCAATTTACCCCATTTTTTGCAATATCTCTTTGCGCAGTCTTTCTAAAATTTTCTTTTCAAGGCGCGATATGTACGACTGGGAAATTCCAAGCATATCCGCTACTTCTTTTTGTGTAAATTCCTTGCCGCCGTCAAGACCGAAGCGAAGGTCCATTATCTGCTTTTCCCTGCTGTTCAGTTTGCTGAGGGCCTCTGAAAGGACTTCTCTGTCTACCTCTTCTTCTATTTCTCCGTAGACGACGTTGGGGTCGCTTCCCAATACGTCTGAAAGCATAAGTTCATTGCCGTCCCAATCTACTTTAAGGGGCTCGTCAATGGAGACTTCTGCTTTTTGCTTGCTGTAGCGTCTCAGGTACATAAGAATCTCGTTTTCCACACAGCGTGACGCGTAGGTGGCAAGCTTTATGTTTTTGTCAGGGGCAAAGGTATTGATTGCCTTTATCAGCCCGATAGTGCCTATTGAAACAAGATCGTCCATCATGACGCCTGTGCTTTCAAATTTTTTTGCAATGTACACCACCAGACGGAGGTTGTGCTCTATGAGCTTGGTTTTCACGTCGGCTTCATTATCGTTAAAGTGGTTCAGAAGCTCTGCTTCTTCCTCCGGTGAAAGGGGGGGCGGCAAGGATTCAGCGCCTCCTACGTAAAATATACTTTCTTTTTTTGCAAGACCTGTTTTCTGCATAAAAACAGAGAGTCTTATTGCAAGTTTCATTTTTGTGGTAAACAATGTTTTTTTTAATTTTTCTGTCAACATAGTGTTATCCTCCGGTTTTATTTATTGTCTTACGCCACCAGCTCAGGGGAGAGCAGCGCGCTGTATTTTTTATTCTCGGACAGTTCCTTGTCGTAAAGGCAGATTATGGCTGTCTTCTCATTACAGGGAAACTCATAATTCCCTTTTATTTTTATATTGTCAGCCTTAAAGCCCGGCAGCAGGCCGCTTTCACAGCCAAGGGAGCTGAAGGGAATGACTCTGAATCGTTTTGCCCAGGCGGGACTGAGTGTACCGTTTCCGTAAAGACCCGAAAAATTATCCTTAAACAAGTCAGGGTCAGTTATTTCAGGGCAAATAATGTTTTTTATTGCATTGCGCTCAACGATAATAACCGGTGTTCCGGTAAGAGGATCGCGCAGCTCGTTGCCTGTGTCAATAAGAGCCGGCATCCAGAGACCTTGACCGTCAAATTCTATGTAGAGGCTAACGTAACTTTCCCGCAGATCATCGCAGACTTTTCTGAGAGAATTAATTAGTATGCTGACGGCAATATAGCCTATGCCTGCAGTTATGAAAACATTTGACATGCCGGAGGGGAGATTTGTAATCATAAGGCCGTTGGCAGTCATTGTAAAAGGAACCCCCAGGAACATTATTCCCAAAGAGAGGCCTGCAAAGATAAATCCTGTAAAACAAAAAAGACCAAGCTCTTTCAGCATTAAGGCAAGTTTCTTAGGTCTATATACGACGAAAACCATTATGAGAGAAAGTGCAATTTTCCCAAAAACCGACCCAAGTATTTTTCCCTGGGCGGCAGGTAGTAAAACCACCGCCAAGGCATAGGCTGCACCGATAATGCTTCCGAGAAGCCTTGACAAAGGATTGGATTTTATGGAGAGTATCTTATTTGTGAAAAGAGATGCGGCGGAAATGATTATGTAATTCATAATTATATTTTCCAGAAAAAACAAATCTGCGTACAGCGTGTACGTTACATTTTGCACTTCTTTGCACCTCACTTTGTCAATCGGTAATAAATTATATGTTCTTTCCGGTCGATTATACATTTTCGTAAGGTCGAAATATGACGAATACAGACGAATGTTTAAAATTTTTTAAGCTACCCACGGAGCAAACCCTTGTGGAAAATACAGATGGAAGGTATTGAAATTGTTTGGAAAATGCTGTATAATTATTTTAAATTTGAATCGTTGGAATTACAGCGAGACCGAAAAGCGGAAAAGGAGGTGCGGCATGGTACGGTTGGTTTGTTGTGATCTTGATAATACGTTGTTGTTTGATAAAAACGGCGCCGTTCCGGAGGAAATGTTCGGGATTATCGGGAAACTCAGCGAAAGGGGTGTTCTGTTTGCAGTTGTCAGCGGAAGACCTGTTGCCGATCTTGTGAAATTGTTTGCACCTGTTATTGATAAGATCGTTATTGCCGCATACGACGGCGCTGTTGTTTTGTACAAGGGCGAGGCTGTTGTTTCAAGACCCATTGATAAAAATATTTATATGGCCTTTATTGAGTCCGTGAGCAGTAAATCTTCAGGCCTTGCGTCAAGGGAGTATATTTTCTATACACTTACAGATGCGTATATTTCAGAGAACAGTGCTTTTGCTGAAAAGGCGCTTAGTGATTCCGTTACTATGACGGGACGCATCATAAGAACTGCTGATCCGGGGGAGATTACAGCTCCCGTATATAAACTTTCTCTTCTTTCAGAGGAGGGGAATGATGATTTTGACTACGTAGTGAGGGACTGGTCCTCATATTTGAATAATATATATACAGGAACACGCTGGTGTGAATTTGTATCTTCGGATACGGATAAGGGCTATGCGGTGAATCTTCTTATGGAACGTTTCGGCATTTCTGCTGCAGAGACGATGGCTTTCGGAGACGGAATCAATGACATAGGAATGTTGTCTGCCTGCGATTTTTCTTACGCCATGGAATCCTCTGTTGAGGAAGTAAAGAGCAATGCTTCCTTTGTCACCGATAACGTTATAAGAAGCATAAAAGAGTTCTTTTCAATATGATTTGTTTATTAGTGTTAGAAAATGTTGTTTTGTGTTGAATTAAACGATAATTCATATTGAAAACAGACACTAACACAAATAAAAAATCATAAAGTTAGAAAAAAACAACAAAAAAGTTTCATTTTTTTGGCAAAATGTGAGTATTT